>JACDJA010000621.1_pt1 | contig 38630 bp, 35 predicted proteins | sample 7449241 | NCBI WGS metagenome assembly JACDJA01 (sample SAMN14253289, study PRJNA609438) | sludge metagenome | isolation source: initial anaerobic sludge | collected 2018-12-20 | reverse complement strand
GCGTTACCCGCCCGGCTTCAGCGTCAAGAAGAAGGGGCTCAAGGACGTGGAGGTGCCGGGAGCGCTCATGGAGCTGCTCTACCTCGTCGGCTGAGCCTGCGTTCCGGGGCCGAATCGAGGGGGCCCGCCTACGACGCCCCGGGCTCACGACCGAAGCCGCGGATACGAAGTGGCGCCCAGCGGCCGAAGCTGCGGGGCGCCACTAGTTCTTAGGGTCTAGCGCTTAGAAGTGGTAGTTGAAGCCGAGGCGGCCGGTGACGCCGAAGTTGAAGGTCGGGACGGCGATGGACGGACCTACTTCGAGGAACACGCCGCCTTCCGGCAGGCCGGCGCTGGCAAGGCTGAACTCGCCACCGACGAAGGTGTTGATGCCGACCGCGACGCCGGAGCCGAGGCCGAGGCCAACGCCCCCGCCGACGTACACCTGAATGGGCGCGTCACCCATGTCGACCGCGAGGTCGTAGAGGACGTCGGCGCCGATGGCGAAGCCACCCGTGCCGATGTAGTTGTAGCCCGCGTTGAGGCGGACGGCCAGGTTGGGCGCCACGTTGTCGATACCGAAGTGCAGCGCGGCACCTGGGTACCCGGCGCTGACGCCGGCCCACATACCACTCTGTGCGAATGCTGCACCCGCACCAAGGGTGGCTACAGCGATCAGGGTGACCAGAAACTTGCGCATGCGAACCCTCCAAACCGATCTGAGAAGAGAAAGTAGTGTTCTCCTCGCCTGCCCGGTTATATCATGCCTCTGTAAAAGCAACAAGTCAGGTGTTTCACTCTAATCCGATGGGAATCGGGGTTTCTCGGCGGCGTCTTCCTCCGCGGTTCATTCTTGCCCGTTGCCGCCCCCGAACCTTTCGCTCGCCCTACGCCGAGCGTCCCGAACGAGGGGCGTGGCGCGGTTGCAGCGCGGCAGCGCACCACTGTGTGCGGCGCGGTAGTCGTCGAGCAGGCGCGCCTCCTCGGCCTGGGGCACGGCGCTGTAGGCGTAACGCCAGAAGCCCGCGTTCGTGGCCACGCAGCCGCCCTTCGCCAGGTGCTGCCGGATGCGGTTCGGGACGTCGACGGCCGACTGGCCGATGTAGATCACACTGCGCCGTTCGTCGGCGATCTCGTACACGCCCGGCATGGCGTCCCGCCCCCTGACCGGCGGTAACCGGTCGAGGGAGCGCCAGCGGGCGGCGATGGGCACTCGGTCTCCCTAGCTCACGGCTCGTAGCCGAGCTCGCGTAGGGCCTCGCGGTCCTCGCGCCACGAGGGCCGCACCACGACCTCGAGGTCCAAGTAGATCTTCTCCTGCAAGAAGATCTCCAGCTGCTTTCGGGCCATCTTGCCGATCTCCTTGATCATGGCTCCGCCCTTGCCGATCACCATGCGGCGGTGGCCTGTCTTCTCGACCCAGATCTCCGCCGTTAACACCAGCGGACGACCGTCCTCCGCGTCCTCCCACGACACGACCTGCACGGCAACGCTGTAAGGGAGCTCCTCGCGCAGGTGGATCATGGCCGCCTCGCGGATGAGCTCGCCGGCCCACTGCTCGCGCGACTGGTCCGAGCGGACGTCGGTAGGGAAGTAGAAGGGGCCCTCCTGAAGGGTCTCCATGAGGTCGTCCCTGAGCGCGTAGACGGCTTGCGGGTCGTTCAGTGCCGACAGCGCCACGACGCGCTGGGCCTGCGGGGCGAGGTCGGAGTAGAGCTGCAGCGCCTCCTCCGGGTACTTGGCCGCATCGATCTTGTTGCCGACGACGATCAGCGGCGTCTCGTCCAGCGCGCTACCCAGCAGCCTGGCCACCGACTTGTCCTCTTCGGTGGGTGGGTGGCGCAGGTCCACGACCCACAGCACGGCGTCCACGTCGACCAGGGCGTCGCGAATCTCGCGACGCATCGCCTGGTCGAGGGCGCTGCCACCGCCCTTGTGGAAGCCAGGCGTGTCGACGAACACGAGCTGGCGGTCGTCCGCCGTGTAGATGCCGCGCACGCCGCGCCGCGTGGTCTGCGGTTTGGGGGTTATCGGGGCCACCTTCACGCCCAGCATGGTGTTGAGCAGCGTGGACTTGCCCACGTTCGGCTTGCCGACGATGACCACGAAGCCGCTCCTGGTCTGCGGGGCGTCGCCAGGCTGCGGGCCGGCGCCGTCTAAGGGTTCGTTGTTCAAGCTCGTCGTCCTCTCGTGGCCGGTCCCGGCCCCTGGTCTAGATGCTAGTGCGTCAGCGCTTGGCGCGCGAGTGGCGCGCGGGCCGGGAAGGCCCCAAGGCCCACAGGTGCGCGGGGTAGGAGAGCACGGCGAGCACCGCCAGGCCCAGGGCGAGGGGGAGCGGGCCCCTGTCCGCGAAGCTGGCGATGATGGTGCCGAGCGCGGTACCCAGCGACAGTTGTGCGAACCCCATTAGCCCGGACGCCATGCCCGCGCGCCCCTGGTGCGGGTCGAGGGCGACTGTCGTCCCGTTACCGAGGGTCAGCGAGAAGGCGGCGAAGAACGCCATCAGGTTGATCACGAAGGATGGGAGCGTGACGACGCCGAGCACCACCTGCGCCAACAAGGCGAAGCTCGCGACCATGAAAGCGGGCACCGCCATGCGTAGGATCTGGGCGGGGGCGTAGCGCCGCAGGAGCCACACGTTGAGCGGCTGGGCGAGGAAGGTGGTGGACGCCACCGCGGCGAACACCAGCGCGAAACCGCCCTCGCTCAGGCCGAAGTAGCCGATGTAGATCGCCGGTGCGGAGAGCAGGTAGCTCATCAGGCCCGCGTAGGCCAGGGCCATGAGGAGCACCGTCCAGCCGGAGCGCGGGTCCGTGAAGATGAGGCGGGCGTTGCGCCAGATCCCTCCGAGCCTGAGGGCGTCGCGGTCGCGCTCCAGCACGGTCTCGGGGAGCACGAGCCATACGAGCAGCGCGAGCACCACGGCCACCAGCACCAAGAAGACGAAGATGGCCCGCCACTGGCCGATGCTTAGCAGCAGGGCACCTACGGCGGGCGCCAGTAGTGGCGCTGCCGCGAAGAAGATCATCGCGAACGACAGCATGCGCCCGAGTTCTCGGCCCTGGTACAGGTCGCGCAGCACCGCGCGCGAGAGTATGGGCCCGGAGGAGGCGCCCAGGCCCTGAACGAAGCGGCCGACCAGGAGCAGCGGAAGCGTCGGCGCGGCCCACGAGATGAGACCGCCGACGAGGTAGACCCCGAGCCCGAACAGCAGCACCGGCCTGCGCCCGAAGCGGTCGGCGAAAGAGCCGACGACCAGGTGCGGTATGGCGTAGCCCAGCATGAAAACGCTTACTACTAACTGGATGGCCGCGTCCGTCACGCCGAAGTGAGCGGCCATCGCGGGGAAGGCGGGCAACATGGCGTCCGTAGCGAGCGCGCTCACCGTCATGAGCGCCCCGACGACCACCAGTAACGTGAGTGGGGCCAGCTTGCGTTTACCGGCCGTCTTGCTGGTGCCCAACGCAGTGGTCTGGTCGCTGCTCATGAGGCCTTCCCGGGTCGTCCTCGGTCGGTAGCCATCACCTTCCGAGGTCGTGAAAACGCACAGGACCACTGCTTAGGTGGCCCTGTGCGTGCGGTTGGTTGCGGGGACAGGATTTGAACCTGTGACCTTCGGGTTATGAGCCCGACGAGCTACCAGACTGCTCCACCCCGCGCCGATTTTGCCCGTTGGAAGCGGCCCGAGGACCGCCGACGACGCAAAAGTAAGTCTACCCGTGAAGGCGCGGGCGTGTCAACAAGGGCCGTAACGAAGGGCCTCACCCGAGCAGCAACGCCGACGCCAGGGCGAGGCAATCCCTCGCCGTCACACGTTCTCGAGTCGTCAGGAGGTACACGCTCTCCCAGCCGTCGGGCTGGAACTTGCCCTTGAAAGCGTACAGCCCCTCGAAGTCGTAAAAGCGTGAGCACCACCTAAGGGCGAGGCGCTCGGCCCTGAGTAGCCAGGCCGGCGCGTCGTCGGCGCCGGCGGCCGGCTCGGCGCGGCGAGCCAAAGGCGCCAGGCCCAGCGTGATCCGCGTGGAGTCCTCGCCCAACGCCCTTACGGCAGCGTCCAGCAGCAACTCGGTCGTCCCGTTGGGCGCGCGGGGGTGGCGCACCACCTTGTCGATGAGCCAGCCGTTGCGAAGGGGGATCGGTGCCGCCGTGAGGTAGCCCAACACGGTGGGGGCGGGACCCCTCGTCGGTGCACCGGCGCCGGCTTGGGGAAAGGCCGCGTCCGCGGTGGCGAGGAACAACCGCTTGTCGTTCAGCGCCCCGGGCCCGGCCGCGTGAGGGTCGGAGTGGGCCAGGAAGCCCAGTAGGGGCAGTCGTTTCGAGGCGAGCCACGCGCGGTGGCAGGCAGTAAGGCCCGCCGCGAGCTCGGTACAAGCGGGCGCCTCGAGCACGTGTACCCCCTTGTTCATGGCGCGGTTGCGTTGCGCCCTCAACGACGAGTTGCCGTCGAAGCGTTGGCTCCATGACCGGACGGTCCAGGTGGGCTGCTTGCCGACCACGTGGGCAGCGTAGTTCCCCGACCCCTTCAGCCGGTCCTCGGCCAAGAAGTAACAGACTCTCTTGTGCCGTTTGCGCGACTCCTCTTCGAACTCCGCCGCCACGCTCGCGAGGCGCTCGCTGGCCGCGACCGGCGCACCCGCTACCAGGCGCACGCCGGCGAACTGTGCGTAGCCGACGACGGCGTCCCCGGCGGCGCTGAACCAGTGCCGCATGCCGCGGTCGAGCACCTGGTGCGAGGTTGAGTTCCAGCCGTGTTCGAGGACGAGTGACCTTGCGCGACGCAGCCGCGCTTCGGCGGCTGTGGCTGTTCGGGGGTTTCGGGGGCGCCGTAGCGACCGCCAGTGGGGTCGGTCGAGCATCGTGAGGGGAAGTGAACGTGAAAGAGGGCGCACCGGCGAAGGGTAACGCCGTTCGGCCCAAGGGCCCGTGACGCGGCGGGCGTACTGGGCAAGGTCGTCGGCGCGGCCGAGCGTTGCGTCGGAGCCGTCGGTGGAGCCGTGGAACCGTGCGTGGGCTTATGCGTGCCTAGAAGCCCGGCAGTGGGTCCTGGACCGTGCCGCGGGCGGTGGAAAGGCGTTCGCGCTCGAGCAGCGCCCGCTTCCGGCCGACACCCCAGCGGTACCCCCGGAGGCCGCCGTCCTTGCCGATCACGCGGTGGCACGGCACGAGGACCGCCACCGGGTTCGCGCCGCACGCGGCCGCCACTGCCCTTACCGCACTGCCAGAACCGATGCGCCGCGCGAGTTCCGAGTAGGTCACTCGCTCGCCCGGCGCCACCTGCTGCAGGGCCCGCCACACGCGCAGTTGGAACGAAGTGCCTTGCAGGTCGAGGGGCAAACCGGGCTCGGTCGAGGGATCTTCCAGGACGGCCCTCACGCGGGCAGCGATGCCGGACGCGATGCCGGACGCGACGCCGCTAGGGTCCACCTGGCCGGCGTCGGCCCGCTCGGCCTCGGGGTAACGGGCGCGGAGCTCTTGGGTGAGTGGCCCCGGCGCATCGCTCAAGGTCAGCGCGCAGATGCCCCGTTCGGTCGTAGCAACGAGGAAGCTGCCCAGCCAACACTCGCCCGTGCTGAAGCGAACCGGAGACGGTGTCATTCGATTATCAACCCGACGGCGAGGAGAACCCCGGCCGCCTCGGGCAGCGAGACCCGTGCGCCACGAAGGTTGTTGTCCAGGGGCGACAGCACGTAGTTGCGCGACGTGCGCAGGTCGGCGCCGGAGAGGTCGTTGCGGGCGAACGTGCAGCGCGCGAAGTCGGTGGCGCTGAAGTCGACGCCGTTGAGTTGGCAACCGAGGAACTCGGCCTCCCAGGCCCTGCAGGCAACGAACGCACAGGCGGTGAGATCCATGTTCCGGAAGGAACAGAAGCTCAGGTCGCAGCCCTCGAAGGAGGCGTCCGGGACGAGCGGCAACTGGTTGAGGAACTCGAAGCGGACGCCGCTCAGACGGCAGGTGTCGAAGTGTACGGCGCTGAAGGCCGCGTCCGTCAGGTCGATCATGCCTAGCTCGCAGCCTTCGAAGCGGCAGTCGGAAAGCTGGGAGTCCTTCAGCGACGCGCCGGTCAGGTCGCAGCGCACGAAGGTGCAGCCGGAGACTATGGCGCCCGCCAGGTTCAGGTCGTCAGCGGTCAGGCCCTCGAACCTCACAGCGGTATGCCGGGTTGCATCCGAGTAGTCGTGCGCCCGGGACCTACGGGTCACGGTGAGTTGGAAGGTGCGGCATTCTCGTCCTCCTGGGGCGGCGGCAGTGCACCTGCCATTCTAGGCGCCGCACCCTTTCGTGGGTGCGGCGCCTGAGCTTCAATGCGCCCTGCCGAGCCCGCCCCGGTGGACCCTTGGTCTCCCGAGGCCTGCCTTCCAGGCGGTGGCCGCGCGCGCTTCCATCTCGGCGAGCTCGGCCCGGACGGCTTCTAGCGCGGCCTCGCGAGCGCGTTCGCGGTGATGCGCCCTCACGGCCTTGAGTACGGAGTGGTGAGCGGCTCGAGCCCTAAGGTCGTCTACGCGCTCCAGGCCTGCGCGGAGTTTGGTGTGACTCAGATCGAACATGTGGTTGCCCTCCCGGGGCGGGGTGGTCCTTGCGTGGGCAACCTCGGACTCGGCTTGGCCTCGTCAGCGGTTCGCCCGGTGGTGTAGTTCTCGGTGTTCTAGCTCGTGCGCGGTTCGTTGATTCAGGGGTTCCACGCTTCGAATGTGCGTGGTCGGAGCGTTGACTGCCCCTAACTCCATGACGTCACGCGCATAGGTGTTCGGTGCCATGACTCTCCTTCCCGGTCCGGTTCTCGGCTTGGGTGGGGACTTGCGGGGCCAGGCGGCTCAGGCGCACCATAGCGGTGCGAGGTGAGGCGCGGGCTTACGGTTTTTAGGGTTCCGTCGTTGGGCGGCGCTCGTGGCCCGGACTCAGGCGCAGCGCGCGGCGAGGCCGATGGCGACCGGAACCGCCCAACGAACGGAAGTGCTTGCTCGTTCAGTTCTCAATGTCGCTCACCTCCTCACGTCTCGGGCTTGAGCCTCGAGCCTGGGAGTCTCGACTCCCAGGCGGGGACATTAGCAGAGTGGAACCCGCTTGTCAAGCAAGCAAGCAAGCGGCGGCGGCAAGCAAGCAGCGCGGCGGAGGCGGCCCACGCCTCTCTACGGACCAGTCTTGAGTTGACACGGCGCCGGCCGCAGCAGCATGTCACGCCGCCAGCAGCTGCGGCAGCGGCTACGGCGCACGCTCAGCCGCTGGAACCGATGCCTCGCTCGATGATCAGCGGCTCCGGCGTTGCCGCGTCGGCGATCTCGTAGGCTTCCTCGAGAAGGCGTCGAGCCGGCTCCAGCCCCCGGCCGCCGCGGTGCCAGAGCGTTGCAAGCCCGTCGTTCGCCGTCACCTCGTCACCGACCTTGGCGTGCAGCTCGACGCCGACGCCAACGTCGACGGCGTCGCCCTTGCGGCTGCGGCCGCCCCCGAGCACGCCCGCGGCGCGGCCCACCGCCAGCGCCTGGACGGCGGCGACCACACCGGTTCGCGGTGCCCTGAGCACCCACTGGTCCGGGGCCCGCTCCAGGTTGCCGAGGCCGCTTACGTCACCGCCCTGAGCGCGGATCCACGCCTCGAAGCGCTCCATGGCGCGGCCGCTGCCGATGGCGCCGTGCAGGGCGGCCCTCGTTGCCGGCAGCCCTGCCGCTTCCAGCACCTCCTGCGCGAGGACGAGGCAGAGCTCCTCGAGGTCGGCGGGGCCCTCGCCCCTGAGGCAGGCCACGGCCTCCTCGACCTCGAGGGCGTTGCCGACCATGTGCCCGAGCGGCTGCGCCATGCTCGAGAGCACGGCGCGCATGTTGCGCCCGTTGTGGCGCCCGATGCTCACCATCGCCTCGCCGAGGGCGCGCGCGTCGGGCACGGTCTTCATGAAGGCGCCGCTGCCAACCTTGACGTCCAGGACGATCGACTTGGCGCCGCCAGCCAGCTTCTTGCTCATGACGCTGCTGGCGATGAGGGGCAACGACTCGACGGTGCCCGTGGCGTCGCGCAGCGCGTAGAGGAGCCCGTCGGCGGGGGCGAGGTCCTTCGACTGGCCGGTCACGACCACTCCCACGTCGCGCGCCACGGCGAGGAACTCGTCGTCTGTGAGCTCCGCGCGGAAGCCGGGGATGCTCTCGAGCTTGTCGACGGTGCCGCCCGTGTGCCCCAGGCCGCGCCCGCTCATCTTGGCGACGGTGCCCCCCATGGCGGCGAGCAGCGGGGCGAGGACCAGCGTGGTCTTGTCGCCCACGCCGCCGGTCGAGTGCTTGTCGACGGTGTTCGGGAGCGCCGACAGGTCGAGCACGTCGCCGGAGTTCGCCATGGTGAGCGTCAGCGCCGCGGTCTCGCGCGCCGTCATGCCGCGCCAGCAGACGGCCATCAACCAGGCCGACACCTGGTAGTCGGGCACGTTGCCGGCTACGTAGCCCGACAAGAACGCCTCGAGATCGGCCGCGGTGTGCTCCTTGCCGGCACGTTTGGCGAGGATCATGTCGACGGGCCCGGGCGCGACGCTCACGCGGGCCACCGCCTCGGGTCCAGCGGACGTTCGTTCATGGGAAGACTGTAGCGAATCGAGGGCCCTCGCGTACGTGCAGGTTGCGCCGTCAGGGGCGCCCGCGGTGCTCGCCCAGGGCCTGGCGCGCCTCGGCAGCCTCGTCCCAGGCGAGGGTCTCGGCGGCCCTTTCGAGCGTGCGCTCGTGGCCCTTGCCGGCGAGCAGGACCACGTCACCCGGCCGGGCGTGCCGTAGTGCCCAACGGATCGCTTCGCGCCGGTCCGGCACGAGAGCGAAGCGGTCGCCCTCCCGGGCACCGGTGGTGGCGGCCCCGGAGGCGAGGGCCCTCAGGATCTGGCCGGTGTCCTCCGAGCGCGAGTCCTCCTCGGTGAACACGGCCAGGTCGGCGCCCAGCGCGGCCTCGCGGCCGATGGGCAGACGCTTGCCGGGGTCTCGTTCGCCGGCGGCGCCGACCACGACGATGGTCCTGCCGCCGGGGCGCCTCACCGCCGCCAGCGCCTTCGCCAGGGCCGGCGCGGTGTGGGCGAAGTCGGCGATGACGGTTACCGGCTCCGCCTGCACGACCTGCATGCGCCCAGGCACGCCCGGGAAGCTCTCGAGGCGCTCCGCGGCCTCCCCCAGGGGAACGCCTTCCAGGTGCGCCGCCGCTACGGCGGCAGCGGCGTTCCAGGCGTTGAAGCCTCCGACCATGGGCAGGCGAACGGTCGCGAGCTCGCTGCCGAAGCTCAGCTCGAACTCGAGGCCGCCCGGCCGGGGCTTGACCTCGCCTATGCGCACGTCGGCCTCGGCGGCCGAACCGTAGGTGAGCGCCTCGCGGCTCGCGGCCAGGAAGTAGGCATGATGCTCGTCGTCGAGGTTGACGACCGAGCGTCCTGCTCGCCGCACGAGGGTGGCCTTGGCCTCGCGGTACGCCTCCAGGCTGCCGTGGTGGTCGAGATGTTCCGGCGTCAGGTTGGTGAGGATGCCGGTGGCGTAGGCGACGGCGTCCAGGCGGTTGAGTGAGAAGCCGTGCGAGCTCGACTCGAGCACCACGTGGCTGGCGCCACCGCGCAGGAAACGCCCCAGCAGGGCCTGCACCTCCGTGGCCTCAGGCGTCGTGAAGTGCCCCTCGAGGGGCTCGAGCGTGCGGCTGCCTACCTTGATGCCCGCCGTGCTCAGTAGCGCCGCCTCGTGCCTCTGTGAGAGCAGCCAGTGGAGCAGGTAGCTCGTGGTGGTCTTGCCGTCCGTGCCGGTCACGCCCAGCACGCGGAGGTGCTCGGAGGGGCGGCGCTCGAGGGCGGCAGCGAGGTAGGGCAGAGCGCGGCGGGCGTCTCGGACTTGCAGGTATGGCACAGTCAGCGTCACCGGGAGCGCGCCTAAGGGCACCTCGCCGACGACCGCCACGGCGCCGGCGGCCACGGCGGCGGGGACGTGGGCGTGAGCGTCGACCTTGGCGCCGCGGCGCGCCACGAAGAGCGTGCCGGGCGTCACGAGCCGATGGTCCTGGGCCACGCGCGTGATCCAAGGGTTGGCGCCATCCAACCTGGATAGAGCGGTCAGTATAGCCGTAGGCCTTCCCGTTCCTGCGGGGAACAGTTCCGGAGCCGCGTCGACGGCGTCGGCGAACAGGTCGAGCAGCCGAAGGGGGGCGGCCGAGCCCGACTCCACTTCACTCACCCCACGACCGGCGCGCTCAGGCCACTTCGTTCGAGCAGGTCGAGGACCTTACGCAAGTCGCCCTGGTCGTTGACGAAGTCGAGGTCGTCGCCGGGGACCACCACAACCGGCGAGAGGCTGTAGTCCTCGATCCAGTTCTCGTAGAGGTCGTTCAACCGCTGCAGGTAGCCGTCGTCCATGGTCGCCTCGTAGGGGCGGCCGCGCTGGGCGATGTGCCGTTTGAGCGTCCCCAGGCTCGCCCTCAGGTAGATGAGCAGGTCGGGCGGCCTGAGCGCGGCCAGGACAGCGTGGTAGAGCGTGCGGTAAGAGGCGTGGTCGCGATCGTCCATGAGGCCGTCGTCGTGCAGCAGGCGCGCGAAGATGGCCGCGTCCTCGTACACGGTGCGGTCCTGGATAACGCGGCGGCCCGGGTTCACCTCGCGCAAGTGCTGCTTCAGTCGCGCCGCCAGGAAGAAGACCTGAGAGTGGAACGCGTAGCGCGGCATGTCGGCGTAGAAGTCCTCGAGGTACGGGTTCTGGTCCACGGCCTCGTAGACGGGCGCCAGGTGATAGCGCGCCGACAGGACCCTCGTCAGGCTCGACTTGCCGGCGCCGATGTTGCCGGCAACCGCCACGTAGATGCCCCCGGCGCTCACTTTGCGCCCGCCCAGTCGCGGATCTCGGCCAGTAACCGCGCCCGCTGCTCCGCGTCGGTCACGAAGTCGATGGCGCCGGCGTCGACGACCCTCACGGGCGTGTGGGAGCGCGCGAAGAAGTCGTCGTAGGCGGCCGTGATGCGCCGCAAGTAACCGGCTTCGATCTCCGCCTCGAACGGGCGTCCACGCTTTGCGATCCGTTCCAGCAGTACCTCGGGCTGCGCCCGCAGGTAGACGACCAGATCGGGTAGCGGCAGGCGCGAGCGCAACTGTTCGAAGAGCTCACGGTAGAGCTCGAACTCGTCACCCGCGAGGGTGAGCGATGCGAAGAGGAAAGTCTTGTCGAACACGTAGTCGGCTACGGTATGGCTCTGGAAGAGCGGGGCCTGCGCCAACTCGGTGTGCTGCCTGAAGCGAGACAGCAAGAAGAACGTCTCGGTCTGGAAAGCGTAGCGCTTCGGGTCCTCGTAGAAGCGCGGAAGGAACGGGTTCTCTTCGACGACCTCGACCACCAGCCGAGCGGGCAGGTCCTCCGCCAGGTAGCGCGCCAGGCTCGTCTTCCCAACGCCGATGGGTCCTTCCACGACGATCGTTGCCATTCCGTGCCGGAGCATACCGTGCACCTATACGGCCCGCGGCACGTACCGGGACGGTCGGGGCGCGCGTGCTACAATCCCCCCAACCGATGGAAGACAACCCTCCGGAACGATCATCGCGCTCGAAGCGCGCCCTACCACTCCTGCTCTTCGCCCTCCCAACCAGTCTCGCCATGGCACAAGGCGGCGTGGCGCCCTCCGGTGGCGTCACCGCCGTCCAGGTCGTGGCCCTCGTGCTGCTGCTGGCCTTGTCGGCCTTCCTCTCTACGGCCCACACCGCGCTGACCACCGTGGGCGAGTGGCGGCTTCGGCGCCTGCGCGAGGAGGGGGGCGGTCCGGCCGGAGCGCTGAGCGTTCTCGAGGACAATCCGGCGCGCTTCATGAGCACGCTCCTTATCGGCAACACGGCCGTCAACGCTGCGATAGCGGTGCTCATCCTCGACCTCCTGCTGCGCAACGCCAGCGCGCTCGGCATCGGCCAGGCACTGGCCATCGCCATCGCCATCGCTGCGGCCAGCGTCGCCATCCTGCTGTTCTGCGAGTTGGCCCCCAAGTCGATCGCCGTCCAGGACCCGTTGCGGGTCACCAAGCTGGTCCTCAGGCCCGTGTACACGCTCTCGATAGTCCTTTACCCCCTCGGCCTGGCGTTCAACTGGTTGTCCAGCCAGTTCCTGCGGATGTTCCGCATCGAGCCCACGCGGGCCGCGCTCATGTCGGAGGGAGAGCTGAGGCTCATGCTCCAGACGGCCGAGGAGTCAGGCGTCATCGAGGCGCAGGAGCGCGCCATGATCAAGGGCGTCATCGACTTGGAGGAGACCGTCGTGCGCGAGGTCATGACACCGCGGGTTGCCGTGGTGGGCATCAGCGGCGACGCCGACCTCAGGGAGCTCCAGGAAGTCGTCACCGCCCACGGCTACAGCCGCCTGCCCGTCTACGGCGAGGGGGTCGACGACATCGAAGGCATGGCCTACGCTCGCGACCTGCTGCCTTACATCGGGCGCTCCGAGACACTGGCGAAGACGAAGGTCAGAGACCTCATGACCCCCGTGCAGTACGTGCCGGAAACGCTTTCGGTACTTAGCCTGCTGCGCGAGATGCGCATGCGGAAGAACCACATAGCCGTAGTGGTAGACGAGTTCGGCGGCACGGCCGGCGTGGTGACTCTCGAAGACATCATCGAGGAGATCACCGGCGAGATCTACGACGAGACCGACGAGGACGAGGTAGAGGACATAGTGGAACTCGAAGACGGCAGCTTCCGCCTGCAGGGCGGGACGCACATCGAGGCGATGGCGTCCAAGTTGGGCCTCGTCTTCGATCCGAACACCGATTACGACACGGTGGCCGGGTTCCTCATCGACGAGTTCGACCACATCGCGCAAGTCGGGGAGGAAGTCACGGTCCAGGGCATGCGCTTCACGGTGGAGGAGGCCGACGAGCGCCGGGTGATCAGCGTCAGGGCCACGCCGGTAGCGCCGGCCGTGCCGGAAACCGAGGCCCTTCCTGAGCCCGCGGAGGGTTGACCGCGGGGCCTGCTCGAGCAGTGCCTCAGCCCAAGTAGTTGCGCTCCACGCGCGGCATGAGGCCGGTCAGGAGCTCGTATGACACCGTGCCGACGGCGCGCGCCAGGTCCTCGGCGTCGGGGCCGTCGCCGCCCCAAAGGGTAGCCGCGTCGCCGGGCCCGACCGGTCCGGCGGCGCCGACGTCCAGCAGCATCTGGTCCATGCAGACCCTGCCGACCACGGGGCAGCGCTCGCCGTTCACGCTCGCCCAGCCCTTTCCCGTGAGCGCACGCGGGTAGCCGTCGGCGTAGCCCATCCTCAAGCTCGCAAGCGTGGTGTCATGCGGGGCTTGCCAGAGCCGCCCGTAAGACACGCTCGTGCCGGCGGCTACGCGCTTCACGAAGGTTATAGGCGCCCTCAGGCGCATGACCGGGGCCACGCGCGGCTCCATGGCGGCCACGTGGTCGCTCGAGTGGTAGCCGTAGAGCACGATCCCAGGACGCACCATGTCGTAGTGCGCCTCCGGGTAGGCCAGTATGGCGGCGGAGTTGGCCGCGTGGCGGAGGGGTGCCTGCAGCCCGTCGCGGGCAAGTTCATCCAGGGCGCTCTCGAACGCCTCGACCTGGGCGAGAGTGGCGGCCCTGGACTCCTCGTCGGAATCCGAGAAGTGGGTCCAGACCCCCTGAAGCTCGAGTTGCGCCGCGGCCGCGATGCGGCGGGCGACGCTAGCGGTGGCGGTCCACGGCAGCCCGAGACGGCCCATGCCCGTGTCGACCTTGAGGTGCAGCCTGAGCTTGCGCGGCAGGTCGGCGGCCAGGTAGCGGTCGACCGACGCCTCGTCGGTGGCCACGAGCGCCACGCCCAGGTCGCACAGCTCCGTGATCACGGCGCGGTCCCTCACCGGGATCAGCAGGAGCACGCCTGCGGCCGAGGCGGCGGCGCGGACGGCTCGCGCCTCGTCCGGCGTGGCCACCCCGAACCACTGCGTGCCCTCGGCGGCGAGCCTGTGCGCCACCTCGGGCAGCCCGTGGCCATAGGCGTTGGCCTTGACCATCGCCATGGTCATGACCTCGGGGGCGACGTGCGTCCTCACGTAGGCGAGGTTCCTGGCGAGCACGCCCAGGTCGACGTCCGCGACGGGATTCTCAGACATGCGGGAGTCTATCAGGAGGGCGTGGCGCGGTGACGCCGGTCATAGGTTTCCGGGACGAGCGCCCTCAGCGGGTCCAACTGGTGCGCCGCTCGGCCGTCTTGGCCACGGAGGACGCCATGAGGGTGAGGATTATGTAGAGGATCGCCACCGTGTTGAACGGCGGGAACACCTCGAAGTTTGCCGCCTGGAACTCCCTCGCGCGCTGCGTGATGTCTCGCACCGAGAGCACCGAGAGGAGCGACGTGTCCTTGAGCATGGCGATGAACTCGTTGCCCAGGGGCGGGACCACGATGCGCAAGGCTTGCGGCAGCACGACGAAGCGCGCCGTCTGCCAGGTGCTCAGGCCGAGGCTGCGGGCCGCCTCCGTCTGGCCCCTGCCGATGGCCTCGATGCCGGCCCGGAAGATCTCGGCCATGTAGGCCGCGTAGCCGAGGCTGATGCCCACGATGCCGCGCGTGACGCGCGACATGTCGATGAAGCCGCCCGTGGCGTCACGGATGGCGCCCTGAAGCGGGAAGCCGACGTAGAGGATCACGACCAGCATGGGTATCCCGCGGAGCACGTCGACGTAGAGCTCGGAAACGAGCCTGAGTGGGTGGGAGCCGCTCTGCCAGCTGGCGAAGGTGAGCGACAGGCCCAGACCGCCCAGGAACAGCAGCAGCATCGCCGGGCGTTGCAGCGCCGGCGTGAGGAACGACGTGCGCCACAAGACGTTGGCGCCGGCCGGCACGTCTGCCACCGGCAGGAGCGCCGCGGTCACCTGACCGGACTCGAGGCGCTCGAGGGCGGCCGCGGAATCGACCACGGCGCGGACCGCCTGGGAACCCTCGGCGCCCGGGTACTGCCCACGCTTCACGGGGTCGGAGGCGCTGGCCGGGGTGCCTTGAAGGATGGCCACGCGCCCCTCCGTGTTGCCGATGAGGACGTACTGCTCGTGCGGCCTCGTCAACAGCGCGGCCGCCCCGATCAGCAGGACGGCCGAGCCGATCAGGAAGTTGCGCACGGTGTGTTCGCCCAGCTTCAGGAGCTGCAGGCCCGCCAGCACCAGGCCCAGCGCAGAGGCCGCCAGGTAGGCGACCACGGTGACGAACACCGTGGTCCCGATGCCTGGGACGAGGAACTTGAGCGCGTCTTGGTAGCGGTCCGACGAGGCGAAGAGGTAGACGACGAACGGGAGCGCCGTCAGCAGGATCAGGTAACTCGGCCTGATGTTGCTGAGAACGCCGCGGCGCCGGGCCGTGGGCGAGGGGTTCACCTGGGCCCCTCGACGTGCCTGACCCGGCGCCGATGACGTTTCATGAACTTGGCGGAACTAGCCCTTACGGGGCTTCTTCGCCAGTGAACCACTTGGCGCCGAGCGCCGCGAGGGTGCCGTCGGCCTTGATCATCTCGATGCCGGCGTTGAGGGCGTCCACCAGCTCGTTGCCCTGCTGCACCGCGAAGCCGAGCTTGTCGCCGGACTCGACGTTGCGGATGGGCGCGGCGATCTGGCCGGCGTACTGCTGCACGAAGGCGTCGGCCGAGGAGTCGTCGATCATCACGCCGTCGACGTCACCGTTGATGAGCGCCAGGATGGCGGCGTTGAAGTCGTCGTAGATGCGCACGCGGTCACGGCCGACGAGCTCTTGGGCGAGATCCGCGTTGGTGGTGCCGTTCTGGGCGCCGAGGATGAGCTTGCTGTCGGTGACGGTGAAGTCGGCGAGGGTCAGGTTCGAGTCCTCGGTGCGCACGGCGACGGCCTGGTTGACCTCGTGGTACGGCTCTGTGAACTCGACGACCTTGGCCCGCTCGGGGGTGATGCTGATGCCCGAGGCGATCATGTCGAACTCGCCGTTGGCCAGTGCCGCGAAGATGCCGTCCCAGGCAGTGGTCTGGAACTTGGCGACGCAGTTGACGCGCTCGCAGATGGCGTTGACCACGTCGACGTCGAAGCCGACGATGTCGCCGTTCTGATCCACCGTCTCGAACGGCGGGTAGGTGGTGTCGGAGCCGACGATTATCGTGCGACCGCCGAGATCGGGCGTTTGTGCCAGCGCCATCGTCCCGGCGAGGGCTAGGGCGAGTACCACCAGGCTTGAGAGTAACCGCTTCATTTGCAACCTCCGCTTGAGCGCCGCGGGCGCTCACCTATGAGTAATGCCGACCACGCGAGCATAAGCGCGCGCCGCGGGCTCTTGCAACAGAGTACCTTCGGGAGTCGCCCGACGGTTAAGAAGAAGTAAGTGCCCGGCGTACACTTACGCAGCATGAGCATGGTCCTCGACCTGGACGCGCCGGTTGCCTCCAAGGCGGTCGACCTGGGGGCACAGGCCCCGAGCAAACTCGCCGAGGTAGGTATCGGGACTTACCGCGACCTCCTCGGTTACCTGCCGCGGCGCTACGAGGACAGGCGGGCCCTGCCAGATTTCGCCAACCTGACGGACGGGCAGACGGCCACGATATCGGGACGGGTGATGAGCCGCGTCGGCAACCGCACGCGCCGCGGCCTGCACGTCATGCGCGCGAGCCTCGAAGGCGGGCAGGGTCAACGCGTGACGGCCGTCTGGTTCAACCAGCCATGGCTCGAGCGGCAGATCTTCCCCGGCGTCAGGCTCATCCTCACGGGCCGAGTGAAGCGCCTCGGCCGCAAGCTGGAGGTAGCCGTCCAGGGCTTCGAGGTCGATGACGACACGGAGTCGCTGTCGTTCAACCGCATCGTGGGCATCTACCCCAGCACTCCCGGGCTCAGCCAGGCGTACCTGCGGCGCGCCGTGAAGCGGCTGCTCGACGCCCTGCCGACGCTGCCCGATCACCTGCAGCGCTCGATCCTCGAGACCAACGACCTGCTGTCCCTCGACCGGGCCATGCGCGCGGCTCACTTCCCGGAGAGTGAGGAGGCGCTCCAGGCCGCGCTGAAGCGGCTCAAGTTCGACGACTTCCTCTTCCTCCAGCTGGCGCTGCTGCGGAGCCGGGACCCCGGCAGGGTGGCGCGCAGCTTCGACGTGCGCCGGGAACAGTTGGAGGAGTTCGCCTCCAGCCTGCCCTTCGCGCTCACGCCCTACCAGGAGCGCGCCTTGAACGAGATCCTTGCCGACCTGGCGGCGCCCAGGCAGATGGCGCGGCTGCTGCAGGGCGACGTGGGATCGGGCAAGACGGCGGTCGCCGCCGCCGCGGTTTACGTGGTGGTCAAGAACGGCGCGCAGGCGGCCCTGATGGCGCCGACCGAGATCCTCGCCCGGCAGCACTTCCTCAACCTGCAGCGCTACCTCTTCCCCTTGGGGGTGCGGATGGAGCTGCTGATCGGGGCCATGACCGCCGGCGAGCGCCGGAGCGCCAAGGCCCGGATAGCCACGGGGGAGGCCGAGTTCGTGGTGGGCACGCACGCGCTCATCCAGGAGGGCGTCGAGTTCGCCGACCTCGGGTTGGCCGTGATCGACGAGGAGCACCGGTTCGGGGTCGACCAGCGGCGGAGCCTCATCAAGGACATGCCCGACGTCTTGGTCATGAGCGCAACGCCCATCCCCCGGTCGCTGGCACTCACGAGCTACGGCGACCTCGACCTCACCACCATCGAGGGGTTGCCCCCCGGCCGCCTGCCGGTCAAGACGCTGCTGGTACCGGCAACGAAGCGGCTCGACGTCTACCGCTTCGCCTGGGAGCAGGTCAAGCAGGGGCGGCAGGTCTACGTGGTCACGCCGCTGATCGAGGACTCGGAGGCCCTGGACGAGGTGCTCGCCGCCACCACGCTCGAGGCGGACCTGCGGCAGATACTGCCCGAGGCCGCGCGGATAGGGCTGCTTCACGGCCGGCAGTCACCCGCCGAGAAGGACGGCGTGATGGCCGCGTTCCGCGATCACCGGCTCGACGTGCTCGTGTCTACCACCGTCATAGAGGTCGGCGTGGACGTTCAGAACGCCACGGTCATGATCATCGAGAACGCCGAGCGCTTCGGGCTGGCCCAACTGCACCAGCTGCGCGGCCGGGTCGGGCGCGGCGCCCACGCCAGCCACTGCGTCCTGGTGGCGGGCGACGCCGGCCGCAAGACGCGCGCGAGGCTCGGGGTGCTGGTCAAGCACGCGGACGGCTTCACCATCGCCGAGATGGACCTGCGGCTGCGCGGGCCTGGGGACCTCAGGGGCACGCGCCAGTCGGGGCTCCCCGAGCTGACGATAGGCGACGTCTTGAACGACGGTGAGATCATCGAGGCCGCGCGTGCTCTCGCGCAGCGCATGCTTGCCGCCGACCCGGAACTCGAGGCCCCGTGGGCGGCGCGTCTGGTGACCGAGCTACGCCGCCGCAGCCGGGCGGTGATGGTGCGTGAGGTCATCTGACGTGCCTGCGCTAGGCTGGCTACCAGGTCCGGCCGCCGGCATGCCGGACGCGCATCAGGGAAGGGCGGCCCGCGCGTGAGGCTGTTACTGCGATTCGGGATCTTCGCCGCGCTGCTCGGCCTGGCTGTCGGGCTGGTGCTGCGCGTGAGCCTGGGCCGGCGGCGCTTCGCGCTGCTGGCGGGCCTCGCGCTGGTGCCGCTGGCGCTGCACGCGACTTACCTGCTCGTGCTTGCCGGGCGCGCCGGGTTGTCGACGTTGCCCACGGCTGCCTTCGCTGGCACGGCGCTGGTCCTACTGCTTCTGGGGGTGATGCTGGGGCGGGCGTGGAGCACCTCCCGGCCGTGGTTGACGGTCCTGGTGCCGCTCGGGGTCGCCGTGCTCTACGCCATCGTCGCGACCCTGCTCCTCACTCCGGCTTGGGAGGCGCACGCGTACGCGCCCGACGCGGTCGCCGGAGCCGTCTACGGCCTGGCCAGCCTGTTCGCCGCCGCGCTGCTCGTGCCGTTCGCCTTCGGCGAGCGGGTCTCCGGGCCGCCCCGGCTCCCGGGCGGGCCTGGGTAGTAGACTCTGGTCGTGCACCGACGAGGCCCAAAGCTTCCTCGCCACGCGCTCCTGCTGGCGGCCCTCGCAGCGGCGCTGGTGGCTTGCGCCCCACGGACGGAAGTCCGCACGGTCGAGGCGATCGGTACCACCCTGGCGGTCGAGTTCGAGCTGGTGCCCGGGCAGACGAGCATCGAGCGCTTCGACCCCCCCGGGGCGGGCGGGCGGCTCGAGCTCACCGTCGGCACGCTGGCCCGGAACCCAAACGAGTTCGGGGTGCGCCTGCAGAACGTCACCTACGTCGTCTACCTGGAGGGCAAGTCGGTCGTGAGGGGCGCCCTCGCACCCGACATCTACCTCGAGAGCGGCGCCACCGCGCCGCTGCGCTTCGACATCTCGACCAGCCTGGCCGGCCAAGCCGACTTGCTCAAGGCCGCCGCCCGGGCGTTCGCCGACAGGCCCCTGCAGTTCCGCGTCGAGGGCACGCTCCGCTTCGCGACCGCCACCCACGTGTACGAGACGCGCAACAAGGTGCTGGTAAGCGGCGCCACCCTGGCGCGTCAGACGGTCCAGGCGCCGCTCTTGCGGCTTACGGAGGCCGAAAGCAGGATCTTCATGCTCAGGCCCGACGTGCCGGTGGTGCAGCTGGTGCTTCAGGCCGTGAACCCCGGCGACATCGGCTACTTCCTCTACGGCAAGGACCTGGCGCTCACGCTCGGCAACTGGCCCATGGCCACGGAGGACATGAGCCCGGTGCCGCTCGCGGCCGGGCAGAGCTCACGCATCGACATCCTCTTCTACCCCAACCTGAAGGAGCTTCCCGACGAGGCACGCCTGTCGCTCGAGGCCACGCTCGCCGGCTACACCACGCTCGTCCGGCTGGAGGGCGAGCTGTTCATGGACGTTCTCGGCGTCGACAGCTTCCCGGTGCCCGGCGGCTGGTCGGTAACCGGCTTCGTGCGTTGAGGCCGGCGCGCGTGGCGGGGGCCCGCAGCGCGCCCGCGCGCTCCTCGCTTCCGGGTCGGTGCGGCCGGGTCGGGGCAGTAGCGGTCGGTGGGTGCTACAGTCGCGCTCTATGACGCGTATTCTCGTCACTGACTCCATCCAACTAGGCGAGCCGAAAGACCCTGCGGTCAGCCTCGACGATCGACCCGGCATCGGCCGCGAGGAACTCCTCGCCATCATCGGGACGTACGACGCCATCATCACGCGCAGCCGCACGCAGGTGGACGAGGAGCTGCTGGCTGCGGCCACGCGCCTCAAGGTCGTCGGGAGGGCGGGCGTCGGCGTAGACAACATCGACCTTGACGCAGCGAGCCGCCGTGAGATCCTGGTCGTGAACGCCCCCGAGGCCAACAACGTCTCGGCAGCCGAGTTGGCACTGGCCCTCATGCTCGCCGCCGCCCGCGGCGTGGCCCGCTCCGACCGGCTCGTGAGGAACGGCAAGTGGGAGCGCGCCTACCTCGGCCGCGAGGTCGAGGGCGCCCGGTTGGGGGTCGTGGGTCTTGGGCGCATCGGCTCGCTGGTGTCGCGCCGCGCCCAGGGCCTGGGCATGCACGTGGCGGCCTACGATCCCTACATCAACCGCCGGCGCGCGGACGAGCTCAAGGTCGAGCTGTTCGACGACCTCCACGAGATGCTGGCCAGGTCCGACTTCTTGACCGTGCACACGCCGCTGACGGAAGAGACGATCGGGATGATCGGGCAGGGCGAACTGGCCGCGCTGCCCGACGGGGCGGTGGTGGTGAACGCAGCCCGCGGCGGCATCATCCAGGAGGACGCGCTACTCGCCGCGCTGGAAGCGGGCAAGCTCGTCGGCGCCGGACTGGACGTGTTCACGCTCGAGCCGCCCCGCGCCGACCACCCCCTCCTGCGCCGCGACGACGTCGTCCTCACGGCACACTTGGGCGCCAACACGCGCGAGGCGCAGCGCAGGGTGGGCACGCAGATCCTCGACCGGACGCTTTCCGCCCTGGCGGGCGACTACTCCGTGGGCATCGTCAACGCCCCGGCGCTGGCGCCCGAGGTCATGTCCGCCCTCGGCGTGCACCTCACGCTGGGAGAGCGGCTGGGCAGCATGGCCGCGCAACTGGCGCAAGGGCGCGTGCACGAGGTCGAGGTCGAGTTCTCCGGCGACTTCCCGCTCGACCCCGACCCCATCGCCACAGCAGTGATAAAGGGCCTGATGGAGCCCTTCCTCGACACGCCGCCCAGCTACGTGAACGCCCTGTCGCTGGCGAAGGACCGCGACATCCGCGTCAGCAAGGTCAGCTCGGCGAGGAGCCACGGCTACACGTCGCACGTGCTCGTCAGCGTCGCCGGCACCGAAGGGCGAACCCGCGTGGGCGGCACCGTGCTGGCCGGTCAGCCGCGCGTCACCAGCATCGACGGGTACAACCTCGAGATCCGCCCCGAGGGCGCCATGCTCGTGTGCACCAACTACGACCGGCCCGGCGCGGTGGGCCGCGTGGGCACCGTCCTCGGCGACGCCGGGGTGAACATCAACAGCATGCAGCTCTCCAGGGTCGGCGAGGGCGGCGTCGCCATGTTCGTGCTGACCCTCGACTCCGCACCCGGCGACGACGTCCTCGAGGTGCTGGCGGGCCTCAGCGACGTCATCCGCAGCCTCAGGCCGGTGCGGCTGTGAGCGCCGCGTTCTTCAAACCGCGGCTGCTGGCCCCTGGCCCCGTCGAGGTGCCGCCGGCCGTTCTCGAGGCCTTGGCGCGGCCCGTGACGCACCACCGCGCGCCCGCCTTCCGCGAGACCTTCCTGCGTGCACGCGAACGCCTGGCAACGGTCTTCTCCGTACCAGGCGACGACGTGCTGATCGTTACCGGCAGCGGCACAGCGGGTTTCGAGGCGGCCCTCGTCAGCGCCGTTCCCGCGGGTGACCGCGTGTTGGCCCTGCACGCCGGCAGGTTCGGGGAGCGTTGGGCGGCGATGGCCGAGAGCCTCGGCTACCAGGTCGAGCATCTCGAGGCGGCGCCGGGCGCGGAGTTCGACCTGTCGGAGGTGGCAGAGAGACTGGACGCCACCTCGCAGCTCGCCGCGGTGACGTTGGTCCAGAGCGAGACGTCGACCGGCGCGCTGCACGACGTGCGCGCGGTGGCGGAACTCGTGCGCCGCGTCAGGCCCGAGGCGCTCGTCCTCGTGGACGCCGTCACCAGCCTGGCCTGCGCCGAACTCAGGCCGCTCGAGTGGGGCCTGGACGCCGTGGTCTCGGGTTCGCAGAAGGGCGTGATGACGCCCCCGGGCCTGGCGTTCGTGTGGCTGTCGGAGCGCGCGTGGCAACGGTCCGAGGGGGCGGGACGGGCTGGGAGCTACTACCTCGACCTGCACCGCGAGCGCGCGAAGCAGGCCGGCGGCCAGACGGCCTTCACACCCGCGGTCTCGCTGGTGGCCGGGCTCGACGTGGCCCTCGGGATGCTCCTGGACGAGGGGTTGGAGAACGTGTGGCGCCGTCGCGCCGGCCTGAACGCCGCCCTGCTGGCAGCGGGCGGGGCGCTCGGGCTGCGGCAGTTCGCCGCTCGCCCGAGCCCGGCCGTGGCGGCGCTGGTCGTGCCCGAGGGTATTGGCGCGCGCGCGGTGCTTAGCGCGGCGCGCGCCCGCGGCGCCACGCTGGCGGGCGGCCAGGGCGAACTGGCCGGAACCATCATCAGGCCCTCCCTGCTCGGTTACGCGGACCGTTACGACGCCGTAGCGGCCGCGCAGCTTCTCGAAGACGCGCTCCACGACGTGGACGCGGATACCCCGCAGGGGGTGGCCGTGCCCGCCGCCCTACGGGCGCTGGCGGGCGAGGCTTGAGCTCGCCCGGTCACGGCGACCTCGTCCTGGTGAGGCATGCGCCGACGGCTCGCTCACCCGGCACGAACCCGGCCGACTGGCGGTTGGCGCCTGGGGCCATGGAGCTCACGGCGGCCCTCGCGATGGGGCTCGCGATGGTGAAGCTCGGCGCGCCGGGTGAGGCGGGCAGGCCCGGTCCCATCGACGCCGTGGTCAGCAGCCACGAGGCCAAGGCGGTGGCGACGGCCAAGACGCTCGGCCTCGTCCTCGGGGTGCCGACCACGACGTCTCGCCACCTCGAGGAACACCATCGCGGCAACCTCCTCCTGGACGACGCCGAGTTCGGGCGCACCATGAGGCGCTTCTTCGGGCGCCAGGACGTACTGGTGTTCGGCAGCGAGACCGCCTCCGAGGCGCTGGCTCGCTTCAAGAGGGGCGTCGACGAGACGATGGCCTCGCTGCCCGGCAAGCGTCTGGCGCTCGTCTCGCACGGCACCGTCATCGCCCTCGCCCTGGCCGAACCGAACGGCCTGGACCCGTTCAAGTTCTGGGAGTCACTGCGGATGCCCGAGGCCATCGTGGTGCGGCGCGAGACGTGGACCATAGTGGAGCGGCTGGCGCTCGACGGGTGAGTCCCACGTCCGGGCCTCCGGACCACTCCCGGTCCCAGGTCTCAGGGCCGCGCCAGGGCAACGATCATGGGGCTAGAGGCCAGAAGCCGCGACTTGTCGAACCCGCCGAACAGCCTGACGGTGCCGAAGCCCGCCTGCGCCAACGCCCGTTCGAGCTCGTAGCGGTTGAAGTACCTCTGGACCAGCCGCGCTTGGCGGCGCCTCAGCGTGCCGTCGGGGCGCCGCTCGTCCAGGTAGTAGAGGCTCTCGACTAGCTGCGCCTCGGGGTCGTGGTGCTGAACCAGGAAGAGCTCTGCGCCCGCTCCAAGCTCGGCCCAGGTCGGCTCCCGCCGCATCACCCCCAGAGGCCCCAGGTGCGGTTGGAACACGTCGAAGGCGAACGTGCCCCCGGCCGCCAGGTGGCCCCTCACTGCGGCGAGCACCCGGTCCTGGTCGGCCACTAAGTAGGCGTGCATGAGGGTGTTGAACGGGGCCAAGACGAGTGGGAACTCGCGGCCGAGGTCCAGGCTGCGCATGTCAGCCAACACGAACTCCAGACCGTCCAGGTCCCCCAGACGCTCCTCGGCGCGACCCAGCATGGCGGCGGACACGTCCACGGCCACCACCTGGTGACCCGCTCGGGCCAACGCCTCCGTGACGCGGCCCGTGCCGGCACCGAGCTCGAGCACGGGCCCCCCGAGCTCGTCGGCCAGGCGCAGGTAGAACGGGATGTCGTCGCGGTACGCGGCGTACTGCAGGTCGTAGAGCGCCGGATCGTCGTCGTAGATCACGTCCTCACCACCCCCTCCTCGGCTATCACCAGCACGTCGGCCGCCTGCGCGAGCGCCGGGCGGTGAGTGACCGCCAGCACCAGCCGCTCCGCGGCGAGGCGCCCGAGCAGGGCGACGATCTCGGCCTCCGTGGCGTCGTCCAGGTTGGAGGTGGGCTCGTCGAACAACAGGGCGTCGGGCCTGCCCAGCAGGGCGCGTGCGATGGCCAAGCGCTGCCGCTGGCCGCCCGAGAAGCCGCCGCCGTCCTCACCTAGGCGGGTGGCCAGGCCGAGCTGTTGGGCGCGGACGGCGGCCGCCATCCCCACCGCCTCCAGCGCCCACCAGACCTCATCGTCGCTAACCTCGCGGCCCATGGCCAACGCCGCCTTGAGCTCGCCCGAGAGCAGCTCGTGGCCCTGTGGTACGTACGCGAGCCGAGAACGCAGCGCCGTCTCGTCGACGCCGGCCAGGTCCTCGCCGTCCAGCAGGATCCTCCCCGAGGACGGGGGCGCGAACCGCAAGAGCAGCTTGAGCAGGGTGGTCTTGCCGCTACCGCTGGGACCGCCGAGGACCACCAGGCCGCGGCTGGGTAGCTCGAGGTCGACCCCCGCCACCACGTTGTGGCCGGGCCGGTAACCGAAGGCCACGCCGTGCAACTCGATCAGCGGCCTCGCAGTCAGCGGGGGACCCTGTGAGACGGTCCTGAACGCCGTGGCGCTCGCGGCGTCCTCGGCAGCCGCCGGGTCTTCGGGGCGCCCCGGCTCGCCCTCGTAAAGCGCGCTCAGGCGTGTGGCCGCGGCCCGCGCCTGGCGGTACATCGCGTAGCCCTGGGGCAAGAGCTGCGAGGGTCCCGCGGCCAGCGCCACCAGGGTGAGGAACGACACCACGTCACCGACCGAGAGCGCGCCGCGCTGGGTGGCGCCGACCAGGATGACGACCAAGACCCCGACCGCCGTGAACACGACCACCTGCGTGAGGGGCGCCTGCAGGCCCGCGATGAGGCTGCGCCGGGCCGAGGCCTTGGCGGTCCGGCGGTTGGCGCCCTCGAAGCGGCGCAGCATGGCGCGGCGGGCACCGAACGCGCGCACCAGCTCGTGGTGCTTGAGCCCTTCTTGCAGGTGGTGACCTAACTCCTCGGTGCCTTCCAGCGCGCCCCGCGTCGCGCCCTCTAGCCAGCGCCCCAGCAACCTCGACACCACCACCGCCGGCAGGGCGAGGGCGACGAGGGCGACTGCGCCCCGCGCGTCGGCGCGCACGAGCAGGACTAGGATCAGGGCCAGGGTTGCGCTCTCCGCCACCAGGGTCCCGAGGCCGTAGCGGAAGTACGTCTCGACTTCGCGGAGGTCGCTCACCACGCGGCCCGCCAGGGCCCCACTGGTGCCGGGAAGGCTGCCTGGCGGGGAGGCCAGCAGCTTGTCGTAGATGCGCTCGCGCCACTTCTCCGCGAGCTTCGCCGCGGCCAGCCCGAGCAGCGCGTCCTGCGCCCACAGCGCCAGGCTGCCGCCCAGGGCGACGAGGCCCGCCGTGAGCAGCACCTTCGGCAGGGCCGAGACGTCTTGCGCCTGCAGCACGTCGTCGAAGAGCGGGGTGACGAAGAGTGGCACGATGGCGACGCGCAAACCGGCGTTCAAGAGGGCGGCGGCCACCCCCAACCAGGCGCTCACGGAACGGGGCCAGAGCAGGGCTGCCGGCCGCGCCCCTCGCGGCGCGCTCACGCCTCGGGCCCTCGAGGAGCGGCCGTCTTGATCACCTCGCTCAGCAGGCGCGCGGCGGCGCCTCTGGCGGGCATCGTCGCGCGCAACCTCTCACGCCGGCGCTCCAACCCGGGCGGGTCCGCCAGGAGCTCGGCGACCGCCCCGGCCACGCGTCCGGGGTCGACGTGGCCACTCATCTCGACCATCAGCTCCTCGCCGCTCAAGCGGTTCGGCAGCGAGACCGGCACCTTGAGGCCGCTGACGAAGAGCCTGACGGCGTGGCGCTTCAAGTACTTGCCGACGAGGGGAACCACCCCCAACCAGTGACCGGCTCCCTCCAAGGGGATGAGCTCCGGACGGTTGAGGGGCAACAGGACGAGGGCCGGCACTTGGGCGATGCCGAGCTCGAGGGTGTTCGTGCCCGGGATGGTGAGGGCCAGGTCTGCCGCGCGCATGTGGGCGTAACGCTCCTCCTCCGGCACGAGTTCGAGCCGGCCGCCGCCGGGGGTCTCGATGAACCTGCCGCCGGCGCCGTCCACCAGGCTGCCCGCCACGCCCCCCAGCGTCTTGGCGTGCTTGCCCGCCACGCCATCGGCCAGGGTGCCCGGCAGCAGCAGGCTGCTGACGGGCCAGACGAAGCGCGCACCCGGCATCGAAGGTGCCAGGCGGTCGACCACCGCGATGAACAGCGGGATGAGATGTGTGGCGAAGGCGTCGCGGCTCCCGGCGAAGAGCAGCACGTGGGGTGAGCCGGGATCTCGGGCGGGGCTGGCGTCGCCGACCGCGTCTGCCACCAGGTTGCCGACCACGCGCACGCGCTCGGCCGGGGCGCCGCCTCGCACCGCCCGCTGCCTGGTGTGATCGTCGGGCACGAGGAGGGCCTCCAGGCCGCGGTGCCAGTTCGGCTCGAAGCTGTAACGATAGGCCGGATAACCGAGGCGCTTGCCGAGGGCCACGGCCAGCGCCGCGTTGCCGCCCAGGCCGACGACGGCCCCGCGCCCCGGCGCCTCGAGCGGCTGCAGGCCTTCCGGCGCCAGCCCCAGGGCGGCGCCCCGGATGTACTGCGCGGGCGTGGTGAGCACGTCGGGCTCGAACGTCTGCGCGATGCTCGCCTCGTTACCGCCGGCGAACTGGCACGGGACCAGGCTGATCGCCGTCCTGACGCCGGGCGCGGCGCGCCGCAGCTCGTCCAGGACCGGTCGCACCCAGGTGTAGAGTTCGCCGGGGCCGTTGCTGACGAGCACGACCTGGAAGCCGTCCGGCGCGGCGGCGGAGGTCATCTGCCGCCCGACACGAAGCGCGCAACGCCGCGCCTGCTGCTGGCGATGAAGTCGACCAGCTCACGGGCGTCGGCGTTGGTGGCCGCCAAGGCGGCGAGTGCCTCGTGCTCCTTGTGGCGCACGTGGCGCAGCGCCCGCTCGATCTCGCGGTAGCGCTGGCCGTCGATGCCGTTGCGCTTGAGGCCGACGCCGTTGAGCCGGTAGTGTCTGACCGGGTTGCCGCGCGCCATGCTGAAAGGTAATACGTCCTGGTTGGCCGCGCTCGCGGCTCCGAACATCGCGAAGACGCCGACCCGCGTGAACTGGTGTAGCAGCGCACCGGAGCCGATCACGGCATGATCGCCGACACTCACGTGCCCACCGAGCTGGACCGCGGTCGTGATGGTGCAGTGCTGTCCCACGCTGCAGTTGTGAGACAGGTGGGCGTAGCTCATCACGAGCGTGTCCCTGCCGACGCGCGTCACGTTCCCTTCGCCGGTAGCCCTATGCACCGTCACGAAGTCGCGAAGCGTCACCCCGTCCTCGATGATCGCGAGCGTGGGCTCCCCCTTGAAGCCCGCGTCCATGGGTTCACCCCCGACCACCGCGTACGGCCCCAGGCTGCAACCAGCGCCGATGCGGCTCCCGGGGTGGAGCACGGTGCCGGCCAGCAGGCGCGTGCCGGCGCCCACCTCGACGTCGTCCTCGATGACGACGAAGGGACCGATCTCGACGCCGTCTCCTAAGCGCGCGGCGGGAGATACCACAGCGCTGCCGCCGGCCATCAGCGGGCGTACATGAACGACAGGTCCGCCTCCGCGGCCACCTCGTCACCGACGAGAGCCCGCGCCTCCACCTTGCATAGGCCCCGCCTGAAGAGGACGATGGTGCCGGTGAGGCGTAGTTGGTCGCCTGGGACCACCTTGCGGCGGAACTTCGCCGCAGCGATGCCGGCCAGGTAGCCGGCCCCCTGAGAAGCGGTGCGGCCCTCACGCACGGCCAGGCCCACGGCCGCCGCCTGGGCCAGCGCCTCGATGATCAAGACGCCCGGCATGACGGGCTCGTCGGGGAAGTGGCCGGCGAAGAACGGCTCGTTGTGGCTCACGTTCTTGAGGCACTCGAAGGCGTCGCCCTCTTGGCTCACGAAGGCGTCGACCAGCAAGAACGGGTAACGGTGCGGGAGGATGCCGCGGATGTCTACGGCCATGCCCGTCAGTGTACAGGCACGAGCCGCGGGGCGCGCATGACGTCGAGGATCCTGGTGGCGAGCTGGAGCGAGCGCATGTCGTCGGCGAGCGTGCCGATGGGATCGGCCTTGCTCTCGATGCGGGCCAGGAAGTGCTCGAGCTCCTTGCGCAGCGGGTTCTCGTCGTGGACCATGTGGCGGTCGAGCGTCACGTGGCCCGCGCTGCGGGCGGCACCGGGCGAGCGGAAGAACTGCACCTCGCTGTAAGGCTCCTTCGCGAAGTCGATGCGCACCATCTTGTCGCGCTCGATTATCAGCATGGTGCGCTCCGGGTCGGGCGAGACGCGGCTCGCCAACAGCCGGGCCACGCAGCCGTTCTCGAAGCGGATCTGGGTGGCGGCCAGGTCCTCGAGCGGAGAACCGTTGAGGGGCAGCCCGGACGCCGCCACGTCGACCACCGCGCTGTGCACCAGACCCAGCAGGATGTCGATGTCGTGGATCATCAGGTCGAGGACGACGCCGACGTCCTTCACCCGCTGCGAGGGCGAGAGGCGGCGCGCCTCGATGAGGTAGGGCTCCTTCACCTCACGGGCCAGGAGCTGCACGGCGCCGTAGAAGCGTGTGATGTGACCAACCTGGAGCACCAGGCCGCGCTCGCTGGAGAGGTTCGCGAGAGCGGTCGCCTGGGCCACCTCGGTGGCCACCGGCTTCTCCACGAGAACGTGGACGCCCGCGTCCAGCAGCATACGCGTGACGGCGAAGTGCAGGCTGGTCGGGACGGCCACGCTCGCCGCGTCGATCACCTCGCGGCCGAGCATCTCCTCGACGGTCGCGTAGGTAGCGCAGCCGTAGGCCCTGCGGGCCTCGGCGCGCTTCTCGGGGTCGACGTCGACCACGGCGACGAGCCTTACCTGCGGGAGGGTCATGTAGTTGGTGGCGTGGTGGCGCCCCATGACGCCGGCGCCGACCACGGCGACGCGCAGTGTTCGCGGCGACCCCCCCGAGGCGCTCACACGGTTTCCGAAGTGCGCCGGATCGCCCGCGCCAGCTCGTGGTGGAGGGCGTGTGACCCCCGGTGGATGCTCAGGTGGCCCGCGACCGGCCTGCCGAGCAGCACCAGGTCGCCCAGGGCGTCTAACGCTTTGTGGCGTACGGGTTCCTGTGGGTGGCGAAGGGGACGTGTGGGCCCGTCCATTGCGAAGACGATAACATGCTCCTCGCGCGCTCCCAGGGCGAGACCGCGTGCCTTCAGGGCCTCCCAGTCGGCCTCGAAGCCGAAGGTCCGGGCGGGCAGCAGGTCGCCGTAGGCGTCCGGTCCGCCTTCCCAGGCTTGAATGCCGATGGCCGGGTGTACGAAGTCGATGGAGTAGCTGAGACGTTCTAGCCCGGGCGCGGCGCGCGCCACGCCGCCGCGCAGCGCGACCTCGAGCGGGGTCCGGACGACGATGGGCGGCGGGGGAGGGGGCGGCTCGCCCAACTCCGCGATGGCGGCTGCCCAGGGCGCCGCGGAGCCGTCGAGTATGGGCAGCTCGTCCGCGCTGGTCTCGACCAGCACCCCGGAGTAGAACCCTGCCACTCGCAGGGCGGCGAGCAGGTGCTCGACGAGGTGAACCCGTGCGTTGCCGGCCCCGAGGCTGGTGGCCCGCTCGGCGCCGATCACGTGGTCCAGGTCCGCGGGCACCTGCGTGCCGGCCCGCAAGAAGCGGGTGGCGCCGGCGGCGCGGTGGAGCGTCACCCGCGTGATCGCGCCGCTATGAACCGCGCGGCCCGTCACGAGCGTCACTCCGACCCTTCTCCCGCCTTGGCTCGGCGCCACAGCTCCTCGAGCTTGCCCAGGAGGTAAAGCTCGCGGACGAACTGCCGGTGGGGCCGCGCCGGGAACCCGGCCCAGGTGGCGCCCGCGGGCACGTCCTTCGTGACCCCGCTGCGGCCCGCAACGCGCGCGCCATCGCCGATGGACACGTGGTCGGTAACGGCCACGTAACCGCCGAGGATGACCCCGGACCCTATCGTGGTGCTGCCACCGATGCCCGCCATGGCAGCGATGAGCGTGTCGGAGCCGATGATCACGTTGTGCCCCACCTGGCAGTGGTTGTCGATCTTGGTGCGCCGACCCACCACCGTGTCTTGGATGGTGCCGCGGTCGATGCAGCTGTTCGCACCGACCTCGACGTCGTCTTCCAGGACTACGCCGCCGAGGTGATGCACCTTCACGGCGCCGCCCGGCGAGGCGGCGTAACCGAACCCGTCGGCGCCGATCACGGCACCTGCATGTACGATCACGCGGCGGCCGAGCTTGACGCCCGGGTAGAGCACGGCGTTGGGGTGAACGGTGCAGCCGGCACCGAGCCTGGCGCCGGCCCCCACCACGGCGCCCTCCCCGACGCTGCAGTCGTCGTCCAGGACGGCGAGGTCTCCGATGACGGCACCGGCCGCCACGCGCACGCCCGCGCCCAGGCGCGCAGAGGGGTGAACGGTGGCGTCGGGGTGGACCCCCCTTGGCGGCAGGTGGGGGCGCGCGAACCTGCGGCTGGCGATCGCCAGCGCCAGGCGGGCGTCGGGCACCTCGGCCGCCGCGCCCGGGTAGTCGGCCAGCCAGCTGGTCGCTGGCGGCACCAGCAGCAGCCCGGGTGGGCTCGCGGGCGGGCCCATGGACGCCTCGCGCGGGCTCATAACGCACAGGCAGTCGTCTGCGGCCACTCCTTCACTGGCGAGCATGCCGGCGTCGATCAGCCGCGTCAGGCGCCGCGCCCCCACCTGCTCCCCGCCGCCCGAACCGAGCTCTGCGCCGATCTCGGTAAGTAGTTCGGCTACGGTGCAACCGACCTGGTCAGTCACCGGCGTCCTCCTGCTCGGCCGGCGCCGCCGGGTCGGCCTGCGGCGCCTCGTCGTTCGCCGCCTCTACCTTCAGCGTCACGCGCTCGTTGCCGGCGACCACGAACGCGAAGGGCGTGCGCATGAGCCTGAGGACGTCGCCGTCCTTGGTGACCACCTCCACCACGAGCTCGTTGGCCTGCACCTGCTGCCTGAGCGCGTCCAGGAGCTCGGCGAAGGAGCGGGGCCGGTCGACCTCCTTGTCATCGACGTGGGCGTCCCCGGTGTCGCGCGCAACGTCGCCGCCGCGGAGGTACAGCGTCAGCTCGCCATCCATGTCGGCGGGGATGGGCACGCTCACGGTGCGGACTATGGCGTTCTGGCGGTAAGGCTGCAATCGTAGGTGAACCAGGGCGTTCTCGCCCGCCTTCACGACGTCCTCCTCGGCCACGGCCTCCTCGAGCGTGGCCACGCGCTGGCGGCCGTCGAGACGGATGGCCAGCGAGACCTGCGTCACGCCGCTCTCCTGGAACTCGTTCGAGGCCAGGATCGCCAGTGGCGTGAGCGCCAGGACCGCCGCCTCGTAGGCTATGTCCGTGGCGTCGTTCGCCTCTTCCAACACGTTGACGCGCTCGCCGCCGGCAAGCAGGATCTCCCACGCCACCTCGGCGTAACCGCCGCTGGTGGCGCCAAGGTAGCGGTCGAGCAGGGACAGGACGCCGGTGCCGACGATGCTCGGGTACAGCCGGTCGTCGGCGGGCGTCTCGAAAGCGTAGGAGGCCGAGGGCCCCATGCCCAGGAGGCTGAGCTCGACGCGCACGCTTCGCGGCTCGACGCCGAGGCGGCCCGCCACGGCGCCGGGGCGGTCCTGTTCGATGGTGCCCAAGATCGCCGTGCCCACGTTGGCAAGCTTGAAGGGAACTTCCGAACTGGGCACCACGGCCGCGATGCGCGCCGGGGAGATGGGGAAGTCGACGTCGCCGAGGCCCAGGAAGGGGTGCCCGAAGGCGAGCAGCGCTCCGTCATCGACCGTCGTGACGGTCCCCACCGCCTGCAGGCTCACGTCGCCCCAGGCGAGGGCCACGGCGAGGGGCGAGCCGGGAACCAACGGTTCGTTCGGGGCAGCGGGCGCCGGGCCCGTGCCGCCGCCCTGCACCGGGAACGGTCTCACGCTCGCGTCCTTGAAGAGGGGTTCCAGGAACTCCAGGGCGCGCGCCGAGACTCCGGTCATCAGCACGGGCGTGGCCACTGGCTCGGCCGGGCCGAGCCCCGGGACGAAGGCGGTTGCGGGGACGCGGCCGGCCCGGGCGTTCTCGGGCAGCGCTTGGCGCATCACCGCGATGGGCGTGACGAGCGCGAGGTCGTGATCGGCCCGCGGGAACACGTAACCGATGGCGCCGAGGAGGGCGTCGCCGGTCTCGGTGGCGATGTAGACGGGACTGCCGCTCATGCCCGCCGCGACGCCCCCGGTGGCTTCGATGAAAGGGCCGCCGGCCCGGACGATCACGAGTGGGAAGCCGTTGCCGCCTTCCCACAAGACGCCCACCACCTCCACCGGGAAGCGCTCCAGTCGGTTGTCGGCGCCGGCGGTGACCGCATGGCCCTTGTCGCCGACGACCACGTCCTCGACGGCCATGTCCTGTATCGGGCCCTGGGGCCGCTGCGCCAGGGCCACGCCCAGGGCAGCCGCGAGGCACACCGCCAGCAGGAGACGTCGGCCCCGGGCACGCACGACCGTGGCGCTGCGTGGGAGGCGCGCGGCGCGCGTGTGCGCCGCCACGGTCAGCGCCTCAGGAAATGATCTGAGATCAGCGCGTCTTGCAAGACGTGGAGCATGTCGAGGGCCATCCCGGTGCCCAGCGCCACGGAGTCGGTGGCGTTCTCCGCCACCATGACGGGGATGCCCGTGGTCTCGCGCAGCAGTTCGTCGAAGTTACGCAGCAGCGACCCGCCGCCCGTCATGATGATGCCCCGGTCGATCACGTCGCTCACCAGTTCCGGCGGGGCCTGCTCCAGCACCCTGCGGACGCCGTCGGCGATCTTCGCGATCGGCTCCTTGAGGGCCTCCACTATCTCCTTGGACGTCACGGTGATGCTCTTCGGCAGGCCGTTGATGAGGTCGCGGCCGCGGACCTCCATGTCGAGGTCGTCCGCCGGCCCGCGCAGCATGGCGGCGCCCACGCGCGTCTTCACGGACTCGGCCGTGCGGTCGCCTATCAGGAGGTTCTCCTTGTGGCGGATGTAGCGGATTATCGACTCGTCGAACTCGTTGCCCGCTATGCGGAGGCTTTCGGATACGACGATGCCGCCCAGCGAGATGATGGCTATGTCGGTCGTGCCGCCGCCCACGTCGACGATCATCGAGCCGGTGGGCTCGGCGATCTTGACCCCGGCGCCGATGGCCGCCGCCAGCGGCTCCTCGATCAGGTAGGCCTTGCGGGCACCGACCTCGCGCGTCGCTTGCAGCACGGCGCGGCGCTCGACCTCCGTCACGCCCGACGGCACGCAGACCATGATCTGCGGCTTGAAGAGCCGGCTGGGGCCGGTGAGCACCTTGCGCACGAACGCCTGCAGCATCTTCTCCGTGAGGTCGTAGTCGGCGATGACCCCGTCGCGCATGGGGCGCACCGCGACGATGTTGCCGGGGGTGCGGCCAAGCATGAGGTAGGCCTCCTCGCCCACGGCCTTGACCTCGCCGGTGTCGCGCACCATCGCGATCACCGACGGTTCGCGTAACATGATGCCCTTGCCTTTCACGTAGATGAGGACGGTCGCCGTGCCCAGGTCGACCCCCATCTCTTGGCCAAGTCTGAAGAACATACTCACTCCCGCCCAAAGGGGCTCGCGACCCAACGGCGGCTCACGGGCCGACCCCCGAGCGGCCGGCGCGGTGCGCGCGGGCCGAGCGAGCGGGTGCGGTCCACGAGGACGCCGTGGTCTCGCGGTGAGGCAGTATAACGCCAGTCACAGGTAGTAGGGCTCGGCGGCCTGGTCGACGCGCGCGGCCCAGGCGAGCGCCGCCGCGTCCGGTTGGGCGCCCTCCACGAGGCGCAACCCTGGGAACTCCGTGGCGAGGGAGTCCCGGCGCAGCTTCCTGGGCCCCTCCACCTCCTCGTAGCGGAGCACGTCTGGTTCCGAGGCGAGACGCCTCACGTGCTGTGCGTAGACGTTGCCGCGACGAGCGTCCGCCACGGCCAGGGCGTCCTCGCCCGGCGCCACCTGCGACCCGGCCAGCGCCAGCAGCGAGGACGCGCCGTGAAGCGGCACGCCCCAGGCGCGGGCCAGGCCCTTGGCGGTAGCCACGGCCACTCGGACGCCCGTGTACGAACCCGGTCCGATGCCCACCACGAGCCGGGCCACGTCGCTGGCTTCTATCCCGGCCCGCTCGAGTAGGGCGCCCAGCGAGGCGATCATGACGGCCGAGTGGGCGCGGCCGACGTCCTCGGACGTGCTCCCCAAGGCTTCCGCGCGCCGGACCAGCGCCAGCGCCAGGTAGCTGGTGGCACCGTCGATGCAGAGGGTGAGGCCGTCGCTTGGGTTCATGTGGGATGGGTGACTCGCCAGCGCGCGTATCGCAGCCGGTTCCCCTCGTCGCCGGCCCCGTCGGGCTGGTCCAAGAAGCCGAACTCCAGCCACCAGGCTTCGGGGTATGCGGCGAGCAGTTGCTCACCCCACTCGACGACCACGAGCCGGGCCCGCTCGAGGTAATCGTCGAGCATGCTGCCGGCCAACGGCTCCGCGCTGCCCAGGCGGTAGGCGTCGAGGTGCACGAGCGTGCCGCCTGGGGACGGGTACTCGTGCACGAGGGTGTAGGTGGGACTGGTGACGGGCGCTACGACCCGCAACACCTTGCCCAACGCCTGCGTGAAGGTGGTCTTGCCGGCCCCCAGCGGTCCGGAGAGGAGCAGAAGGGCCCCCGCGGGCAGCGCCTGCAGCGCAGTGCGCGCCAGGTCGAGGGTGTCGTCGAGGGTCCTTAACGGCAGCGCGTTCGCGGGGAACGCGGCGCCTGCGGTGGTCACGAAGATGGGGCTACCGAGCCGCGATTGGCCAGCTCACGGCGCAGCCGACTCGCCAACAGCCCGGCAAGGTCGGGGTCGGTCACGTGCAAGGTGAGCAGCTCGCCGTTCCCCGGCCAGGCGATCACGAGCGCCTCGTCGTTGGCCTGCAGGCACGTGGCGGTGGTGCCCGGCAAGGCGGCGTCCGCCGCCGCGGCGAGCGCTCCCGGGTCGGCGAGCGCCGCGCCTTCGTCACCTGCTAAGAGGGTGCCGTCGGCGCTCGTCCAGGCACCGGCTCGAACGTAATCCTCGCTGAGGTACGAGGCCAACATTGCGGCCCTGTCGGGACCGGCGCCCGTGGGTTCGTCTGCCGCCGCGCCCGGCGTCTTGAAGATCCCAAGCACGTCGTCCAGCAGGCCGCCGCTCACGACCTGGCCGGCCACGAGCCGCGTGGCCTCGTACTCGCTGCGCAACTCCACGAGCATGCGCTCGGCCTGGCTCAGCGCCGATTCGAGTTGCAACTGAAGGCCGCGGGAGAGGCGAGGAAGTACGTCTCGCTGCGAATCCAGGTGGTAGAGGATCCGCCGCACGGTGATCACGCCGTCACTGTTGAGCTTCGAGACGGGCTCGAGGGCCTCCAACGCCGCGCTCAACCGCGCGGGCAGGCTGGCCAGCTTCTCGTCGGCATCGAGCTCCAGGACGCCGATGAGTTCGGCCACCCGCCTCAGCGTGGTGGCGGGCTCACCGGCCTCGATCTTGGCGCGGGCGTCGGCGAGGAGCGCCTTCAGTTCCGCTCCGCTCTCGTAACCCTCGAAGGGCGAGGCGGCCTGCGACAGGCGTTTGAGCTCGTCGACCTGCTCCTGGCGGCGCGCCTCGCGCTCGTTGCGCAGCGCTGCCTGCAGTTGCGCGAGGTCGGGATAGCGGTCGAGTTCGAGGCCGAGGAGCGCCCGCTGGATGTGCTCGATCAGCGGGTGGTTGCCGAGCTCCGTGGCTTCTTCGGCCAAGCGCATCAGGCGGTTTCGCAGGCTGCTGGTCAGCTCCAGCTTCAGCGTCTCGATCTCGGTGCCGAGCGAGTCGAGCTCGGACTCGGGCAGCGCGGGCGGGCCGGCAGTGACGTCATCGAGGAGCAGAGCCGCCACCGCGGCGGCGTTCTCCTGCTCCTGGATCAGGCGCTGCACTTCGTTGTGCAGCGCGGCCGCGCGGTCCGTGAGGGTAGCGGTCACCGGGAGCCGCTCGAGTTTGGCTCGCAGCGCGGTCAGCTGCGCCAATCGCTTCTCCGAGGCCTCGGTGGCGCGGGCGGCCAGGCTGCGTGCCAGCGCCTCCTCGGCCTCACGCGCCGACGACACGAGCTCGTGGGCCACCGACATCTGCGACTGCGCGAGGCGCAGCTGGTCGAACTCGCTACGAAGCCGCTCGACCTCGTCGTGCAGACCGTCGTCGCCCTCGCGGCTGAGCAGGGTGGCTTCCAGGCGGGCGAGGAGTTCGGCCTGGGCCTGAAGCCCGGCGCGCTGTGCCTCGTCGTCGCGGTCCAACACCTCCGCTTGCTCCTTGGCCAGCTGATGCAGCCGCCTTACGTGCTCGACGTCGGTGAGGCTCGGGAGTGCGGAGGTCAGTATGCCGAGCGTCACCCTGAGGGCCTGCTCGAGCTCGGCCTTGTCGACGTCGGGGCGCAAGGCCTCGAGCGATGCGAGCACTTCCTCGAACTCGTCGCGCAGGTCGTCGCGCAAGGCTGCGCTGGTCGCTTCCAGGTCGCCTTGCATCGCGCTGAGGACCGGAGCCACGGAGCGCTCGGCCTCGAGCTCCGAGCGGAGCTCGGACAAGTGGGCGGCTAGCTCGGGGAGGTACTCGAGGACGCTCCTGAACTCGGTCTCGAGGGCCCTCAGCTGGTGGAGCTCGGCGTCGATTTCGAGGCGGTGAACGCGGCCGCCCACCTCGTCCGGCGCGGCGGCTGAGGGCTCCGCGGCGGCTGAGGGCTCCGCCGCGGGCTCCGCGAGCTCTGGGGTCGGCTCGCCCGTTGCCACTGGCGCCTCCGCCGGGGCGGCCGGTTCCGGCTGCTCGAGGTCTCGTGCGGGCGCCACCGGCGTGGCGTCGTCACCACCCTCGAGCGCGCGGCGCAGTTCGTGGCCCAGTCGGTGCGCGCGCTCCTTCTCGGCCTGGGCCAACTGGCGCTGGGCCTGCGCTGCGAGGACCTGGTTCACGAGGGTCTCGAGCCGACGCACCCGCGTGCCGCCCAGAGAGCGCACCAGTTCGAGCGTGTCTTGCAGCTCGCCCGCGTCTCGTGCCTGCAGGACGAGCTGGTCCTCCAACTTCTGCTTGACGGTGGCCAACTGCGCCTCGGCCTCGGCCAGGAGTGCGGGTGCCTCGCGACCCGCGGCATGATCGTCGTGGACGAGCTGCACCTGCGCCCTGAGCTTCTGGACCTCGGGCCATTCGAAGTAGAGGTTGAACGGCTTGAGTTCCTGCTGCAAGGTGGCGAGGCGCTCCGCCTGCGCCTCTAGCCCGCCGGCGCCGGCGCCCGTGGGCTGGCCGCCTCCCGCCGCGGACCCCTCCAGCCGCGTGAGGATCCCGGCCACGGTCTCCTTGGCCTGCGTTACGGGCATCATCACTTGCAGCTGGCGATAGACCTGTGACTTCAGGACCTTCTCGAGGTCGCCGACGTCGGCGGCTTCGGGCGAGCGGCCAAGTTGCCGCAGGCCTTCCTTGAGCGCCCTGGAGACGATGCGCGGTGACAGCACCGCCTCCAGCTCGGTCACGGCCGTCTGGTAGACCGGGTTGGCCACAACGCTCACCTCACGTCGTCCTGAGCGTCCAGGCTTCGGTCCGGCCCGTCATCGATCAGAACTCCTCGTCCCAGTCGATGGTGGTGTGGCCGGTTCCGCTCTTGGCGGCGGTGGCGGTCTGCTTGGCGACCGCGCTCTTCTTGCTAGCCCCCAGGAGTCCGAACTGCACGCAGATCCCGCGCAGCCCGATGATCGCGAGGATCAGTGCGATGAAGACGAGCAGGGCCCAGGCGGCCTGGCCCGTGACGCTGTCGAACATCGACCAACGCTCGAGGTCCGGGAACCAGCTCACGTCGATGACGCGGCCCAGCAGGTCGAACAGCCCGGCGACGGCCTGGTAGAAGACGGGTACGAGTAGGAGGAACAGGGCCCAACCGACGAGCCGCCAGTTCCGGTTGCCGCCCCCGAACGCCATGTTCAACAGGACGAGCGGGAAGATGGCGAGGATGCCGAGGATGACGAAGACCGCGCTGCGCGTCATGTCCGACCACACGGCGTCCACGGAGGCCTCGACGTCGTCACCCAGGGCCGGGACGGCGCCTTCGAACGCGCCCAGCGCGACGTCCAACCTGGCGCTGAGCAGGCCCGCTTCGGCCAGCGTGAGGTGCGTGCGGTTCGCCAGGTTGGTCAGGAGGTCGCTGGTCGCCTGGTCCACCGTGGGATCGAGCTGTGCGAGGGCGGGTGCGAGGTCGCGACGGTAGGAGGCGTCGACCTGGGCGAGGGCCGCGCGGGCCGCGGCCTGGTCGCCGCGCCTCACGCCGGCGACGACGCGCGCGGTGGCGGCCTGGAGACCGTTGAAGACGTCGTCTAAGTCGTCGAACCCAGCGCTCACGAGGCGTTCGGCGTTCGTGGCG
>JACDJA010000620.1_pt1 | contig 38687 bp, 34 predicted proteins | sample 7449241 | NCBI WGS metagenome assembly JACDJA01 (sample SAMN14253289, study PRJNA609438) | sludge metagenome | isolation source: initial anaerobic sludge | collected 2018-12-20 | reverse complement strand
CGATGCATCTCTTCTTGCAAATCCTCACCAACATAGCTAATATCAGCGATAATTTCAAGAGCAATAAAGAATTACACCAAATCATCACAGCCATCGGTGCTTACACGAAGAAAGAGTTAGGTTTTATGTGCGAAAGTTGAGAAATAAGCCAATAAGAAGAAGTACCACTTCTTGTTATTTGGGATATCTGTTCTCAATGCGATATACCCATTTATTTTGGTATATTGACAATGACTTGAGTACCTTTACTTAGAATACTATCAATGCATATCTCATATCTATGCAAGTCAAAAATCATTTTTACGATTGCAAGTCCCAATCCTGTTCCTTTGGATTGATATGAATTTGCTTTATCAGTTCTGTAAAAACGGTCAAATACGAAAGGGAGGTCCTGTGAAGAAATACCACAACCATCATCGGCGATTTTAAGTATATAGTGTGTCTTGTTCTCACGTAAAGATATTCGGATTTCCCCGGCCTCTTTATTATATATGACAGCATTTTTAAGAAGATTATTTAAAGCGACCTTTAAAAGCACTTCATTGGCATGGACAACAACTGGAATTATTTCTGTTATCTTAATCTGTATGGATTTTGTGGATGCAAATTTTTCTATCTCGGAAGCAAGGCCTATAATTATCTCATCTAAATAAAGTTCTTCAAAGTTACTTGAAAATTCTGCTGTATCTTTTTTAGTAAGAAGAAAAAGTTGATCAATTGTTTCTTGTATTTTTATTGTCTCGTTAAGCACATCTTCCAAGATTGCTTTGTATTCTGAGGTTGTTCTTTCCTTTCTTAGCCCCACTTCAACCTCGCCTCGAATAGCAGTAAGCGGTGTCTTCAGCTCATGAGAAGCATTATTGCTAAACGTGGATATAGTATCAAATGCCTTTTCAATGTTTCCCAGTAATTCATTGAATGTGTAAACAAGTTCTTTGATTTCGATTGGTATATTCTTTGTATCTATACGACTTGACAATTGATTTGAAGAAATAGTATGTACAGAATCCACTACCTTTTTGACAGAGTAGAGTGTTTTATTGAGTAGTGCATTGGCAATCAATAAAAATAAACTCAAAATAAACGGAATGGAAATAAGCAAAGTTAACTTAAGTTGATTCAAGTAGGGAGAGTGAAGTGTTTTTTCAGTAGAAAGTTGAAGAAAAATCTTTAAGTCATCGTCCTCAAGAAGCAGCATCGAACTCACACGATATTTATTTTTGTCAAAATAATATATACTATGTACATGCCCCATTTCATTCATGGGTATATTAAACAAAAAAGCTTTGTCTTTAGATGATACACTTTCATAATCAATGCGATGATTTTTTTTATTATAATAGATAATCTTTGTATACAGTGACTCTATTTTAAATTCGTCCATTAATTCATCAGCAATTTTTTCAGCATCAACATGCTTCGCGGTCCCTAAGTGAGAAGGTACATCAAGTGTGATCATTTTGAGCTGGGTATCAAGCGTATCCGAAACTCCCTTTTGAGCAATACCGTATAAGAGTAGACTAAACCCTAGTAAGATGATTAAATTTGCCAAAAAAAAGTAAAAGAGAAGTTGCACCTTAAGACTTTTAAACATTTTCATCACTCAACATATATCCTGAGCCTCTCACTGTATGGATCAGCTTCACATCATTCCCTTTGTCAATTTTGTTTCGCAAACGATAAATATAGACACTAATAATGTTACTCATTGCCTGATGGTTCATATCACTTAGGTTTTCTCTTATAATCGTTTCAGTCAACAGCTTCTCTTTGTTTCGCGCCATATATTCGAGCAAAGCGTACTCTTTTGCTGTGAGATTGATATTTTTTTTGGCTCTCTTTACCTCGCGACGGCCCGTGTCAACAATAAGATCAGCTATAGAAATCAGACTTGAATCATGTGTCTGATTACGAATCTGAACGCGAATACGGGCCAAAAGTTCTTCAAAGGAAAAAGGTTTGGTCAGGTAATCATTTGCTCCACTATCCAAACCAGTGATCTTGTTCTCAAGATCATTTCTCGCTGTCAGCATGATGATAGGTGTTGAAATCTGTTTTTCTCTAAGACTTTTGCATACCGACATACCATCAGAACCAGGAAGCATTATATCAAGCAAGATAATATCGTAAGCATTAATCTGGGCAAGATAGATCGCTTCATCTCCGTGATGGGAGACATCCACACTGTAAGACTCTTCTTTGAGACCCTTTGCGATAAAAGCAGCAATCTTAATATCATCTTCAACAACTAAAACGCGCAAACCATTCCTTTTTGAAAATACAATATTTGATAACACAAATAAACATTATACTCACTGTAGTATAAAGCTAAAATTTACCTCAGTCCTATTCCTTGATTATCATATCTATCCAATTTTTTTTTATGCAATGTACTTGCACCTTGATAATAAGCAACAGTTTCATCTGTTCTATCTGTGTCTGTCAGGATTTCTTGGTATTCTGCATTGTATACATTGAGTTTTGTTACCTCATAGTTCTGTATCTTTTTACCTGGAGACAAAATACTTAAGACATTGTCTTTATATAGACCAAGTTTTTGATAGGTCCCAACAAAGACTCGTTCTTCAAAAGCAGGACTAAGAATATCATGACCATAGAACTTACTTACATATGACCAGTTAAGTATACTGAAAAGTGTTGGCATAATATCGACTTGACTCGAAAGCTTTTCAATAACTTTAGGTTTTACAATATTTGGAGCATATACAAACATTGGGATATGGTATTTGTTGAGAGGCAGTTCTATTTTTCCCGCACTGCCCGCACAATGATCGGCAACCACAACAAAAATAGTATTCTTGAACCAGGGTTTATCTTTCGCATCTTTCAAAAACTTTCCGATTGCATAATCAGTATATTTTACTGCACCATCACGCCCAGTGTGTGAGGGAATATCTATACGCCCGTCAGGATAATCATAAGGGCGATGGTTCGACGTCGTCATGACAAAGCTCATAAAAGGTTTATGTGCTTTATAGGAGGCATCTGCTTCTTTTATAGCCTTGTCTAGAAGGTTCTCATCACATACACCCCAAACAGTATGAAAGGTGTCCTCTTCGTCACTGAAATCAGTACGATCTACCACATCAAATCCATTGTTGGAAAAGAACTCATTCATATTGTCAAAGTATCCATGACCGCCATAGATAAACTTTGTTTCATAGCCTTTATTTTTGAAAATAAACCCGCTTGAAAACATTTGATGATTATCGGGACGCTTGACGATTGAGCGTCCTGCAGTCGGAGGTACCGAAAGTGTAATTGATTCCATACCACGCACTGTCCGTGTGCCTGTTGCATAAAAATTACTAAAGAATAGACTTTTCTTAGCAAGTGCATCCAAGTTTGGAGTAATATCTTTGTTGCCACCTAAAGATTTAAGGAACTCACCACTTAGACTCTCAACTACAATCATCATTACATTATAATCTTTCTCTTCTCCTATTTTACTCACCTTGTGAGTGATGTCAAGACTCTCAGGTCTCAAAAAGTTTTTATTATCTGGTTCTATCTTTGTTCGCAAGTTAGATAGAACAGTGTTCTCATTTTGGGTAATATAAAAACTTTCATAATCCAACGTGTTGCTCCTGAAAGCTGAAAAAAGTGAATATAAACCTGATTTGGTCAGTTCATTATTATATTGGTTTTTTGATATATTTGAATATGTCTGCGTTACGCCACTAAAAAAAATTATTGGAAGTGCAAGATAAAACAGAGCAGGCACAAGGCGTTGTTTGAATCTGCGATCATCTTTGAGCATATAGGTAATGATACGATACTTGTACAGCATATAAAACAGTAGTGCTGCTAGAACAGCAATCACACTTAGCAAAATACCCATAGGATATGACTCCCTGATATTACCGATGACTTCCGTGGTATAGACAAGGTAATCCACAGCGATAAAGTTAAACCTCACACCAAACTCATCCCAAAAAAACCACTCACTAAAGCTGTACAACACAAGTGCAAAGAGGATAATATATATAAATATATAAGTGATATATCGATGTATTTTGTGCATCCAAAGGTTTTTGGGCAAGATAAGAAGATAAAGTACGAATGGAATGGCCAAATAACTTGCCGCAACAAGGTCATAAAATACTCCGATTCCATAGATTTTAAGGATCTGAACAAGGGTGATATCTACCATGTCAAATGACTTGATAAGCAGAACACTTCTCACAATCGTAGAGACAGCTAAAAACAATAAAAAGACCAGAGTAATAAACCTAAACCTATTTTGCAAATATTTTTGCATACAATATCCTTTGCAAATAATGTTAGGGAATATTAAAGGATGCAAATGAAGGATAGATGAATATAAAATGAATTTTTATTCATCTTTAAAATGATCATTTTAAATCATAAAAGAAGGGAGTGCAGTAAAACGCCATTTTCGTAGCAAATTTCAAAACATCATAATTCATATATTTTTATTACGATCAAGAGATTTCTGATATACTCTTAATAGTAAAACCATAGAATGGAACAACATCCGCTCCCTTAATAAATAATTAGACAAGACCAATACCATAGGTAGTAGTCGAATTGGAGACTAGAAGACATGATGAAATTTCGGACTTTTGCAATTATATTACTTCTGTCAGCCTCTCTTCCAGCAGTGGCGGGTGAGCGTTTTGTCTCAAAGTTACAACTCCCAACAGGGCAGACGGTCGTCATCGCTGAAGGCGATCTCGAGGCTCGTTCTATTGGCAGCTTCAGCGTGCGTCTCTATGAAGCAGCTAAGGCTCCTGACGAAACGACGTTCTTTATTTTTGGGCTGATCCACCTTCGTGATGGTGTTCTTGAAAAAATCATCCTTGCCGATATCAATGGAGATCAAAAGCCAGAGATTATTGTTATTGCGCGCTCTGTAGGTACGGGGAACTATCTTTCTGCACAAGCATTTGAGTTTACGAAAGACAAGCTAGTCTTTCGTGCCACAGTAGAGGGACTCGCTCCAGATGAAGACCTGGTAACTGCATTACAAAATTCCAAGAGTAAGCCTTAGGTGCAGCTATAGTCATAACGATAAAAACTCTTTTTTAACATAATTCAATGCATCTTCTTTACTACAGACTTTCCCCTCCATCTGCAACTCGTACACTTCATCCAAAATCGTTGTAAACTTTGGAGACGGCTCCAATCCCAAGTTTATGAGGTCTCTTCCTTGTAAGAGGTTATCAAGTGGTCTATTTTGTACTTTTAAATTTTTTGCTTTTTCAATCAGCCACTCCCCTGCTTCATAGATGCCGTGAAAAGATTCTTGGGCGGTTCGCCCTAAAAAGTCTGCTTTTGCGATGGTTACAAGCTCTTCTATGTTGACCTTGGTAGCTAATTTTCGGATATCTTTATCTGTAACTTTTATGGCATAAAATTGTGAGGGTTTCGAGCAATGTTCAACCAATGGCAAAATACTCTCTATGAAATCATGTTCACTTGTGAGCCTGTACATGAAACTTTTAGTTGCTTCTATGGCTTTTATCTGCTCACTCTCTTCATTTATAACCATAGTGTCCTTTCCTAAATTGTGACAGAGTATGGCAAACATATATTTTAGATTTTTCTTTTTATCCTCACCTAAGAGCCCTACCATTGCATCAACACACCTCATGGTATGTTCCCACACATCTCCTTTAATGTGCCATTTTGAGTCTCGCGACATCAAAATGATGGCTTCTAGTTCTGGAAAATAACGTAAGATGCCAAGTTCACGCATCAGTTCAAACCCAAGCGATGGTTTGGGAGATTTCAGGAGTAACTTTACAAACTCAGTGTAGATACGTTCTTTAGGAAGCTCTTCAAGCAAGCCTTCTTTAACCATAGCTAGACACAGTTTTTTAGTTTCAGGTGCAAGTTCGTACCCAAACCTTGCACAAAACTGCACTGCTCTATAGACACGTAAAGAGTCTTCTACAAAAGAGTTGTCATCAATGTGCCGAAGTAGATGTCCATCTATGTCTTCTTGAGCGTTGAAGGGGTCTAGAAAAGCTTTTGTCTCTATATCATAGCCCATGGCATTGATAGTAAAGTCACGACGAAGAGCAGCTCTTTCAAAGTTCATATTTCCATCTGTTTTGACATCAAACCCTCGATGTCCTTTGTCCACTTTAAACTCCAAACGGGGAAAAGAGAAATCATACTCCTCTTTGTCTTTTACAAATTTGAGTACACCAAAACTTTTACCTACCAGATTGACCGATCCAAACTTTGAGAGTATTGTTTCTAGCTGCTCTATGGTATCAAGTCCATATACTTCTATGTCGTAATCTTTACTGGGAAGTTTTAAAAAATGGTCTCGTACAGAACCACCCACTACGATAGCTTTGGCATTGTGTTCTTGCAATGTTTTAGAAATGGTTTTTAGTATGTTTGGCAATTGCATAGTTGTATTGTAACTATTACTTACTTGTGGTTGTATGTAGAGGTATAGTGTAAAGGATTAAATTCGAATTGAAGTATGCATTCCCACGGAGACCGTGGAAACACTCTGAAGGCAGAAGATGTATGTTACGCTGATTTTTTGTTCAAGAGTTTGAGGAGATCTGATAATGTCTGCTTCATTTCACCACGATCAACGACCATATCTATAAGTCCGTGTTCAAGCAAAAATTCTGCACGCTGAAAGCCTTCTGGCAGATCGACACCAACTGTTTGTTTAATAACCCGTTGACCTGCAAATCCGACAAGCGCACCCGGTTCAGCCATGATAATATCACCCAGCATCGCAAATGATGCAGAAACACCCCCCATCGTAGGATCTGTTAGAATAGAGATGAACGGCAAACCTTTCTGATGCAGTCTGTTAAGTGCTGCTGATGTTTTACTCATTTGCAAAAGTGCATAGGTACTCTCTTGCATTCTAGCACCTCCAGAAGCACTTACTATAATAAATCCACACTCTTTCTCTATGGCTCTGTTGATACCACGAACGATCTTTTCACCCTCGACAGAACCAAGGCTGCCACCCATAAAAGAGAAATCAAAGACTACAAGCTCAATCTCCTGTCCATCTATCGTGCAAGAACCGCTCATCACTGAAGAAGTTTTTCCTGTTTTGGCTTTTGCTTCTTCCAAACGTTTTTTATAAGATTTTTTATCTGTAAATTTTAACGGATCAATAGGAGCTAAAGTGTGGTCAAATTCTACAAAACTTCCTTCATCTGCAATAGACGCTATTCGTTTTTCTGCATTAATACGAAAATGGTGATTACATTTTGGACATACGTTTTGCTGTAATTCTACCTCTTTGTAATACATCAATGAAGTACATTTTGGACATTTTATCCATTGATTGGGCTGCTCTTCCTTTGTTGCTTTTAATATATTATTAAAAAGATTTCCAAACATTTTCACTCCTATTATTAACTATTTACTTTTTGAATTAAATTTTCTATTTTTTCTGCTACAGTTTTATTTTGGGATACTATAACATAATCCGCCTCAACAATCACTTCAAGTCCCTCACAAAGTGCTAACCCTGCAGCAAAATCATAAATACGAAACTTCCCCATAAAAAGAACAAAATTGACAGACCTTGCATAGGCCAGGGAAAGTGCTATGGCACCTGGTGCTCTAAATTTAAACTTCTCCATGCCTAACGCTGCCACCATTTCAGGATTAGCATAGGCCTTTTCAAAAAGCCCTACTTCGCAATTAGAAATGGTATGGGGATCATGAAAAGCATCTGCAAAAAGTTTCCCTTGCTGTACTTTGGTTGTACCTGATTTCATAAAAATATCTCCTGTAGCAAGATTACACACCACAGCAGCATCTAAAATGCCCTGCACATTTACTTTTGCAACAGAAGTACCATAATAAGGAAAAAAGGAAAGTGCATTTGAAGAACCATCTATAGGATCGATGATGATCTTTTCTTCTCCCAAACCGATAATGCCGGACTCTTCAGATTCTATCTCTCCAAAAGAAGATAAATGTTTTACAAATATCTCTTCAGCAAAGAGATCAAGTCCTGAACTCACATCTCCACCGGCGCCTACTACAGTCTTTTTAAACCAAGAAGCCTTGAATCCCTCTTTTAGCGCTAATGATATCTCTTCATTTGCTGCAATACAGGCTCTAATAAAATCTGACATAAAATGACCCCCCTAACCCCAAAATATCTTTAAACGAGGTAAATAAATCTCTCATAAGCAAACCTTCAATCTAATTTTGCTAGGGTTACACAAAATATATGGGGGCAATTTTACTTAAAAGGCGGTTAAAAAGAGATGAAAGGATTCGTGTTAGAGCTTCGTAAAGCCAGAAATGAAGACAGTATCGCCCTTGTACTCAGTCCTAAAGATGTAAGAACTTATTACCGTTTTTTTGGCGCTAGACACTCTATCTTACAGTTTGGAAATCTCATAGATTTTGAAGTAGAAGGTGAAGGTTCCAGCTTCCTTCCCCATCTTAGAAGTCTTTCCCATATAGGTTTTCCCTGGCTTTTTGACAAAAACAAACTCCTGCTCTGGCACAACTTCATCAAACTTTTTACGCCTCATCTCAAAGATACAGAAGAGATAGACTCTTTTTACTATAATCTACTCCTCAATGCAGCCCAAAAATGGGACAGGCAAAACCCTAAACGTATCGTATGTGAAAGCTATATCCAACTGCTAAAATACGAAGGCAGACTTCATGACGAAAAGAACTGTTATATATGTGAAAATCCTATAGAAACCCAAATGGCTCTCATGCAAGCTTTTATCCCTGCCCATCCTGAGTGTCTCTACTCTGCATCCTTGCCTAAAGAAAAGATACTTGCATTCTTTGAAACTAAAAAAACAATCCATTTGGAAGATCATGAAGTAGAATATCTTTTTGATGTAGTCATGAAAGGATTATAAGCTGACGATAGTATAACTATTGTCAAGTAAAATGCTTATAAAATAAGCCAATCTCTTTACTATAATTTAGGAGGGAAGTGATATAATCGGGCAAATAAAAAGGAGTTATATGCCATATATAAAAGACGTTTTTGAATATTTAAAACGAACGAGCCCGGCTCAAGATGAGTTTTATCAGGCAGCCGAAGAGGTATTTGAATCACTAAGACCTTTAATGAAAAAATACCCAAAATATCAAAAAGAAAAAATTATTGAAAGAATAGTAGAACCTGAAAGACAAATTTTATTTCGTGTAAGCTGGGTTGATGATAATGGTGAAATCCATGTAAATAAAGGTTTTAGAATTGAATTTAATTCGGCTCTTGGACCATTTAAAGGTGGCTTAAGATTTCACCCAAGCGTAAATGCCGGTGTTATCAAGTTTTTAGGATTTGAACAAATCTTCAAAAACGCTTTAACCGGACTTGAAATAGGCGGCGGTAAAGGAGGAAGCGACTTTAATCCTAAAGGAAAATCTGATAAAGAAATTATGAGATTTTGTCAAGCATTTATGAGCGAGCTTTATAGACATATAGGGCCAAATACAGATGTACCTGCTGGCGATATTGGAGTAGGTGCTAGAGAGATTGGGTATATGTTTGGTATGTATAAAAAACTGGCAAACAGATATGAGGGCAGTTTTACGGGTAAATCACTCAATTGGGGTGGATCTTTGGCCAGAACTGAAGCTACGGGATACGGCACTGTTTATTTTGCTAAATACATGCTTAAAGATAGGGGTGAAACTTTAGAGGGTAAAAGGTGCGTCGTTTCCGGGTCTGGAAATGTTGCTATTTATACTATAGAAAAACTGTATCACTTAGGGGCCATTCCTGTAACTTGCAGTGATTCTTCGGGTATGATTTATGATGAAGAGGGTATAGACCTTGAGTTGCTCAAAGAGTTAAAAGAGGTTCAAAGAGCAAGATTAACTCAATATTTAGAATCCAGACCAAATGCAAAATATACTCCAAAAGAGGATTATCCTGCCGGGACTAATGGGGTTTATAGTGTACCTTGTTATGCAGCGTTCCCCAGTGCAACACAAAATGAGTTAAATCTTAAAGATGCAAAAACACTATTGGCTAATGGTTGTTTATGTGTGAGTGAGGGGGCAAATATGCCATCGACTCCTGATGCAGTTGATCTTTTTGTTGATGCTAAGATAGCTTACGGGCCAGGAAAAGCAGCAAATGCCGGAGGTGTGTCAACAAGCCAACTAGAAATGGCACAAAATGCTTCTAAAGTCAGTTGGACTTTTGAAGAAGTAGATGCAAAGTTAGCTCACATTATGAAACATATATATGTAGATGTAAGTACAACCGCAGCCGAATTTGGTGAACCTACAAACTTGGTTTTAGGCGCCAATATCGCTGGATTTAAAAGAGTAGCTGATGCGATGATAGAGCAAGGCCTAGTTTAATAAACTTCTTTTCAAGCCAAAAGACTTATTTTAAAATTTGTCTTTTGGTTACTTTGTAACCCAATTTTTGTATATTAGCTAACTCTTTTGTGTCCTACAAGTCTTTTAATTAAATTTTTCGAGCTTTCCAATAGAAAACTCCAAGATAAACCGTTTACAGCTTCTTCAAAAAAGCAGCGATAATAAAGATCTTTGTACCATTTACACGGCCTTGAATATGTATAGGGTCACCTTCTACCAGTTGAATATTTTTAACTGTGGTACCTTGTTTTGCTGTAAAACCTGCACCTTTAACCACAAGGTCTTTTATGATACTCACAGAATCACCTTCTTGCAAAATGGTACCGTTGGCATCACGCGTTGGCTCTTGCTCTTTGTTTGCCGAACCTTCATTTGTCAAACCATCTTCTGCCCATGCTTTAACATCATCTTCCAAGTAAAGCATATCAAGCTGGTCTTGAGCTCCGAGTTGTGTAAGAAGCCTAAATGCCATCACCTGTACAGCCGGTTCCGTACTCCACATACTGTCATGCAAACAGTTCCAGTGTTTTTCATCAGCTGTCGGATCTTCTATAGATGCTGAACATGTAGCACAAATAACAATATTTTCGTCCTTAGGCGCTACTTTATAGGCTATCAATCCCTCTTGGGCTCCACATAATTCACAATTACCGCCAGATCTGTCCATCAATACTTTATCTATACTCATTTTACTTCCTTATATATTATTGATTGTATTTTACCCTCTTTTCATTAAACATCACGTCATCCCCGAACTAGGCGCGTGGAGGAGAAAATCAAACTCAAGCTACTCCGCCATCTTCATTCTGGCCAATAAGCCTGCTGTCGTCGTGTACCCTACTTCTGTAAACTTCAATTCACCTTCCCCGTCATAGATAAAAGTTGTAGGGTATGCTTCTACTTTAAACTTCTTTGCCCATGTCCCGTCTATATCATTAAGCACTTTAAAATCTAAGCTATTTTCTTTCATATAGGCTTCAACTTTCTTATCGTCTCCAGACTCTACTGCGATGGTCAATACAGTATATTTTTTAGAAATACTTTGTATATTTGCAGCTTCAAGCTTACACGTAGGGCACCACGTCGCCCAGAAATATATAATGACAGGTTTGCCCTTTGTTCTTTTACTTCTAAAGTAAGTACCATCCAAAAGCTTCTCTTCTATCTGTGGCAATGCATTACTTTCTAACGCGGGTTTACGTATATAACTCATCACATTACTCACTACAAAGAGTATAAGCAAGGCAATGACTATCTCTTTTAACATCTTTTTTATATTCCAGTTTTTAGGGTTCAGCTTATTGCTGCTTTGCATTTGGTGCCTCTCTGTATGGATTTTTTGCCCCACTTCAATGAAGTTCTTGTTTGGGTTGTTTTATTTACTCAATATCAAGACCATCCCAAAACTCATCAAAATCCAGGTTTGTCAGAGCACCCTCATCATTTTGGCTTTTCTCCATAAGTTTTTCCTCTTCACTCTTGAAGTATTGTTCAAGTGCTTCTTCCAACATAGTATTTATGTCTTTTTCGAGTATCTCTGAAAAGGCTTGCAGGTTTTCTACGGTTGATTGTTTAAATTCTATTTTTATATTTTTTTCCATATTGTATTTTACTCTATTTCTTCTTTTTTAAACAATCTGATTGCGGCACTACAAACGACAAGTCATTATCGTTTGCTTAACAACTCTCATTCTCCCCATACATAAATCAACTCCGGATACATTACAATAATGAGCAGTGCTAAGATTTGCAACCCTATAAACGGTACCGCACCTTTGTAAATGGCTCCCGTACTCACCTTGTCTCCTGCTGCACCTTTAAGATAAAAGAGTGCAAATCCAAATGGAGGTGTGAGGAAGGAGGCTTGCAAATTCATCGCTATGAGAATCGCAAACCAGACAGGGTCAATACCAAAGCTAGCTGCGATAGGTACCAAGATAGGCACCACTACAAAGGCTATCTCGATAAAGTCTATAAAGAAACCCAGCAAGAAAATAATCAGCATCGCTATAAGTATGAACATCCATTTATCGCCCATCTCTTCGGCAAAAAACTCCATCGCCATGTCTCCACCTCCTAGCTCGTTGAAAACCAGTGAGAAGGCTGTAGCTCCGATGAGTATCATAAAGATCATTGCGGTGAGTTTGACTGTCTCAATGGCAGCATAGCGTACCATTGCGTAAGAGAAGTTTTTCTTGCCTACAGCCAGTAACATCGCCCCCAATACACCTATGGCAGCAGATTCAGACGGTGACGCAATACCTGCAAAGATGGAACCAAGCACCACCCCAATAAGCAGCAACGGAGGAATGATCTCCTTGAGAGCTTCTTTCAGCACAGCACCATAAAGCTCCTCTGAAACAATGGCTGGGGCTACCTCCTTGTTCAAGTAAGAGAGCACTAAGATGTAAATGATATATAAAACGATGAGCAAAAGTCCAGGAATCACAGCCGCGCGAAATAGATCACCCACACTAAGGTGCATCTGATCACCAAGGATAATGAGAACGACAGAAGGAGGTATAAGCTGTCCTAATGTACCACTCGCAGCAATAGAACCTGAAGCCAATGCAGGAGAATAGTTATGTTTGAGCATCAAAGGAAGTGCGATGAGACTCATCATGACCACCGACGCCCCGACAATACCTGTACTCGCTGCCAAGATAGCCCCCACAAGCACCACAGAGATAGCCAAACCACCTCTCACCTGCCCAAAGAGTTTTCCCATAGAGATGAGCAAGCTCTCTGCCATTTTTGACTTTTCGAGTATCAGTCCCATGAATATAAAAAGAGGAACTGCCATAAGCGTAACATTACCCATAATACCATAGGTCCTGTAAGGCAGCATCTCCAAGACATGCAAGCCCAATTCATCGGGAATAAGAGCAAAAAAGAGTGCCACACCTGCAAACACAAACGCTACCTGAAAGCCTGCCATGAGTAAAAAAAGTGTCAAAGCAAACATCAACAACACAGGCTCTAACAAAAATGCCATTCTGTTAAACCAGGCTGCATAAACCAGGGCACCTAAAAGTGCTACTATACCCAGTGCACGCCACAAAGCACTTTTATTTTCAAGTCTTTGATATGCTTTCAGCACTTCTGAGAGCGCCTGAAGAAGCAACAAAACAAACGCCAAAACCAACATAGCCTTTATAAGCCAACGATGTGTCAATCCTCCCGGATCAGAAGAGATTTCTTGCTGCATAAAACTCTGGTAAGTCATATCAAATGCGTCATTCAAAAAGAGTAAAGAAAAAGGGATCACCAACAAAAGCATGGAGAGTATCTGGACGATCATCCGTGTATCTTGACTATACTTTTCAAAAAAGATATCTACTCTTACGTGTTTGTCGTGTTTAAGTGCATAGGCCAGACCAAGCAAGAAAATCGCATCAAAAAGATGCCATTCTATTTCTTGCAGTGCTATGGACCCAGCCGAAAAGAGGTAACGCATTGCAGCGTCATAGGCTACAAGAAGAGAGAGTATAAGTACCAAAATAGCGGCAAAAAGTCCTGAGTATTTAGAAAGTCTGTCCCCGATAGTTATTAAAATATGTTGCATATTTTATTATTTCCAATACGTAGTAAGTCTGACATTCCATCCCTCACGCCATCTCTCTTCACCTCTGGCAGGAGGAGAATTTTTGATGCGTCTTGAGAGCATGGCCTTGGCTGACTGGGCAAAGGCTTTGAGCTTATTTGGCTCTTTGGAGTCCATGTGTTCAAGTACTTGGAGGAGCCCCCAGCCCTGCCCGTTGTAGCGTTCACTTTTAAGTGTCCCTTCACCTTTGAAGTTGGTATAATCGAGTAATACATACAGCCCTCTTTCATTGGTGCTTCCATCAGGATTATGCATTACTTCATAAAAACGTTTTTTGACAAGTACCTGTTTTTCAGGGTCATCTATCGTTTGAAGCATTTGGGGGAGTGCAAGACTAAGACGTTGTGCCATAAACTCTGCTTGTTCAGGCATCGTTGTTTTAAGAAGAGCAAATAATTCAGTGTACTTTTTACTATGTGTGTTTTTAGCTGCATAAAATTGAGCTTTAGAGTTCCAGGGCAGTGATGTTTTGGAGTTGAGCCAGGACGGCATTTTTACACCTTTTTTCTCCATAAAAGCCACCACCATTGGAAAGACTTCACGAAACCGTTCTGTATGCCCTTTAGAAAACCAGATAAAGTGCCCTATGCCCACTGAAGCAAAATCTTCTCCGTCATTCCAATGAATTAGGTATTTGTCAAGTCCTGCACCTTCATTTTGCCATACTTTTTGGGCTATGAAGTCGGCTTGTTTGGCGGTAAGTTTGATTTCTGTAGCAAAAAGTGTTGCACATAGTAAAAATGACAAGAAAATAAATCTCATACATACTCCAATAATGAATTAGATGTATAATATATCAAAAATAACCCATAAGGAAGTTTTTAATGCTGCACAGACAGATTATTATACTTAGCACATTGGTAGCACTACTGACATCTTATGTGTCAGCAGAGACGAAGACCGCAAAATTAGACAAACTCAATGGAAACTGGCATTTGCGCATCATGGATGGAATGGAAGTACGCAAAGCAAGAGCGATCTTGGGTTTTGACATAGCAAAGATGGAACTTGACGGCTTTGACGGATGTAACCGCATAAACGGAGCACTGCAAAAAAACTCAGACACAAATATCACAATCCCCATGCTCATGTCAACCAAAATGGCGTGTAGAGAACCTATACACCATTGGGTAAGCCAACGCTTACATGAGACATTGGCAGAAGGATTTAGTATCACTGAAGCTAAAATAAATGAGGTAGAGGGGATTATACTAAAGAGTCCGAGTCATGAACTCTTTTTTAAGCAGATGGGCAAGAAAAATAGTTCTTTTTTTAATTTTAATTTTAATTTTTTATTTACTAAATAATTTCGTCTGAGTTTGCTTTAGATTTGCATGAACGGGTTCTGTGTAGAGCGGGAGCTTACTTAATAGTAAGTGACCAAACGAAACCCGTCCGAGTGAAGATGAAGTAAAATCAGACGAAACTCGGTGCATCATTTGCAAAGAGGATCAAATCGCCTGACATAGTCTGTTCAATAAGCATCTTCTCCATCTCTGCTTTGTTTGCAAGTTTAATTAACTTATCTGGATTTACATATTCTTTAAATATAGCATAGTTCAGATCACCTGTAACCACCACTATATCAAACACTTCGTCAGCTCTTTTAGCCACTTGGATATTGAATTCATCATCTACCTCAACGAGTCCTGGGGTAATGACAACTTTGCGCCCTTTATAGGTACCTGCCAAGTCAAATGAGGCCATCATCCCATCGATGTTTCCGTTGAAACTGTCATCTAATATGACTTTTCCTCTTGCATCGATGCGTTGCAGTCTATGATTTACTGACTTGAGGGTAGAGAGCCCCTTTTGTATCTGTTCATCACTAAGCCCCAGTGTTTTAGCCACTAACACGGCAGCAGCTAAATTCATCGCATTAAACGCTCCTAGTATACTCGCAGAGTACCTTACACCCTCAAGAGTAAAACTTGTTGCATCCAGTGTGGCTTCCACATTTTCTATAACATACTTTGCTACAGGTACATTCTTTCTCATATCCAAATTTGCATTTTCACCAAAAATATGGATATTTGATTCTGGTTTTACCATTGCACTTTCATGTATCCATGCTTCTTTGAGTCTGCTTGTCTGTAGTATCTCCATTTTCGTGTTACGGATGTTTTCCATCGTCTTAAAATATTCTATATGTGCAGGGCCTATTTTTCCTACTACAACATAATGAGGATTGACAAACGTAGTAATTTCAGCGATATCACCCTCACCTCTTGCACCCATTTCAACAACATAGACTTCTGTATCTTCTGGTAAATCATCGTTGACATCTTTCATCACACCACCAAGTGTGTTGACCGATCTTGGCGTCGCATAGGTTTTGTACTTGGCTTTAAGCAAATGTTCCACATAGTTTTTGATACTCGTTTTCCCGTAACTCGCAGTAATCCCTACAACTATCAGGTCTTCCATCGTTTGTATCTTCTTTTGTGCTTTTATTTTAAAACTGTTAAAAAGCATCTTTTCGATGAAGAGGGAAATGAAATATGCCAAGAAAATAGGGATGATGACAGTAAAGTGCTTCAATGCTACTACAATAAAAAGAGCAAAGAGAAGCATTGCCGTAAAGAAACGTTTCACTCTTCCTGTAAATACCAATGGTTTGTCAAGCCCCCTGTACCATTGGTACAATAATGCCACATATACAATGACAACAACAAAACTATAGTCACTTCTATAGCTTAAAAGCATATAGAGTGCAAAGGGTACTAAAAAGTAAACAAAATGCCACCACGTTTTAGTATGGTGAAACAGTACACGGCTTAACTTATAGCTGTACCATTGCAAATTTGTGATGAAATAGTACCCCATAGCTAAAACAAAAAGCGCATAAAAAAAAGTGTTAATCAATTGTATCATTTGTTAATATCCTTGTCATTTAATCTCGGAAACGATGAACAAAGCGCATCATTCACTTAGTCATTAAAGTTTCGCCTTTGGTAAGCTACACTGTTCACTAATGGTCTGTGCAATGAAAGCACTATGTTTTAAAAAGAAGAAGTGGTCACCCTCTAAAGGGTAAAATTCAGAGTTTCCAATCAACCTGGCTATCTTCTCCCCTGTGTAAAGCGGTGTTGCAGTATCTTCTTTTCCCCAAAAACATAGCGCTCTGCTCTGACTTTTAGCAAATGAGGCTTCAAAGTCTTCATCGACTACATTTTTAAAGGTTTCATACATTTCATGACTCATCCCCTGTGCATCAGGAGATACAAAGAGTTCACGTATTTTCTTCATACCCAGAGGCTTTAGCAGTTTAAATGTAGCAATCTTTACTTTCACCGACCAGGGTTTTTCTGTAAGAACACCCGCAGAAGAGAGAAGTACCAAACAAGGAGTATGGAGCAATGTAGCAACTTTACCACCGAACGAATGCCCCATAGCTAGGGTAGGTGTCACACCAAGCTCATCTAAAAAAAGGTTTACTATGTGTGCATACTCTTGCGTGCCCAGTATCATTTCATTGGTACTTTTACCAAAACCGGGCATGTCAAGGTAAATGTGTTTATATTCGGGCAGCAACTTGCCAAAAGCCTGTTTCATGATCTCTTTGTTGCTCCCCCAGCCATGCAGTACAAGAAGTACTGCTTCTTGTGCAGGGTTCACCAACTCGTAAGAGAGTTGGAAAGGTTGTTCTTTGTAGATTATCTCTTTGGATGCCATGTTTTGCCGTTTATTTTAAATTGGATTATTTTAACATATTAATCAACATATCTATCTTCTTTTACCCTTATTTCATTATGCTTTCAATTTTTCATGAACTTCATCAAAGGCTGCTTTTGAGCTCTCACTCTCCATCGTGTACCCACTCACCACAATAATAGCCACCCAGGCTGCAACAAATCCAGGCAACAACTCATAAAGATCAAATATTCCACCCTCAAGCTGTTTATATACAATCACGCTCAAAGCTCCCGCAACCATACCGGCGATTGCGCCCTGTTTGGTAATCCCTTTATGGTACAAACTTAAGATAATCAATGGCCCAAATGCTGCGCCAAATCCAGCCCAGGCATAGGAGACCAATTCTAATACACTAGAATCTTTATCTGTTGAGATATACAGAGCAATAAGCGCTATGAGGATTACTGTGATTCTTCCTACCCACACCAACTCTTTATCGCTCGCATCCTTTTTGATAATAGCATGGTAGATATCGCGTGTCAATACAGAGGATGAAACCAAGAGCTGAGAGTCAATAGTACTCATAATTGCAGCAAGTATAGCAGCCAATAATAATCCTGCTATCCAAGGATTAAAAAGAAGTTGTGAAAGCATAATAAATATCTTTTCACTGTCTTCAAGGGCTACACCATTAGCCACTACATAAGCCAACCCAAAAAAGCCGACACTCAGTGAGCCCAGGATGGAGATTATCATCCAGCCCATTCCTATATGTTTTGCCCTTTGTATCTCATTTTCATGCCGTATTGACATAAATCTAACCAAGATATGGGGCTGACCAAAATATCCAAGCCCCCAGGCCAAGAGTGAGACTATGGCAATAACGGAACTTCCATGGAAGATGCTTAAATTTGCCTCTTTTGCCTGTTTGATAATCAATAACGCTTCACTAATCCCGCCAATTTCAACTACCACAACAATAGGGGTCACCACAAGTGCCAACATCATCAATATACCTTGGACAAAATCTGTCCAGCTCACGGCATTGTATCCACCCAAAAATGTGTATGAGACAATAATAACACTCCCAACCAAAAGTGCTTCTATATAATCAAGCCCAAAAGCAGCTTCAAACAGCTTCGCCCCACCAACAAGCCCTGAAGAGGTATAGAGTGTATAAAAGACCAAAATAACAGCAGCCGTCACCACTCTAAGTGCATTACCGTTCTCTTCAAATCTATTTGAAAAATAATCCGGAATTGTGATAGAATCATTGAGGTGGTGTGTATAGACCCTAAGTGGTTTGGCAACATAGTGCCAATTTAAGTATGCCCCTGTCAAAAGCCCCACTGCTATCCATACTCCTACTAACCCCTGCGAATACATCATGCCTGGCAATCCGAGCAAAAGCCAACCACTCATGTCAGATGCCCCTGCACTTAGTGCCGTCACTCCAGGGCCAAGCCCTCGACCACCCAAAACATAATCACTGAGGTTATCAGTTTTAAAATAGAAGTAAAAACCAATCCCCACCATAATAAGCATATAAATACCAAAAGATATAAGTACGGGTAATTCCATTATTTCTCCTCTTCTTTTTTTAATCCGTGTTCACCAAGATTGCCATATCTGTGGTAGCTATCCGAGATACTCTGCTCGAGATAGTAATGCAACATCTCCACTCTTCCATGCGAGACAAACGGTTCATTAGAGATATAGACAGCATGACTGGCAAGCGCTTCATAGATATTCATGCTGATTGGCTCTTTTGTAAGGAATCTCACTCGCTCACTCGCTTTAATTGAGTGTATAAGTTCATCCTCTTTTTCATAAAAAACTTCTTCTTCATCAACCAGAGTTGAGAGATAATCTATCTTTGAAGAAAGAGACAGATGCAGTTTTGCACCAACAAGTCTTATGGCAAATATCGAGCATAGTATCTCTTCTATGGTTGCACTGTTTTCAATCCTAAGCAACACACTCTTAACTCCCAAATATCTGATATGGTTACTCTCTCCTCTTAGTTTTGAGTAGTCATGCTCTTTTGAAAACTCTTTATCTACCCAATAAGCAAAATTAGCGCAGATATCTAGTACTTCATCTAAATTTTCTATATTTAGAGTTTTTCTATATTGCTCTATCAGTTCGTTGCTTTTTGTCTTTTTTTTACTAGATGATGATGTAGTGATATTTGCAAACTGTGTCACATAGTTAAAACCACCGGCTTTTCTGCCGCTTCCGATGCTTGATTTTCTCATACCGCCAAAGGGCTGTCTTCTAACAATTGCTCCTGTTGTCATACGGTTGATATAGAGATTCCCAGCTAACATCTTCTCTTTAAATATCTCTTTTTCTCTCTCATCCAAGCTCTCCAAACCAGAAGTAAGTCCATATCCTGTCGCATTGACAATATCAATCGCATCTTCAATATCTTTGGCACACATGACGCTCAATACTGGGCCGAAAAGTTCATTCATATGGCAGTAATCACCTCTTTTTGTTCCCCATCTGATTGATGGTCTTAACATATATGGGTTATTGTCTGCCAACTTTGGCTCTACGATCCACTCTTCTGCATCATCGAGATACTCAAGTGCTTTCGCCAATTTTCCACTAGGAAGTGAACTAAGCGTGCCAATCTTATTGTGCAAATCCCAAACACTTCCCACTTCCAATGATTCTACTGCATCAGCCAAGGTTAGCTGAAAATTCTTATCATGATAGAGTTCCTCCTCGAGAACAAGAAGAGACGTTGCAGAACATTTCTGCCCAGAGTTGTTAAATGCTGAAGCAACAACATTCTTAATGGCCTGGTCTCTGTCTGAGAGTGCTGTCACTATCGTTGCATCTTTGCCTCCTGTCTCCGCACTTATGTGAAGATTTGGGCGTGTTTTTATCATACTGTATGCCGTCTCTTCAGAACCTGTGAATATCACAAAGTCTATAGCTTCTCTTGCAATTAACTCACTGCTAACAAGCTTGCCATCTGCTATTACAAACTGCAAAGTATTTTTACTCACGCCGCCATCCCAAAAACATTTACACACCCTATGGGCACTGAGCACTGCACTTGAAGAGGCTTTAAGTATAACTGTGTTTCCTGCCGCCAACGCTGCTGCGATACCCCCAGTTGGTATGGCAATGGGGAAGTTCCATGGACTCACTACCAGTACTACTCCTTTTGGACTCAATGCCACTCCATCCAAAGCTTCTAATTTATTATATGAGTATGGATAAAAATGTAGAAAATCAATAGCTTCACTCACTTCAACATCTGTCTCACTGAACACTTTACCAACCTCAGCAGCTGCAATTCCTATCAAATCGCTTCGTGCTTTTTTAAACTCATCGGCTACATTCATAAGAATTTTAGCTCTTTGTTTTGAAGTGGTATTTCTCCATCTGTCAATATCTCTTTTGGCAATATCAAGTGCTTTTGCCAACTCTTCTTTTGCCACTTTCGTGTAGCTTCCTACTTCTATATTTTCATGATATTGTGATTTATCTATAACAGTTATTTTCTCTTCGCCTTTTACTTCCTCTCCGCCTATAACAGAGTGGACATGATAGCCGCCTATTTTATGGATATTAGACCATTTATCAACTATCGTCTTAGCCCAAAGCATATTTGCCTTAAGAGAAAAATCAGTATCACTCTCATTTCTAAACTCATAATGAACTATATCTTTTACTAGCTCATTAGTTTCGTTTAGTCTATCTTGTGTTCTGTACGCAGTTAAGTGAAGATGCTCTATTTCTGCTATGGAAGCATCAAAACTTTTTACCAATTCTTTCCAAGCATCCTCTTCAACTCGTAGTCCAAAACTGTGTCGTAGAAAATTTTGCTCTGCGGTGTTTTCATCAAAACGTCGCACAAGGTAAGCTATAGCATTGGTAAAGGTTTCTTTTGTTGCTATTGGGGCATATAAAATGACATTGATACCCTCATTTTTTAGCACTCTGTATGCGCTTTCACTCATTCCCTCTAGCATTTCAGCACTATAATACGCTTCAACTCCCCGCTCTACTGCCAACTCATGTGCCAATGCCTGATCAAACAGGTTGTGTGACGCAACACCAACATTTACATATGGAGCAATTTGAGGGGAGAGTAAAAAATCCAGAAGTACTTTGAAATTTGCGTCAGTCTGGCTTTTTTTCTCATACGTAACACACGACCAACCTCTAAGACTAGCTTCGGTGAGCTCCATCTCCTGGTTTGCCCCCTTTACAACTCTGATCTTTATCGGAGCACCACCGTTTATAACTCTCTCTTTTGCCCAGGATGCCAGTTTTTGTGCATTGCTTAGGGCGTCTGGCATATAGGTTTGAAGCACAATACCAGCATGAAGATTTTTAAATCTCTCCTCTGAGAGTGTTTTCATAAATGAATCAATCGTAAGACTTAAATCTTTATACTCCTCCATATCAAGATTGACAAACTTATTTTCTAGCTCTCCATGGGAATTGATAAATTTATTCTTTATAGCTGCATCATAAATAAGAGCAATACGCTGTGAAATCCGCTCCACACTCCAGTTGTGTGCAAGCGGAACGATTTGGGAAAAAATGGTGGAGATTTTTATGGAAATATAATCAATATTGGGATTTTGAAGCGTTTTTATATATTTTTCTACTCTATCTTTAGCTTCATTTTCTCCTAAAACGGCTTCACCAATGATATTTATATTGACCCTTGTATTCTCTTCTTTTCTTTTTTTTATATGTTGCGTGAGAAAATCTTCTTCCCCTTTTATAACGATTGAGCTGACATCATCTCTTAGGTATTGTATAAAGAGTGGGACAGATACACTTGTAACATATATTCCTATATGGCGAAAGAACCAAATTAATATCTTCTCAAACTGGGTAAAGAACTTTATGTTCTCATATTTACGAAACAAAAAGGCTAACTGATCAGCCGCTCTTTTTGTGTTATTGGGCCTAAAGCTTTGGTCTAGCAACTCAATGAGAAAAAGTTTATTTTTGGGATTTTCCAACATTTTTATCATCATTTGATGAAACTTTATCTCTTGCGCTTCACGGCTTTTAGAGATCGTCTTTTGCCAACTTTGAGATAAAATCTTTGCCCTCTTGAATGTATTTTCCGGTATATCCATCATCTCTCCTCAAAATCACAGTTCCTAAGAGGATAACAAAAAGGGATTAAAATAACCCAAATTCCTAATAAAAATTAGAAATTAAGTTTTTTAGCGTCGTCAAATCCATATATACCAAGGAATGTCAACAAATGGTTACATTGGTCCTTATATGTTATTAAGCAGAAAGAGGTTTTTTGACATAGTTACAAAAATAAAAACTTGTTCATTAATAAATTTATTTATGTAAGAAATGATTTAAAGTATCACTAATATTTTCACTGAAAAAGAGATCCTTTAATCCATGATCTGCAATAATTCCATCTTTAATAAACACAAAATAATCACAGGTATTTTTAGCAAATGATATTTCGTGAGTAACTAAAATCAAATCTTTTTTTGCTTCACGCAACTTTTCAATTGTCCTAACAATACTCTTTGTTAAACTGGGGTCCAATGCTGATGTTGGTTCATCTAAAAGTAAGAACTGAGGTTCTATAGATAATGCTCTGGCTATGGCAACACGTTGTCTTTGTCCACCTGACAGTTGTGCTGGAAGCTTATTTATGTGATCTGCAAGACCAAATTTATCTAGTAAAGTATTTGCTATACGTATTGCTTCTGAATTTTCCATATGATGAACTTTTTCTAAAGGTATTCTAATATTATCCATTGCACTCATATGCGGAAAGAGGTTATAGCCCTGAAAAACCATACCTACTGTCTTTCGGTATTCGATTAGCTCTTTTTCCTCTTGAAAATTAATGGATACACCATTCACAATAACTTCTCCAAAATCAGGTTTCTCTAATCCTGCAAGGATTCTTAAAAGGGTAGTTTTACCTCCTCCTGAAGGTCCGATAATTGCTAGAGCATGGACGTTATTAATTTCTAAATTTATATTATTTAACACAATTTCACCATTGAAACTCTTGGTTAAATTTTTTATTTTAAGATTCATAGCTAAACTTCTTTTCAAGATACTTGGACATTACTGAGATTGGATAAGTTATCAATAAATAACCTATTGCTAATACAATGTAATTTTCATAAGTTCTGAAATTTATTGCAGTGATTTCCTGTATATTCAAGGTAAATTCACTCACTGCAATAACTGATAACAAAGATGAATCTTTTATAAGGGAAGAAAGTTGTCCTGCTAAGGAAGGAAGAATTCTTTTAATCACTTGCGGCAAAATCACATAACGGTATTTTTGAAAGTTTGTAAATCCTACAGCTCTTGCTGCTTCATGTTGTGACTCTTCAATACTTTCAATTCCAGCCCTTATAATTTCACTGACATATGCGCTTGAAAATATAGCTAAAATCGTTACACCAATGATATAGCGGCTATCAATACCCAAAGCTGGAGTAATAATATAAAAGAAGAAAATAATTTGAACTAAAAATGGTGTTCCCCTTATTATTTCTACATACATTCTACTTAAGTAATGAACAATTAAAATGCAGCTTTTGGATAAGAATGCGACAATAAACCCTAAAATCAAAGAAATGATCATACCAAAAAAACTAATGATAAGGGTCATTTTATATCCATCCAATAACTTACCCATATAGGGTGTTAAACTTGACCACACCATAGTATAATCACCTAAAGTTACTTTAAAGATTGTAGATAAAATTAATACGACCAAAGCCATATTAAACACTTTTTTAATCATTGGTGTTTTTTCATTATCAACCATAAATATATTCAATAATTTTTTCATATTTTAATCTACTTTATATGCAGTTAATCAAGTGGCTGAAAGAAAAACTCTAAACCAAGCTCATCAAAGGTTTTTTTCATTTCTTTTAAATACTTATTAGCCAAGTCATCAAAACCACCTTTATTTTTAAAATCCACAATAAAACTATTAATTTCTTTTAGTAATACATCATTGTCTTTTTTAACCGCCATCGCCCATGGTTCAGTAGCTTTCTGAAATGGTTTAAGAATGGCGACTGTTGTATTATTGTACTGTTTTTGTGCATTGAAAATAGTCATCTGGTCATACAAGAAGGCATCTGATTTGCCTTGAGAGACTTCTAAAATGGCAGTATCTGTCTTATCTACTGTAATAACTTCTGCTTTTGTTAAGTTTTCAGTTGCATACAAATACCCTGTTGTGCCAATTTTTACTGCAACCTTCTTTCCTTTTTGATTTATGTCATCAATATTTTTAATCCCACTATTTATATTTGCAAGTATTCCCAATGTTGAGCGAGCATAAGGTATGGAAAATGAAACACTTTTTTCACGGTCAGGCCTTATAGACATTGAAGAAATAACAACGTCGATCTTTTTTGATTGAATAGCTGGGATTAAACCACTCCATGCAATATTTTGAATTTTCACATCTCTATTTAAGTAATCTCCTAATGCTTTGGCTAAGTCAACACTTATTCCCTGAGGATCTCCCTTATTATTGGTTGTTTCAAAAGGCGGATATTGTAGTTCCATACCTACAACTAAAGCATTGTCATCTTTTTTTACACACCCAACCAGCACAAACAATAACACTAATAGTAAACCTATAATTATCTTCTTATTCATACTAATCTTTCTTTCTTTTATAAAAAACCTGAATAGCCTCAAATACTGAATTCCTAATAAAAATTAGAAATTGAGTTTTTGAGTCTTGTCGAATCCATATATATCAGGGAATATCAGCAAATCGTTACATTGATCCTTATATGTTGTTAAGTATGCAGTGTGCACCGGTAGTCTTTTGGTTATTTTCACATAGTGGGTTTTTAAAGAGTCATACTTCTTTTTTATCTCTTCAGGGCTTGTGGAAGTATAGTGTTTGGAGATATGATTTAGCATCACATTGGGCTGTTCTAGCCTTATGCACCCATGACTATACGTTCTTACTTTACGTTTAAAGAGATTTACTGTCTGTGTATCATGCATATAGACAGAATGCTGGTTGGGGAAGATGAACTTTACTCGCCCTAAAACATTTCTTTTAGAAGGTACTTCAATAAATTTAAATGGCACATGGCCTTTTCCCCATGCATATGCTCCTAGATTTACTGAGCTGGGACTTAATTTTTTTGAGTTAATATCATATGATGAGCGCATCACCATATTTTGACTTGCTAAATAGTTCGGATTTTTCAACAATTTAGGAATAACTTCACTTCTAGCAATACTATCAGGGACGCTCCATTGGGGATTTAACGTTATATATGAGAGATCTTCAGAAAATATAGGTGTTTGCATTCTTTGAGTGCCCACTACAACACCCATCTCAACCACTGTTGTTTTGTCTTCAATAATACGAACAACAAACTCAGGTATGTTTACCAAAGCATAATTTTTTCCAAAGTCTGGTTTCATTAATTTCACTCTTTCTATATTCAGACGAATTTTATGAAGTGTCTCTGCTGAAGTTTCAGGGTTTTTCTTTAAAGTATTATAACTTTCTATAAGACAAAAAAATTGGTCATACTCAGGGACATAAGGCTCTAATATCTCTTTTATACTCTGCCCTGCTTTGAGCTTCATTTGGATATCTGACTCGCTCACCTTTTGTTTATACACTCCATATTTCCCAATCGTTCGCATATCTATACACCCATTTGCAAGATTTTGCGTATATGCTACAAGCATGTGAGTCATAAGTTTAGAATTTTTACTCCTTTTTACTTCCTCATACAGTGCCTGCTGATTACAAATAGACATATATTCATCCGTTTTTAGTATCTTTAAAAACTCACTTTTTTGTGATGGCCCCCATCCTTCCGGATCTGGTGTCTCTACGCACCCACTTAACACTATAGCCAATATTACAGCCAATAAAACTCTACTCTTCATTTTTACCCTTCATTAAAAATTTTGCGCAACTATATGCACTTGAAAAAGCCCATTGAAAGTTATATCCTCCCAACCGTCCTGTTACATCCAGTACTTCACCTGTAAAGTAAAGCCCTTGTGTTTTTTTACTCATCATCGTTTGGGCATCTACTTCATCTGTATTCACTCCACCTTTTGTTACTTCTGCTTTAGCGTAGCCAAAAGTACCAGCGGGTGCAAAAGTATAATGATTCAAAGTTTGCAATAATGACAACTCATCTGCCGTTATTTTAGCTCCTATTTTGTCGTCAATCTTGAATTCTACTAAAAACGCCTTAGTAACGCGTTTGGGCATAGGCAAAAGAGAGCTGATTTGCTTTTTACTCTTTTTTAGGCTCTCCAATGAAAAATGTGGCAAAAAGTCTATTTCAATCTTCCCTTTTTCCCAATAAAGCGATGCATCTAAAACAGCTGGTCCGCTCAATCCTTTGTGAGCAAACAGCAGAGCACCTTTACAAATCTCTTCTCCTAATTTTATCTCCACATCCGTAGATACACCTGAGAGTTCTTTAAAGAAAAACTGATCTTTTTGTACCGTAAAACCAACCAAAGCAGGCGCGGTTTTAACAATGCTGTGCCCAAAACGTTCTGCAATTTCATACCCAATACCGCTTGCTCCGATTTTAGGAAAACTCAACCCTCCAGATGCCACAACCACTTTGTCTGCCTTTAAAGTCCGCTTATCTGTTCTTACATAAAAAACGTCATCTCTTTTTGAGACATCAAGCACTTTTTCACTCATAAGAATCTTTTGTTTTTTACTCTCTTTTAAAAAAATGCTCTGAAGTTCACTGGCTGAATCTTTACAAAAGTATTGCGTTGCTTTGCTGAGGGCAGGAATGAGATTTTTCCTCTCCAGCCATCTTAAAAGTGCTTTTTCATTAAAACTTTTCAATGCATATTGTACAAATATCTTGTCTCCAAGAAAATACTGAGGTCCCATAAGCGCATTGGTGATATTGCATTTTCCCCCGCCTGAGATTAGTATCTTGGCTCCCAGTTTGGCATTGCTTTCTATCAGAGTTGCGGTATTTGGCGGAAGTAGGGAAGCCAGCATCAATGCACTTGCTCCTCCTCCTATAATTACAATTTTATTATCCATAGCAGCATTATAGCCGAAGCTGCACAGATAATACACAGACTTTTATGTACAATAATAAAAATCAACGGAGACAGAATGAAGAAACTATTAATGAGTACCCTATTAGTGTCTGGCGTGTTAACACTCTCTCACGCTGCAGAAAAGTATGACACAAAAGCTTTTCGCACATTTACAAAACTTTGCACCTCTTGTCACGGAACTCCATTTTATGCAGCCAAACAGATAGATGATGATGACTGGAAATTTTACTTTGGAGAAGAGGGGAAACTATTATCCATTCATAAAAATGAACCAAAAGCGATCAAAAGCTTAAAGAGTCCTCTTTTTAAAAAACAAAAAAAGCGCCTCTTGAAATTACTTGTAGACAACTCAAAATTTTCAGGCAAAGTCAATGGATGTGACGCAAACTTTTGTGGAACTCACCATTAGGATACGCTGTTTTTTATTTAAATCCAATTTTACTATGATATAATAGTAAAAAATATGGATGAAAGCTTTATGTTTAAACAAGTATTTATTTTAATCACTATTTTATCATTTACCTATGGAAACCTGTTTGTTATTACCGATAACAGAGGCAGAGTTGTTCACAGTAAAAGTATCCAACATACTCCAAATGCTTTTATCAACCAGAAAACTACCGAATACTCATTTCAAGCTATTTATGATGAATTGCATCGCGCAGAAAATCTTGCACGTATGGCTGCTGCTGCAAGAAAACGCTATAAACGCATAGCAAAAGCGCAGCAAGTAGCAGAGAAAGCCGGGAAAACCTATCATATCTCTGAGTCAGACAGAAAAAAGCTGCTAGAAGATGCCAAATATTTCAAAGGCGGGAAGTATGTCTGGGGAGGTACGACGCCCCAAGGATTTGACTGTTCAGGCTACGTGCAATATCTTTACAAAAAGCACAAAGTCAATCTCCCAAGAACTGCCTACGCGCAGTCAAAAAAAGGCGAAGCTGTTGACCTAGCTGATCTGCAAAAAGGAGATCTGCTTTTCTTCCTTACAGACAAAAAACGCGGTATTCCTGTTACACACGTGGGAATCTACATTGGTGATGGAAACTTCATACATGCAGCTTCCAAAAAAGAGGGTATCATCATATCTTCTTTACACGGTGAACTCTACAGTAACAAATTTGTCTCCGCGCGAAGAGTTGTACACAAGGTCTAACACTAAAAATGATACCCCAGCTGTAAAATAATATTTTTTACTTTAACATTGTCGTTGTTGACAGGTATCTCTGTGGCTTCTTGATAAACATACTTTAAATGAAGATCCAAATCTCCAAAATGCTTTCCAACCCCGACCATATAAGTTTTATTGAATTCCATCGCATGATGTTGCACTTTAAATCCGTCATTCATCACAGCAAAGACTCTTTTTCCAAAAAATGCTCCTGCCCCGACATGGTATCCATGATGCTGCGCGTGAATCTTTACACCTGGCGTAAAATAATCCTCTTTGGCATTTTTACTGAAGTTATTACTGTTTTTATCCTGCAAATGAATGTATTTTCCTAAAACTGTTGCACTGGCTATGGCACCGCCAAACTGTTTTTTAAATGTATATTTCACATCTGTTTGATACACATTAAAATGCTTATAGTCACTCATATATTGCGTTAAACCAAACGCAGCATACGTATAGCCCAAACCGTAAATATGTCCGCCATCTGTCTCTTTCATAATATTATCATCTATGGTTGCATATTCCACATTGAATGAATGTGTATCATCTAGCATATACGTATATTTCAGGTAGTACTTATTGACATGTAAATCTTTTTCCAGTGGTGGCTTAAAAGTGTCCGTATTGGCCTTTTCATATGCTATTTGATACAGTGAAGTGCTTGTTTGATGGTCCAATGCAATACCATACATTTCTCCTTGGTCTTTCTTCATTGAGTTATCAAAATTTACATTTTCATAGGTAAGTTTTACTGTAGTACTTTCTGCATGACTTAAGGTAAAAAGCATTAAGAGTGCAAATAGTATTTTCATTTCTTTCATATAGTTGTCCTTTATTATTCTATGGTATATTTTTTATTTTATGTAATAGAGTAATGTAAAGGAGGGGCTGTACAGCAAAACCCTTTGTAAATAGGTGTTACGAGGGAAGCATGATGACATCTTTTCTCATCATGATTGTATTTAAATGAGTAAATAATTATAGGAGCATTCAGTATATCAGCACTGTGAAAATTCTTAACCACGACACACACTTCACATGCACCAGAATGATCTTCACAATCATGGTGCATATGCACAGCACCCAAATAAGAAGAGCTTAGATAAAAAAAGAGGAGTAATTTAACGATAAATGATTTGATGCTACTGTCCCTTATTTATTTCTCGAAGCATATCACTATAACTCTTTCTTTTGACTTATATAACTTTTGGTTAATTCAATTGTCTTTAGCTAATCATGATAAAATTCGATATCATTAAAAAAAGGAACCTGCAAAATGAACATTAAACCTGACTGTATAACTTGTTTATTTAACCAGTCTCTCAAAGTCACCAAACTGTTGAAGCTGGATGATGCCACAAGTAAAAAAATCCTCGATAGCACTGCACAGATCCTGATAGATCATGACATGACCTATACTCCTCCGCAGATCGCTAAAAAAATATACCAGTCCATCTCAGATATCACCGGGGAAGAAGATCCTATCGCTCTTTCAAAAGAACATGCAACACTAGAAGCACTAAAGGTAGATACCTCTTTTATACAAAGCATTCCTGATGCACTTAAACTCTCCGTTATTGGCAATGTGATCGATTTTGGTGCACAAGAGCAGTTTGATTTGGGAGAGATGATCCAAAGCCATTTCCATCATCCTTTTGGCATTGACAATTTTCCTACATTTGAAAAAGAACTCAAAAATGCAAAAGAGATGGTAATCATCGGTGATAATGTCGGTGAGCATATCTTTGATAAAGTACTGATAGAAACGATCAAAAAACACTACAATATAGAAGTCTATTACTTTGTCAGGGGTAAGCCTATCATTAATGATGTGACACTAAAAGAGGCGGGGATACTTAAAAACTGTGCACATATCATAGATACCGGTGTTGCAACGCCCGGGTATGATCTCGCAGAGGCGAATGCACAATCAAAAGCCATTTTTGATCGTGCCGATATTGTACTGGCCAAAGGTATGGGGAACTTCGAAAGTCTCTATCTGGAGGCTCAACGTCCTATTTATTTTCTCTTTGTAGTAAAATGCACTGTTGTGGCTCAAGCCATAGGCAAAGAGGTCAAAGAATTGATATTTAAGAGGGGCTAGCATGACTACTGTTGATATTAGCAATATTGCCAAAGAGAATCATCATTATGCCATTCATCTGGCTACCCACCAAAATGTACTAACCTACAAAAACGGGATTTTTATGATAGATGCTGTTACTGAATACACGCCTTTTGAAGCTATAGACTTCTGGCGCGACATCTCACTAGCAGCAGAGATTTTACTCAAATCATGTCTTCTCAAATACCACATACCTTTCTTTAAAAAAAGAGCCCATGCTGAGTACGGAAACAAGGTTACGGCATTAAGTAACACATGGCTACAGGCAACACTCAAAAATTTACAGATAGACTACATAGCCCAAATCAATACCGGCACCATCAGTACTGCGACCAAATCTGCTGAAAATTCACTCTTCGGACATATCTCTCTTGATCCCCAAAAAGCAAAACTGATCACAGAGATGATTAATATTATTATCCGTACACGGCGTAACCGAAACAATCATTTCTTCTTTCCAAATCAGGGGTATATTGAAATATCAGAGGTGGAGACACTTTTTCTTCCTCTGTTAAATATGCTCGAAGAGATGTATAGTGCATAGAGATGAAAAGAGATCTATGAGGGCTCAAACTTCAAAATTAGAAGCTTGAGTTTACGTAAAAGTGTTATTTCATTGGGGCATTTTTTGGTGTATTGGCATCTGCCAATGCAACAAGTCCACCTGTGAGAACATGCACTTGTTTGAAACCAAGCTGCTGAAGGCCGATTGCTGCCATTGTAGCACGTGTTCCGGAATGACAAACAACAATGATTGGTTTATCAGAGGGAAGTGTCTCTAAATTGGTTTTTTCAAAAAGATTTTCCAATGGAATATGTACACCGTTTTTTGCAGATACTTTTACAATATCTGCTTCTCCTTGAGTACGAATATCAAGCAGTGTAAAATTCGCATTGTCTCTAAGCATTTTCATTACTTCTTCAGCCTCTATGAAGAGTTTAGAATCTGCACATACCTTTTGGGTAAAGTTTGAGAAGAATTTGTTAAATTCTTCTGCTTTTGTCGCATCATATGCCATAGCATTAACTGCCAATGCAGAAAGAACTAGTGTCAATAAAATGATTTTTTTCATGATTTTTTTTCCTTATAATAATTATAAGGAAATTATATGTTTTTAATCTATGGTGTATGCTTAAAATAATTGATATTTAAAACAAATTACCAATACCGACATAAACTATAGTCGTTGTAACTTTCTCAAACCTTCTTTGACTAATGTACTCGTATCGCCAGAACATCCCGAAAGTGCCTTTTGGATAGTATCTTTTTTGAAGCCCAAACTCTCCAGTGCCATCATTGCTTCACCCAATGCCCCGCTGTTGCTGCCATCTTCATTGCCATCAACGATGAAATCAGCCAACTCTACCAATATTCGGCTTGCAGCTTTTGGTCCTATGCCCGGTACGCGTTTAAGCATCCCCACATCTTTGGATGCTACCACTTTTGCAAAGGTATCAGGAGTAAAGGTAGAACAGATAGCTAACCCTACTTTGGGGCCTACACCGTTTATTTTCAAAACTGTATCAAACATCTTTTTTTCATTGGTATGCATAAATCCAAACAAAAGATTGGCATCTTCACGAATCACTTGTGTCACAAAAAGTTTCACGCTCTTTTCCTGTATGGCATTTGAAGTATTAATAGAAACTTGTACTTCATGAATAATGCCATGTACATTTAAATGTACAAAAGTCGGATCTCTTCTTTCTACTATACCTTCTATACCAACGATCATCATCACTCCTTTATTCAATAGTGTTATTATAACCGAAGGTATGGGATTTCATAAAAAATATGTCATATTGTCATATTTCCCAGTTGCTGATCAAAAAATATGCAACATTTTCAGTTGAGCAATTAACATTTATTTTAAAAACATTTCTCCATAGACAGTATCAAGGGGGTACCCGTCTGCAACCCATTTTTTGATCCCGCCGTTGAGTGAAGAGACGTTTGTGTACCCCATCTCATGAAGTGTTTTAACCGCAAGATCTCCTCTTCTTCCCGTACAGCAATAAACTACAACCTGTGATTTTTTATTTCGAATTTTATTTTCTATTTGAAATTCCAAATATCCTCTTGTGATCGTCACCAAATTAAAGTGAAATATCTCACCATGGCCTACCTGATCGGGCTCTCTTATATCTACAAGATAAAGATCTTCCACATCATCCTGGAGCAACTTGTACAGATCTTTTGTTTCTATTTGATTTGATTTTACTAACTGAGTATGTTTTTTTGTATCAACAGTATCTTTGGCAACGAGTATAACCATAGCCAAAGCCAATATCCATAAAATTTTTCTCATTTTTTATCCTTCGTATAATCTATTTGATTGAGACCAAAACCTAATCTCTTGCCTCTTTTTTTCTTTTGAGTGAACAGAAAAATTCCATTTCATGCCCGGTGATCACCCTGATCAGATTAATGGAACCAGGGGTGCCGACAGGATCTCCGGCTGTTAGTATATAACTGCTATCCAAATGCATCACATTCCTTTGCAAGCCCTGAGTCATGACTTCGCACATCATCATATGAAGCTCTCCTTTGACTACTGAAAATGCAGGAGCAACACCCCAGACAATCGTCAGTGCCTGTGCCACTTTGTTATCATATGTCACGGCATAGATTGGTCTGCTTGGGCGAAAACGAGATATCTTCTTGGCGGACTGGCCTGATGCGGTCATGGCTATAATTCCTGACGTATCCAGGCTCTCTGACAGACGGACTGCAGATTCATCTATTTTATCTCCTGTATCACGTAGATCAAAATGGGAAAACTTATGAAACGGATAATGCTTTTCTGCTGCCTCAATTGTTTTAACCATCGTTTCAACTACCAAAACAGGATGATGCCCTATTGCACTCTCTTCGGAAAGCATCACAGCATCTGTACCATCTAAAACAGCATTGGCAACATCAGATATCTCTGCGCGGGTAGCCGTATCTTTGGTTGTCATAGAAAGAAGCATCTGTGTTGCGGTGATCACTGGTTTACTCATATTATTGGCTTTTTGAATCAACATCTTTTGTGTGTATGGTACGTCAAAATAAGGGATTTCAATACCCAGATCACCTCTTGCGATCATAATTCCGTCACTAACCTCGAGTATCGCATCTATATTTTTAACCGCATCAAATTTTTCTATCTTGGCAAAAAGCTGCACAGAGCCTCCATGGGATGAAATGATCTCGCGTGCAGCGATCATATCATCTGCATTTTGGACAAATGAAATCGCCATGAAATCAACATTATTCTCAATACCCCAACGTATATCTTTTTTGTCTTTGTCCGCCAATAATACGCCAGATCCTAACTTGGTATTGGGAAAATTTACCCCTTTGCGTGAAGAGAGCATGCCATCATTCTCTACCTCAACAGTCACCGACCCAGAGGCTGTATTGGTGATTACTGCACGAATAATACCGTCATACAGGTAAATATATTCACCCACCGAGAGCTGATCGAGGATATCTGGTTTATTGATACTAAGCCGATAATGCCCTTTACCAACTTTGTGTCCCACAATCTCGTTTTTGACAAACTCAATCGTATCACCAGTCTCAAGAATAAAATCCTCTATCAACATCCCTATCCTGATCTTAGGTCCACTAATGTCTTGTAGTATTCCTGTCACCAGTCCTGTATTTTTTATTGCCTCACGTATCCGTAAGATCACCCCCAAATGAGACGCATGAGTTCCGTGGCTGAAGTTCAAACGAAAGACATTCACCCCTGCTTTCATCAGTGCAGTGAGCTGCTCAAGTGAATCGGAAGCCGGTCCTATGGTAGCTACTATTTTTGTACGTTTTGGCATCTGTTACCTCAAGTCTTATCTTTAATTATTAATAGTATATCAAAATAGCAGACATTTAAAAATAGTGTCTTATCTTCTGCCCTTTGCCTGATAGTCTACATGTGCTTTTGGAGACCGTACTCAACCTTTTCCACCTTTCGCATTTTATGCCGTGGTCAACAATATCAAACCCCCAAAAGAGTAATATAAGAAAAAATAAAGGATGTAATGATGAAAAAAATCGTCATCTTGCTACTACTTATCGCTACTTTTTTTGGCAGTATTCTTTTTCTGGCTTTTACTTCGAGTGGAAACAGATTTGCTTTGCCTTATATCAATGATCAGCTAAAAGAGAATGTCCAAGGTGCAAAAGTAGAGCTTCTGAAGCTGTCTTTGAAACCGGGCTTTGTAACGGTAGTCGCAAAAGTCAATGATTCTGTCGATGTGATAGCCAAAGGCCCTGTCGACCTGTTTGACAAAAGTTTTGATCTGACCTATACACTTGATGCGCAAAAGATAGAGACTCAAGCATTTAAAATTGACAAAGCACTGCATATCCAGGGTAAAGCTACAGGCAGCGTGGAGGAGATGCACATCACGGGGAAAGGGAAAGCCTTTGCTTCTGATATCAACTATGATTTGAACCTTCATGAAAATCAGCCCCAAAACATCAAGTTCTCCCTTCAAGATGCAAGTATCGCTGAAATCCTGGCTATTGCAGGAGAAAAACAGTATGCAAAAGGGCATATGAGCATCCACGTAGACATGCCGACACTAGACTCGAACCAACCCCGTGGAGAAGCGAACTTGAAGATCAAGGATGCAGTGATAGATGCGGCAATGCTCAAACAGGAGCATAATATCTCTTTGCCGGCAAATACCTCACTACAAGCAAATATCACTGCTCGGGCAGAAGGAGAAATGATCTTGGCAAAAGGAAATATTGTCACAGCGCTTGCCTCGCTTACCCTGAGTGATACACGCTATCATATACAAACACAGAAGCTCGATACTGGCTATCAGCTGGATATCCCTGAAATGGCGAAGCTCAAGGGTGTTGTACCAGTACCACTCGCAGGAAAACTTGCAATGACCGGAAACATTGCACTGGACGGGGAGAGTGTTAATGCTACAGGCGTCACACATTCACTTGGAGGAGAAGGGAGTTTTCATTATGAGAATGACACACTGACGGCTAAACTCAAAGAAGTGGAAGTTGACAAAGTGCTAAAAATGATCACAGAGCCAGGGTATGCCAAAGGAAAACTCTCTGCGAATATAGACCTTAAAAGTATAAAGAATCTTTCTGGTACATTTGACCTAAAAAGCAGCGGGCGTACAGAGCACTCAGTTGTTAAAAAAGAACTGGATGTAAACCTTGGCAAGCAGTTTGATTACACTATGCTGGCAAGCGGAAAGATCAAAGGTGAAAAAATTTATGCGAAAACAACGCTGGATACCACCATGGGTAAGCTCACTATGCCTGATATCGTCTATGCGATCGCTCCGGGTGCATTGCACTCCTCTTATCATCTCAATATTCCTGACCTAAGAAAACTTCAACCTCTCACAGATAAGCAATACATAGGAAATATGGACTTCAAAGGAGAGCTTAGCAAAGAAAAAGATTTGATCATTACAGGAGAAGGTAAAGAGTTTGACGGCAGCGTGGAATTTAAGCTTGTCAATGAAAAGATCAGAGCAGACGTGCATGGAGCAACCGTTTCCAAGGTGATGCACATGCTCGGATATCCGCAAGTGCTCGAAGCATTGAGTGAAGCAAAAGTAGATTATAACTTTGCCACACAAAGAGGACAGGTAGATGCCAAACTTGACAGTGCGCGTATCTTACCTAATCAACTGACCATACTGCTAAAACAGATACTGCAAATCGATCTGACAAGAGAGAACTACAACCAGGCTACTTTTGTATCAACCATGACACCGACACAATTTAATTTTGACTTCATTGCGCAAAACCCCATCAGTCATATTAAGATAATAGATGGCATACTGGAGAAGAAAAGTGAGCAAATCAATGCTTCAATGGATATGAGATATAAAGACAAAGAGTTAAAAGCAAAGATCACGGGGACGCTGAAGCGGCCAAAAGTGGCACTAGATACGTCTGCACTTATCAAATCAAAGCTTGATGAAAAGGTGGATACCCTTATAGACAAAAATCTCAAAAATAAGGGAGGCGATCAGATCAAGGGATTGCTTAAAGGATTTTTGAAATAGCCTGAGAGTCTATTGAGGGGTAAGACTTCTTTTGGTCTCACAGAAGATGAATTGTTTCAAATCCCATAGGGACTACTTTATGATAATCCGTTCATAGTCATATTCGCGTCTGTTTGACTGTTTCAAATCCCATAGGGCTACTTTATGATAGTTGCACATATCACCTGGTATCGCAACAAGGTTGTTTCAAATCCCATAGGGACTACTTTATGATACTCCTTTGGCTCTTTTCTATCACTTGACTTGTAGTTTCAAATCCCATAGAGACTACTTTATGATTTCACAAAAACAGTTTCATGGAGGTATCCTATGAGGTTTCAACCCCCATAGGGACTACTTTATGATATTACAGATATATACTACAAGGATGCCCAGTGAGCTGTTTCAAATCCCATAGGGACTACTTTATGATACGGATACCCTGAGTGTCCTTGCTACTTTACGGGTTAGTTTCAAATCCCATAGGGACTACTTTATGATCTTCAAATAATCCATTATACGAAAACTTCTTTACGTTTCAAATCCCATAGGGACTACTTTATGATAATCTAGCCTTTAACCAATGTAGGTGGCTGATAGGGTGTTTCAAATCCCATAGGGACTACTTTATGATAAAACGATTGCGTAATGAACTTAGCTGTACTAATGTTTCAAATCCCATAGGGACTACTTTATGATCTTTGACAGAGCGTTACGTATCTGGATCCATTCGGTTTCAAATCCCATAGGGACTACTTTATGATGAAATAAGGGAAGAAACAATGATTAGTTTATTATTACGTTTCAAATCCCATAGGGACTACTTTATGATCATCCGCTGCCTTTTTAAGTTCTTCTATTCTCATGAGTTTCAAATCCCATAGGGACTACTTTATGATGATGTGTTTCTTGAAACCACGGGATCAACATATAAGTGTTTCAAATCCCATAGGGACTACTTTATGATAGTCTAACGGTGGCTTAAATGTTGAATTTGTGAACGAGTTTCAAATCCCATAGGGACTACTTTATGATTAACAAAGCAACTTTCAATCTTAGCTAAAGCAGGGTTTCAAATCCCATAGGGACTACTTTATGATCCACTGCCTCTTTATACTCCGATTGACCCATATACTGTTTCAAATCCCATAGGGACTACTTTATGATGGAGCCTATATCCACGGTGACCTTACCATCTATGGTTTCAAATCCCATAGGGACTACTTTATGATTTCATTCTCCCACGTAACAATAAATCCACCATCGCGTTTCAAATCCCATAGGGACTACTTTATGATTCAAGCCGTCTATTAAGAAGAGATATGCCTGATATGTTTCAAATCCCATAGGGACTACTTTATGATTTCACTGAAAACTCATGGAGAGAAGCCATTGAAATGTTTCAAATCCCATAGGGACTACTTTATGATGTTTTATATCCTCTTTCTATAGATTGCATCCATAGGTTTCAAATCCCATAGGGACTACTTTATGATGGAGGTGTTGGCTTCATTCCGCACCCAGTAGTAGTTTCAAATCCCATAGGGACTACTGTCAAGTGCAATCCAAAAATGTACCACAATGCAACACAAATATGTACCGGTTAGTAACTAAAAAAGTTACACCTCTTATTAAAGAATTCCAGCCTTTCGTTTTTGTTTGAGCCTATAGCTTTCACCTTGTATATTAAT
>JACDJA010000617.1_pt1 | contig 38748 bp, 41 predicted proteins | sample 7449241 | NCBI WGS metagenome assembly JACDJA01 (sample SAMN14253289, study PRJNA609438) | sludge metagenome | isolation source: initial anaerobic sludge | collected 2018-12-20 | reverse complement strand
CTACGAACTAATTGTAGTAAATGATCAGTAGAAAATTCCTTAAAATCATTCAAATATTTATACCTTACAGAAAAATCCCCCTTATCAAAAAGTATTAAACCAACACTCTCTATCATAAACATCTGCTGTATTGTTCTCTTTACATTAATTACAATCCTGTCCACAGTAAGCTCGATATTACTTACTTGGGTAAAATTGTTTAAAACTTCTTGCCTATTTTTTTCATCATATGAGAAGGTATTAAGTAGGAGAGTGACTAAAGGACGATATATGAGCTGGTAGAGGGTAATAGCTATGGCACCAAACAGAAGCATATTGATATAGCTGCCATTCTGATTCGCTATTAACTCCTCATATGAATCTACAAAGAGTATAATTCCCAGTATTACGTATGCAAGAGTAAAGAGGAAAGAAAGACTCTTCCTAAGGACCATCTTAATCGTTAGGAATCTGTTTTTAAGAATGGAATATGCAACAGCTACTGAGAAAGGTATAGCAAAAAGAGGACCATATACAAAGTACTTAGTATCACCAGTAAGAAGAGGAATACCGTAGTCAACGATAACTAGAGGTACCATCATGAGTAATGCACCAAGTATGTAGAAATGTACCTGAGCTTTCTCATAGCCAATGAATGATTTACTTTTAAGGAAGAAGTATATTGCTATTAAGAAAAGACCCAATACATTTGGAAGCGTATATACAAAGTATCCTGGACCCATCTGAGCAATAGAGATAAACTCCTTAGAGTAGTACATTGCAGATATAACTACCGTATCTTCAATCATTAAGACATAGAAACTGGGTATTAGAGTAATGATAATAGGGAGAGCATAGTACCAGAATCCACTCTTAATTCTTTTTGGAAAGTAATATGCAAACATCAGTTGTGCAATTAACATTCCATATGAGGATATATATACAATCTTTAACCATATTGCTGGTTCTAATATGATTGGATTATTGTAAAAGAATGTAAATAGAGCCCAAAGTGCAATAGAGAAGACACTAATAGCATATACAATGTTATTCGCTCTCTTAGGACTTTTTAGGAATACAATTACTCCTAAAACAATATTTAGTAATACTATGAATAAAGATATTACTCCTATCGCATTAATGGGCATGTTTTTGTAGGCAATACCTTAAATTAATCTTTAACTAATATCTTAGATGTTCTAAGTACTAATGGATCTTGTTCCTTACATATTCTCATCATTGTACCACCATCTACTGTTTCTTTCCCATTGGTATACATATCTTTCTCTACCTGTGTCCAACCATATTTTTCAAACTCTAAAGGTCTTTCTATTACCTCTACATTTCTTCCATTAGATTGTAGTGTATCAACTATTACATTGTGATAGTCAAAGGGTGTAGTTTCTACAACCCTATTAGCCCTAGAGAGATCAGTTGCTGATTTAATAGCATCCATTACCTCTTTAAATCTACTCCTGTTTTCAGAGAGTAATTTACCCAACCATGTATACATTCTTGCTGCACCATCAGATACTACTCCGTTAATTAATATCATACCCGTATTCTTGTCTACATTGAATTTGTAAGTATGAGAATACCCGTAAGGAGCTTCATATTTACTCTTTTTAGAATATTCCTGTCTTAAATCTCTAAACTTAGAATCTATTATCTGTGTAATATGATAGAACTTAGGTATCTCTACTTTAATATGAGAGTCCAAACCTAGTGCACCGATATACAAACCATTCTTACCTACACTACTAGAAACATTGTTTAGTAAGTCTTTTGTAAACTGACTACTTACATACTGTAACCCATTATCCAGTACTAATGCATCATATCCTAAGTCTAAGTTTTTCTCTTCTTCTGATGCTCTAAGTGCATCTTCTACTTGTAAAACAATAGTTTTATCTCTACCGTAAAGCTCTCTTGGAACACTACCCTTAACAATATGTATCTCATACCTATCACTCTCAGGAAGTAATTCATTCCATACAGAGAAGTTAAGTGCAGCAATTGCTATAGAGTCTGCAGCTATATCTGTAGCTATTAAGTTTGCAGTAGTACCCGATTCATACAATCTAGTTATTAAACTCTTGTCTGCAACAGCAGCACCACAGAAAAATGACCTAATATTTAATACCTTAGTAGGTTCTTTCTCTTTTAGCTCTTTTAAATGATTAGCAATACTATCTGTGTATGTAAGAATAGGTTCAATTGTATCTGTAACCATTACTCTTCTTAATACACCCATTACATATGGTTCATCATCTACTCCTACTTTCCATGGATCTATCTGAAATCCAGATCTAGACATCTCCTTTTTTAATTCTGTAGATGTACTAGCTATCATCTGAGATGTTTTAGGAGACATTGTGTATGGGTAATTGGGACCTACATTCTTTCTAAAGTCTTGGTCCCATGCTTTGTCATATTCATAGCATTCTTGGGTAAATTGGGGATCTACTTTAACTACAAAACTAGAGTATCCTGATTCAAATTCTTGTTTCTCTAATCTTACTTTACTGTCTACAAGATCTTTTCCTTCTCCCTGGTAGTAGGATTCGTTTTCCATATTAAATGTACATTAAATTATTATCTGTATTTTACTTTACACAGATATACATGTACATAGCTAAAGGATATTCTTAAATACCTGCAAGGTATTCTCTACTGTATTCTCCCATGAGAAATCTTTAGACCTTTCTAATCCCTTCTGTATTAACTCCTCTCTTAATCTCTTGTCAGTATATACCCTATGCATAGCTTCACCAACATCTTTTGAATTAAGACCATCAACAAGAATACCACTACCTTCCGTAACAACCTCTGGGTAACAAGACCCGTTATGAGCAATAACGGGAGTACCTGATCTCATAGCCTCTACTAGCGCTATACCAAACCCTTCATACAAAGAGAGGTGGATAAAAGAGATGGAGTTTGAAAGAAGAGGTTTAGCATGTCTGTCTTCATACAAGCCTGTATATATTACATACTCTTTTAATCCTAAACACTCTACTTTGTCTTTAAACTTTACTACTCTTTTATCAACTTCCTTAGTAAAGTTCTTACCCGCTATTACTAAATATGGAGCCCTCCTATCATGTTTTACCTTAGTAAGAAACTCTCTGTATCCTTTTACTACCCCTTCTGAATTCTTGTTTAAACCTGGTGTACCTCCCATATATATGAAATATCCCCTTTCTTTGTAATCTTTTGGTAATTTACTATCCCATCCTCCAATATTTTCACTCTCTTGTATTTCTCCGTCTAAATATATTGTATGTATATTTTCTTTAGGATATTTAGGAAAATATTTACTAAAGTCTTTAGTAGTACATAGTGAATTAGAGAGTATTGCTTTACAGTATCTAGCCTTAAAAAGCTCTAACCAATATTGAATAGCTCTAAATGCATTATGAAATATACTTTGTTCAGAATATATATTGTAAATAGGGAGTATGAAGTCATGTATCATTAATACTGTAGGTATATGCAATGATGGTATACCAATCCAAAAGTATGGACAGAAATATATACTGTCTTCTCTTTTGTGCTTTTTAATAGCGGGTAAGATCTTAAACAGATATGTAAATATATTTTTATAGTCAGAGGGTCTTACTTTCCCTAACCTATGTATATGTATATTCTTTCCTTTAAGGTATGGGTCTAGTGTAGACTCTCCATTAAACATGAGTAAGGTAATATCTATATCTTTCTTTTCTAATATTCTACTTACAATATGTTTAGTATATTGCCCTATTCCATTGTATTTAAGTTGATTTTGAGTAGTTGTACAATCAATTATTAAATGCATGGTATATATTAGCAGAAGAATGTACTAGTACCAAGAGGTGTCCCTACCCCCAAGGTTTCCCAAGTGAGGTAGGGAGGTCTTGACCTAGGGTGGAAGACTTGCACTTCGTACGAGGTGAGTCCTATCCTCACAGCACCCTACATGAGTTTTAGAAGGGATCTCTTGTACTTAGACTTGTGAGACCCCTTCCTGGAGTGTGGTTGATTGATAATTAATGACGCTTGTCGCTTCCCTTGGGCTCGTTCTGATCTGTTTTATGCGTTGTTGAAGTATCTTTACTCCACCCACCGTTTTTCGCAACGTAATCCGAACTTTCTCGAGTCCCTTTGTCGCCTGGCTTACCACTGTTTTCATACTTGGTAGCATGAAAGTCAAATCCGTCTTTATCCGTAACCTTAACACCTTTTGTTGGTTCTGCCACAATACACCTCCATATTTTTTGAATGTGCCACACTCACTAGAAATACAACCATACAATGGTTATTTCATTAACCTATTCTACAAAAAACCGTTGAAATATTCAATATCCAGAATGTTAGACTCTAAAATATTTTCCTATATACTAAAGCTTGTATGACTAGTTATATTACTAAAGAGAGTACATATACAATCATTCCGATAGTAAAGGCTACCCTAAGTACAATACTAAAAAGAATACCTAAGAAAGAACCTATACCTGCTTTAAAACTACTTTTGAAATCTTTATTAGCAAATATTAGTTCAAACAGTGTAGCCCCTACTATTGGTCCTAGAAACATACCTACAATATTACCAACTATTAACCCTACAATACCTCCTAATATTGCACCTAACATTCCCCATTTACTTCCTCCTAATTTCTTAGCACCCAGTGCTATTACAATATTGTCTACTAATGTAGAGAGAACAGAGAGAATGAAGAGTATAACTAAGATTAAGGGAGTAATGATTTCAAAACTACCCATCCAAGCTAATATGAGTACACTCATATATACTAACCATACACCTGGTAATGTAAGTATTGTTAATATTACTCCTGCTATACTTAGGAGGGCGAGGAGGATGTATGCTGCAACTTCTATCATGTTTTCAAGAAGGTTCTGAAATTAAAAACTTTTACTATCTTCAATGGTCTTAGACTTGTTAGTTATCAATACCAAAGGAAGTAGTATAAATCCTAAAATCGAGGTTAAGAATTGAAAGAGTAATTTTGAGATTCGTCTTTTTGTAAGCACATGGAAGTATTTTCCATCTGTATAATAGTTACAATTATATTTTTGTGCTATATATTCAAAACTCTCCTTCGAATACAGTGCAATATGCTGTCCATGCTCTAATCCGTAATACCACCAATCCTTAGGTTTAGGTGTTGGCTTTGGTACTAATGTTGTTGAAAATATAATGGTATCTGAAAGTTTAAACATTTTTTCTAAATCGTCGTATGGCTTTTGAAAATGTTCAAAACCTTCGAAAATTGTGATTGCTTCATATCTCTTGCCTAAATCTCCCTCAAAACCTCTTGCAAGCTCGTTCTTTGTGTAGGGGTCAAACCAGTAAAAATCAAAACCTATATCTCTCATCAACCTTGTAAAGATTCCCCAGCCTCCTGCGTAATCTAAAAATTTACCGTTACGATTTAATAAGAATTGAATAATTAAGGAGGTTTTGAGACTAAGTAATATATTTCTTGTTAAAACCCCCGTATCACTCAGATTCATTGATGATTGGTATGCCTCTTTCAACCAGTATTCTTTCTCAGTTTGTACGAACAAGCATTTAGGGCATTGATAATACTGAACATTATATTTATTAATAATCTTTGCTTTAAAGACAGGGGATGTATCAGAATTACAGACTTTACATTTCATTTTTGATTATTATCAAGAAGTTATTTTACTTTAAGTATTCTCATTATAATGTACAAACTTAAATAAATAAATTAAACTTAGACTATTAATATTGAAAAGCTTAGAAGTGGAACTAAAAGACATTGCTATTATAGTTTTTACTTATGCAAGACTAGATCATACGAAAATTACCATGGATTCTCTTGCATCAAATGAAGGCTTTACCAAACATCCTGTTTATATTTATTCCGATGGCCCTAAAACAGGGCATGAAGAAAAAGTTAATTCGGTTAGGAAATTCTTAAGAGAGTTTAAGGAGAAACACAACAATGTAAAAATAATTGAACAAACAGAGAACATAGGATTAGAGAAGTCTATTATTACTGGAATAACAGAAGTTTTGGATAAATACCCTGCAACAATAGTTATTGAAGATGACATACGTACTTCCCCTGCGTTTTTGAATTTTATGAGTACTATGCTCAATAAATACAAAAATGAAAAGAAAATCGGCTCTATCTCTGGATACACTCACTCACAAAATATTCTAAATGTCCCAGAATCATACAAATATGACATATTTTTTGTTCCAAGGACTTCATCCTGGGGGTGGGCAACATGGAGAGACAGATGGGTAGATGTTGATTGGGATATTAAAGACATAGAGAAATTTCGAAGAGATAAGGTGGCACAACGCAATTTTAATAGGGGAGGGAAAGATCTCTCCGGAATGCTTATTAAACAAGTAAAAAAAGGTATAGATACATGGGATATACAGTGGTCCTACCATAATTTCAAAAAAAAGAGATTAACAATATACCCAGTTGTATCATATGTTGAGAATATTGGGCATGATGGTACAGGAATTCATTGTGGAATTAGCTCATCCTTTGTAAATACTGAACTTAATTTAAATAAAAACATTTTGATACCTGAAAAAGTTATTGCTAATGAATATCTTGTTCACCAGTATAAAAGGGTCTTTGAGATGACTACAACAAAATTTGTCCGCTTAGCTTTCAACAAGGTTATATTTGAGTTTAAAAAGTTTTTGAAGATTAGCTAACAATATGAAAATCTCAATAATAACAACAAACTATAATACTGACAAATACCTAGAAAGAACTATTAAAAGTGTACTTAATCAAAAAGGAGATTTTGAACTAGAATATATCATTACTGATGGTACCTCTACAGATAATAGTTTAGAAATAATAAAAAAGTATAAGGATAGGCTTAAATATATCTCTGAAAAAGATAAAGGACAATCAGATGGAATAAACAAAGGATTAAAGATGGCTACAGGAGATATAGTAGCATTCCTTAATGCTGATGATGTTTATACAGATGGAGCTTTAGACAAAGTTGTTAGATATTTTAAAGAAAATCCCGACTGTATGTGGTTAACAGGATATTGCAGAATAATAGATGAAAATGACAAACAAGTTAAGAAATATATTACAGAATACAAGAACAGCAAGCTAAGAAAATTTACTTTTGAACAGCTCTTAATAGAAGATTCAATATCTCAACCAGCTACATTCTGGAGAAGAAAATTACATGATGAGTTTGGATATATTGATGAGAGTTTACATTTCGCTATGGATCAAGATCTATGGGCAAGATTTGCGAAGAAGTATCCCTTACATCTTATTAGGGAATACTTAGGAGAGTTTAGATTTACATCTGATACTAAGACAGGTTCTAGTGTACATAAAACATTAAGGGAATCGAAGTTGGTTGCAGAGAGATATACAGATAATAAATGGGTATTAAGAAAACAGTGGTTTAGTAATTTAAAAAGAATATTTGTTTATAAGTATTTAGATGCAATATTGAAAATGGTAAACAAGTAGATTATTTCTTCTCTTCTACCTCTTTTAAAGCTAACTTTCTATTTAATAAGGTAATTTCCCTCTTTATCTCATTTAACTTAATCTTTTGATTAAGAGAGACATAGAGAAGATATACTATACCAATATATACAAAAGCATCTATACTTCTACCTACACCTAAGTTGCTACCAATTAAATCTATTAAATGGGGAAACCATATTAAGATTAATCCTGCAATCCAGAACAATATCCATAGTGCCGCACCAAATGGTGTTAGTGATTTCTTCTTGTAAGAGGAATATATACTTGGTAATACAAGTAAAAGGACTCCTAATGTTACTACTATTTGTATAATCATATTTATATATTTATTTAATTAAAGAGTTCTCTATTAATCTAATTACCATCTTAATGCCATTGGTTAATCCTTGTGCTGAGAACTTACTCATGTGTTTGTACTTACTCTTAGAGTAGTCTGTATATATTACTTTAATAGGTACTTCCTTTATCTTAAGATTAGCATCTTTAATCTGTCCTAACATCTCTGATTCAAATTCATATCTATCCATGTATGTATATACATTGTTAGATGCTTTCTTAGAGTATGCTCTTAATCCTGATTGACTATCACTTACCATTATTCCAAAGAAGATATATGTAACGATATTAGCTATCTTGTTCATTATTATCCTAGATTTTGGCATATCTTGACCATTTAACATTCTACTTCCTATTACTACATCTGCTTTATCCTCTAATATTGGTTTGATTAATTTCTTTATATCTTTCGGATCATGTTGTCCATCAGAGTCCATTGTTACAATAATATCTGCATTTAGTAATTTAGCAGCATCTATTCCTGTTTGAGTAGCAGCTCCTTTACCTCTGTTTATTGGATGGCTAATGGTTATTACTCCAGTAGATTTAGCTTCTTGATATGTATTATCACTACTTCCATCGTCTACAACAATGATCTTTTTATATCCTTCTTTCTTTATGGAAGCTATTACTTCTTTTATCACCTTACTTTCAGAGTAAGCCGGGAGGATTATGTATACTTTTGGTGTTTTCATATGTTGTGATTATACAGTATTTATCTCTTTATAGACTAGTGAAAAACTGTGTAGTATTATCTGCTATGCAAAAGAAATTAAGAGTACTAATAGACCACCAGATATTCACAATGCAAAACTATGGTGGAATATCTAGAGTATTTACAGAGCTATATAAAGAGTTTGAAAAGAGTGAGGAAGTAGAACCCATATTACCGATATTACTTTCAGACAATGAATATATTGGAGAGATAAAAAGGGTATGGTCTATATTTCCTAACAACAAATCATTTGTAAAGAAACTCTTCTATTATGCAGTTAATCGAATATATTCAACCTTTGTTCTTCTCAAAGGAGATTTTGATGTTTTCCAACCTACTTACTATGACCCATACTTTCTCCCATTCCTAAGAAAAAAACCTTTTGTACTAGTAATTCACGATATGACCCACGAGATATTTCCGGAGACAGTTTCTAAGAAAGATAAAACTATTGAATGGAAGGGGAAATTGGTCCATAGAGCTGACAGAATAATTGGAATATCAGAAAATACAAAAAAGGATATTGTTAAATTCTATGGTATCAATGAAGAGAAGATAGGTATTGTATATTGGGCTACTTCTTTAAAGGTTTCTAACATAGATTTAGATGTTGATTTACCCAAAAGGTATGTACTCTTTGTAGGGAATAGGAATACATATAAGAATTTTGAGCCTTTTTTAAAATCTATATCTAAACTTCTTAAACAAGATAAAGATCTTCATCTTGTTTGTGCTGGTAGTAGTAAGTTTAGTGAAAAAGAGACAGAGATGTTTAATAGTTTAGGAGTTACAAATAAAGTTAAGCATATTAGGTTTAACGATGACAATGAATTGGCATATATATACAGTAAAGCCATATGTTTTGTATTTCCCTCTCTTTATGAAGGTTTTGGTATTCCTGTATTAGAAGCTTTTGCCTGTAATTGTCCTGCAATAATGAGTCATATTAGTTCTTTACCAGAGGTAGGTGGTAATGCAGTAGAATATTTTGATCCTAATAGTAAAGAATCCATATATAGTGCAGTTAAGAAGGTTGTAGGAAACTCTAGTTTAAGAAAAGAGATGATTAAGAAGGGTAAAGAGAGATTAAAGTTGTTTAGTTGGCAAATAGCTGCTAAAGACGTTATTAATATTTTGAAAACTTCTAAATGAATAATTATATAAATAATCTAGCTCCACTAATTATCCCAGGATTATCTTTTGTATTAATAGCTCTCTTTTATGCGATAGTATTTAAGAAGAGGATTACAGAGACATATTTTCTCTCAACAGCTACCATAATAATTATATTGTTTTTAACCGGACTATTAAATTTCAAAGGTTCACTGCTTTTTGGATATTCAATTCTACTTTCTTTTTCACTTTTCTCCCTAATTTATTCTATTAAAAAATACCTTAAAAATAGAGAGCTAATAAAGGAGACTTGGCTAATACAAGGCCTCGTTATATTAGGAATCTTTTTCACTTTCTCCCTTTTTCTAAATTACAGAAGGATGTTTATAAATTGGGATGAGTTTAGCCATTGGGGTTCTATCTTGAAAAACATGTATAGCTTAGATGCATTAGGTACATTCAAGGAAACAAGTGGGCATGTAGTAAAAACATACCTTGAAGGATCGTCCCTATTTCAATATTTTTGGATGAGACCTTTCTCGCAATATACAGAATATCCTGCATACATAGCTTCAAATGTTCTATATTTTTCAATATTCTGCACCTTTATTAAAAAATATGACTTCCGAAACGTCTTATTTGTATTCTCTGCGATATTAATACCACTATTAACAGACGGTATCTTCTATAGTTCTTTATATGTAGACACAATAATTGGGCTGTTATTTGGTGCGGCATTTGTCTTTTACCATTATTACAAATATGAAGCTTCTCTTTTTGGGGTAATCATAGTTTTAGCAACAATTTCTGTTTTAAGTCTAGTTAAAGACATGGGTTTTGTATACTCCGCAGTACTAATTTTCCTCTTCTCAGTAGATTCACTACTTTTTAAAAGAGCTTCTTTGCGGACCCTCTTCGCTCAGATAAAATCATTCCTCAAAAGAACTCGGCTATTCCTTCTCTTATCTTCCCCAGTGATTATAACTTTTCTAATTACACTCCTTTGGAAATTAAACATAAAATTAACAAATATTGATACAGGGGAAACGAATGTAACGAAAGGTTTTCAGCTTGTATCTGAGAATATAATTTCAATAATAAATGGAAATTTACAGCCATATCACTCAAATATTATTAATAACTTTCAAGAAGCACTTATAAATGAGCCTATCTTCTCTTCTTACTTCTCTTATATATCCCTATTAATTGGAACAATAATAACCTCTATTCTACTCTCCTTGATATTACGGAAAAAGGAAATTAATGTTAAAAGAATGATTATCAACTTCTTCATATTAATTATAGGAAGTCTTTCCGTTGTATTCGTTATCCTTATAACCTACTTGTTTATCTTCACAGAATATGAAGCTCTAACTTTGGCAAGTTTTGGAAGATATATAATGTCCTACTTTGTTGGAATATTTTTTGCATTCTTAATATTCATTCTTCTTGAACCCAGAAAGGCTTTAGACCAAAAACCATTCTCTCCATTCTTAAAGGAATCCTCGACGATTATTAAATATTTCCTCATATTCTCTCTTTATTTCCTCTTGATATTTAATACAAGAGGTAGCATAAATACTCATTTATTGAACGCTAGAGAATCAGTACATTCATCAATTGCTACGCGCGAAGACTACAGCGGAATAATAAGCTGGACTAAATATATTCCGGAGGGAAAAGAAGGAGAACTTTATATTATTGCTCAGGCAGACAAGGGATTCGTAAAATTAATGACAATTTATAATCTTATACCAACGGAAATGGAATGGATTACCGACTATTCTGTGTCAACTGAACATTATTACCCTGAGTATCCTTGGACAAAAATAATAACTCCAGAAGAATGGGGAGATTATGTCCTAGAAAACTATGAATACGTGTATATATTTAAACATGACGAAAACTTTATCAATCTGTATGGGCAATTTTTCGATGAAGTTAGAGATGATGCTCTTTACGAGGTAACAACTGATATAAATGGAGATATGAAGCTACTAAGTATTCAAAGAGAGTAAGGTCCTACCCCTGCTCATAAGCTTTAATAACCTCTTCTACAGATCCATTTATCTGTAATACACCATCTTTAAGAAATACTGCCCTATCACAGAAATCTCTCACAGAACCAGAACCATGTGTCACAAGAACCACTGTTTTTCTCTGTTCTTTGTAATTCTTAAAAACATCAAAACATTTCTTTTGGAATGCTAAATCTCCAACAGCCAATACCTCATCTAATATATAAATATCAGCATCAGCCATAATAGCAATAGAGAATGCTAATCTTACCTGCATACCTGAGGAGTAATTCTTTAAAGGCATATCCATAAATTTTTCTAATTCAGAGAACTCTACAATCTCATCATACTTCTTTTTAAGAAAATCCTTAGGCATACCGAGAATAATACCATTAAGAAAAATGTTCTCCCTACCTGTTAACTCAGGATTAAAACCAACACCCAACTCCAAAAAAGGAACCATCTTACCATGTACTTCTACAGAACCACTAGTAGGTGTATATATACCTGCCATAATCTTAAGCAATGTAGACTTACCAGATCCATTCCTACCCATTATTCCTACAAATTCTCCCTGATTAATATCTAAATCTATATCTTTGAGTACAGTAAATTGCTCTCCTCCAGGTTTAAATATTCTCAAAGGATTTGAAAGAAACTCTACTAAAGAATCATGTCTTTGATGTGGTAAGAAAAAGGACTTCTTTAAATTTTTAACTTGTATTATTGGTTTTTGTTCCATGTTAGAAGTATTCAGCTATTTTAGTAACTTTATTCCTAAAGAAAAGTATTCCCATTAAAAGTATGAATAAACATATTAAAGAAATGGGAACTAAAGAAAGAAAATTTTGCATACCTACATCTCCACCAGTAATCAATCCTTCTCTTACTGCTCCAAGGATTGTAGTCAAAGGATTTAGTAGTATTATCTTTTGCATATTCTCAGGTAGCATCTCTAATTTATAGTAAATAGGTGTAGCCCAAAAGAATAACTGTAATATTACCTGCATTAGGTTATGAATATCTCTTAGCTTGATAAACATAATACTAAGGAAAAGAGAAACTCCGAGAATAAGGAAATAAAGTGAAAATATTGCAGCAAGGAAAAGTAAGAAACTATAGAAAGTTATTACGACTGGAGTAAAGATAGTAAAGATCGCGAATACAATCATGTTAAAGAGGAAATCTACAAATGCAATAGTTACTGCACTGAATACAACTATCTCTCTAGGGAATTTTATCTTTAATATAATTCCAGACTTCCCCATAAGAGAACCCAAACCCATCATAACCCCTTCACTAAAGAATGTAATGAACATAATACCTAGAAGAAGACTCATCATATAGTCATCATCCATAGTCATAATATTCGAAAACACTGTATAGATGACACCAAAGATAGCGAGAGGTTTTAATACAATCCATATGAGACCAAGATAGGAATTTTTATACCTAAGTTGGAAATCTGTCTTAATAAATTCTTTTAGTAATTCTAAATAGTTGTTCATAGTTTCTGGTATCCCAAGGTAAATATATTACTTTAGTATATTTTTCACAAGTTGTTTATATTTTTTTATAGCTTCTTTACTAAGAAGAAACTGAATCTTTTGTTTAAAAGATAATTTCTTAAACCTTTCAATCTTACCACTTTTCTCTGATATTTTCTTTATTTCATCATAATATGGAGATATCTTTATTTTTTCCCAATATACATCTGCATATGGAGCATTAATATGCTCTTTTTCCCAAGGTTTAAGTACATATGAAATAATTTTGGGAGAAACTTTACCATGTAAATAGTTGTCCCTTTCCTCTTTAACGAAGAAATCTTCTTCATTTAAAACAGGTGCACTATTAAAATAGTTCCATTCTCTTGGTAACTTGTATGTCTCTTCTGCAGAAAAGAGAAGGTTCATAACATCTTGATCAAGGCAGTAAAATTCTTTATCTAACAATTTCTCTAAAGCTTTGTTCTTTTCTTTCTTATCTATCTTCTCTAGATTGAACATTAAAACACCAGAGCTAAAATATCTGTTAAACTTTTCCTTAGGAAGTTTAAGATACTCCACAAAGTAATCTTTTGCCTTACCAGAATAGTGAGGATAGCTAATATATTTCTCTCTCCAAGGGATTTCATAAGTAATTGAATCTGGAGCTCCTGCTATCAACTTGTCACCCATTGGGAGGTTATAAAGCTCTGCAACATCTCCTAATACGTAGGAATCAGCATCTATGTATATTATCCTTGGAAAATTTTTAAATAACCTGAAGATAGCTAAACGGTAATATCCTGCCCTACTTATATGTCTTGATTCATATACAAATACAAATTGATCTCTCATATCTATAAATTCAATATGGAAACGATTATCTTTCTTAACTAAATCATAAAAATTTTCCTTATAACGAATACCTCCGTCAAGGATATATATGTAATACTTGCTATTTGACTTAGCATTTTCAATTAGAGAAGCAATATTTACCCATAGATGAGCTTCATAGTTGGCATCGCTTGATAGCAGAAGAAATACAGCACCACTTTCCCTAGGAACATCTAGAGGCTCAATTAATCTCAATTTATGAATCATTTCATTGTTGTTACTACTACTCTTTTTCTCCACCGAATACTTTTCTCATTTTATTTACTAATTTAGGAACATACTTCCTTAAAACCTTTTTAACTGTTAAGATTACACCTTGATATTTAAAAAGGTATATCATCTTTTTAAATTTATTCATTGAAGCAAGACGCTCAGACCTTATATATGCAGACTCCTCACCGGATAAAACAGTTTTACTCACTTCTACATAAGCCTCAGCAAGTTTTGATATATAAGCGTGATATTTCGAATATTCTTTATCCGTTAATAAATAGCCTAGAATATTTGTTAACCCTTGCAAATGCTTCTTTGAGTCATTTGCAGCACTTTTCTCATTAACATTCACAATAGTCAACGGATTTTCAATTCCTAGAAGTTCAGTTCCTCTTAAGATATTTAACCAGAAACATGTGTCTTCACCTATTCTAAAATCTTCTCTAAACCTAAACTTGTTAATTTTTAAAAAGTCCACTTTAATCATTACCGTAGGAGTTGCTATTGGACAGCTAGATATAATTTGTGGAATTACAAATCCATTTAAGATGCCAACATTCTTCACCTCATCCCTTCTACCATTTCTCCTAATATACGAAGTGTGACTTACATCGCAACCAGTCAGCACCATTTGCACATACTGTTCCTTAATCTTCTCTGGCAAAAACTCATCATCAGAATCGAGAAATGCCAAATATGCCCCTGAGGCTTTTTCTATTCCTAAATTACGAGCCTTTGCAGGTCCAAAATTTTTCTCAAAATTTAATATCTTAAATCTTTTATCATCTTTTATCGATTCTTTAACAGCTGAAATATCTTCCTTTGAACCGTCGTTTATTAACAGTACTTCAAGATTTTTGTATGATTGTTTTTTAACTGATTCTATCGTTCTTAATAGTGCAGAAACTCTATTGTAGAATGGAATAATTATAGTAATCTTTTCTCCTGAGAGAGAATTTTTAGCGTTTTTAAAAATCTTTTCCAACTTTTTCTCAGCAAAAAGAGCTGCCTCTTCGTAGGGCGAGCCCTCAATTAAAAAATTCCTCATCTCTCTATAGAAATTATACTCACTCCCCTCTAATTCCTCTTTTCTTCCTTTAGGTATGCTCTCCATCATCTCTATCCACAAAGGATTTCCCTCTGTTGTAACATTAGGATGTTTGTTTGAATCTTGTTGAGGATGAATTCTTGTTTTAGTAAGTATTTCCTTCATATGAACAAATTCATAGTCATTCAAAAACCTCTTCCACATATCATAATCCTGGGTACATTTAAGTTCTAGATCGAACCCACCATGCTTACCAAAAGCTTCCTTGGGAATGAGTAAGGTAATTCCATTAACAGAACCTCTCAGTAAAGCATACTCTGGCTTCTTGATTAGCATCTCATGATCTAGAATAACTTTTTGAAGAAATTTAGAATTAGGATCTATTAATTCATAATCGGCGTATAGAATTACTTTCCTTTTTTCTGACTTCCTTAAATATTCTACTTGTCTTTCTATCTTCTCTGGATAATATACATCATCATGACTTAACCATGAAAAATATTCTCCCTCCATCTTCTCTATTCCCATATTCAATGCGCTTGCTACTCCCCCATTCTCTTTTAAAAAGTACCTTATCTTCTTTCCATAACTCTTACATATTTCATCTGTCTTACCTCCATCTGTACTACCATCATTTACTACTATTACCTCTACATTGTCATAGGTTTGAGAGAGGGCACTATCTATGGCCTCTTTTACATAGTTACTACCATTGTAAACGGGGATTACTATACTTACTTTGGGATTGAATGGCTTTGTCATAATGAATAAAATGATACTAAATAGTTAAAAGATTATAACAGAAATTAAAACTTTTCCCTTACTTTAAGAATTAAATTCTTTGTTGTAAGTATAATTCCCTGTCTTTTTAATACCACCCACCCTTTTTTTACTATTCTCAGAGGCTTAGTGATTCTCCATAATATAGAGCTTTGAATTTCTTTTTGTGTCTCTTCCATTTGCTTCTCAATAGCCTCTTCGTACATCATTACTATTTTCTTAATACCTTCATCAAACTCTGCTGTTTCTCCTTCAACTTTTCCCGATTGTAATATTATCTCTATTAAATTTTGCCACTTAGAAAGAATTCTTTCTCCCCTATAATTCTCAACCATTTTCAAAGATGCTTTGTTGAAAGATCTGTATTTCTCTTCATCTTTAATTAGCTCTGAAATTCTTTCAGCCATTAGATTAATATCTCCTGCTTTAATTACATACCCATTTACCCCATCATCAACAATTTCCCCAGGACCGCCATCATCAAATACTATAGAAGGAACTCCAAAACTAGCTGCTTCTATTACAGATAGTCCGAAACCTTCTCTTTCAGAAGTTACAATGTTAAGAAAAGCTTCCTCATAATATTTTTCAACATCTTTTACTTCTCCTGTAAATACAATACTCTTATCTGGTATCTCTAACCTTTTCATCAAATTCTTTATAGTCTCTCCGGTTGGGGCTTTCATATTTAAATCATATGGCCCTACTATATAAAGCATTGTATCAGGTTTCTTCTTAAGGACTTTTGCCAAGACTTCTAGTAATCGATCAATACGTTTTTGCTCTGAATTGAATCTACCAACAGATAATAAATTGATGACTCTCTCTTTTTCCTTTAACTTTGTTGGTGAATTTATAGATACTGGATTATTAATATGAAAAACATTACTAGAGAATGCAGAGCATACCATTGCACTTAGATGTGATAACCAAATAACGGCAGATACTTTCTGATATATCTCTTTTCTTACTTTATTAACTTCTCTTAGTTTTAAATCAAAAAGTGGTAGGAAGTAGTTTTCATGATTCCACATTATTACTTTTGTTCCAAGTCTTTCTATCTTTTCATAAAGATTGAGAAGTGGCACAAAACAGTTATTACTACCGACAAAAATGTCAGCATCAAGCAATCTTAGTAACTCAGGAATTCTTGGAAAATCATACTCTTCTATCTCTAGATATGTTACTTTTTCATCAAGCCTATACCCATGCTCATTGTCCTCCTCTTTTATTGTACATAGAACTACATCGTATTTTTCTGAAAGTAGTGAAGTAATAGAAGATATAACCCTATTCATACCTCCTCTGTCATACCAATTACCTGTAAAGAATACTATTCTAGGTTTCTTTTTTAAATCTATTCTAAGAATTTTTTCTAAAAGTTGAATTGAGGGGTTTTCTTCATATATATATTCAGACATTTCTTTTAGAATATCTTCTGATTTATTAGTTCTATATATATTACGATATTCATCCAGTATTTTAGATTTTAAATACAGAATAAATCCGTGATAAAGAGTTTTTGATTTAAATGATTTATACAAATCTTTGTAAAACTCTAATACCGAACCAGAGAGAGAGATCTTTGTTTGATTTGGAGTTTTTTCTACACTGTTTCTCCAGAATAAATCGCATTCTTCTATATGTTTCTTTATATTTGCCCTACTTTCTTGATTGGGGTGTGCTCTAGATTTTAAGACTATGCTTCCCTCATAATATATTTCTGCATCTTGAAGTATACGAAACCATAAATCGTAGTCTTGTGTTGTAGGGAGATCTCTATTAAAAGTTCCAACTCTTTCGAAATGTGTTTTATGTACAAGCATTGTACAACCATTGAGTAGTAAATGAAAAAAAGGAAATAATGGTTTATTTAAAGATACTAAGTCATATTCTGCATCAAAATTCGCCTCTTCTATTTTTTCTCCAGAAGGATTTATAATCTCATATTTTGAATAAATAATAGTTTCTTTATTATTTAACTTTGATAATGCTTCTATCTGTTTTTCAACCTTCTCTGGATAATATACATCATCATGACTTAACCATGAGAAGTATTCTCCTTCCATCTTCTCTATTCCCATATTCAATGCGCTTGCTACTCCCTCATTCTCTTTTAAAAAGTACCTTATCTTCTTTCCATAACTCTTACATATCTCATCTGTCTTACCTCCATCTGTACTTCCATCATTAATTACTACAACCTCTGTGTTTTTGTATGTCTGAGATAAAGCACTCTCTATTGCTTCTCTTACATAGTTACTACCATTGTAGACTGGAATTACTATACTTACTTTTGGATGAAAAAGACTCTTCATTACAAATCACTTATATAGATAGATATTTATTTAACTTCATAATCAGAAATCTTATGTAAAATTTCATCAAAATCCATAAAGTCGAAAAATTGCAATTTCCCAATCTTCGAACAATTATATACTTTAAGACCATTTTCATTATTCTTAACATATTTATCATAAAACCATCTCCATGCAGGTAGATGCCATGTCAAAGCACCCGGCTTGTTGTATGTCGTCCCCTTACCGTAGTAATCTTTTCTAAAATGATTTGGATCGTTATCACTATTTGAAACTAACTGCCCATTTACTAATTCAGTACCTTCGACTTTTTCCTCATAGTTTGCATCACAACCAAGCAAATATATCTCTTTAAATCCCAAAAGACCAATTGCAACCTGCAATCCAAATAACCCCGAGTTGGATACTGCCAATTTTCCAAAAAAATTTAAATTGGGTTCCTTCGGGGTATCTTCCTTAATTTCTATAATTGAGGTTTTTTCTGATTTAAGGTATGTTCTAGACATTTCATCTGCTGAGAAAAAAAATCTTTTGATATTAGAATTATCAATAAGACTTTTATACTCTTCTTTATTATCATTATTTACAACATGGTCTAAACCAGCAAAATATGTAGGTTCAAAACCCCAGTCATCAAAAGCTATATAAGATCGATTGAAAGACATGGTATAGCATTTTTTTAATTTTGTAATATCACAACTACTTAACGAAGGACCGGATCCAAGTATAAATAAGGGTTTTTTCTTTTTTTCTTCTCTTTTCAACAATAAATTACTAGATAATAATCTGTTATTAAGAAATGCTTTCATTTTATCCTCCTTTTTTATATTTTTTATTAAATGCTACAAAAGTATTTAAGTCTCCCGCAAAATTTTCCAAATTTTCGATAGTAAAACAATTTAGATGCCTTTCAATATCTTTAAATCCCGAATGAGTTTCTCCAACGATTATATCAAATTTATTCAATAACTCTTTTTCTGCCAAATTTGAAATTATTTCATATTCGGAGCCCTCTACATCTATTTTTAAAATATAATTACTGTTGGGGAATTCTTTTAAATATTTATTAATCTCACTACTTGCTTCTTTAACTTTCACTTTCTTCTCTTTAACCCCATTCTTTCTCTCCTCTGACCAATATTTTAAATAGAAATCTTCCCTGATAGTACTAACCCCATCGTCATTCTTTAGATATCGCAATGTCGTTTCCTTGGACTTACCTGCCAAACCAAATGTATTTGGTTTTATCTTTTGGAATAGTTGCTTGTTCAGACCCCTATTCTCATCAATATATTCGCTTAATTCATCATTTACCTCATATCCTATTACCTTCTTAATATTCTGTTGCATTGCAAACCACATACTAGAATAACCCTTGTTCATACCAATATCGAAGACTAAATAACCATTATCGCTTTCTGGGAAAGTAAAGTCATAGTTTCTATAAGCAAAAATCTGAACAATAGTTGCAACAGAATAATCCGAAACTAATGTATATTTTTCATTATATTTAAAGTATATTTTCCCTTCCTTCTGATTATGAGATAGATATTTTATGTTATTTTTTTTACACGAATCATATAGTGATACAATTTCTATATTTAGTTTGTAAAAGAAGGAACTATCAAATCCAAAGAATCTAAGGATATGAATCTTTTTTATTAATCCAATACCTTTTGACAATAGAAAGTTTTTTAATGTTATAAGTGACACGATAGATGTCTTTAATTTATCTTGTTCTCAATCTGTCTAAGTATATAATCACTTCCCGCTTTATTTGGATGCATATTATCAAAAGTGTATTTCTTAATTTCCTCTTCACTCCAGATCATTAGATTTATTACTTTTTCTCCACCTAATTTAGAAATAAATAAATTCGAGTATTCCTCAATGAGATGGATATTTTTCGGTCTTTCTTTCCAATAATTACCATTCCAGTTGGGTACTATCTTGTTACTACTTATCCATATTAAATTGGGAATTTTTTTTAATTCCGGAATCAAATATCGCTCTGCCATATCGAGTGAATATAAATTTATGGTCTTATCACCTTCGTATTCCAAGCCGAAGTCTTTAGACAAATACCTCTTTATTATATCTTCACCAAAGATTTTATCGAATATCTGCTTTTTATCAGGATAGATCTTTTCATTAGCTATTTTTTGATGTCTAGGAGAATGATCAACAATTCCAGTATGAAGTATGACAAAGTCATATTTGTTTAAATCTTTTTTCTGAACAAGATCCAAAAAATCCAATGTCGTTGTCCATTTCTCAGGACAAAGATATTTTTCCACTTTATATTTCTTCGAAAGCAAGACACCATAGTGATCATAATCTAATTGCCCCGGGATATTGTCACCTCTACTGTCAGTATACAATAGTATTTTTTTTCTTTCTCTAAATAATCCAAACATTTTAATAAAATATAAATATTATTCGTGTGATATCAAGCTTCTTATCTTTCTAGGCAACCATAATAATTTTTCTCCAAATCTATATGTCTTGGAGGTAACTAACTTATGATATCTTAATTCTGATTCTTGTAAGAGATCTTTCAATCTTTCTTCCTCTTTTAAGTGTTTACTAACCATTTCTTTCTTTCTCTCAGAAAACCCCTCTTCTAAAGACGAAATATAAAAAATATCAACTAGTTGTTTTAGATACTTTTCTTGCGCAGAATTGAACTTCTCTAAATTTTCTGTTTCTATAAAATTATCTGCAATATAAGCAACAGCCCTAGCTGCCCAATAGAACATCAATTCTTTATTCTTAGTCATATTTTCAGACTGAATTCTATAAAATGCCAGGGTTTCATCTAGGTATTTAAATTTACAACCTTTCTTCGCAATACCAACCCACATAATCCAATCCTCTACTGCCTTGAAATCTTGAATAAAAGGGTCGGATTTACCAAAGACAGCTTTCTTAAATAATCCGCAATGTATTGGGATACTCAAACCCCTCTGCCATTTATATAAAAAATCTTCAAAAGGGTTAGTACCTAAAACGTCCCCCATCTGATGTTCTGAATATGTTTGAGACTTCTCATAAAAATATTTATAATTTGTATAACAAACGTCTAATGAAGTATCCTCTTGAAATTCTTTAATCTGTGCTTCAAATTTCTTCCTATCCAAAAAATCATCTGCATCTAGAAATTGTATTAAATCACCAGTAGATAGCTCAAAACCATAATTTCTTGTACTTGCTAATCCTTGATTCTGGGTATGATAAACCTTTGTATTAGGTTTATTATAATTTTTTAGTAAATTGTTTGTAAATTCGTCTGTAGATCCATCATTAATTATTATAATTTCGAAATTCTGATATGTTTGCTTCAGTACAGAATCCACTGCATCGTCAACAAACTTCCCCTGATTGTAGCAAGGAATAATAACTGAGATTTTATATTCTTTCTTTTTTACAATCATTTTATTCTTTTTGAATTAGATTTATTTCTTTTGAGTATTTCTTTATATAAATTTATCAGATCTTCATTATATCTCTTTATATTATAGTGTTTTTCCACCAACTTTCTACCCCTTTTCCCTCTACTTGTACATTCCTCTGGTGAAGAAATCAGTCTAAGAATCGTCCCGATAAATTTCTTGGTGTCACCTTTCTTTAACTCAATACCGCAATCTGGAGCAAAGGTAATTCCAGGTAAAGCTGTTCCTTCAGATACAATGACAGGGAGCGAACATGACATTGCTTCTACAGCCATTAAACCAAAGGATTCTGCAACTGAAGGCATTAAAAATAAATCTGAAATAGAATACAATTTGACCATCTCTTCAGGATTACTAATCCAGCTATATTCAATGATTTTAAATTTGTCTTTATATTCATCCAACAAACCAGTTTTTCCAACAGTAATGAATACAATTTTTTCTAACTTCTTCATCTTAGAAAGTACCTCTTTAATATATGGCAATCCTTTCCATTCTTGATCATCTTGCCTAAACATGATCACAAAGCTATCCTTTGATATACCCTCCTTTTTTCTAAGTTCTTCTACATTATTCTTTTTCTTGAAAATATTCGTGTCTATACCAAAAGGTATTAGATGAATATTTTTGAAATGGGAAGTTAATGGACTACGTTTTACTAAATCCAACATCCAATTTGAGGCTACAACAATATCTAAATCTATTTGGCTATAAATTTGCCGTTTTATCTCCCAAATACTATGAGCGGAATTTCTTGTTAAAGGCGAATACCTATCCAAATGTTTACAATTGTGACACCCTGTCAACCATCCATTACAATCAATAGGATGAACACAATGTCCTGTTAATGCCCAAGGGTCATGTAAAGTCCATACAGTGGGCTTGCTTTGTACCAAATCCCTAAAGGAATACATTGACATAAAATGATTAAATATCAAATGGTAATGAACAATATCCGCCTCCTTGAATGCGTCCATCTCCTTCATCAATTCTCCATATGGGTAAATAGCTGATTGTAGTGAAACCTTTTCTTCAAATCTTTTACAAAGCTCTCTAATAAAAAAATCTGATTGTGTAGGTAGAAAGGAGAGAACATTCTCATCTTGACTCATCTTATTGCACACAAGTTGTTTAGTTTTATACCCTTTCTTATTCAGCATTAATTGAAGATCATATCCATTGAATCTTCTACCTGGGAGATCTATATCGTTAACTTGCAAAATCCTCATTAGAAAAGACCTTTTATGTTAATTGTTTTAAACTATTTCCCCAAGATTTTCAACACCTTTTTTCTAAAAAAAGAGAATAGCTTAGAAAAAATTTTCTTAACCATGAATCGTATTCTCCCCTGTCTTTCGAGTTCAATCTCCAGAGATGTTATCTTGCGTTCAAGCTCTCTACAATGTTTTGTTACTTCTGCCATCATCTTCGTTGTTTCTTGTAATAATAATTGGGTTTCCAATGAAGTGTAATCGTATTCTTTATTTATTGATTTATCTTCTACTTGTTTTTTTAATACCTCTTCCATACAGTTCTATTAATATAACCTGTGTAACTTAATATAATTCTAACAACCTTTGCAGCTAATATATCATTATTATAATCATCTACTACACTCATTCTTATATTCTGACTAGTTACAACATCTATTGATCTCAATACACTATCTTTATCTAAATTGCTCATAATAACAGTACCCTCATCCATACCCTCTGGTCTCTCATGTGCTTGTCTTACAGTAATTGCAGGAAATCCTAGTAATGATGACTCTTCTGTTATTGTCCCACTATCAGAAATAACACAAAAAGCATTCTCTTGTAATTTAATATAATCAGCAAACCCTAAAGGCTTCATAATCTTTACTAAAGGATTAAACACAATATCTCCACTATCTATCTTCTTTTGTGTTCTAGGATGTGTAGAAAAAATAATAGGCATATTATATTTCTCTGCTACTGCATTAATAGATTCTACTAATAATTCTAAATTCTTAGGATCATCTAAGTTCTCTTCTCTATGTGTACTAAGCACAAAGTAGTTCTTAAGCTCAACATTCAATTCCTCTAATACTCTACTATTCTTTATACTATCTTCATTCTTCTTTAAAACCTCTCTCATACTACTACCTACCTTAATAACTGTTTCAGCTGGTATACCCTCTGCAACAAGATACCTTCTTCCGTGCTCAGTAATAGTCATATTGATATCACTTAAATGATCAACAATCTTTCTGTTAATCTCTTCTGGAACTCTTTGATCAAAACACCTATTACCTGCTTCCATATGAAATACAGGTATCTTATTTCTCTTTGCAGATATAACTGCAAGACAAGAGTTTGTATCACCATATATTAGTAGTGCATCTGGTTTGTGCTCTTTAAAAAGTTCATCAGAAATTTTAATAACATTACCAATTGTTTCAGCAGGAGTTTCTCCAGCAGCATTCATAAAAATATCAGGCTTTCTAATACCCATACCCTCAAAAAATATCTCATTCAATTCATAGTCATAGTTTTGTCCTGTATGAACAAGAATATGCTCTGTGAATTTATCTAATTCAGGAATAACTGTTGAGAGCTTAATAATCTCTGGTCTTGTACCAACGATAGTCATTATTTTCATAGAAAATATTCTCTAATTTATTTTTATACCTTCATCTCACCAATTAGATGAGGATATGTTTCTTTATGATTAACAACCCACTCTCTCATTTCTTTTACCATTTGATCATAGCTAGGAATACCAAAATCAAAACTCTTCTCTGTTCTAACAAGGGTCTTCTCACTTACTACATCAGGATTATGATTAATTGCTATATCTTTATCAAAATATTTTTTGAATAGATCTAACAAATCATACTTACTAATAGTTTCATTATTTACACAATGATGTAGTCCTGTAAGTTTTTTCTCTATTGCTATTTCCATACATTTAGCAAACCAAATAGTGGTAACACCTGTCCATAGAACCTTGTCATAACCACCTACTTCTCCTTCTTGGTCCATAAACCACTTGAAAAGCCCAATACCCTTTTCGTTAATATCAGGGCCTACAATAGATGTTCTTAGAGTTACACTTCTCTCATTTCTTACTTCTCCTAATGCTTTAGATCTACCATAGAAACTCGTTTCGTTAGGTACACTATCTTCGTCATAGTTACCCTCTTTTCCATCAAATACACAGTCAGTACTTACATGTATAAACTTGTATTTATATGTTGCAGAAAGCTCATCGAGATAGTGAGGTAGGTAGCTATTTATTAAGACTGCCAAAGCTTTATAATCTTCTGCAGCCTTATTAAGAATACCAATACAATTAATAACTACATCAGGTTTTACTTCTTTTATTACTCCCTCAAGACCATTAAGAGAATCTTTTATCTCAAAAAACAGTTTGGAGTCTTTGTCTCTTCTTGTAGTACAAACTACTTCATGACCCTTTTCTTCAAAGTAGATTTTCACTACATGGCCAAGCATACCATCTGAACCTAAGAGTAATATTTTCATTCTTCTATTTCTCCCATTTTAACTAAAAGTTTTACCATACCATCGACATCCAATCTCTCTGTATTATCTGATGTATATTCAGTAATCTCCTCGGTCTGTTTATTACCTTTCTCAAAGTACTTACCATAGTTTAGATTTCTGTCATCCATACTAATTCTAAAATAATTACCTAAGTCTTCTGATTTCATCATTTCTTCTCTTGTAACTAAAGTTTCGTCTTGTTTCTCTCCATGTCTTGTACCTATTACCTTTGTATTTACAGGTACACCCTTATGTTTACATACTGCTTCTGCAAGAGTTGCAATTGTTGCAGCGGGAGCTTTTTGAACAAACAAATCTCCTGTATTACCATTTTCAAATGCAAACAGTACTAAATCTACTGCATCTTCAAGAGTCATCATAAATCTTGTCATCTCTGGATTAGTTAGAGTCAAAGGAGAACCCTCATCTATTAATTTATAGAAAAGAGGTATAACAGAACCTCTTGAACCCATTACATTCCCATATCTTGTAACACAAATTGTAGTATCACTACCTGGAACTGTTCTTGCCTTTGCTAAAGCAACCTTCTCCATTAAGGCTTTACTCATCCCCATGGCATTAATTGGATATGCAGCTTTATCTGTACTTAAACATATAACTTTCTTAACTTTATTTTTAATTGCAGAACTAACAACATTCTCTGTACCTAGGATATTTGTTTTAACAGCTTCTAATGGAAAGAATTCGCAAGAAGGTACCTGTTTTAAGGCAGCTGCTTGGAATACATAATCAACATCACGCATAGCATTATCAACCGAGTTAGGATCTCTAACATCACCGATGAAGAATTTAATCTTATCATTCATATACTTTCTTCTCATATCATCCTGCTTCTTTTCGTCGCGAGACAGAATCCTAATCTCTTTAATATCGGAATTTAAGAATCTCTTAAGTACTTTATTACCAAAAGAGCCCGTACCTCCAGTAATAAGTAGTATCTTATCCTTAAAAATATTTTCCTTATCTTTCTCCATGAATAGTTATTATTTAGTAATATTATTTAGCATATCCGATACTATATACCAGCAACCCCCTCTTTTCAATCCTCATACCTCTCTTTCTTTAATTCATAAAGTATTTTCTCTTGATTAACTCTTACTCTATTAAACATATTTGCAAGTAGTCCTACTATTATTAACAGTAAACCAAATACTAAGAATCCAAAACCTGTAAAACCAATGAATTTAAAAGGAGTAAAATTCCCTGATATTAAAAAGAATATACCTAAAAATATCTCCATTAATAAACCGATAGATATTAATACACCACCCATACCACCAAAGAAAACCATAGGTTTGTAATCTCTTAATGTACTTAAAATGATATTTGATGTTCTAAAAGCATACTTAACAATACTACCCGCTACCCTAGACTTCCTCTCCTTAAAATATATTACATCTACAGGAAACTCTACTACCCTTAAACCCTTAAAAACCATATCTAAAATACTCTCTTGAGTATATGTAAAAGCACCAAACAAATTTACTCTCAACAAAGCCTCTCTGTTGTATGCCCTAAAACCACAAGACACATCCCTAAACCTCTGACCACTAATTAAAGATATTAGTTTAGACATCTGTTCATTACCCCAATACTTACTCTTTGGCATATTCTCTGGAATACCATTAGCAAACCTATTACCAGTAACCATATCAGCCTCTTTGTTGAGTATGGGTTTGATGATATGAGGTATCTGATCACTATTAAACTGCCTATCAGCATCAATACTAACCAATATATCTACACCATTTTCTAATGCATACTGTACCGCACTCTGAAATGCACTACCCACCCCTTTATTAAAACCATGACTAACTACATCTGCACCACTCTCTTTTGCAATCTTAGCAGTATCATCTGTACTACCATCATCTACAACTAATATCTTAACCTCATCTATTCCCTCTATCTCTTTAGGTAAAGACCTAATTACATCACCAATACCCTCTGCTTCATTTAATGCTGGCATATATATCGTTAATTTCATACTTGTAAGAATAACTTTATTTACCCCCAATTATACTAATCTTCTCAACCCTTTATCAAATTGATATCTCTTTCCCTTCTCTCTTTGTAGAAGTAAGTACTACTGTCCTTAAACCTAGGCTCTGCAATAATCATAGATTCCCAAAGATCAAACAAAGGTTTACCTTTCTTCTCAAAAACTCTTCCCTTAGAATCTTTTACTGTATTAATACTCTTTTTCTTCTTTAATATATATTTCTTCATAGTAATATATTTTACTAAGCAAAACTTTCTAAAACAACAAAGTACATATATATTTTTCTTAAATATATGATATATTTTAAATGAAGAATAACTTTTTAATTCCTTCATTCAAATGATAAAGAAATATTTCTTAATACCAATATTAGCAGTATTAATATCTGCAATATCACCAATATATATACAAGCAGCACAATTCCATGAAGGAGATTACATATTAGATACAGAGTCCATAGTAGAAGATGATATGTATATTGTAGGAGACAATGTAATGATAAAAGGGGTAGTAGATGGAGATGTAATAATCTTTGGACAAAATATAACAGTAGATGGAACCATTACAGGAGACCTTTACTCATTTGGTAATACAGTAAGTATTAGTGGTAGTACATATGGAAATATATTCACTGCTGGATCTAATGTAAGTATTAAAGGAACAGTAGGACAGAGTGTATATACACTAGGTATGATGACAGATATGGATGCAGACATTGGTAAAGACTTAAACATTGCATCAGGTACTACAAAGATATTAGGAAGTGTAGGAGATGATGTCAGAGTAGCTTCTGGACAGATATCCTCAGATGCATCAGTAACTGGAGATTTCCTAGTATCAAGTGAAAGCCAGAATATTGATAAAGAGAAGATTGCAGGGCAGTTCATACTCTCTACTTCAGAGGGAAAGATACTTGAAAGACAGAAGTTTGAATTCAAGAAAGGAGACCTACTTGGATTTAATCTTGGATTAGCTGTAGTTAGTTTTGTAGGAATGTATATAGTGGGTGTATTACTAATATATGTAGCTCCTGTTAAAACAGTAACCATTGGTAAAAGGATAGTAAGCTCATGGGATGATTTACTAAAGAGTTTTGCAATTGGATTACTAATACTCTTTACAATACCTCTACCACTTTTCATACTTACTCTTACCATTGTAGGGGCACCATTGGCATTCTTAATAACTGGAGCATTAATATTCTTAGTTACATTTGGAACTCTTTGGACAGAGATAGCAGTAGGTAACAAGGTATTAGATTTGATGAAACAGAAAGATGATTACAGATTCCTCTCATTACTAGTAGGTAGATTGATAACAGTGATTGTAAAATTAATACCATTTATAAATACACTCTACTCTTTCTCACTTAGTATGATTACAGTAGGAGCAGTAGTAAGAATGAAATATGATGCATTTGCAGCTTCTAGAAAGAAGAAGAAGTAAGAAGGTTTAGATATTAAAAAAGGGAGCATATGCTCCCTTTTTCATTTAACAATACAAATCCCTTAAAGCAACTCGTCCAACATCTGTGCAAATGTATCATATGGATATGCACCTGGTATTAATTTACCTGTTACATTACCATCACCGTCTAATACTCCAACAATAAAGCCTGGAGTACCCTGTACACCTGCTGCTGCACCATCAGCTAAACCTTGATCTATGCTAGCTTGGTATCTCATCTCATCTACACATGTATTAAACTTTTCCATATCTACACCTAAATCTTGTGCTGCAGTAACTAACTCTTCATTAGATGCAACTTCATAAATATTAGATGCATACTGTGCAAATTTCTCTACTCCTGCAATCTCATTTACACACAAGGCTGCATTAGCACTATCTATTGCAATCTGACCATGGAAATCCAATGGAAATTCTCTAAATACATATATAGCGTCACCTGTATCTACATAGTTCTTAATTAAGTCAGCCTTAGTATTTTGATCATGCTGCTTACAGTAAGGACACTGATAGTCGGTATACTCTACGATAGCGACCTTTGCTTTCTTAATATCTCCTAAGTATGGAGCATCAGCAATAGTAGTTTGAGCATCTTGGAACTCTTCTTCAGCTACGTTATCACCTGCATTGTCAGTACCTCCCACTGTAGGAGTACCTGTACCTTTGTTAGACAAAAGTATTGCACCAGCAATAATTACACCTGCTAAAATTATTGATAGAGGAACTACAAATGCGTCTAAGTTCACCACTATCTCATCACTCTTTTGAGCCTTTTTTGTTTTCTCTTTAGGCATTAGGGAAAATATAAAATATTAAGTAAGAAGGGCAATGTAAGTAAAATAATATTTCAATTATCTAAATATGTCAAACCACTCTGGTATGGTATACTAAATTAGGTGGGGCAATATACTAATAAAGGTATAAAAGATATCGTTATCAACTTCTTACTATTCATAGTATTGGTATTACTTTTGGCCGTACCTGCATACTTCTGTTACAAAATATTTATAGTAGATACTAAAGATGTAGAGGAACAATCCCAAGAAGAAGTAACACCTACAGAGCAACAGGTAGAAGATGAAGAAGAGCTAGTGCTAGAGCAAACAGATCCATACGAAGAATTCTTCCCAATATTAGAAGATCAACAGGCATATGTAATGGTACCAGGGAAGATAGATAATGATAGACCTCCAGTATTAATAATATATAGCCATGGGTCAAATACTACAGTGACACAGAATATGGAAGACCCCTTTATGCAAGATCTGTTTAAATATGGTGAGTTCTTTACTAAAGAGAATTACATCTTTGCAGCATCTAACCAACACGGTGTTAACTGGGGTAATCAGGCATCAATAAGAGATACCTACAATGTTAAGGAATGGGTTATGCAAAACTATGATATTGAGCCAAATGTATATTTAATAGGTTTTAGTATGGGAGGACTCCCTACTATGAATTTTGCATCGCAGTATTCAGAAGAAATAGATAAGATAGCACTACTTGCTCCTACAACAAGATCTTCAGAATGGAATGCAACAAGAGTAGAAAAGATTAAGAATATAGATATAAAGATATGGCATGGTAATGCAGATGTTAATGTACCATACTCTCTTTCTACTAAATTCGTAAGTACACTCAAAAACTTAGGAAAAGAAGTTACCTTAATTACACTAGAAGGTAAAACTCACTGGGATGTAGATACAGAGTACATGGAAGATATTCTACTATTCTTTAACGAATAGCTAATCAAGCATATTTAATTCCTCACAAATCACCTTCATATCTTCTTTAGATATTTCTTTTCTATGCTCTATCTCTGATACAACTGTAGTTCCATTAAATACAGGCTTAATATGGAAATGGGTATGAAATACAGATTGTCCTGCTTTCTCTCCATTGTTCTGTCTAATGACAATTCCTTCTGGAGTATAGGTATTCATAATCTTTGACGATATCTTCTTTATAACCTTCATAATATGACAAAGATCTTCTTCTGTAATATCAAAAATATTTTCAGAATGTTCTTTTGGAATTACCAATGTATGTCCTTTACTAAGAGGACTAATATCTAAGAAAGCAATAGCCTTTTCATCTTCATATATCTTGTGACAAGGTATTTCCCCTCTCACTATTTTACAAAATATACAATCATTCATATTACTAAAGATGATATATTATTACTCTACTCCAAAAAGTAAGAGTCTCTTTATTGGTTTTAAGATAATCTAAACTAACAAATCCGATATCTTCTAAGCCCTCTTCTTTAATATGTACATCAATACCATCTAAATCATATACATAGAAGAGACCTACATGAACACGATTAACAGGATTTTCATCTTCAATATACATTAAACCTAGTAATTTCTTCTTCAATATCTTAGATTTTAACTCTACCTCTTCATGTAATTCCCTCTCCAATGCTACATCAAGAATATCTTCCCCTTCTTTCATATCAAATTCTTCTGTATGACCACCTAGTGCCAAAGGACAAAGAGAGTTTAATCTCTCTTCTGATCTATTTACTTGCCTATGTAAAAAGTATTTATCCTTGTATCTAAGGATAACCTGAGCTATTACCTGCTTGTATGAATCGTCATCTTCTAACTCATCTCTAACCCTAAACTCACTCTGTTCATTTAAGAGTTTAAGATATTTATCTAAATTCTCTGTTTGAAGACCGTTCCATTTACCCAAACGAAACAGCTTCTCACTAGAGATACACAGTATCTTCTCACTATGTGAAGACATATACTTACTCCTCTATTACAATAGCGGTTGCAGGACAAATATCATGAGCTTCCTGTACCTTAGCTTGTAGTTCTGCTGGTACCTCTTTTCCCTTCCATTCGTCTTTTACATCTACTGTACCATCTTGCTTAAGTTCAAATACCTCAGGACAAACAGCAACACATGATCCACATGCTATACACTTACTTTGATCTATGGAAACTTTCATATTCAAGATCTTCAATTTATATATATCCCATTTTTTCAGAAATTGAAGAATATATCAACTGTTAGGAAATGGAGACCGTTCTTGCTACGTTCTCCATGTCAGTGGAAATGCCTTTCACACTGCCTAACAGTTGTTTTGACTAAAGAAAACGTCTCTTCTTTAGTACTTTGTACTAGCGATCCACTAGTACAAAGGTTATTTACTGTCGGTGCAAGAAAAAACCGACCTGTGCTGGCCGGTTATAAATCGTCTATATGACGCAAGGCGTTATTGCTATACCTATTTATACCAAAATTTCCTTTAGATATCAACACTTTAACTAATAAATTTTACTAGCCCTCTCTCTCCAATAATATCAAAATTAAAATCCTCTGCTAAATCAGAAAGTAATATACCACTAGATGCTAGAAGCTCTGAAGGCTTACTACCACCATCTAATGCTTCCTGTATATCTTCTGTAGGGATACCAAGTGTAATACTTAACATATTAACCATCTTAGAGCTATTACCATCAAACCTACTATACTGCCTATCTATTTCAAAATTGTAATCTAGCGGAGAATATTCTTCCGATATTGGAAGTTTAGAAATATATTCAGATGTAACAACCATAGAGGATTTACCAATTCGTTGCTCTAGAGGATTAACTACATTAAAAAGTGAAAAACCAAACACTGAAATGAAGATTGAGAGTACAAGGACTCTTTCTTTGTTTGTCATATTAAATATACATGACAATTTATTTACAACTATATGCTAGATTAAATATATACAGAAAGCTACTTTTTTTATTTTATAGCTAAGCTATATAGATTCACTGAAACATACTACAAAGCCTTGGGATAGAGAAATGTTAATTAAGGATACCTGACTATAAGATTGAAGAGGAGATATACAGTATAGATATATTTTAACAACCTAATTATTGAGCATTCTACAGCCCCATAGTATAATATCTCTGTTCTTTTACAACAAAACACATTCACCCAATCACCCAATAAAGGAGGAGAAATGTTAAGAAAAATTGTAAGTATACTACTAGTAGTAGCAATATTTACAACTGGATGTAGCACTGAGCAGCCTGTAGAAACCATAAGTACTGCAGAAGGCAAGGTAATAACTACTCCAGTACCAATGAGAGTACCAACACCACCTGTACTACAAGGAGAGTATGAAGGCCTCTCTGTGTACTACCTGTATGACCCTGTTGACTTTGCGCAAGCAGGAATGGCAGTAGTTCCAGTTGGTTCAATAGCTGTACTAGATAGTCCACTACCAGGGCCTGCAGATGCAATCGCACTGATAGTGTTTGGTACAGCAGTAGTAGCATATGTAGCCTACACCACGACAGTACCAGTAGGTACAATCTACTACGAAACTCCTGATGACTTAGTTGCAACTCTTGGTATGTTTGGCACACTTGTCGGATATATTCCAGTGACACAGGAGCATAAACAAGCTCATACTGTAGTTGTTGGAAGTAGCAATGTAGCTACCCAAGTATTTGCAGATCTAAATAACAGGTGGCCACCTGATCCAAATGAGAACGAAGAGATTCGAAAAGTACTCTGCTATGTTCTTAAAAGTGGAAGTAAGGTCGTTAGATACCTAGTCTGGGCAGGAGTTGAATACTCTGCAACAGGAGTACCTCGTGGCAATCTGTTATGGTGGCAATACGGTCCAAATGGTCCAGAAGCATATGGTTATTCTGGGAAATCTCTCAGAACTATGCAGAATGTACCAACAGACTTACAGGGTCAAGGATATACCATAGAGCAAAGCTCTTGTGATAACTTCACCCCACCGTTTCAGCTACTAGCTCCATAATGTGTTGTTGTTTAAAAACACTCCCATCTCTTGAATACCATAGAAATTGGTAAAACAAAAAACAAGAGATGGGAGTAATACACTTACAAAACTATTCTCTGTGCTACACCGTTAATAATCTCTAACATATCTCTTTGATTAGTACTCATTCCATGAACTTTCCCAAAACCAAAGAGAGCAACAATATTAACCTGCTCACAAAGATATTTAATCTGCTCTTTATTTAAATACGTACTACCAAGGGGTTTGTCATTTTCTACTACACCAGTACCAACACCGTACACTGCTCTAGTAACAATATTTAGTACACTCCACAACCTGTTATCTACTAACTCTGAATCATTCTTTTCTCTTAATTCTGCAATACCCATTAAAAATCCATCTAGCATATATTTAATACTCTCTTGGGATACTGGTTTTAGTTGTGTACCTTCCATTGCTAATTCATCTTCTGTTTCTTTTGCTTCAGTAAAAAACTTTTCTGAAAGTTCAAATCTTTTAGTAGGAGTATCTGTTGTTTCTTTTATCTTTTCTATAACGGAAGTATCTTCCTCACCATCAGCTACTCTCCATGCAATAGCTTTTTGCTCAGGAGTATCTATATTCCCTTCATACACTCCTCTCTTTATCTCCATGACCTTATCTAACAAGGTCGAATTTATTGGATCAATACTATCTCTCATACTCCAGTATATACTATTTATTCCATTACTAGCTATATACCCTCTACTTCATTTCCCTTCTTACTATTACTTACTACTCCTTTTACATCTTCAATATCTAAACCTAAATCCAAACTAATATTTACAATTGTAGCAATTCCTATACATACTGAAATTATTAAAAGTATTTCAAAAATCTTGTCATTAAAGTCTTTATACATGTTCTGGTGGTACTAAATTTAGGAAGAAAGACAAGTTCTACAATATCAAAGATTTAAGGAAAAAGGAACTAAATATTTAAGGTTGAGGTTGTAAAGGAGAAATTGACTGAACTTGTTGAGGATTAACCATAACTTGCTGGAATTGCCTTCCCCAAGACACTCCATTATTACTTTCGTACAATTTAACAAAGGGAGAAATATTGAAAAACCCAGTTAACAAAATATATGATTCCCACAACAGCTCCTCAAGCTGTTGGTCTGCAATACTTATACTAAGATTTAGATTCCCGATTTTTTCCATAAATAAAGGGCGAGAATGTAGCCTATGTTTATCATAGCTAGAGAAATATTTAACTGCCTTCTTTATTGTAGTTTTTCTCCGATTATCATTCTTAAACATATACTTTGTTAACCAATTTGAAACAAGCTCCCTTGATAGCTTTTCTGAATCTTCACACATCTCAAGAAGATGTATTGAATATTTCTCAATTAAAGGTACATAGGCTGGTAAAGATTCTGGCCCTTCTTTTTGGATTTGTCTTTTTGCCTTCTCAAAACCTCTAGTAATAGATCTTACAGGTACACCATCCAATTGAGGATCAATTGGCCCTAATGTTGCACTTTTATGTAAGGTAATTGTATCTCCTGACAATGCAAGCATTGTAGCTGCTGAGTAGGCAGAATGGGGAACTAAGAAATGAACTTCTTCAAAACGCCCTCTCAATATCTGAACTATTCTCTCTGTCGCATCTGGACTTCCACCAGGGCTATGAATCAAAACATCTACTGTTTTATGTTTATCATCAACAGAGTTAACTAAATCGGTAAATCCATCTACATCTTCTAGACTAATTGTTATAAGATGTGAAGCTTCCCTAGGAACTGGGCTTATAAACTTTGAAGCATAAACCAATAATGGCCTACCTCTTAAAGATTCAATTTCGGAATAAACATTCTTTCTTAACTCATTCAAATCACGACCAGTTAATGCACTCCCTTTACTAGCCCCAATAAATTCATGCCAATCTTGTGTTGATTTGAATATTTTTCGTTGATTCAATTTCATCTAGATTCAATTTGCTATCTAAAGTAGTTGTATAAGAAGTCTTATACTTTATCCTTTTCCCAGAAGCCTCTTTAAAGGCATTTATCTGTTCCTCAGTCTCTTTATAAATTTCATAAGCCTTAATAGCTTCTTTATTTTCCTTTATAACTTTTTTAGAGAAACTTTTCTTCGTTAAGCTGTCGCTTTTCTTATGACCTTTCATATTATAATTATACCAAGAGGTTATAAGAGTATAAAGGGATAATTCTAAAGAAAACACTATGAGGGAATCGGGGTGACACGACTTGAACGTGCGACCTCTTGCACCCCATGCAAGCGTTCTAGCCATCTGAACTACACCCCGATGAAAGTATTATACTAAAGCCCTATTTCATCAGCAATACTATTCATCTCTTTAAGAGATATTTCAAGAAGTCTGCTTAGAGATATACCTGCTTTTTCTATATCATATATATATTGCCTATTTACTGCTTTAGCAAAATCTTTCTTTTTAAATTTCTTTAGTACAGAATCTATTTGTACAGAAGAAATCTTTTTATCTGGTTGAACCAATGCACAAGCAACTAAAAAACCACTAAGGTTCTCTGCTGAAGAAAGTGCATAGTCAAAAGGAGATTCTCTCTTTTGAGTAATATCTGGATGATCTTCGTAGTGAGATCTAATTGCATGATACATATCTTCTGTAATATCCTCACCAACCTTTATACCTTCCTTCTCTAATATATTATCCAACTCTATTACATGTCTTTTAGGATCTTTATTTACAAAGTCAAAATCCAAATCATGAAGTAATCCTGCTATACCCCACTCATCTTCATTCTCACCAAGCTCTCTTGCTAAACCACGAAGTATAACCTCGGTTTCCCTCATATGTAGTTTTAACCATGGAGTAGTTATATATTTATCCAACAACTCCTGAGCTTTTTCTCTAGTTATCATCTTTAAATCTTTATCTCAACTATTACCTGATTAGGACTCTGTGTAGCACTCAATCTAAAATCTTTACTACCACCAATACCTCCAAATCTATACACCGATGATTCTCCTGCTCTAGAGACTGCTACTTGTATACCTGCAGGTAAAGTAATTGTACTACCCCAACCAGCTACTTTGTCTGATGCTAACGATGGGAATTTAACAACCAATATATTCTCTTCATCATATTCTGCCTGTACAGTAGGTATTGGATTCGAAGTACCACTAGCTACAGAGAATACGAATTTTAGTACTCCTCCTGATACAGAGTAAGAGTAAGATGCTATTCTTGCACCATCAGAAGATTCCATTCCTGATATTTCTTGTAATCCATTACTAAACTCTGTACTACCAAAATCTACATTAGGTGGAGAGTATTTAAGATCATATGAGACTTTAACTACAACACTCCACATATTCTCCCCTACTTCTTCAAGCTCTAGTTTAAAAAGATTGTTACCTAAAAAACCAATCTCATATATAGAAGTATTTGGTACAGACGTTACTGCCCTAAATATCCCAGTAATTGCCCCTTTATTTACCTCTTTACTCTGTTGGTATGCAATACCACTACTATCCTTAATTACATTACTCAATATGACTCTGTATACCCCCTTATCTAGTACAGGTTCTACAACTACATATGGAGCAGTTGTCTCTGTAGAAGATATATTAAACGTAAAAGCATGATATCCACTTTGAGGGGTATCTTCTAATCCTTCTACTGTATATTCAAATTCTGACTTCTCTCCAATACTCTGTTTTGTTTTAGTATATTCATCAGGATTAGAGAGATATCCTAAATCTTCATCTCCAGATTCTTTACTTTCTTCTTTTTCTGTTTGATCATCTGTTTGATCATCTGTACCTACCAAATCTATCTTAGAACTGTCATACTCTACATCCTTTTTAGTACATCCTGTTAAAAGAAATGCACTAAGTATTAAAAGTAATGTATATGATATATATTTTTTCATATTTAAAGCTTGTAATCTTAATATATTTAAATATTAGCACAGAAGAATTAACATTGTACAAATCTAATGGTAAATTATATTAACTAAATATATTCATATTAGAAAATGGTAAAGGAAATAAATATATCAGAGAATGGTAATAGTAAGAAGGTAGAGATGAAAGAGAAAGTAGAAGTTACTCCTGGAGAGCTAAAGAAACCAGAGGAAGTTAAAAAGAAAGGATTTAAATTTCCTAAGCTTTCTAAGAAGACTCTTACAATTCTTTTAGTTTCTTTAGGAGTTTTCTTACTGCTTGGTATTGCTGCTTTTTACTACTTTGGTATATACAAAGCTAAGCCTTTTAAAGTTCCATCCGAGGTTATTAATCTAAACAGTGAATATTTAATATCTAAAGCTAAGAGTAGCTGGCTTTTTAATATCCCTACCGTTAAGCCCGAGGAACCCAGAACAGAGGTCAGTCCAATTAATGGGAAACTGTTTACTAAAACAGAAATGGATAAATTAAAGGAGAGAAGACCTGTTGCTGTAATGATTAACAATCATGCTGATGCAAGACCACAGTCAGGACTTAATAGTGCAGATGTTGTATATGAGGCTCTTGCTGAATCTGGTATTACAAGACATTTAGCAATATTTTGGAGTGAAGTACCAAACAAGATAGGACCAATTAGAAGTGCAAGACAGTACTACTTAGAATGGTTAAGTCCATATGATCCTCTTTACATATATGATGGATGTGCAGAAACTGATAATCCAAAAACAGATGCTTGTGGGAATATATATACATACAATATTAAAAGGATTGCTACAATTGGAGCATGGAGATGGAACGATGGTAGAAGATATGCTCCACACAACGAATATTCATCGTTAACTAGTGCCTGGGAGTATGCTGAGAAGATGAATTGGGATTCATTCCCTACGATTGAGTCTTGGAAATTTAAAAATGATGCCCCTGTAGATGAGAGAGGAGAAAAGACGAAAGTAAGTTTAATATTTCATCAGAGGATAAATAACGGGGGGATGTATGATACTGTATGGACATATGATTGTAAGACTAATAGCTACCTAAGACAGGTTGGTAAACAACCAGATATTGATCAAGAGAGTAATACACAGGTATATGCAAAAACTTTAATAATACAAGAGATAAATATGTATCCTTCAT
>JACDJA010000615.1_pt1 | contig 38860 bp, 32 predicted proteins | sample 7449241 | NCBI WGS metagenome assembly JACDJA01 (sample SAMN14253289, study PRJNA609438) | sludge metagenome | isolation source: initial anaerobic sludge | collected 2018-12-20 | reverse complement strand
TCATGAAGAACATCAACTTGCCCAACTCAAAGCCAAAGGCAGTTTGCGTGGAACCGTTATTCAACTTGATCTCCAGGCAGGAGCCTATCAAAAAGGCACAGAAATATTCTTGCAGCAATTATCAGTTGGACTGGATGGGACTCAATCAAATCACCAGCTATTGATCAACAGCCAGATTGACCAAACGACTGAAGCACAATTTCAGGCAAAAGGAGGATTGATCACCCGTCCCGGAGATACGCAGCATTTCCAATGGGATGGGATCATTAATAAACTTGCTCTGACTGGCTCGGTACCCCTCGATCTGGTAACTCAGCCAAGCGTCCGGATCAGTCCGGAGGCGGTTGTATTGGGGCATACTCGTATAAAGGTTGCTGCGGGCGATATTAATATTCTTGATGCACACTGGACCCCCAAACAATGGTCTACCCGGGGTAATTTCTCCGGTATTGCATTGCAATCGGGCGGGCTGTCCCCAAAAAATTATGAACCTCTGAAACTGGGCGGAGACTGGCAGTTTGCGGCTGATCAGCAATTAACCGGGCGTTTGCATGTACAGCGAGAAAAAGGGGACTTTATCCTGCCGACAGAAACTCCGTTTGCATTGGGTTTACAAACGCTTGCATTCAATCTGCTAGCTGAAAATAATAATCTAAACGGACAGTTGGTTATTCGCGGGGCGCACGTCGGCGAAGCCACGGCGAGGGTTAGTGTCCCGTTGCAACCAGCCGGTTCTATCTGGGAAATTCAGAAAAATGCCCCGCTGAATGGAGATCTGCACCTGAATCTGCCTGATCTCACCTGGGTCGGCTCGGTTATAGGCGACAATCTGCGTAGCGAAGGTCAGCTTGCTGCACACGCTCGGCTGGCAGGAACGCTTGAACAACCAGAGCTGCAGGGCAGTGTAACAGGAGATGCATTGGTGATTGCGCTGCTGGATCAGGGGTTGCAATTAAAAGAAGGCAAGCTTGCTGTGGATTTTAACCAGGATAGAGTTTTGCTTGAAACGCTCAATTTTACTGCGCCACTTGAGAAACCCACGAAGGATAAATTGCTTAAAGGACTGAAGTTGACGCAGAAGTCTGGCCGGCTAAGTGCGCATGGTAGTGTGAATATCCATAACCAGCAAAGTAATCTTGCCATTGAAATTGATCATTTGCCTGTTGCACAACAAGAAGATCGCTGGATCGTCGTTTCTGGAACCAGTTTGGTTGGTTTCAGTGATAACGTGCTTGATGTTACCGGAAAAATCATGACGGATATTGGCTTTATCAAGCAGCCGGAGGCCGGAACGCCTAACTTGGCAGAGGATATCATCATTACGGGCAAGACTGATTCCGAGCCAGAATCACAGGTTTTTAAAATAAATCTGGATGCAACACTGGATTTGGGAGAGCGGTTCTTTCTGCGTGCTTCAGGATTGGAGGGGCGGCTGGTTGGACAGTTGCGTCTGCACAGTGAACCGGGACGATTACTCAATGCAGTGGGAACTATTGCAACTCGTGACACCCATTTTGGGGCATACAGTCAAAACTTGCTCGTCCGGCGTGGAATTGTGAATTTTGATGGGCCGCTTGATAATCCAGGACTCAATATCTTGGCGGTGCGTAGCGGTTTGCAGGTAGAAGCGGGCATAGAAATAACAGGGACAGTGAGACAACCCAAAATCAAGTTGGTATCACAACCCGAGGTTCCCGATTCAGAGAAGCTGTCCTGGATCGTACTGGGGCGACCTACCGATAAAAGCGGCCTGGACAGCGGATTATTGTTGAGTGCGGCCGGTAGCATTCTGGGAGGATCTGATGAGGGTGTTCTGGACAGTATTACCCAAGGGTTGGGTATTGATGATTTTTCAATCCGGCAGCAGGAGGGCGGTTCTTTAACCGACCAGGTGGGTATGATCGGTAAACGGCTTTCATCACGCGCCTACCTGAGTTTCGAGCATGGGTTGACTTCCGCATCGGCCGGGGTCGCCAAGCTGACCTACAGTTTATTTCCTCATGTTTCAGTGGTGACCCGGGCAGGAGATGATAGCGCAGTTGATCTATTTTATGACTTTCAGTTTGATTGATCCGTTAGGTTATCGAACATTCCCATGACTTGCAGTTGCTTTTTTAATTGACGTTTGGGAACCATCAGATCAGCCAGAGTATAGCTATCAAGCACGGTCATGAACGCCGCGAGCGCTTCCGCGATGATTGAGCGCAACACACAACTGTCGCAGATAATACATGCATTCTGATCGCTGAAGCATTCAACGAGATCCATAGAAGTTTCCGTATGACGCATGACTTCACCGATATTGATCATTTCAGGTGCTCGTGCCAGACGGATACCCCCGTGTTTTCCACGTAGCGTTTCCAGGTAACCGAGCTGACCCAGATGATGCACGATCTTGACGACATGATTACGTGAAATGCGATAACAATCGGATATTTCAGTAATAGTAGATAATTTCTCTCTTTTCAAACCGAGATAAATCAGGATACGCAAAGCGTAATCACTGTAATTCGTCAGTTTCATGAGGCATACCCCCTTTAATAATAGGCGCGGATGACAACATACCCCCACATTTTATTTTAGCCCGGAAAGCATAGATACCGGGAGCACCGGGCTGATTATTTCGTTTTCCCCCGATAAAAGTTATTGACAATTAGATTGATATAAGTAAAATCCGCACAAAGATACATTTTAAATATATCTTTATCGCTGTAAGGAGGGATCTATCAAGTGCTGATGAGGTATTACCACAGTATGTATCTAAAAGTAAGAGAGTTTTGTGCATCAAAGGCGTATTAAATATACACTAAAAGGACCGATTTATGAGAAATTCAAATTCGATATTTTCGCATTACCGATTCATCATCAGCATCGTTATTGGACTGTATGCACTGGTGATGATTCCTGCAACAAGCTGGGCCGAAAAACGTGAATTCGATATGTCAATCGAAGACACCCGGATCGTTCTGGTCGGCAAGAGAGATTTTCACACATTTGCCTTCAATGGCCAGGTTCCAGCGCCGCTTATTCACGTCAAGGAAGGCGATGACGTTGTAGTAAATGTAACCAACATGACCACGCTGCCGCATACCATCCACTGGCACGGCATGCTTCAGCGCGGTACCTGGCAGAACGATGGTGTTCCTCACGCCACTCAGCATGCGATAGAACCCGGTGATACGTTTACTTACAAATTCAAGGCTGAACCTTCCGGCACCATGTGGTACCACTGTCACGTCAATGTTAACGAACACGTCACCATGCGCGGCATGTGGGGGCCCCTCATTGTGGAGCCGAAGAATCCTCTTCCAATCGAGAAAACAGTGACCAAAGAATACATCATGATGCTTTCCGATTGGGTATCAGCCTGGGCGAACAAACCGGGTGAGGGTGGTATTCCGGGAGATGTATTCGATTATTACACGATTAACGCCAAATCTTTTCCTGAAACGCAACCCATACGAGTCAAAAAAGGAGATGTTATAAGGCTGCGCATCTTTGGTGCGGGTGATCAAGTTCATTCCATTCATACTCATGGCCACATCTCTAACATCGTATTCAAGGATGGTTTTCCCTTGGAAAGTCCAATTAAGGCCGACACTGTTCTTATTGGGCCGGGCGAGCGTTATGACGTTATCATCAACATGGATAACCCTGGTTTATGGATGATACATGATCACGTTGATACGCATACTACCAATGGAGACAAGCCTGACGGTGGAATTATGACAACCATCGAGTATGAGGAAGTCGGACTTGACCACGATTTCTATGTATGGAAAGACAAAAAATTTGTACCTGATTTCTACTATGAAGAATCTCTGAAAAAAGACTTCGGAATGCATAATTCGAAAGTCTTCAAAGGAGAACTCATCGAAGAATGATGTGTATGTGTAACACAACAACCAAAGGAGAAGAAATATGATGAAAGCCTATTTGCTTGCGGCGATGGTTAGTGCGGGTTTTCTTGCATCATCGCTAACAGCTTCTGCTGCGGACGGTTCCGCAATACTGCAGTCACAATGTGCTTCCTGCCATGCGCTGACTCAGCCGGAAAATACTTCCCTGGATCGTTTGTGGGAACGTAAAGGGCCGGATCTTTATTACGCCGGAGTTAAATTTAACAAGCCATGGCTAGTGGAATGGCTGCAGGATCCGGTCAGAATTCGCCCGGCTGGTGAGTTCTATCGCAAACATATCAAGAAGGGCGATAAGGGGGATGTTGTGGATGAGTCTACGCTCACGGTACATCCAAAACTGGCACAGGCCGATGCTGAAGCAGCTGCTGATGCCTTGATGGCCCTGAAAGGACCAGAAGGATTGATTGAGACAGGAAAATACGATGCAGACAAGAAACCATCTCCAATGGCAAAAATGCTCTTCACCAAACTGCGTGGCTGTTATGCCTGCCATTCAATCGGTGGTGGAAAGGGTGGGTTGTCTGGCTCGAGCCTAGAAACAGCCGGTGACCGTTTGCAGCCTGATTTCATTTACAGCTATATCAAAGATCCGCAGAAAATTGATAAGGGTATCTGGATGCCAAAACTCAAAATTTCCGAGCAGGATCTGCAGAATCTTACCGGCTATATTGCTCAACTGAAAGGAAAGGAGGGTAAATAATGAATATCAGTCGTTCTGTTTTACTGCTTGCAGGAATGAGTTTGATCTTTTTAGGATCACTAGCTACGCCAGCTTCTGCAGCGGATGACCAGTTTAAACATGCCGAAAAACTCTACGATACGTATTGTGCACAATGCCATGGTGCCGACCGTGATGGCAATGGTCTTAACAGTACTTTTATATCTGTTCAGCCGCGCGATCACAGTGATCCAAAGGGTATGGGTGATATTCCCAACGACGAGATTATTGAAGTAATCAAGAAAGGAGGTCTTGCCGCCAATAAATCAGTGTTGATGCCAGCCTGGGGAGAAATTTTCAGTGATGAAGAGGTTGATCAGCTGGCCGCCTACCTGCGTCATATCTGTAAGTGTGGTTCAAATTAATTAAAAGTTGATCTGTAAATAAAGTAGAGGAAGAAAAAACAATATGAAATATAAAAAATTATTTAATGCAAGCTTTGCTGCGCTGGCAGCCAGTGTTGCCCTGCCAGGATTTCATGCAGAAGCTGTAGCTAAAACAGTACCGGTCACGATCCATGCAGTGGAAAAAGATGTGGCCTACGATAATAAGGGCAGCACCTATCATGCGTGGACCTTTGGCGGTGTTGTACCGGGTCCGGTTGTGCGTGTTACTGAAGGTGACACAGTCGAATTTACTCTGGTGAATGAAGAAAGCAATAAAAACTCACATAGCATGGATTTTCATGCCGCCAGAGTGGATGTAATGACGGATTTTGATTCTGTCAAACCAGGCGAAACAAAAAAATTCACCTTTACTGCTGATAATCCCGGTGTATTCTTTTATCACTGTGGTTCGGATCCAATGATTCAGCATATTGCGCGTGGTATGTATGGCGTTATTATTGTCGATCCGAAGGATGAGAATGCTTTGCCTAAGGCTGATCGTGAATATGTGCTGATTCAGGCCGAGCACTACGAAAATCCGGATGACAAAACAGCCATGATGAAGAATCAGTGGTCTAATGCCGTTTTTAATGGCGGCGTCTTCAAATACGATCCGGTACATGACCCGGAAGCGACACGCTGGTTGCAAGCCAAGCCGGGTGAGCGGGTTCGTATCTACTTTGTCAACGCTGGACCCAATGAGTTTTCCTCACTGCATCCTATCGCTGGGATCTGGGAAAATGTCTACCCCAGTGGAAATCCCAAGAATGTCCAGTATGCATTGCAGTCCTATACAATTGGGCCAGGCGATGCGGCAACGCTTGATCTGATTTCTCCAGTTGCAGGTGCTAATGCAATCGTTGACCATGCCATGAATCATGCATTGACTGGTGCAATCGCTGTAATTATGTTCAGTGATGATGCTGATCCGGAAGCTGGCAAGGGTGACAATATCCTGGTCAGATAAGCTACTCTGTAATAACATTACGTAACTGCAGCATCATGGGGCTGCGTGTTTCAGGGCTCCATGAAATATCCTCTTCAGGATAGCAGCATAATAAAACCGCCTGAATTCCGAGTATTGCTTCACAGGCGGTTTTTCTTTTGTCATTGTCAGGCAACGGCAATACGAGCATCAGCGGCAATACGAGAGTGGATGTATCCAAGCGCCTGCTCCACCTGATCGATCAGAATAAGGCAAAGCTCCCCGGCTTCCAGATTGGTCAATGCGGTATCAATCGCCTTGAACTCACCACGAATTTCACTGACTTTGCGTACGCGTTTTGCATTTTCCAGGCCTTCTCGCAATAACCCAAGCACTTCGCCATCAGCACGTCCACGCTGGCATTTATCCTGAAACAAAACAACTTCGTCAAATACATCACCCAGAATCTGCGTTTGTAGCCGAATATCTTCATTTCGGCGATCTCCTGCTGCGCTGATGACGACTGTACGTTTCTTGGCCGGGATATGATCAATGGCACATATCAGTGCTTCCATCGCATCCGGGTTATGTCCGTAATCCGCAATTAGCGTGGCTTCACGATAATTAAACAGATTAAATCTGCCTGGGACAGTCTGCGCATCACTAACAAAATCAGCCAAGCCTGCGCAAATAATTGACCAATCCAGCCCGGATGCTAATCCTGCACCGATAGCCGCCATGACATTCTCAATCTGGAAGCTGATCATTCCATTCTTCGTCAACTGGATGTTGCTGAGTGATATTCGTCGTTCAGTTCCGGCTTCCGTTACAACAATATGTTGTTCTTCCAAGTAGATTACACGTTTTCCCTGGATGCGCTGTTCCAGAATCACCGGATGACGGCTATTGCAGGAGAAGAATGTGACAGAACCCGGGCAGTGGCTTGCCATACCGAGAACCAGGGGATCGTCAGCATTTAACACGGCAACGCCTTTCTCCGGATTGACGTTTTCCACGATAGTGCGTTTGACAGCAGCCAATTCCTCGGCTGTATTAATGTTAGCCAGACCAAGATGATCCCCCCGGCCAATATTTGTGACAACCGCCACATCACAATAATCAAAACCCAAACCTTCACGCAGAATACCGCCACGTGCGGTTTCCAGTACTGCAGCATCAACATCGGGGTGAAACAGAATATTCCTGGCACTCTTGGGGCCGCTACAATCGCCCGTATCTACACACTGATTATTAACAAATACACCATCCGTGCAGGCAATACCAACCCGCATCCGGTTGTGTTCCAGTATGTTGGCAATCAAGCGTGCCGTAGTGGTTTTTCCATTGGTGCCGGTTACGGCGATCACTGGAATACGGGCATCTTCATCCTGTGTAAACAGATGATTGATGATGGCTTCTCCTACTGCGCGTGGCTTGCCGTATGAAGGTTGTAGATGCATGCGCAAACCCGGTGCAGCGTTGATTTCGATGATTGCGCCACCCTGTTCTTCCAGTGGTCGCGAGATGTTGCTGCATATTACGTCGATACCACAGATATCAATGCCAACCATTCGAGCAGCCATCACTGCGCAATCAGCAATATCCGGATGAACTTCATCCGTTACATCCCTTGCTGTCCCCCCGGTAGAGAGATTGGCGTTGTTACGCAATACTATTTTCCCCTCTTTTTCAGGGACAGAGGTAGCGCTCAATCCTTGCGACGCAAGGTGTGCAAGAGAAATTTCATCCAGATGAATTTTGGTCAACAGATTTGCATGGCCTTCGCTGCGCAACGGGTTGCTATTGATCTGATCCACCAGCCAGGCAATATTATGAATACCATCACCGACAACCTGAGGTGGATCACGTCTTGCTGCCGCAACCAACTTGTTGCCTACGACCAGCAATCGGTAATCGTATCCGCTTACGTAACGCTCAACCAATATACTGCTGCTTTCCTCTGCCGCAACATGATAGGCAGTTTTTATCTGATCTCGGTCAGTGAGATTGGCTGTAACTCCTCTACCATGGTTCCCATCCTGCGGTTTGACAACGATGGGCGCACCAATTTCGCAGGCTGCTACCCAGGCATCATCAGCACTGGTCACCGGTCTCCCGGTCGGAACGGGAATGCCAGCTGCGCGTAAAAGTATCTTGGTCAAATCCTTGTCTTGCACAACGGATTCTGCCACCACGCTGGTTTGATCGCTTTCAGAAGCCAGAATACGCCGCTGCCGGCTTCCCCAGCCAAATTGAACCAGACTTCCGTCAGTCAGACGACGGTATGGAATATTGTGTCGGACAGCGGCCTGCACGATCGAGTTTGTGCTGGGCCCCAGACGAACGTCTTCGTACAGTTCATGTAAACGGATTATTGTTTCAGCAACATCAAATGCGGCAGATTCTGCTGCTGCCTGATATAACGCAAAAGCCTGTTCAAATGCCAGTCTTCCAACGGCTTCCTCAGTATATTCCACGACGACACGACAAATATTCGGTTCAGCCATTCTGACCGCACAACTGAAGCTTACGGGGCAGCCGACCTGTTTTTGTAATTTCAGTGCAATAAATACCAGAATATTAGCTGGTGTTGTCTCTTGCCAGTCAATTGGCTGCAGCTGCACAATATCCGGAAAATAGTTACATAAACGCTCTTCCAGGGAGGAAATAGTGTTAGGCGTATGTTTATTCTGTTCCAGATCTAGCGTAGCTTCGATGGCGGTATGTTTACCCCAGACGTTAGGTCCCCGCAATGCACGAACTTGTAATACCTTCATGGATACTTTCCTTAAATTATCTAACCTTCGAGAGTTTGATATATCGGTGGATGGCCTTCCTGATCCTGCAAGAAGGCCGTTAAACCAGTTTTAATGAGATCGGACGACATGCCCAAGGCCCAGCCAGCGCCAACGCCCGCCAGAAGATGTATCGTTTCTACGATATGATTACCGGTTTCTACTCGCAGCTCATCCAGCCGGGCAAGGGGTGTTTCAGTAGAACCATCAATTAGCAGAATCTCCTGGTTACGTACAGTAACAACCCGTTTCCCACGAGTTGGCCCTGTTCCCTCTCGCCGGTGAGTATTTATCGTGGGCAATTCGGGATCACGACTGATGTAAATGACCTCACCGTGGCATAAATCTGCCATCCGGATTAGCACAGGATCTTCCGCATCAAGAATAGCTGTACCGATTGTCGGCATAGCCTCTGGCAAGATGTCATCTTTTTTACCTCCGGTAGGAGAAACCACATCAACCTGGGTTCTCAGCACCTTGAAAATCTGCTCAGGTGTTTCAATTCCCCGATAACCAATATGTTGTGCGGGCTCAATTCGGGTAACAATACCTACCTGACAACTGTCATACGCTAATCCTTCCTCAAGCATGCTATTGAAACCATTTTCAAAAACGGCTGCTTCAACAGTACGGTTCATCAGAATACGGCGAGCCGATTTGTGATTGGCACAGTCGTTGTAATCAATTTTTTTGTGGTCGAGATAAAGTCCACTACTGCATGCTAAACCGGTACGTTTACTTGCAAGCATGAACAGACGGGCAACAAGACGGGCGATAGTGGTTTTGCCATGACTGCCGGTAATGCCGACAATGGGAATACGGCTCTGATTCTGATCCGGAAACAAATGATTGATAATCGCTTCACCAACCGGTTGTGGTTTGCCGATAGCGGGCTTGATATGCATTAGCAAACCGGGACCGGCATTGACTTCAACAATGGCTCCTCCCTGCTCGGCAAGCGGCTGTGAAATATCTTCCACCACCAGATCAATCCCGGCAATATCCAGACCAACGACTCGTGCAGCTAGCGCAGCCAGATCAGCAGTGGCCGGGTGTATGCTATCGGTGACATCAATTGCGTGATTGCCATTACGCTGTACCCGTATTTTTGAATCAGCAGGCAGGATAGAATCATAGGTGCAGCCCTGATGCGTGAGTTCCATTTTGACCGCATCATCCAGCTTGATAAGATTGAGCGGGTGATTTTCAGTAGTGCCCCGGCGCGGGTCGGCATTGACCTGATTTTCAATCAATTCTGCAATTGTGGAAACGCCATCACCAGTAACAAGCGCGGAATCTCCCCGTGCTGCGGCGATAACTCGTCCGCCAACGATAAGCAAGCGATGTTCGATTCCCGAAATATAGCGCTCAACTAACACATCACTGCCTTCCTGCTGTGCAATAGAGAAAGCAGATTCAATTTCTTCGCGCGTACTCAACTCAATAAACACCCCACGTCCGTGATTGCCATCGCTGGGCTTGACAACAACTGGCAACCCAATATCTGCAGCGGCCAGCCAGGCATCTGCCGGATCAGTCACGATACGCCCTTCCGGAACCGGTATGCCACAAGCACGCAACAGTGATTTGGTCAGTTCTTTGTCACGCGAAATACTTTCAGCAATGGCGGTGGTCCGATCGGTTTCTGCGGTCCAGATATATCGACTGCATGCCCCTTGCCCTAACTGAATAAGATTGCCTTTATCCAGCAAACGAATGAACGGAATATTGCGTGCTGTGGCGGCATCGACAATACAAGCGGTAGAAGGGCCGATCCAGAGTGAATCAATCATGTCACGCAACTGCCCAATAGCGTTTTCTACGTCATAAACTGGCTGTTCCTGGTCAAACCCCATCGCGGCCAGTACCAGTTCCCGCGCCAAATACAAAGCTTTGAGTGTTATTTCCTCATGCCACGCACTGACAACTACCTTATAAACTCCCCGCTCCGTGGTTTCGCGCGCCCGGCCAAATCCTCCCTGCATCCCGGCAAGATTTTGCAATTCAAGCGTCACATGCTCAAGAATATGACAGGGCCAGGTTCCTTCCTTGACCCGTCGTAAAAATCCACCTCTCTCACCATAGCTACAGCGATGTTCAATCAGGGATGGCAACCAGGCTAACAAGCGCTCATAAAAACCAGGGATCGTATCTGATGGATAATCCTCCAGCTCACCGATATCAACAATTGCCTCCAGAACAGGGTTGTACGTCCACATGTTGGGACCATTCAGATAACGAATGTCAAGAAACCTAAAATCTTTTTTACTGCAAGCGGGAAAATCGGATTGAATCAACATGAGTGAGTAATCGAATGTACACCCTCTAATTAACGCGAGACATATTCAATTGGTTTACAGGAAATCTGGAATTTTTGGATATCTCTCATTTCTTGCTGAGAGTGAGCGCACAGGAAGGGGATTCACAGCAGCTTATACTGCTACTGCTGTTGGTTGTAGAGGTTTTATATTCACATGTATCCGGCGTGTACAGCCGATTGACATCGAATACTTGAAAGCATTGGAAGAAACGCTTGCCAAGTGGGCAAGCGCAACTGATGAGAAAACTTATTGTGAGTTATGAATGCTTTACGGTGCTGAAAGTATCTTTCCCGTTTACTGATCACACAGTTGTGCAGCTTTAAGCTGCTCACGCTTGATTGTCAGCTGGTACGTGGTGAACTTGGACGACTCGCAGTCAACGCCATTATTCAGGCCACACGATCTCTGTATTATCTTTTTGGAATATTGCAGCAGTGTGGTAAAGAAAATCTTGATGTGTTGATATTCGGGAATCTTGTTTTTGTCTTGTTTCACAAAAAACGATCCAGCAATCTGTTGCTGTGATGATCCAGTATCAACCGGTCTCGAATCAGGAAGTGAATGCCGTGGCTGTCGGTGATCAGTAATGTAGCGAGCGACAGCCGACGGATATCTTCTTCTCCCTTGAGGATGAGGCTGGTTTCCCCTCGATTTGTTTGTATTTGCCAGGTGCTGGGGGTTGCGAAGCTGGAAACCTTGTCAATGCGCTTTATCTCAGGCATGAATTCACGGCTGGCAAGTTCTTCTTCGATCAAAGTTCGCTCTGATTCCTGTAATTCAACAAGATTATCAATCCAGGCCACTTCATGGCCATGGCCATCGACCAGAGCTACTCCCTCATCCGCGGCAGTAATTGGAAATGCACGTACGGGTATGACACTTTCGTAGATCTGATCTTTGCCTATAGCTACCACCCGACCGAAAGCATTCCTCTCCAGTTTGTATTCAGATAGTTTCATACACGATTTCCCCTGATATCAGATAGGTTACCGGGTTCAACAGAGGACTCTTCATTATCTGGGCTACGTGACTGTGACTGATAAAGGTGGTAGTAATGTCCCTGGCAGGCCATGAGTTCCGCATGATTGCCTGTTTCCACGATCTTGCCGTGGTCGAGTACGATCAGCCTGTTTGCTTCCTGCAGGGTTGACAGGCGATGAGCAATGGCAAGGGTTGTCCGACCGGAAACAAGATTATCGAGTGCCCCTTGAATTTCCTGTTCCGTCTGGGTATCCACAGATGAAGTGGCTTCATCCAGTATCAGGATGTGTGGGTCGATTAGCAGTGCCCGGGCGATGGAAATACGCTGCCTTTCGCCACCCGAGAGTGCCTGGCCGCGTTCGCCCACCAGAGAATCATAACCGTAAGGCAGGCGCAAAATAAATTCATGGGCATGGGCAGCGCGTGCCGCTGTAATAATTTCCTTGCGAGAAGCATCGGGTTTTCCATAGGCAATATTCTCGGCAATCGTGCCGAAAAAAAGAAAAGGTTCCTGCAGTACCAGCCCGATATGTTTTCGATAATCCGCGATAGGCAATGAGCGGATATCGATACCATCAATCAGGATGGCACCCTCGGTCACATCATAAAAGCGGCAGATCAGGTTGATGAGTGTGCTTTTGCCTGAGCCACTGTGCCCGACCAGCCCGATCATCTCGCCTGGTTCAATTGCGAAATTGAAATTTTGTATCACCCGGCGCGTTCCGTAACGGAAACCGACATTACGCAACTCGATATGGCCTTTTATAGCTGGCAGATGAACGGGCTTGACCGGTTCCGGCACGCTGGAAACGTGATCGAGAATATCGAATATCCGTTTGGTTCCAGCCGCCGCCTTTTGTGTGGCAGAAACGATCCGGCTCATTGAATCTAGCCGCAGATAGAAGCGACCGATATAAGCCAGAAAAGCGGTGAGTACCCCGACGGTGATGTGATCTTGTGATACCTGCCAGATACCGAAAATCCACACAACCAGCAGACCGCATTCTGTCAGCAGGGTTACCGTGGGGGTAAACAATGCCCAGACTTTGTTGACACGATCATTGATTTCCACATTACGCTGATTGACTGCACGGAAGCGTTCGATCTCCCGTACTTCTTGCGCGAATGCCTTGACCACTCGGATGCCAGGCAGGGTATCTGCCAGAACATTATTGACTTCGGCCCAGACACGATTGGTTTTTTCAAAGCCGACACGCAAACGATCACGCACCAGATGAATCAGCCAGGCAATGATCGGCAATGGGAGCAGGGTAATAAGCGCGAGCCATGGGTCGATTGAAACCAGGATAATGACGGTCAGGACGATCATGAGCACATCCGTGGCGAAATCAAGCAGATTGAGCGAAAGAAACAGGTTAATCCGGTCGGTTTCCGCACCGATACGCGCCATCAGATCCCCTGTACGTTTCCCACCGAAATAGGCTTGAGAAAGTTTGAGCAGGTGTTCGTAAGTTGTTGTTCGCAAATCAGCGCCGATGCGCTCTGATATCCTGGCCAGTACATAGGTGCGCGCCCAGCCAAGAATCCAGGCTACTATTGCCGCTCCCAGCAAGCCGGACAGATAAAATATCACCAGATCAACATTAATCGGATGGCCGTTCTGATAAGGGATCAATACATTATCCATCAGTGGCATGGTCAGATAGGGCGGTACCAATGCAGCAGCCGTACTGCCCAGCATTAGCATGAAACCGGTAAATAATTGCCACTTGTACGGTCTGGCAAAGCGCCACAGGCGAAACAATGTCCAGGTAGAGGGTGGAGTGGAGGTTGCTTCCTGATCGTGATGAGCGTATGCCGCTTCACTACTGTCATCGTTGCCAGCGGTATTCTGGTTACTGCTGGCTTGTTCTGCCATCCCTTTTGCTGGCAGGGCTGCCTGGGTATCAAGCGCATCAATCAGCCGGATAAAGTGGATAATCAGTTGATCCGCTGCCTGTTGTTTGCTCAATGTGCAATACCAGCGCGCCAGACGGGCGCTGGTGTCAGACAGTTCGATGCTGCAAATCCCGGCGTGATCCTGATAAGCTAGCTTCATATTTGGTTGATAATGCCATGCCTGCCAGTGCTCATCGCCCGCTATTCTAGCCAGAATCCGCCGGGTGGTAATCACAATCAGCCCTGGTGAAAAATGTAACTGATGATCGAGGTCAGTTTCCAGCCAGGCAATTACCTGTTCATGATTGATCAGTGTAGGCTCAATTTGCCTGTTCCAGGCTGATGGGAAATCAGCAGGAACAAGGTGGAGTAAATCGCTGGTGTTGGAGTGCATTAGCTGGGGTAGGGTGCTTAAGCAGAAATAAATTTTATCTTCCGGGATGAAACCGAAGCAGCCGGATCAAATCCGGATTATATCTTGGTTGGGCTATGGGGCAGATATCTCGCTATCTGTTTCTGTATCCTGCATATCCCTGTCTTCGGAATCTGTATCCGGGGATGCTGCATCATGAGTGTCTCCCACTTCCTCAGAATCCTGAACATCACTGGTTTCATCAGGGACGACATCTGTTTCTGAATTCCTGTCATCCTTGCTGTCGGAAGGTTCATCCATCCAGTCAGGATCCTGAGTTTCACCGGGGTAAACGGAATCGGTAGCCACACCAGAATTTGCTTCTTCATTCACATCGGTTTCTGAAACATCAGTCGTATTTTCCGAATTATTGTTATTTTCGGCTTCGTGAGGAGGCGTTTCATCAGAAGTTCCATCGTCAGCATCTTCCTCTTCGAAATTGGCAGTATCCTCGGTACTGAATAATTCGGCGGGTGCATCATTAGTGAATATGGCGTGCGATGCTGTTGATTTATCTTCAATCCTGTAATTTACCTGCCAGTAGTTATGAATTATTAGGAGCAGCAGAAAACTGGCTGATAATAATAATTTGCCGGCATGATTGGCAAGCCAGTGATACCCGTTCCGGGCTGATATTCCCGCGCCTGCATGCAGCATTTTTTCTGCTGGTTGATAATTTTCCAGAGCGGCTCTGCGTGCAGCCCGCAGTTGATACAGAGTACCTGGGGTAATGTCACGCAGGCTGTGATCCAGCAATCTTGCGATCGTTCTCCCCGTTTTTTCCTCTTTATTCATCGCTTGACTCCTTTACCCTCTAATATAGCGGTAAGTGTGTGTATCGCACGGGAGCAATGTGTCTTTACGCTTCCTTCCGAGCAATCCATGATTTTTGCTGTTTCGGATACATCCATCTCTTCCCAGTAACGCAACAGGAAGGCCTCTCGTTGACGTGGCGGTAAAGTTTCTAGCGCCTTGCTGATCAGTTCGATCAGTTGAGATTGCTCCGCTGCGGTACCGGGATTGTTTTTCTGGTCGAAATCCTGCGCCAGTGACAGAGATTCGGGAATATCGGAATATTCATCAGTATCTTTTTCGCTTGAAGCAGGCATAAATGCCGAGAACAACGTCACCCAGAGTGAACGGGATTTCTGGCGCCGATAATAATCACGAATCTTATTTTGCAGAATGCGCTGAAACAGGGGAGGGAGCTCGGCAGGCGGTTTATGCGCATACTTCTCGGTCAGCTTCATCATTGAGTCCTGCACGATATCCAGTGCAGTGTGTTCATCCTGCACCGCGAATAACGCTTGCTTGTATGCACGCAGCTCGACGTCGCTCAGAAAATCAGAAAGTTCTTGCCGAGTAGCCAGAATAACCTGCCTTGGAGTTTATGATTCATTTTCGGTAATGCAACGGCCATCGCTATTATCAGATACATAGAAGGTATACAGAACGACAGCAAGAGACAGCAATATTATAACTTCCTGTCGTGCAGCAGGCGCATAGAATCAGGTAGTGAGCCAAGGTAAAACCAGAGTCGATTGGATTTATTCTGATCCGGCTGACCTGTCTTTCAGGGAAGTGGAGGACGGATTTATAACACGACCGGGTAATCGGAAAGCTCGCTTTTTCTTTTGCCAGCGCTGTTGGCTGGAAAGTATTGCTGTAGCACTCTGGTAATTACATCAATTCCGGAGAGAATACCCTGTTCAAATTGTCCCTGGCTGAAAGCAGTTTCCATAGTATGGCAAGCAGCGTCCCATTCCGCCTGTTCCATGCGAGTGTAAATGCCCCGATCTGCTATGATCTCCACGCTGTGATCTGCCATTAATAAATAAATCATCACACCATTGTTCTGTTCGGTATCCCAGACTCGCAACAGGGAAAATACATCAATGGCCCGTTCACGACTGAAATGATTCTTCAACAGCAGGGATATATCCAACGCCGCTTCTACTGCAAAAACAATTTCGCCACTATGTGTGGTTTCAGACCGTGCAATTGCCTGCTTGATTGTATTCAGCGTATCCGGTGGAAATGCACGTTTTACGGCTGATTGACCAGTGACGAGATGGCGGATGATACGCATCAAATTCATTAATTTCTCCTGATTACCATCTTCCCGAGGCGCCGCCACCACCAAAGCCGCCACCCCCGCCACGGAATCCACCGCTAGAAAAACCACCCCCTCCAGGCCAGTTTCTGCGCCCGCTCCTGAACCCACCTTGGTGAATGATTCTCCCTGTCTGCTCAAACAGGCTGATAACAAATGCCACGATGGCAATCAGGACAGCGATCAGCAGTGAAGAGGAAATCAGCCAGATCAGTAATCCTGCAATACTGCTGGTTATGGTTGCACCGGTCATTCTCCCAAACGTGGCTTGCAGCATCCTGCCCAGCATCAGCATGACAAATAAAACGGGAATAATGTTTTCCAGCACAAGGTTCATACCGGCTGATTCTCTCGCCTGCCGTGCAGGAACAGGCAAAGGTTCGCCTTCAATCACACTGATAATCTGCCTGATACCTGTCTGTAATCCACCAAAAAAATTACCGTGCTTGAATTCAGGAATAATTCCCTCGTCTATGATGCGCCGGGCGATGGCATCCGGTAATGCACCTTCAAGCCCGTAGCCGGTTTCAATCCGCAAGGTTCTGTCATTCTTGGCAACCAGCAGCAATACGCCATCATCGATCCCTTTGCGGCCGAGTTTCCACGCCTCAACCACACGAATTGAATACTGCTCAATCGTTTCAGGCTGTGTGGAGGGAACAATTAGCACGGCGATCTGGCTGCCTTTTTTTGCTTCAAAATTAGCCAGTTGTCGCTCCAGTTGAGTGGTTTCTGTTTTGGTGAGCGTTCCAGTCAGATCGGTAATATGTGATTTAAGCGGAGGAATAGCAACATCGGCCAGCACCCCGGTGGCAGCAATACATAACAGCGCTATAAACGACAAACTGATATGCCGCTTGATTCCTGTAAATAAAATCAACGTACTTGCTTATTTAATCAATTTATTGAGCAGTTACTGGAGCACCAAATTCCACCGTAGGCGGAACAGCAATCGCTCGTTCATTCTCCACCGTGAAGTTGGGTTTGACCTGGAACCCGAACAGCATCGCAGTCAGGTTGCTCGGAAAGGAGCGAACCGTTACGTTATATTCCTGCACTGCCTGGATGTAACGGTTACGGGCGACCGCAATACGATTTTCAGTACCTTCCAGCTGTGCCTGCAGATCACGGAAATTGGCACTGGATTTGAGCTGCGGGTAATTCTCTGCCACCGCCAGCAAACGGGTAAGCGCACCGGTCAGCTCACTCTGAGCGTTCTGAAAACGGGCAAAGGCTTCCGCATCGTTGATCAGTTCCGGTGTCGCCTGAATGCTGCCTGCTCTGGAACGGGCGGCAGTCACTCCCAGCAACACTTCTTTTTCCTGTGTGGCAAAGCCTTTTACCGTATTGACCAGATTCGGAATCAGATCTGCCCGGCGCTGATACTGGTTGACTACTTCCGCCCAACTTGATTTGATCTGTTCATCAGTCGATTGCAGGGTGTTGTAGCCGCAGCCGCTGAGCAGCAGAACGCAGGCAAGTGTCAGAAAGTTTAACAGTTTTTGCATAAAAACCTCTCTGAAAGTTGATGGGTGCTTTCGCGGCGTGAGGTTATCACTCCCGGTTTCATTCGGCAGCCGATCCACCAAGGCAGGGTGGGGATGTGCGCGCTGCATCATGACGTTCCTGCCATTCCGCAGGAGTGAACGTGTGTAACGCCAGTGCGTGAATGGAGCGAATAATCTCATTCGTCAATGTGGCGTTGACCAGCCGGTGACGCGCCACCAGCGGTTTGTCATCAAACACAGCGGATACGACTGTTACCTTGAAATGAGATTCGGATCCTGCCGGGACATTATGACGATGGCTTTCATTAAGTACTTCCAGAAACTGCGGCTGCAACGATTGTAGCCTGCTTTCAATCCTGTTCTTCATGTCTGTCATGTTTATTGCAACCTTCTGTTGTTGTTTCCTGGCTCAGATTGATGTACTTCCGTTGAGACTTCTTTATGAAAAATGGGTTCAGTCGATTGTAAAAATTGACAATTTTCTTATGAGTTGTAGATATTAATCAATATATGGAGGGTGTTCTTTTTTTGGAGACGCAGGCCGAATTGAGGGTGCCTGCAAAATATACCGAATAGGTTGGAAGGGCGAGTACCATGCAACGCAGTGCTTCGCCTGAAAAATGACTTTAGAAAGCCGGAGATAGATTCTCCGGCTTGATGGTAGATTAGCAGCAGCGCAGCTTTCTGGTGAACCCTAATGCCAGTAAACCGGCAGTTAGAAGTACCAATGGCATGGGTTCGGGTATTTCATTTGGATTCTCTGCTGGATCTTGTGGATCCTCCGGTTTGGCTGTCCAGGAAATAAGGTTTTGAGAATCTTGGGTCATTTTTCCATTTTTACATTGTCCCTTTTTATTTCCACTTGTGTATTTTTCAGTACAAGTAGAGCTTGATGTCAGGAAAAATAAATCATATTTCTCACTTTTTGTGCCATCTTGAGTGTTGTCATAAATATCTTTTATCCATCCATTTGCCAGATCGTCGGCATCACCAAATCCTCCTACCTTGAAGTTGCCCTTTGAAAGTGGGTTTCCGTTTTGATTGCCCTGGTTTTTGCCGTTTTCAAACAGAATTTCCCACAGGGTGAGCTGGAATGCCGTTAATTCTTTTCCATTTGCCGAATTGTCAAGGTAGTCGCCATAATTATCGAACAGGTAACCAATCCGGGCGATTTCCCAGGAACCAATACCAGCTACGCTTCCCGTTGTCAGGGCATCCATTTGGTATGTGGTTCCAGATTTTAGCGTATGGAAAATATCAGCACAGAATGCGTAGAAATCTAATCCTTCAGATGTTTTAAATTTGAATTCTCCCGCATATACATTTCCTTGAACAGGTTTTCCCTGATTCCATGGGTTTCCTGACCAAGACGAATTATTGGGAAGGGTTCCTACTTGTTCATTTCCAAATGTATCTGTATAGGTCAATGTAACTGGATCAGCATGCGCTGTTCCAATTGCTGCAAATAAGGCTGCTGCAATAAGTGTTTTCTTCATAGGTAAATCTCCTTCGGATTAAAAATTTTGTTTTTAATTGGTTACCACTATCGACTATCAGGGCTAATGAGGCATCGATCCTGAACAACCTTGATTTACAATAAGCACATTACATGCCAATACTTTATTTGCGATATAAGTGCATGACACTAATAGATATATGTTCTATTTGCAGGGGTGGCTAAGTAGAACAATTCTTTGCTTGTAAATTTTTCTGACAAGCCTTGATACTTGCTGGAATTTTTATAGTGATTTGTTTGTTATAAGGAGATAACCTGAATGCTTGTTTTCTCCATTGATATTTTGTATGGAGAGCCAGGGGGCTGGTTTATACGAGGAAATATAGGAAAAGTTGTGAGGCTGGAGAGGATTTTGGCTTTGGCATTGTGCCAAATCAATGACACGGAATGGTTTCGAGTAGTGGCGTGCAAAAGCACAGCCACTCAAGCAGAATCAGTTGCTGGTCAACGCGGTACTGGATTGCCTCGGCGTTGCTTCAACACAGCACCTTGTAAGGATTGAGGAAAAAGTGGCAATGATACAAATGCCACTTTTGCGGGCAGGCACAGTCGCCGAAGCAATTCAGGAGTTTACTGTTCGCGTTAGATTTTCTCTGTCCACAGGTCGTGAATGTCAGTATCGGTAACGCGCACATCTGCCCAGTCACCCGGTTTAAGGGTTGAGGCATCATTAATGTAAACAACGCCGTCAATTTCCGGTGCATCGGCATAACTTCTGGCGATGGCGCCTTCTTCATCAACTGTGTCCACCAGCACCCTGAGCTGCTGGCCTTTTTTCACAGCCAGGCGTTGTTTGCTAATGATTTCCTGCTGTTGCATCAGTCTTTCCAGTCGTTCTTGCTGGATTTCGGGAGGAACATGATCAGGCAATACATTGGCAGCCGCGCCTTTGACCGGCGAATAGGTAAATGCCCCCACCCGATCCAGTTGTGCTTCTTCCAGAAAAGCGAGCAGTTCCTCGAATTCTGCTTCGGTTTCTCCCGGAAAACCAACAATAAAAGTGCTGCGCAGAGCAATGTCCGGGCAGGTTTTGCGCCACTGCTGAATGCGCACCAGTACGTTTTCACTATTGGCTGGGCGTTTCATCAGCTTGAGTATGCGTTTGTTGGCGTGCTGAAAAGGAATGTCCAGATAAGGCAGGAGCTTGCCTTCTGCCATTAATGGGATCAGTTCATCCACATGTGGATAGGGATAGACATAGTGCAGCCGTACCCAGATACCGAATTCCCCCAGTGCGTTCGCCAGTTCGGTGATGCGAGTGCGAACGGGTCTGCCTTGCCAGAAGCCGGTGCGATATTTGATATCCACCCCGTAAGCACTGGTATCCTGGGAAATAATCAGCAATTCCTTGACACCAGCTTCGACCAGACTTTGCGCCTCCTGCAGTACACCACCCACCGGTCGACTGACCAGATCACCGCGCATGCTGGGAATAATGCAGAACGTGCAATGATGATTGCAGCCTTCGGAAATTTTGAGATAGGCGTAATGCTTCGGCGTGAGCTTGATTCCCTGTGGCGGTACCAGATCAAGATAAGGATCGTGCGGTTTGGGTAAATGATGGTGAATGGCGGCCATCACTTCCTCGGTTGCCTGCGGGCCGGTTACTGCCAGCACGCTGGGGTGCGCCTGCCGGATGACATCCTCTTTTGCACCCAGGCAGCCGGTTACAATCACCTTGCCATTTTCAGTCAGTGCTTCGCCAATGGTTTCCAGCGATTCCGCCACGGCACTATCAATAAAACCGCAGGTGTTGACGACCACCAGATCAGCATCGGCGTAGTTGGGTGAGATCAGGTAGCCCTCTGCTCGCAGGCAGGTGAGGATACGTTCGGAATCAACCGTTGCCTTGGGGCAGCCAAGTGATACAAAACCAACGCGTGGAATTGCAGGGGGGTGTAGGGATGAGGCAGCTGTCATTCAGATTTCCGTATATACAATGGTTTATATCCATCACCGCTTTCCTGGCTCCGGATGAAAGGCGGTATGGTGCCACCGGGGAATATATTGCACAAGATTTCCGTCAGTTCAATCAGTTCTTAGAACCTATTCAAGATCTCGATCAAGGGATGCAGTTCAATTTCAACGCCGTAATGTGCCCTTCAGTGAGATATTGAACAGGTTCTTATGAAAAAATCAGAATTCAGTAGAAGGATTGCAACGAGAGAGCGAGAATAATGGTCTGATTTTTTGGTTGCCAACTCTGCTGGATTGTTTCATGTTTGCGACATTCGCCATAACGGAGTTATGTGCAGATGGCTCAAAGACAGAGCCTTACCATAACAGGCAGGATGTTATTGCACGAATGCCTGCAGCGGGAAAAAATCCAGCGGCAGTTTTATCGGGGGGTGTTAGTCAAGGTTATTTGTTCGGGATAACTGCATTTTTTGCCGGATCGATTTTTACTTTGATTTTTTTACCATTGGCGTCGATGATTTTTACCTCGACGATCAGCTTTCCCTGTTCTCTTTCAACTTCAGTCTCGTAGATATTTCCGGGATTTGCTGCAACTGCTGCCTGAATGGCTGAAATTATCTGATCCGCTGGTAATCCTTCATTACCAGCAAATGCACTATTGAACGAGAAAAACATGGCTGCAGTGAGGATAGCTGCCCCGGTAATTTTTTTCATCATAATCTCCTTCCGGTTTATCTGGATATACCAACTCTCTTATAAAGCTGGTTGTTCAAAATATTAGTCCTGCGCTTGCTCATGTGCAAATCTTTTGCGTAAAAAATTCTTCTGAAAACTATTTTTCAGGCGAATCGACGCATTAAGTACCCTGAAAGAATATTGCCTGTATTTTCTTGTCCAACATAAACAGGTCGGCAGAAAAACCCAATAAAAAATTGTTAATTGGCTCTTTTTTTCTGATGAAGATTGCTGTTTATAAAGTCGCTGGGCTTTGCAAACAGCCATCAAAAATAATGAAGACAATTTCTGTCATATAAGATGATGATTATTAATCGTTTATTTTAATAAAAATAATGCAAAAAAATACTTGATTCTGGAAAAATCAAGCCTATAATGCGTGCCTTTAGAAATTCCAGCAGCCCATAAGGAGGTCATCATGAGAAGCAAGATAAACCTGTTTGTTCCAACTGATTGGGTTCAAATTCATATTCCCGAAACGTAGCGATTCCAGGAGAAACTCTCATGAAAAAACTATCCGCAGCAGTACAGCAGCAAACAGAAAATGTCATTTTCGATACTCACCCAGAAATCAGTATCGATCTTTCCTTGGTGGATACCAAGTTGAAACAAGGTTATCTGAAGCCTTTTCTGATGGTGGATACCGCCATCATTCGCAATAAAGCCCGACGATTCAAGGCAGCCATGCCACGCGTACATCCGCATTATGCAGCCAAAGCCAATCCTGATCCGCGCGTGCTGAAAACGCTGATTGAAGAAGGCGTGGGGTTTGAAATCGCATCGATCGTCGAGCTGGATCTCCTGATGGGTCTTGGCGTACCGGCTGCCGAAGTTTTTTACAGCAATCCGATGAAATCACGCGCCTACCTCCAGTATGCTGCTGCGAAAGGCGTGGAGTGGTACGTGCTGGATAGCGTTGAGGAGCTGCGCAAGATCGTCAGCATCAAAGCGGATGCTAAGCTTTATTTGCGGATCGACACTCCCAATATCGGCAGCGACTGGCCGTTGGCAGGAAAATTTGGAACACATCTGGGAGACGTGCGCGAAATTATTGATGAAGCTGTGAAGCTGAATGCGGATCTGGCAGGTGTTACTTTTCATGTGGGTTCCCAATGTCGCAATCCACAGAACTGGCGGGTTGGGATCGAACGTGCCAAAACCGTGTTTGCCAGCATGCGCGAAGCCGGTCTTAATCCCCGGTTGTTGAATCTGGGTGGCGGTTATCCGGTGCGTTACGTCAAACCGATTCCATCCATTGAAATCATTGCCGAGGTTATTAACGAGGCCATTGCTGATTTGCCGCAAAATATTCGCATCATGGCAGAACCTGGACGTTATCTGGTATCCGACTCAGCGTGTTTTGTGTGCCGTGTGGTCGGTACTGCGACCCGTAATGGCAAGCGCTGGATGTATTGGGATGCAGGGATCTTCGGCGGCATCATTGAGGTAAGCGAAGGGTTGCGTTATGAAATCTTGACGCAACGCAATGGTTCTTTGGCTCCCTGGTCAGTTGCTGGTCCGACATGCGATTCTGTGGATGTGCTGATGCACGACGAGATGCTGCCTGAAGATGTGCGGGAAGATGATTTCATTTTTATCCCCAACGCAGGCGCTTACACAACGTCGTATGCAAGCAATTTCAACGGCTTCCCATTGCCAGATGTCATTGTAGTTTGATGGAGCCATGAACTGCCATGCCAGTAGAGGAGATGGCGGCATTTTTATCAAACTTGCCGCTTATCCGTATTAAGGATGGTGGATGGCATCGTCATTGTGAAATCCGTAGGCCTCAGCTGCGAGTGTAGTGTGGCGGCGGATAAAGCAAAGCAATTAGCAGGCCATCCTTATCCCGGTTGTAACCGCTCTGGATTGCTTCGCACGAACATGCTCGAAAAGGCGAGAGGGAGAGGTTGTCGCTGTCGCACAATGACGATGAGATATAGCAAGAAAATCCAGATTGAATCAACCTGCTGAATCAGCCGGATCCAACGTCAGGAAAGTGTGGTGATGTCGCAAATGATCTTCAATAAAAGTGCTGATAAAAAAGTAGCTGTGATCATAGCCAGCATGGCGACGCAAAATAATGGGCTGTTCAGCTTGCTGACAGGCGGCTTCAAAATAGCTGGGATGTAATTGCTCAGCAAGAAAAGGATCGTCTAGTCCCTGATCAATTAACGGGGTTGGTAGTCGGTGACCAGATTCGATCAGAGCGGTTGCATCGTGTTTATGCCAGCTTTCTGGCGATTTCCCTAGGTAACGACTGAATGCCTTTTGTCCCCAAGGGCAGTGAATGGGGGCTGCTATCGGCGCAAAGGCAGAAACTGACTGGTACAGCTCAGGGTGGCGTAACGCCAGGGTTAACGCACCATGTCCTCCCATTGAATGTCCTGAAATTCCCACACTTTTCGGATCAACTGGAAATTGACCCAGTATGATGTTGTACAGCTCTTGTGTCACATAGCTTTCCATGTGAAAGTATTTGGACCAGGGGGATTCTATGGCATCAAGATAGAACCCGGCGCCTGATCCAAATTCCCAATCATCCGCTTCACCAGGAATGCCGGTATTGCGTGGGCTGGTATCCATACTGACCAGCATCAGCCCGAGCTCGGCAGCATAACGTTGTGCACCGGCCTTAATCATGAAAGTTTCTTCTGTACAGGTCAGCCCGGCTAGAAAAAACAGTACGGGTAAACGCTGCTCACCGGCTTCGGGCGGCACATACACTGAGAAGCGCATCGGTAAGCCGATAATTTCTGAATGATGCTGATAATAACTTTGAAGACCACCAAAACAGCGGTGCTGGCTGCGAATTTCCAGTTTGATTGTCATTTTTTTAAGTCATCAGTAAATTACAACAGAACGAATAGATTTTCCGGCTTCCATCAATTTGAAACCTTCGTTGATGTCTTCCAGTTTCAGGGTGTGTGTAATCAGCGGATCAATACTGATTTTTCCCTCCATATACCAGTCAACAATACGTGGTACATCCGAGCGGCCACGTGCGCCACCAAAAGCAGTACCCTCCCATTTTCTACCAGTCACCAGCTGAAATGGGCGGGTACTGATCTCGGCGCCAGCTTCTGCTACACCAATAATGATACTGCGCCCCCAGCCTCTGTGTGTGCATTCCAGCGCTTGGCGCATAACAGTGGTATTGCCGATACATTCAAAGCTGTAATCTGCACCTCCATCCGTCAGCTGTATTACTGCATCCACCACGTTTTCTACTTCCTTCGGGTTGATGAAATGGGTCATGCCGAATTGTCGGCCTAATGCTTCCCGCTCCGGATTGATATCAACTCCGATAATCTTGTCCGCACCGACCATGCGCGCACCCTGAATAACATTCAGGCCGATGCCGCCTAGCCCGAATACAGCGACGTTTGCACCCGTTTCTACTTTGGCGGTGAACAATACCGCACCAATACCGGTGGTCACCCCGCAGCCGATGTAGCAGGCTTTGTCAAAAGGGGCATCTTCACGAATCTTAGCCAGAGCAATCTCAGGGACAACGATGTAGTTAGAAAAAGTTGAAGTGCCCATATAGTGCATAATGGGTTTGCCGTTGAGCGAGAAGCGCGAAGTGCCATCCGGCATCAGGCCGCACCCTTGTGTCGCACGGATCGCCTGACATAAGTTGGTTTTACGCGAAAGACAAGACTTGCATTCCCGGCATTCCGGTGTGTACAAGGGAATCACATGATCACCCGGGCGCAGCGATTTGACATCTGTACCCGTTTCAACCACAACTCCGGCACCTTCGTGGCCAAGAATTGCAGGGAACAGGCCTTCCGGATCAGCGCCGGAAAGTGTGTAGTAATCAGTATGGCAGATACCCGTGGCTTTGACTTCAATCAGCACCTCTCCCGCGCGCGGAGCGGCAAGATCAACCTCTTCAATGGTAAGGGGCTGGCCAGCCTGCCAGGCAACTGCTGCATGTGTTTTCATGACGGAGATCATCCTTTTAGGAGAAGTTTGATGAAAGCAGTCATTGTATGTGACTGACACGGCCGTGTAATCTAGTTCTTTGCGAAAGGCCGGATGAAAGGTAAGTGTACCACTTCTCGGTTTTAGATCGACAAAATTGGGTATGATTTAGCAACTTGCGAACCCGATTTCTGAAAAAATAAAATCAGACAAACAAAGGAGGATTCATGAAAAACCAGTCACCGGTGGATAAGAAGACACAGATTAACTTCTGGTATGTGTTGATCGCGGTAACCAGCATTCTCTTCATCCAAAATCTTTACACACAATATACAAAAATTGAGCCAATTCCCTACAGTCGCTTTCAGACATTACTGGAGGAGGACAAGGTAGCGGAAGTAGCTATTACTGATCAACAGATCTTTGGCAAACTCAAGGATACTTCTGGTGAAAAATTTACCGAATTTGTCACCACGCGGGTTGAATCGGATCTGGCGGAGATGCTAGACAAACATAGTGTTACCTATACTGGCGTGGTGCAAAGCACCTGGTTGCGCGATATTCTTTCCTGGATAGTGCCGATGGCAATTTTTATCGGTATCTGGCTGTTTATCATCCGTCGGATGAGTAAAGGAGTAATGGGGAGTGGATTGATGTCGATTGGCAAAAGTCGCGCCAAGGTTTATGTGGAAAAAGAGACTAAAGTCACATTTGCCAATGTTGCAGGGGTAGACGAAGCCAAGGAAGAGCTGGTTGAAATTGTCAATTTTCTCAAAAATCCGGCCGAGTACAGCCGGCTGGGTGGACGAGCACCTAAAGGCATTTTACTGGTTGGCCCACCCGGCACGGGTAAAACATTGCTGGCACGTGCGGTAGCAGGGGAGGCAGGCGTACCGTTCTTCTCGATTTCCGGTTCAGAATTTGTCGAAATGTTCGTTGGGGTGGGTGCCGCCAGAGTGCGTGATCTGTTCGAGCAAGCACGCCAGATGGCACCCGCCATCATCTTCATCGATGAATTGGATGCGCTGGGGCGTGCACGCGGAGCAGGTGGATTTGGTGGCCATGATGAAAAAGAACAGACACTGAATCAATTGTTAGCCGAGTTGGATGGGTTTGATCCCTCCAGTGGCATTGTTTTGCTCGCAGCCACTAATCGTCCCGAAATCCTGGATGCTGCCTTGCTGCGTGCCGGGCGTTTTGATCGACAGGTACTGGTAGATCGGCCTGATAAAAAGGGTCGTCAACAGATTCTGGCTGTGCACATTGGTAAAATTACGTTGGCATCAGATGTTAATACCGAGCAGATAGCGGCGCTGACGCCTGGTTTTACCGGTGCAGATTTAGCTAATCTGATTAATGAAGCTGCGCTGTTGGCGACCCGACGTGATGCAACAGCCGTGACCATGGAAGATTTTAACAATGCAATCGAGCGTATCGTGGCTGGCCTGGAAAAACGTAACCGACTGATTAATCCTGATGAAAGGCGTACAGTTGCCTACCACGAACTGGGGCATACCCTGGTAGCGCTTGCTCTGCCTGGATCGGATGAAGTCCATAAGGTTTCGATTATTCCACGCGGAATCGGGGCGCTGGGTTACACCATTCAACGCCCCACCGAGGATCGCTATCTTATGACGCGCAGAGAATTGGAAAACAAGATGGCGGTATTGCTGGGTGGGCGTGCGGCAGAGCAACTGGTATTCAGTGAGATTTCCACTGGCGCTTCCGATGATCTGGCACGTGCCACTGATATCGCTCGTGCGATGGTGTTGCGCTATGGTATGAGCGAGGCAATCGGAAATGTGGTTTATGATCGGGAGCAAATGACGTATCTGCAAACCAATTACCCGATGCCACAAAGCCGTGATTATAGTGAGGAAACCGCTCACAAGATCGATCTGACAGTACGTGCACTACTTGATCAAGCGCTTGAGCGTGCGATTAAAATTCTGGATATGAATCGGCCGTTGCTTGATCAAACGGCGGAGCAATTACTGGAAACTGAAACATTGAATGAGCCGGAAATAGAAGAGCTGAAGCGTAGCATCCTTGTTGAGGAAACTGTCTCTTCAGCGCAGTAAAACTAATCGGGAGATTGCGTCAGTATTCATCCAGATGATTGCATTCTGTCCAAACGCATGTCCGATTGTTCTGGCTGTGGCAAGATCGATCCCCAATGCGAGAAAACCTGCTTCGGCAGGCCATTCTCTGGCGGGATCGATACTCTCTCCCGGGTATATGTGCTTTGAATAGCCGGCAAGTTGCTCGTATAACTGGATCGTGGCAGACTGATTTTCTTCAGGCGTTACCATTTGGCTGGCGGGGTTACAGGCGGTGATATACGCTGCATACTGGTTCCCGGTTGCCTGTAGTAATGTTGCAACAGACTTGGATTGGCTGCCAATACGCAGCATGATCAAGCGGGTTGTATCAATCCTTATCTGGTACCAGGCAGCAAGGTAATTATTAACCAGTTCTTTTGAAAGTATAGTTGGCTTTGTGTTTCTATCCTGCAAAATGGCCTGATTCCAATCTGGACTTTCAGATAAAAATGCAGGAGTATTTCGTTTATTTTGATAACTTTTCACCAGTTGAGTGTAAATGAAATTTATTGTTTTTATTCTATTATGGGCGATCGTCGGCTTGGCCAATGCGCTAGAGCCGGGGGCATCTGAAATTCCTGATACGCTGGAGCAGCGCGTCAAGCCTTGTATTATTTGCCATGGTGATGAGGACAGAGCAGGGCGGGATGCATATTATCCGCATATCGCGGGTAAACCTGCTGGTTATCTATTCAATCAGTTGCGCAATTTCCGTGATGGGCGACGTTATTACCAAGCAATGGCGATTTTGCTGGAAAATATGTCTGATGACTATCTGCTTGAAATTGCCCATTATTTCTCCTCCCTGAAATATTCCTATCCACAACCGACAGCAAACACACTTTCACCCGATGAAACACAGGCAGTGGAAACACTGATTCATTCGGGCGACCCTGACCGGGATATTCCCGCCTGTAGTGCTTGTCACGGTAAGGCATTAACAGGGACGAAACCCTTTATTCCCAGTTTGCTGGGTTTGCCGCATGCCTATCTGGCTGCTCAATTTGGCGGCTGGCGCAACGGTGGAATCATGCGTGGACAAACACCAGATTGTATGTCTGAAATAGCCAAAAAAATGACGCAGGAGGAAGTAAATGCGTTGGCCATGTGGCTGCCTACCCAGCCAGTAACGGGTGAGCCCGCAGAAATGGAAGAGCTGACTCCGGAACTTATGCAGCGTTGTCATACGATTCTATCTGGAGAGGGCTTTATCCAATGAAATTGTCAAATGAATTTAAATTTGCCGGGAAACGGCAAATGATTGTTTTTGCAGCGAGCCTGTTGTTACCGTTGTCAGTTGTTGCAGCAAACCAGTTTCCAGCCCCAGATGCTGAGCAAGTTAAGCGTGGCGAATATCTGTCGCGTGCTGCGAATTGCATGGGCTGCCACACGACCCGAGGCGGAGAGCCTTACGCTGGCGGACGTACACTGAAAACCCCATTTGGTGAATTTGTAACACCAAACATCACGCCGGATAATGAAACTGGCATTGGCCGCTGGAGTGGCGAAGATTTCTGGCAGGCACTTCATTTCGGGAAAGCGCGCGATGGCAGCTATCTGTACCCCGTCTTTCCCTATACCGAATATACAAAGGTCACGCGCGAGGATGCAGATGCCGTGTTCGCTTATCTGCGTTCATTGAAGCCGGTTGCGCAGACCAATCCACCACACAAGATCAACCCGCCCTACGATAACCAGTTTCTGCTGTTCCTGTGGCGGACATGGTACTTTAAGGAGGGGGTGCATGAGCCGGATAATTCCAAAAGTGAAGAATGGAATCGCGGCAACTATCTGGTACAAGGGCTTGGGCACTGTAATGCCTGCCATACCCCGCGCAATGTATGGGGTGCCACTCAGGATAGCAAGCTGGCAGGGGGTGAAATCATGGGGACCTACTGGTATGCCCCTTCGCTGATTTCTCCATTGGAAGCGGGGGTAGGGGAATGGTCAATAGATGAAATCGTCAAACTTTTGTCCACCGGTATAAACAAGCATGCGGTAACTTCCGGCCCCATGGCCACTGTTGTTCGGCAAAGCCTGCAATATCTGTCTCCTGAAGATATACGTGCCATGGCGGTTTACTTGCAATCTATTGGTGAGAAGCGTAGCAGGAATGAGGCACTGAAAAAAATCCCACCCATGCCGGAACGAGTCAGCAAATATCTGGCACTGGGGAAACCGGTATATGAAAAACATTGTCAAGGTTGTCACGGTGAATCAGGAGAAGGCGTGCCGGGCATTTATCCACCGCTGGCAGGTAATCGTAATGTTACTATGACTTCACCACACAACACCATTCGCAGCGTGCTGTATGGCGGGTTTCCTCCCGTCACGGCGGGTAATCCGCGCCCTTACGGCATGCCGCCTTTCCAGCACATCATTCGCGACAATGAAATTGCCTGGGTGGTTTCCTACATCAGAAATACCTGGGGAAATCTTGGCAGTTTGGTAAGCCCGGAAGAAGTTGATAGCAGCCGGGGAAATGAGTTCTGAAGCCGGGCTGGGTTGACGTTGGCTGACAGTTTTATTTTTTACAACTGTCAGCCAGACTAAACAACCACTGATTTTAACCAATAGTTATTTATTTCAACCCCAGACTTTCCAGTGCTTTTTCATGGTTCCATTTGCCATGAAAAAGATGGCCTTTTTTATCAGGTGTGCGATCGCTGGTCCAGGTGATGTACTGGCCATCCGGTGTAAATACCGGTAGACCATCAAATCCTTCTTCCTCTGTTACTCGTACGGGCTCTTTCTTGCTGTCAACATCAACGACGTAGAGCTCAAAATTCCGGTGCCCCTCAACGTTGGCTGCGAAAATAATGTACTGATTGGATGGGTGGTAAAAAGGTGCCCAGGACATTTTATTGAGCCGGGTAAGTTGCTTTTGATCCGATCCATCAATATTCATGGTGAATATTTCTGCTTCTTGCCCATTTTCCGAGAAACGACGCCAGACGATCCTTTTTCCATCCGGACTGAAGAACGGGCCACCGTCATAGCGGTTGGTATGCGTCAGTCTTTTTACATTGGAACCATCTGCATCCATGATGTAAATATCGATTAGGGAAGAAGGGTTATTGTTGAACAGTGCAGTTTCTTCTTCGGTAAGCGGCTCGCTGTAAGCCCGGCGGTTGGAGGCAAATGCAATCAGCTTGCCATCTGGCGACCAGGAAGCCTCTGCATCATATCCTTTGGTATTGGTGAGATTTTTGATATTTTTACCTTCAAAATCGGCTTCATAGATATCATAGAATTCGTCATAATCCCAGGCATACGCCCTGCGTTGGCCAGATTTTCTTTGCTCAATCTCAGCAACCATCTTGGCTTTGGCTTCGGGATCGTCATGGGTTGAAGAAAACAACACCTTCTCCTGGGAAGGATGTACCCACGAACAAGTGGTTTTGCCAATACCAGGTGAAATCTGCTGCACATTCTCGTTGGCAAGATTTTTCAGATAAATCTGGTAAAAAGGATTCTCACCAGCAACTTCTGCCTGATAAACCAGCCAGTTACCATCAGCACGGTAATACCCTTCACCTGACCTGACTTCCTGCCCCGAAACTTGTTTGGCATCGGTAATGAAACCGGCTGCTCCTGCCTGAGCCATAACAAGAAAACAGGCGGTTGCCAGTAAATTACGAGCAAATGGCAGGCCACCGGAAAGGTTGATTGGCTGTGTAAAATTTTTCATTTGGTTCATAATCCTCGTCAGTAAATAAAAATCATTTAAGCATAGTTCCCGTAAAAAGATAAGCAAAGGTAAGCGAACCCACCCGTTACAAGGGCATCATAATAAAGAATCATCAAACCAGCCCGAACGATCTGGTTCGCTATTCAATTCAGTTTCCGATAATTTTTAATCAGTTATGACACTCCCAATCCGTTTTTTTATCCTGTGCTGCTTCATCTTTATCAACCTGCTTTGTAGTGTGCTTGTGCTGGCTAATGACCAGACATTTCACCACCGGATGGAAATCATACTCTCGCCGGACACCTCGAAAATTCAGGTCAAGGATCAGATTCATGTCCCAAAACATGTGCTCAATCCAACAGCAGCTACTCGTCTGGAATTCAGCTTGCATGCGGGTTTATCGGTTACAGTAAATAAAGGAGTAGATATTGTCGCCCGAACAGCTGATGTGGTTGCGGGCTATGCCGGCCCGGTACCGCTGAAGCGTTACACTATAACGTTACCGGCAGGGCAGGAATCTTTCTCACTGGCTTTTAACGGACAGATTCACCATGCAGTGCGTGATCCCAGTCTGGAATACGCACGCAGCTTTAGCTATTCGCCTGGATTGATTTCGGAAGAAGGCGTGTTTCTGGCCAACTCAACTGCCTGGTATCCCCGGTTTGATGAAGATATGGTGTCATTTCACCTGAATATTCAGCTGCCAGCCGGTTGGGATGTTGTCAGCCAGGGAAAACTGTTGCAGGAGCAGACCACAGCAACCACCCGGCATGTTATCTGGGAAGAAAACCATCCGCAGGATGATATTTATCTGGTTGCCGGGCGCTATCAGCGTTACCAGCAAACAGCCGGGCCGGTCGAGGCCTATGTTTATCTACGCAGCGCGGATGAGGCATTGGCACAAAAATATCTGGATGCCACCGGGCAATACATCGCCATGTACAGCAAGCTGATCGGGCCTTACCCCTATGCAAAGTTTGCACTGGTCGAAAACTTCTGGGAAACCGGTTACGGCATGCCTTCGTTTACCTTGCTGGGACCGCGAGTCGTGCGTTTTCCTTTCATTCTGCATACCTCCTATCCGCAAGAAATTTTGCATAACTACTGGGGTAACGGCGTATTTGTTGATTACCGCAAAGGTAATTGGTCAGAAGGATTGACTGCTTATCTGGCCGATCATCTCGTCAGCGAACAGAGTGGCAAGGGAGAAGAATACCGTCGCGATGTGTTGCAAAAATATGCTGATTTTGTCAACAAGGAAAAGGATTTTCCAATTGTCCAGTTTACTTCGCGCCATAGTCCCAGTACGGAAGCCATTGGTTATGGCAAAACCATGATGCTGTTTCACATGTTGCGGCAGGAGCTGGGGGATCAAGACTTTACCCGGGTGCTGCGCACCTTCTACCAGCAATACCAGTTCAAACAAGCCACGTTTGAAGATCTGCTGACAACTTTTAATACCCAAACCGGCAGGGATTTTTCTTCGTTCTTTCAGCAATGGGTGTATCAGAGTGGTGCGCCTGATCTGCTGCTGGAAAGCGCCCAGGCTGAACCTGTAGGCAATGGGTTCAGGCTTAAAGCCGTTGTTAAGCAAACCCAACCAGGTGTTCCTTATCAATTGAGTGTGCCGGTGGCAATTCATCTGGAAGGGGAAACGGCTGCTCGACAGAGTCAAATTAAAATCGATCAGCCAGGTAATGTTATTGAAATGGATTTCCCGGCACGTCCGGTACGTATTGATATTGATCCCCAGTTTGATGTATTCCGGCGTTTGGATAATCGCGAGATTCCTTCCGCCTTATCGCAAGGTTTTGGTGCAGAAACCCCCTTGCTGATCTTGCCTTCCAACGTCAGTGAAGAACTGATGCAAGCTTATCAATCGCTGGCCACTAATTGGCAGAAAACGCAAGCCGGTTCGCTGGAAATTGTCCGGGATGATCAACTGCAAGCATTGCCTGCTGATCGCACAATCTGGGTTCTGGGCTGGCAAAACAAGTTCAGCAACCAATTGATTGATTCCCTGGCAGAGCAAGGCGTAGCCAGAAAAGAAGGCACACTGCAGCTAAGCGGTAAAATCTGGCAACAGAGCAGGCACGCTGTGGTACTGACCACACGCCAACCGACCAATCCGGATTTAACCCTGCTATGGGTGGCAGCCGATCAGCCCGCAGCGATTGCAGAACTGGCCAGAAAATTGCCGCATTACCGCAAATACAGCTATCTGGTATTTGAAGGAGATGAGCTGAATAACATCAGCAAGGGGCAATGGCCAATCACCCATTCACCGCTGACGCAGCTGATCACCCAAAAAGATAACGCGACGTTTACCTCGAATCACGTCGGTACACTGGCACCGCGTCATGCATTGGCAGAATTGCCGCCGTTGTTTTCAGAAAGTCGCATGTTGAAGGATATTACATTTCTGGCCAGCGAAGCATTCAAGGGGCGCGAGCTGGGCAGCCCAGAGCTGGATAAGGTAGCGGAGTATATTGCACAACAATTCCAGCAGGCAGGGTTGCAACCCGGAGGAGAAGGTAAAAGCTATTTTCAGACTTGGCAGCAGGATGTTGGCGTGCCCAAAGGCAAAATCGCACTGCGTAACGTCATCGGCATTCTGCCAGGCACTAATCCGCAACTGGACGGGCAAAGTCTGGTGATTGGCGCGCATTATGATCACCTTGGTATGGGCTGGCCAGATGTACGCGCCGCCAATCGTGGCAAGATTCATTATGGTGCGGATGATAATGCCAGCGGTATTGCCGTCATGCTCGAACTGGCACGGCAGGTTGCAACCAAATGGCAACCGCAACGTACTATCATTTTTATTGCTTTTACCGGTGAAGAAGCCGGTCTGCTGGGCTCAACCCATTATCTTGACAATCCATTATCCGGTTATCCATCGGAAAAAATCATTGCCATGCTCAATCTGGATACCGTTGGCCGACTGGGAAATAACCCCGTCACGCTGTTTGGCACGGGTACGGCACGTGAGCTAGTGCATGTTTTCCGGGGTGCCAGTTTTGTTACCGGTATTCCTGTCAACCCTGTGGCGAGCGATTTTGGTTCCAGCGATCAGGCAGCTTTCATCAAGGCGGGAATACCAGCAGTCCAGTTCTTTGGTAGCGCGCACGAGGATTACCACGCGCCGGGCGATACTGTCGATAAAATCGATACCGCCGGGTTGATCAAAGTGGCAGCCATTCTCAAAGAAGGTGCTGAATATCTAGCCAATCGTATCGAGCCGCTGACCGCCATGCTTGATACACAGCCATCCCGTTTAACACAGACGCCTGCGCAGACAAATGCCAAACGTAAAATCAGCCTTGGCACCGTGCCGGATTTTTCCTGGCAGGGGGAGGGTGTACGAGTGGAAGATATTATTGCCGATTCCCCGGCACAACAAGCGCAGCTACAGCCGGGCGATATTTTGATTGAGCTGGCAGGACAACCCATCACCAACCTGAAGTCGTATGCAGCTATTCTCACAACCATGAAAGCAGGAGAAAAAGTAGTGCTGCAATTTCAGCGGGGAAAAGAGCTTAAGACAATCAAAATCACACCAGTTGAACGCTAATATCAGAAATCAGGAGTGGAATACTATGATCAGCACATCAGGAAAAATAGTGGGAATCGGAATAGTACTATCAGGACTGTCTGCCTGTGCAAGCTATCAGCCTGTGCTGTATCCCAATACTTACTATCAGTCTGTCGGAAGAACTATTGCAGACCGGGATATCAGAGAATGCAGACAACTAGCTGAATCAGCCGGAGCAAGGGAAGGAAGCGGAAGCACTGGCAATACAGCAAGAAGAACAGCTGTTGGTGCAGGCGCCGGCGCAGCCAGTGGAGCAGTTGGCGGAGCCATTGCTGGTGCTCCCGGACGTGGCGCTATGGTTGGTGCTGCCAGCGGCGCTACCTGGGGATTATTGTCAGGTATGTTTGGTTCTGGTACGTCGCAGCCAGCTTCAGCCTATATGAATTTTGTAAACCGCTGTTTACGTGAAAAAGGTTACGAAGTGACTGGCTGGCAATAAGCTGATGTCGCTTCGTGGCGCGGCTTAATTCAGGCATTAGGTTTCATGAGAAAGCAGTACCACCTTCGAAATAGCAGGCAAGGGATTTTGGCCTGGGACGTTAACAATCTCATTCGTCTGACAGCGGATCTGATAGTGACGTAGTTTCATTACATGTTTTAAATAGATGCTTACTATCTAAAATTAGACCAAGTGTTCAAACAGTCGCGCGACCGCCTCAGCACCTGGATCAGCGTGACCGACCAAATGCTTGGCATTGACATAGGAAGCGCGACCAACATTCGCCACACTCATGTGGGCAGTGCGATCGGCACCTGCACGCGCGGCTTTCGCCGCTTCGGACAGGCTCTCTTCCAGGGCATCAAGAGCCGGCGCAAGGGCATCGACCATGGTGCGATCACCCGGACGTGCCCCGCCGATCTCCTGCATTCTCCGCAGTCCGGCCTGCAACGCTTCGTACATTGGCAAGCCGCTTGACGCGGCGTCGCCCGTTGCGGCGAAGAAGATCGCGAGGAGCACACCGAACGAGCCTCCCATGGTTTTGGAAAGCTCCAAGCCAATAGCGCGATAGAGTTGGGTATGGTCGGCAAGCGGCAATCGGTCCATGGCGCTGATCAGGGCGCGTGCCGCGCCGGCTAGCGTGCTTCCGGTGTCGCCATCGCCTGACTTCGCGTCGAGCGCGTTGAGGTCGTTCTCAGCGGCGATCAGAACCTCGCAGCATCTGGTCAGGAACTCCCTGGTCGGCTTGTGCTGCGAGGGCATCGGAACGACAGGCGTCAGGCCGTCCGGAAGCGCCTGAATAGCGACCTGGCCCAGCCGGGAGACCCGCGGCCATGCTGCCAGCGGCGTGTGCTGCTTGAGCAGGGCGATCTCGGTATCGTCGGCAGGATAGACCGAAATCGAAAAGCCGTGCATGTCGAGAGATGTCATCATGGCCGCCGGCCCGATGACGTGGGTTATCCGCTCGCCAATCGCTGACCGCTGGATTTCGTTGAGGATGATCGACATCTCGATGATCGACGTGCCGCCGAGATTGTTGACCATAGCGACATGCGGCTTTTCTTCCATTGCAACTGACAGGTGCTCGACCATGGCAGCGACAGCTTCGCTCGCGCCCTTGAACTCGACCTGCTCAACTCCGGCTTCACCGTGAATGCCAAGCCCAAGCTCGGCCATGCCGGGCGGGATGCGATCTTCCTTTGGTGAACCTGGGATGGTGCAGGTGCTGAGCGACATGCCAATACTTTTTGTCTTTGACACAACCTTGCGTGCGGCCGCGGCGACGTGCGCCAAGTCGGCACCATTTTCGGCCAACGCGCCGGCTATCTTGTGGACAAAAAGCGTGCCAGCAACGCCGCGGGCTTGGGGCAAGCCTGGCAACGCCACATCATCGTCGACGATAACTATCTCGACATTTAAGCCAAACTGGCGAGCGCGCTCAGCCGCCAGCCCGAAATTCAATCGGTCACCGGTATAATTCTTGACGATGAGCAGGCAACCGGACGATCCTGTCACGGCAAGGATGCCTGCCAGTACTGCATCGACTGTCGGCGAGGCGAAGATGTCGCCGCACACCGCAGCCGTCAGCATCCCTTCCCCGACGAAACCCGCATGTGCCGGTTCGTGGCCTGATCCACCTCCCGAAATCAACGCGACCTTGGACTTGTCCCAGTCATTGCGTACAACCACCCGTATATGCGGATAGCCGTCGAGCCGCGCCAGCTTACCGCCAGACGCCGCGATCAGGCCATCGACGGCTTCGGTGACGATGCTTTCTTTGCTGTTGATGAACTGGGCCATGTTTTCAGATCTGTTGCAAAAAATAATTTGTGATAAAAATGAATTTAAAAGTTATTAAAAGATATTTAGTTAAGGGTCTTAGGATGTTTAGTCCCACGGTGTGCTGGTGTAACATATAACCAACTACGGAGGGATGATTTATGGGACGATTCCTCACAAAGTAAAAACCTTGAATGAATTTTAGGCCGCGGACTTCTAGTCACGAACTGCTGCTGCTTCAATTGCAGCGATGTCAATTTTCTTTTGCTTCATCATGGCTGCCATCGCTTTGGCAGAAACATTCTTGTCTGCATTCATCGTCAATTCCGTTAGTCTTCTCGGGAAAATCTGCCACGAAACCCCGTAGCGATCTTTCAGCCAGCCGCAGACGCTTTCCTCGCCACCATCTGCGGTCAGCGCGGTCCACAGTCGATCAGTCTCGGCCTGATCGGCCGTTTCGACCGAAATCGATACTGCCTCAGTTAAGGTGAAATGCGGCCCAGCGTCGAGAATCTGGTAAGGCACCCCGCCGAGCGAGAAATCAATTACCGAGAAAGGGCCATTTCCGGCATCGCCAGAAAAGGTCCTCTCGACTCGGCTTCCCGGGATCAGAGAGCAGTAGAATTCTGCGGCTTCGCGGCCTCGCCCGTCTCGGAACCAGAGACAAGTACGGATAGAGCTGGACATAGTGTTACTCCTGGTGTGAGTAGGTCAATTACTGCGGCCTAACGGTTGAACTAAGCCGCAACGGGCAGCGCAGCGGTCGTACGAGGCAAGGAAACACTTTAGCGTGAACGAAGCAAGACCCGCAAGCCCGTTGTCGGCTTGAGTGATTGGTTATGCAGCAGATTGAGGTTCATTCATACCCAATCTGCGGACGAGAGCCAGGAAAGTCGCCCAATGGTCTCGACGGACAATGAGCTTCTCCTCAACAATCATAGCATTTTCCAAAATATTGGCTACGCGGTACCCATAGATCGACTTGAATGTCTTTAGGTCAATCAGCTTCTCGCTAAGCATGACTTCGCAGTGCTCGAAGAGGCCCATGTATGCTTCTACATCAGCCCATTCTTCCGCCGTGCTTGGGCCAGTGCCAGCATGAATCGTCCCGGGTTTCGTGGAGGCTGTTTGGTTAAAGTCAAGCCACCGGAATGGCTTCCCTGGCGAATTGCCTATAG
>JACDJA010000613.1_pt1 | contig 38912 bp, 32 predicted proteins | sample 7449241 | NCBI WGS metagenome assembly JACDJA01 (sample SAMN14253289, study PRJNA609438) | sludge metagenome | isolation source: initial anaerobic sludge | collected 2018-12-20 | reverse complement strand
TCTGCCGCTCCGGTCAGGCCCTGGGCAATGGACGTCGGGTGGACATCGCCGATATCGTCTTCGTGAAGCCGGAAGACTTCGCGCCGGAGCAGACCGTGGCCATGGCCCAGCAGATCGGCCGGTTCAACGCCGGCCTGGTGGCGGCCCGACGCCCCTATCTGCTTATCGGCCCGGGCCGCTGGGGCTCATCGGATCGCTGGCTCGGAATTCCGGTGCAGTGGAAGGATATTTGTGGCGTGGGGGCCATCGTTGAGCTGCGCAATGCGGCCCTCAACGCCGAACCTTCCCAGGGCACCCACTTCTTTCAGAACATCACCTCCCAGGGAATTCACTACGTGACGGTGACCGAGGGGTCGACGGATTTCATCGACTGGTCCTGGCTCGCCTCCCTGGAAACGGTGGCCGAGACGACTTTCTTGCGCCACGTCCGCCTGCCGCGGCCCATGGTCCTCAAGATCGACGGCCGCCGTTCCCGTTGCGTGATGGTCAAGCCATTGGAAGAGACGGATCCGGAGACGCTGGCGGAAGACGACAGATGCCGCCCAGCGAATTTTGAAACCTGAAACCTGAGGGCTGAAACCTGAGACCTGAGGGCTGAAACCTGAAATCCACAACCTTGAACTTTGAACGCGCCGCAGGCGCTTGAACCCTTGGAGGCTTTAAATGACCGAGATTTTGAAGTTGATCGAAACCAGAGATCCAGGAGAAAAAGAGTTTTATCAGGCGGTCAAGGAAGTGGTGGAATCGGTGAAGCCGGTTCTGGACCGCAACCCGGAATATCGCAAGATGGCCGTTCTGGAGCGAATCACCGAGCCCGAGCGGGTCATTCTCTTCCGTGTGCCGTGGGTCGACGATCAGGGCGAGGTGCGCGTCAATCGGGGCTTCCGGATTCAGATGTCCAGCGCCATCGGCCCTTACAAGGGCGGTTTGCGCTTCCACCCGTCGGTGAACCTCAGCATCCTGAAGTTTCTGGCCTTCGAGCAGGTCTTCAAGAACGCCTTGACCACCCTGTCCATGGGCGGCGCCAAGGGTGGGTCGGATTTTGACCCCAAGGGCAAATCGGACAACGAGGTGATGCGTTTCTGCCAGAGCTTCATGGCCGAATTGTTCCGGTACATCGGGCCGGACACCGATGTCCCGGCCGGCGACATCGGGGTCGGTGCGCGGGAGATCGGCTACCTGTTCGGCATGTATAAAAAACTGCGCAACGAATTCACCGGGGTGCTCACCGGAAAGAGTCTCGGGTGGGGCGGCAGCCTGGTCCGGCCCGAGGCCACCGGTTACGGCTGTGTCTATTTCGCCACCGAGATGCTCAACACGCGCAACACGTCCCTGGAGGGCAAGACCTGTCTGGTGTCCGGTTCGGGCAATGTGGCCCAGTACACGGTGGAAAAGATTCTCCAGCTAGGGGGCAAGGTGGTCACCCTGTCGGATTCTTCCGGTTATATCTACGATGCCGCCGGTATCGACCGGGACAAGCTCGACTACCTCAAGCGCCTGAAGAACATCCGCCGGGCGCGGATCATGGAATACGTGGACAAGTACAGCGAGGCGGTCTACACCGAAGCTGACACCACCCTGGGGTACAACCCGCTCTGGGACCACAAGGCCGACTGCGCTTTTCCCTGCGCCACCCAGAACGAGATCAACGCCCTCGACGCCGAACACCTCGTGCGCCAGGGGGTTTCCCTGGTCTGCGAGGGGGCCAACATGCCCTCCACCCCGGAGGCCGTGGACATCTTGCTGGACAGCAAGGTGCTCTTCGCGCCGAGCAAGGCGGCCAATGCCGGCGGTGTGGCGGTTTCAGGGCTTGAGATGGCCCAGAACAGCATGCGCCTGAACTGGCCGCGGGAGGAGGTGGACAACCGCCTGAAGATCATCATGCGCAGCATTCACCGGACCTGCCTGGATGCCGCCGCCGAATTCGGCACGCCGGGCAACTATCTCGCCGGGGCCAACATCGCCGGTTTCGTCAAGGTGGTCAACGCGATGCTGGACCAGGGGCTGGTGTGAGGAATCGTTCGGCAATAAAGCGGTCCAGGTCTGACAGCAAACGGCGGTCGGCCTCGGTGATGTCCGCCTGGGACAGCAGCCCGGCGATTTGCTCCCGGGCTGCTGCCGGCGTGAGGCGGGGCCGTCCGCGGTAATCCACCGGCGGCGGTGTTCCGGGTGAGGGATCGATGCGCTCAAAGTGCTTCCGGCGCGCTTCCTCGATGGGGGCCGGATGGGGCCCGGGAAAGTTGCGAAACAAAATGCGCATCGCCAAAAGCCGGGCCAAGGGGTCGCCAAAGCCATCGATCTGTGCCGGGCGCGCTTCCACCGGCGCCTGGTGCCATCGATCGAAGGCCGCCAAATCCTCCTTCTGCCAAAATCCGTGATCGTAGAGCGCCGCATCCGGATCCACCTCCGGCACCTCGGGGTAGCGGTAGGCGCGATGGTAGGCGGTGATTTCCGCCAGCAGCCGCGGCTCCTGTTGCAAGCGGTCCAGGTTCTGCTGTGCCAGGGTGCGCCGCGGGAGATCCAACTGCGTCCAATAGCGGTCGAGGGGGGGCAGGACCAGGGGCGGCTCACCGTATTTCTTGCGCACCACGCGGGTGGTGTCCGGCACGTCGGCAACGGTGGCGTGGGCCAGCTCGGGTAAATCCAGGCGGAGCCAGAGGCGCTGGTTGGCATAGGCCGTGGAGGCGCCCAGCCCCAGGGCGGGCGCCAGATGGGCATTGGTGCCGCCGAACTCGCTGGAAACCAGCAAGGCGAGTCGATGGGGGCCGGCGGGGCTGGTAAAAAGCGGTGTCGTCCGCCGGATACAGTCCTGGTCCACCCCTTTGTCGAAGCGGCCGCAGAGATAGTCCCACGTGTCCGCTTCGGTCTTGAAACGCCGAGCCAGGGCCACCAGGGCCACCACGTCGTTCATGGCCGTGTGAAAGGGCGGAGCGGCCAGTTGATTCAGCCCTGCCAGCGCTTCCAGCTTTAGGCTGGGGCGGCCGTTATTTTCCGGCCACTTCAGGACGGCGGGCTTGAAGAGACGATAGATGGCGGCAAAGGGCAGCAGATCCATCCGACCGCACTCGTGGTGGTACTGGTGCGTGTAGGGGGGAAGCAGGTTGCGGTAGAAGGCGAAACGGAGAAACTCGTCGTCGAATCCCAGGGAATTATACCCCACGCTGATGGTTTGGGGGCGGTTGACCAGGGCGTGGATCCAGCGCACCGCTTCGTATTCGCCGCGGCCACCGGAAAGGGTTTGGGGGCCGATGCGGTGAACGCGCATCGCGTGGGGCGACGGCACCACATCAGCCCGCAGGGCGATGGCCAAATCGTAGCGCTCCACCTCGTTGAGATCGAGGTCGGTACGGATGGCGGCGAACTGGATCGGCTGGTCGAAAGCCGGGTTCAATCCGGTGGTTTCCAAGTCGTAGAACAGGTAGGTTTTCAACGAGGCTGGCCTTTTTTTGATGCGCGGCGGTCTGGTGCGCTATTGAACAGAGGGTTTCCCCCGACATAGAAAAGACCTCGGGGTTTGTCAATCGGTTGTGTCTGATTGGGCGGGATGTGAAAAAACCGTTCAAGCCCCGGTGTTGAGGCCGGTTGTCGGTCATCAGTTCCTTGGCGTAAAACAAGTCGGGGGGGTGGATCGGCGGTTTTTTTATCCCCATTAAAGTCATCCGAAAAATGAATGATGGCACCCGGAAAAAGGCCGGTCAAAAATCAGGTTGCATCGATGGGGCCGATCGTATAGAAAAGCATTGATCTTTATCCTTTTTTATCCATTGGTTGACAGCTTGGGCGACGTCCGGCGGGGCGACGCGAAATCCGAATTTGATCTTCGGCGCTGGAAGCCGCCCGTGAGGGGCGGGCCGCTCTCAACGATCATCGGCGAGAAGGAGGAGACGGATGCGCATCGAAAAGCGAATCGCGGGCAGGTGGGGACGGATCTTCGCGGTGACGGCGATGGTTGGTTTGGTCGCGGCCGGGGCGGCGGCGGAAGAACTGTGCGTGCCGCTGGATGTGATCACCATCGAAGCGCCTGTCGGTGTGACGGCCGAACGCAGTCCGGTGGACTTCCCCCACGGCCAGCATTTTTCCATGGCCTGCACCCAATGCCACCACCAATGGGAGGGGACGGCCGAGAACCTCAACTGCACCACCTCTGGGTGCCACGACCTCACCACCGCACCTGAGAGAGGTTCCGGGATACCGGATTTCCGTTATTTTAAAAACGCCTATCACAGTTCGTGCATCGGCTGCCACAAACAGATCAAGATCGCCAACCTGAGGGCGGAGAAGGCCCAAAACCTTAATACGATGATTCAGCCCGTCGGTCCCACCGGCTGTGGCGAGTGCCACCCCGATTAATCCGGCAGCGGCCCCCGTTTTCATGCCTTCTGGCCCTTTCGATATTGACCGTTTCATGGCCGTGCTGGAGTCCCATTATCCCCAATGGCAGGCCCCGGTGGTGACCCTCATCGCCGAGCGCGGCGCTTCGCCTTTTGAGATTCTGGTATCGACCCTCCTTTCCTTGAGAACCAAGGACCAGGTGACCATTGTCGCCTCCCGGCGCCTGCTGGCGGTGGCGCGAACCCCTGAAGCCATGCTGGCCCTGGATGTGGACACCATCGGTGAGCTGATCTACCCGGTGGGCTTTTGGAAAACCAAGGCCCAGCGGTTGCGCCAGGTCAGTGCCATCATTATGGCGCGCCATGGCGGTCAGGTTCCGTCGCGCCTGGAGGATCTGCTGGCGTTGCCCGGGGTGGGACGCAAGACCGCCAACCTTGTGCGGATCGAAGGTTTCGGCCTTGACGGCATCTGCGTCGACACCCACGTGCACCGGATCAGCAACCGCATCGGCTACGTGCGCACCAAAACGGCAAATGAAACCGAAATGCGCCTGCGCGGCAAGTTGCCCCGCCGTTACTGGGTGCGTTATAATGAAATACTTGTGGCTTTCGGCCAGTTGATCTGCCAGCCGGTATCCCCTTGGTGCAGCCGCTGTCCGGTGGACGATCTGTGTCGCCGGGCAGGCGTCAAGCACAGCCGGTGAGGGGAGGATGTCGGAGGTCGGAAGTCCGAGGACGGAAGTCGGAAGTGCTAGATCGGAGTCGCTCATGCCCCGTCGCATCAAACTGGTATCCTGGAACGTCAATGGTCTCAACGCCGCCATGCAGAAAGGCTTCGCCGATTCGCTGCACCGGCTGGACGCCGACGTTGTCGGCATTCAGGAGACCAAGCTCCAGACGGAAAAACTCACCGACGCCATGCGGGACATGGACGGCTACCGTTCCTACTGGTCGTTTTGCACCGTCAAGAAGGGATACAGCGGCACGGCGGCCTACACCCGCATCGAGCCGGCGGCGGTGGGCTACGGCATGGGACATCCCGAATTTGATGACGAGGGAAGGGTGGTGTGGTTGGATCTGGGCGATTTCGTCCTGTTCAACGTCTATTTTCCCAACGGCCAGATGGGAGACGATCGGCTCGATTACAAGCTGCGGTTCTACAAGGCTTTTTTTGACCACTGCGACAGTTTGCGGCGCCAGGGCCGCCCGCTGGTGATCTGCGGCGACTACAACACCGCTCACAACGAGATCGATCTGAAAAATCCGAAAGCCAACGAGAAGACCTCCGGTTTTTTGCGCATCGAGCGCGACTGGCTCGATCGTATCGTGGGCGACGGGTATGTGGACACCTTTCGCCACCTCCATCCGGAAACGGTGAAGTACTCGTGGTGGACCTATCGTTTCAAGGCCCGGGAACGCAACGCGGGATGGCGCATCGACTATTTTTTTGTCACCCGGGATATCATCGACCGGGGCTGGGTGCGTGAGGCCTTTATCGAAAACGATATCTTTGGCTCGGACCACTGTCCGGTGGGGCTGGTGCTGGAGATTTGAACAACCACTGACCAATGGCCACTGATCCCCCCACCACCCCGTGCCCGTCGCGAACCGCCATCCGTGCCCAGGCGAGCCGCGGCCTGCGGCCGGGGGATTGCTTTGTCGCCCGGCGGACCTTCACCGAGGCGGAGGTTCGTGATTTTGCCGCCATGAGCCGGGATTACAACCCGGTACACTTCGAGCCGCGCTGGACCGCGCTGAAACGCTTCCGGGGGCCGGTGTGCCACGGTTTGCTGGTGGGCAGTCTGCTCACGGAGATCGGCGGCCAGATCGGCTGGTTGGCCACAAACATGGGGTTTCGTTTCCGGCGGCCGGTATATCCCGGCGACACGGTCACCTGTCGCATGACGTTGCTGACGGTGGATGACCGGGGGCGGGCCCGGGCCGAGGCGGTGTTTTTGAACCAGCGGCAGGAAACGGTGATCGAGGGCAACCTGGAAGGCATCGTTCCCGGTCCCGATGAGCAGGCCCTGTTGCAGGACATGATGAGCGCCGGAGACCCGACCAACGGTCTGGCGCACCGAGAGGAACAGCCATGAGGATGCGCATCACCTATTGCGTGCGCTGAAACTACCAGCCACGCGCCGCCCGGGCGGCGGAAGCAGTTCAGGAGAAGTACGGTATCGAAGTGGATCTGGTGCCCGGTGACGGCGGGATTTTTCTCGTGGAACTCGATGGGCAGACGATTTTCCAGCGGCGGCTGGGGGTCAAGATTCCGGAACCCGATGGCATGGTGGCGCTGGTGGCCGAGCATCTCGGTGCCTAGTGGCACATTTTGGGTCTCGGAACGCAAGGGGGCCAAAACCCCACGAGCCGCCTGGGAAACCGGCGCCAGGTTTGGCGCCCCAAGACTCATCCGCCCAATTTTTTGTGCCGGGCCAGAAAGCGGTGAAAACCGGCACGCTCGTCCTCCATGGCCCGGGTCAGGGGGACGTCGGCGCGGTGGCGAATCAGCCGGCGCAAAGTTCTGACCATGGCCGGATCGTGGGCCGCGATCATCCCGGCCACTTCACCGGCGCGACCGAGCAGTTGCTCCGGGGGCACCACTTCGTTGACCAGCCCGAGTGCCAGGGCCTGCCGGGCGTCGAGCCAGGTGCCGGTGAGCGACAGTTGGAGGGCCATGCGCCGACCGACGGCTTCTTGCAGCAACTGGCTCATTCCCCAGCCCGGGTGAATACCGACCTTCACATGAGTGTCGGCGAAGGCCGCCTCGGTGGAGGCAATGAGAAAATCGCAGTTCAGGGCCAGTTCGAAGCCACCGGTGACCGCCGGGCCATTTACCGCACCGATCAGTGGTTTGTCCAGTTTGGCCAGGACATCGGGCAGGTCGGCGCCGTCGCCGCGGGGATCGATGAGGTTTTCGGCGCCCAGCACCTTCAGGTCCAGACCGGCGCAGAAGGCGGATCCGGCACCGGTGACCACCACCACCCGCACGGCGGTGTCGGCCGTCGCTGCTTCCAGGGCGTCGTAGAGGGCTGCCAGCAACGACTGGTTCAAGGCATTGCGGCGCTGGGGGCGGTTCAGGGTGATCCAGGCCGCACCGTCCTGGATGTCGTACAAGACTTCTTCCGTGGCCATCAGCCGCTTCTCCTTTCCGTTTCAGCTCCCGCCGCGCACCAGCATGGTGGCCGGATCCAGCACCAGGGACAGTTCGCCGACACCCCTCAGGGGCTGGACCTGGACGCTGCCGCCCTCGGGAGACAGCTGCACCAGGATATCGAAAAGACCATCCACCGGTTGGATCTGGGGCGGTAGCCCACCTTCATCCGGGGCTTCGTGACGGTGGGTGCGCACCGTGAACCAGGTGCGAAGCTGGAACCGATCGGCCAGGGCCTTGAGGTCCGTCAGCATCGCCCCGCTGGTCGGTTCATCGAAGGGCAGGCCGTCCACTAGGAGTACTTCGGGTTGGAATATCCCCTGGGCGGTGAGATCCGTCATGCGCTCCTCGAGCCGGGGGGCGCTGAACCCATCCACCCGGAAGGTCATGATAAACAGATGGGGCTGAAGCGATTCCCACAGGGGAGTGATTTCCCGCACGGACTGTTCGGCCGCCGTCGTCTGGAGTACTTCCTGGTACCAGAGAGAGACTTTCTGCACGGGGTCGTTGAGACTGATATGCAGCACGTTGCGGCCCTCGATGAGGCTGTCGAGGGCCAGTTGCACAAGGAAGGCGGTTTTGCCGACGCCGGCACGGGCCAGCACGGCGCCGAATCCCCCCGGGGGGAGGGGGGCTTCGACGGCGCGGTTCAGAATGCGCATCGGGTTGCGCAGCATCAGTTCATTTTTGAGCATCTAACGGCTCCTCATCGGTTGTCGGTTGTCAGTTATCGGTTATCGGTTATCAGTTATCGGTTGCCGGGATTTTGCCTGCCAACGATAAACAAATAACCGATAACTGTTTTTACCGCTCTCGTCGCGTTGCCGCTATTTCTTTTTTTCCGCTGCCTGCCGGATCAGTTCCTCGGCGATGGACCGGGGCACCTGGCGGTAAGAGGCGAATTCCATGGTAAACTGGGCCTTGCCCTGGGTCGAGGAGCGCAGCACGGTGGAGAAACCGAACATTTCGGCCAGTGGCACTTGGGCCTCGATGACGCACATGGGCCCCTCGTCCTGGGCGCCCACAATCATGCCACGGCGCTGGTTGAGCAGTCCCATGGCGGCGCCCTGGAATTCGCTGGGCGTTTCCACCGTCACTTTCATGATCGGCTCCATGATCACCGGGGCGGCCTTGTGGTAGCCTTCGCGGAAGGCCCCGCGGGCAGCGGCCTGGAAGGCCATGTCCGAGGAGTCCACCGCATGGGCTGCGCCGTCGTTGATGGTCACCTTTACCCCGGTGACCGGAAAGCCCATCAGCGGCCCCTTGGCCAGGCAGTTGCGAAAGCCCTTCTCGCAGGCCGGAATGAAGGCGGTGGGAATGGCGCCCCCGGTGACCTTGTTTTCAAAGACGAAGTCGGCCTCGGCTGTCGGCTCGATGGTGCCGGCCACCCGCCCGAATTGTCCGGCGCCGCCGGTCTGCTTCTTGTGGATGTAGTTGAAGGGGGCCGCCTGGGTAATGGTTTCCCGGTAGGCGACCTGGGGTTGTCCGGTTTCCACCTCGGCCTTGTACTCCCGCCGCATCCGTTCCACATAGACGTCCAGATGCAGTTCGCCCATGCCTTCGATGATCGTTTGGCCGGTTTCCTCGTTGACGAAACTGCGAAAGGTCGGATCCTCCTTGGTGAAGCGGTTGAGGGCCTTGGACATGTTGATCTGGGCCTTGTTGTCCTTGGGGACGATGGACAGGGAAATCACCGGTTCCGGTACGAACATGGAGGTCATGGTGAGGTGCAACTCGGGGCTGGTGAAGGTGTCCCCCGAGGCGCAGTCGATGCCGAACAGGGCACCGATGAGGCCGGCGGGGATCTGGTCGATGTCCTCCATCTGGTCGGCATGCATCCGCACCAGGCGGCCGATTTTCACCTTCCTGCCGCTGCGGACGTTGATCACCGTGTCCCCCTTGGCCAGGCGGCCCTGGTAGACCCGGATGTAGGTCAACTGGCCGTAGGGGCCGTCCTCCAGCTTGAACGCCAGGGCCACGGTGGGGTCCTCGACGCGGCTGCTCAGAACTACCGGCGCCTCTTCTCGGCTCAGATCCAGGGCTTCGTTGGCCACGTCTCTGGGGCAGGGGAGCAGGGCGTTGACGGCATCCAGCAACGGTTGGATCCCCTTGTTCTTGTAAGCCGATCCCATCAGAACGGGGGTGATGCGTCGCTCCAGGACGCCGCGCCGCAAGGCCTCGACAATCATCTCGGGCGTAATCTCGGCCTCTTCGAGGATCGCTTCCGTGAGGGCGTCGCTGAAGAGGGAGGCCGCGTCGATCATCGCTTCCCGTTGGGCCGCGGCCTCGGCCTGCAAGTGCGCGGGAATCGGTTCGCGGCGGAGGATCTCCCCGTTGGCCCCGTCAAAATAGATCGCCTCCATGCGGATCAGGTCCACCACGCCCTGAAAATCGGCCTCCAGGCCCAGGGGCATTTGGATGGCCACGGCGTTGTGGCCGAGTTTTTCCCTGAGTTGCGTCAGCACCCGTGTCGGGTTGGCCCCGCTGCGGTCGCACTTGTTGACAAAGGCCATGCACGGCACCTTGTAGCGCTTCATCTGCTGATCGACGGTGATGGACTGGGATTGGACGCCGCCCACGGCGCAGAGCACGAGGATGGCGCCGTCCAGCACCCGCAGGGAACGCTCCACCTCGATGGTGAAATCCACGTGGCCGGGGGTATCGATGATGTTGACCTGGTGTCCGCCCCACTGACAGTAGGTGGCGGCGGAGGCGATGGTGATGCCGCGTTCCTTTTCCAGCTCCATCGAATCCATGGTCGCCCCGACCCCATCCTTGCCCTTCACGTCGTGGATGGCGTGGATGCGCTGGGTATAAAACAGGATCCGTTCGGTCAGGGTGGTCTTGCCCGAGTCGATATGGGCGCTGATGCCGATGTTGCGAACTTTTTCGATGTTGTCCGTCATGATGGTGTTCCTTGCTTGCCAGATGAAAACATGCCCGATTGGAATTGGAAACAGACAAAAAAATCCCTTTTGAAACATCAAAAGGGATAGTCTCTGCTCAGAAAAACTCTTTAATCTACGATTCTGGAAGATGTTGTCAAGAGAAAAATGAAAAGGTCGGGGCGCAGGTTTAAAGCGTGAAAATTTCGGTTCGAGAATTTCCACTGCGATAGCGGCGGAAATCGTCCAGGATCCGACCGTGGTCGAAGGCCAGGGACCTCGGCAGCCGGTCCAGGGGAAACACCTGTGCCCGCCGGGCGTCGTCGCCGCCCCGGGGGGTTCCTTCGGCGCGGGCGATGAAGACCGTACTGACGGTGTGATGGCGGGGATCGCGGTCCGGTGCGCTGTAGGTGTGAAACTGCTCCACGAGTTCCACCGCCAGCCCCGTCTCCTCGGCGGCTTCGCGCCGGGCCGCGGCTTCGATGGATTCGCCGTAATCGACGAAGCCGCCGGGCAGGGCCCACCCCGGCGGCGGATTGGCGCGTTCGATGAGGACGATGCCCTCGGGGGTTTCAATGATCACGTCCACGGTGAGATAAGGGTTTCGCGGGTGGTCAACCATGGTCACAGCTCCGGGGCGCCGGCGGGAATCAGGCAGACGAAGACCAGGGCCTTGGTGCCGGGATTGCGGATCTGGTGCTCCACGTCTCCCGGCACGAAGACCGCCGTTCCGGGGTTGATGGGGTGCCAGCGGTCGTCGGAAAAGATTTCGCCACGGCCGGAATGGACGAAAATCTCATGCTCCCAGGCATGCCGGTGCCGGGGGGTGTGGCCGCCGGGGGCGATTTCAAATACCCGCATGCAGAAGTTGGGGGCGCCGTCGGCTTTGCCGATGACCACCCGTCCCACCACTCCCCGGGCCGGCCCATTGTCGAACGGAATTCCTGGATTGGTCGAATAATCGCAAATTTTCATATCCGCTCCGTGAAAGTCATCTGAGTTTTGTGGATCACTTTAGCAGGCCGCAACCGCACCGTCAATCCGCCTCCGGCGCCGACCCGCCTGCTTTGGGGGTTCAGGCGCCGTTGATGCGGTGGGCCTTTCCTTTTCCGGCCCCAGGGTCCCGTCAAAGTCGGGGGTTCCGTCAATTTTTTGCCGAATGGCACCGTCTTCCGCCGATCTTCCCAACCGCGGATGCCTCACCGACGTTGGGCATGAGACGGGAAAATTCAAGTGTCAAGTGAACTAAAGTGACTAAAGTGAGCTAAAGTGAAGGAATCCTGGCAGTTATATAAAAACCGGAGCGCAGCGACGCCACCACTTTAGTCACTTTAGTCACTCGTAATTTTAGTCACTCAGAAAAGCGTCAGCGACGAGGGATCCGCAGTTGAGAACACAGACGGGAGGATGGACTAAACCGGAAAAAACCCTCCAAGGGATCATCGCCAAACTTTGACGGAACCCTGTTTCCGGCCCCTGCTTGACGCGCCCCGGTCTTCAGGGCAAAGTAAGGGGGTATCCATCCATGTCTCTGGACGGATACAACGTCGTGGTCAACCCGGAATCCAAGGAGAAGCGGTGTGGACTTGAATCAGCATTGCCCCGACAAGGTGGTGAACGCCCAGACAGCCGTCGCCACGATCAAGAACGGCAGCCGCGTGTTCATCGGCACCGGCTGTGGCGAACCCCAGCACCTGATCCACGCCATGGTGGCCCAGCGGAGCCTGCAAGACATCATGGTCTACCAGATGCTGTCGTTGACCTTCGCCGATTACGTGGACGACCCCGACTTTTTGAGGCGCTTTTCGCTGAAGCTCTTTTTCATCAGCGCTGGGATGCGCAAGGCGGCCTTCGAGGGCAAGATCGATTACATTCCCAGTTACCTGTCCCAGATTCCCAAGCTGTTTCATTCGCGCCGGATCGGTCTGGACGTGGCCCTGATCCAGGTGAGCCCTCCGGATCGTTTCGGCTACTGCAGTCTCGGTGTTTCGGTGGACATCACCCTGGCCGGGATGGCCAACGCTCGGCGGGTTATCGCCCAGGTCAATCCCCGGATGCCGCGCACCTGGGGGGACAGTTTCGTCCATGTGGACGACATCGACCTGTTCGTGCTTCACGAAGAGCCTCTGGTGGAAAGCCTGCCCGAAATGCGTGACACCGAGGTGGCGTTGCGCATCGCCTTTTTCGTCAACCAGCTCGTTGATGATGGCGCCACCTTGCAGATCGGTTTCGGGCGTCTGCCCTACGCCATTCTCGGGTATCTGAACAACAAGAACGACCTGGGCATCCATACCCAGTTGATCACCGACGGGTTTTTGCCGTTGTTTGAACAAGGGGTGATTACCAACAAGAAGAAGACCCTCCTGCCCGGCCGTACCGTGGCTTCCCTCTGCATGGGCTCTGAAGCGCTCTACGATTATGTGAACAACAATCCGATTTTCTATTTTCGCTCATCGGAATTCGTCAACGATCCCACCGTCATCGCCCGCAACGACAACTTCGTTTCCATCAGCTCGGCCCTGGAAGTGGACCTCACCGGCCAAGTGTGCTCCGACTCGATGGGATACCTTTTCTACAGCGGCATCGGCGACCAGGTGGACTTCCTGCGCGGCAGCACCATGAGCAAGGGGGGCTTTGCCATTATCGCCCTGCCGTCCACCGCCCAGAACGGCACGGTGTCGCGCATCGTGCCGAGCTTGAGCAAGGGCGCCGGGGTGGCCACGACCCGCGGCGACGTCAATTTCGTCATCACCGAGTACGGCATCGCCGAGCTGGCGGGCAAGGGGATCTACCAGCGGGTGATGGAACTGGCCCAGATCGCCCATCCGAGTTTCCGCGAGGATTTGATCAACGTGGCCAAGAAGCACCACTACATCTTCGCCGACCAACTTCCGCCGACGCGCCAGGACCTGCTCTTTCTGGAGGATTACAAGAGCACCCGGCGCCTCCGTAACGGCAAGACCGTGGAGTTTCGTCCCCTGCTGCCATCGGACGAGTTCAACTACCGCAATTTCTTCTACAGCCTGAAGGAAGAGACGATCTACCTGCGTTTCTTCTACAAGATGAAGCTTTTCTCCCATGAAATCGCCCAGAAGCAATGGGCCAGCGTGGACTACAAGAAAAACATGTCGGTCATCGGACTGGCGCAGAACAGGGGCCACAAGGAGATCGTGGCCATCGGTTCCTACGCTTACGAGGAGGCAGACCGGGCCGAGGTGGCCTTCGTGGTGCGGGAAGACTTCCAGGGCCAGGGGATTGCTTCCTACATGCTCGACATGCTGGAGAAAATCGCCAAGGAAAACGGGTATCGGGCCTTTTCCGCCACCGTCCTGCGGGAAAACCTGGCCATGATCAACGTTTTCAAGCGCCGTTATCCCAATGCGCGCACCGTGGCCAACGGCGGTAGCGATATCACCCTGATCATGGAATTCGAAGACGCGGTGCCCCCCCCGCGGGGCGACAAGAATGCCAGCACCTGCACCTGAGTCAGCCGTGGTCGTCTGCAGCGATGTGCAGGACCGTTGTTGGCGCCAGTGGATCGTGGACGGCGCCCAGGCGCTGGGGGTTTCCGTCACGGCGGCCCAGGCGGCGCAAATGGCCCGGTGCGCCGCCGAGCTGATCGCCTGGAACCGCCGGATCAATCTGACCGCCATCACCGACCCGGCGCAGATGGCCTTCAAGCATTTCGTCGATGCCGTGGTGCCGGCTCCCTGGCTGCCCGAGGGGGGACGGGTGTTGGATGTCGGTTGCGGCGCGGGCTTTCCAGGCATTCCGCTGAAGATGGTGAGGCCCGACTTGCACCTGATGCTCATCGACGCGGTGCGCAAGAAAATTTCCTTTGTTTCCCACTTGATTCGCATGCTGGGCCTGACGGCGGCGGTGGCGCGTCACCTGCGGCTGGAAGAGCTGGGGCGCCAGGCGCCCCGGCCGGCCTTTGACGTCATCGTCTGCCGGGCCGTGGGGCCCTTGAATACCTGGCTGACCGATGCCGTCGAACTTTTGGCCGAAGGCGGAAGCGTGCTGGCGTGGAAAGGGCCGGCCGTGGACGAAGAGCTGGCCGCCCTGCGCCGGTCCGGTGACCCGGCGGATCGCATCCGTCTTGGCGATGGTTGGGCAACGGTGGCGCTGACGGCCTATCGTCTGCCGGTGATCGGTGACCGACGTACTCTGGTGAGGATCACGCCCCTGGGCTGAAGCGGGCCTTTTCGGCGCGCTGGATTTTTGTGGATAAGGAGTCGGATTCGTGCAAACCTTGCTCTCCCTGATCAAGATCGCCGCGGTCTTGGGCGGCGGTATGCTGTTGGGACGGATGTTTTTCGAAGAGGACAAGAAAGCCAAACGTGCCGGTGCCCCCTGGTACACACCTTACATGACGGTTCCGGGGATCCTGGTGCTGTTGGCGCTGGCACTGCCCCTAATCATCTGGCTCTACGTCCGACTGCGCTGAAGGGCGCACGCAGTCCGGCGGCCCCGTTGCGCCCGTCTCCGAGGAGGGGTTCATGAAGCGCGAGGAGTTTACCCGGCAACTGTCCATCGGGTCAGAGACCTTCACCGTTTACGATATTCGAAAACTGGAAGCCATGGGGCTGGCGGACATCTCGAGCCTGCCGTTTTGCATCAAAGTCCTGCTGGAGAATCTGCTGCGTCGCTTCGATGGCCGCATCGTCAAGGAAACCGATTTGCTCGCCCTGGCCCGCTGGCAGCCGCGCTATGAGGCCCCGGTGGAGATTCCGTTTCATCCAGCCCGGGTTCTGATGCAGGATTTCACCGGGGTGCCGGCGGTGGTGGATCTGGCGGCCATGCGTGATGCGGTCGGTAGCCTGGGCGGGGACGCCCGCCGCATCAACCCCCGGGTGCCGGTGGAACTGGTGGTGGACCACTCTGTGCAGGTGGACGCTTTCGGCACCGCCGATTCACTGGAAAAGAACGTGGCCCGCGAATACGAGCGCAACGGGGAGCGCTACGCTTTGCTCAAGTGGGCCCAGCGCAGTTTCGCCAACTTCAAGGTCGTCCCCCCCAACAGCGGCATCTGTCACCAGGTCAACCTCGAACACCTGGGCCGGGTGGTGGTGCGCGAGAAGGCCGCGGAGGCCTTGATCGCCTATCCGGACACCCTGGTGGGCACCGACTCGCACACGCCCATGATCAACGGGATCGGTGTGCTCGGCTGGGGCGTCGGGGGGATCGAGGCCGAAGCCGTGATGCTCGGCCAGCCCTACTACATGACCCTTCCCGAGGTGATCGGCATCCGCCTGGGCGGAGAATTGAAACCCGGGGTGACGGCCACCGATCTCGTGCTTGCGCTCACCGAGCTTTTGCGCCAGCGCAAGGTGGTGGAAAAGTTCGTGGAGTATTTCGGTCCCGGCCTGGCCAACCTCACGGTGGCGGACCGGGCCACCATCGCCAATATGACCCCGGAAAACGGCTCCACCCTGGGCTTTTTTCCCGTGGATGCCCGCACCATCGAATACCTGCGTCTCACCGACCGGTCGGAGCGGGCCGAGCGGGCCGAGGCCTACTGCAAGGAGATGGGCCTTTTCGCCCACGGCGACGAGACGCCGACCTACACCGAAACCATCGATTTCGATCTGGGGGCGGTGGTGCCCTCGGTGGCCGGTCCGGCCCGGCCCCAGGATCGCATCGCCCTGACGGATCTCAAGGCGCAGTTTGAAAAGATCCTGGGCGGCGACTATCCCCACGATGCCGGATTGAAACAGATCTCCACCTTCGTGGACGAATCCGGCAGCCGTACCCAGCGCCCGGAAAGCCGGGAACCGGGAGAACGCCGGTACTTTCCCGTGGATCTCCACGGCCCACGCATGGCCATCGGCGACGGCAGCATCGTCATCGCGGCCATCACCTCATGCACCAATACCTCCAATCCGGCGGTCATGCTCGGCGCCGGGTTGTTGGCCAGAAACGCGGTCCGCCGGGGGCTGCGGGTGCCCGGGTACGTCAAGACCTCGCTGGCACCGGGATCCAGGGTGGTGGTGGACTACCTGACCCACGCCGGGTTGATGCCGTACCTGGAAGCCCTGGGGTTTCACGTGGTCGGCTTTGGCTGCACCACCTGTATCGGCAACAGCGGACCGCTGCATCCGGAGATTGAACGCCTGATCCGGGAGCAACATCTCACTGTGGCCAGCGTGCTTTCCGGCAACCGCAACTTCGAGGCGCGCATTCACCAGGCGGTGCGGGCCAATTTTCTCGCTTCTCCTCTGCTGGTGGTGGCCCTGGCCCTGGCCGGGCGCATCGACATCGACACGGAACAGGAACCTCTCGGATGGGACCCCAACGGAGAACCGGTGTTTCTCAGGGAGATCTGGCCTTCGGCGGAAGAGATCCGGGACGCGGTCCGGACCCATCTGGATCCGACTTTTTTTGAACACCAGTACGGCCGGATTTTTGACGGGGACAAGTTCTGGCGGGCACTGGACGTGGCCGAAAGCACCACCTTCCCCTGGGACGGTCAGTCCACCTACATTAAAAATCCGCCGTATTTCGAAGGATTCTCCCTCGATGCGACTCCGCCGGGAGACATCGAGGACGCCCGGGTGCTCATGGTCCTGGGTGACACGGTGACCACGGACCATATCTCTCCGGCCGGCGCCATCCCCGCCGATTATCCCGCCGGGCGCTACCTCCAGGATAATGGCGTGACACCGGAAGACTTCAACTCATACGGATCGCGCCGGGGCAATCACGAGGTGATGATGCGCGGCACCTTCGGCAACATCCGCATCAAGAACGCCCTGGTGGCCCCCACCGAGGGGAGCTTCACACGCAAGTTTCCCGGGGGCGACCAGATGAGTGTCTATGACGCGGCCATGGCCTACCACCAGGAGCAAACCCCGTTGATCGTGTTGGCCGGCAAGGAATACGGCACGGGCAGCTCGCGGGACTGGGCCGCCAAGGGGACCCTGCTCCTCGGTGTACGGGCCGTGCTGGCGGAAAGCTACGAGCGGATCCACCGGGCCAACCTCGTGGGAATGGGCGTGCTGCCCCTGGTGTTCGAAGAGGGGCAGGGCTGGCGCGGGCTCGGCCTCGACGGCAGCGAGACGTTTTCCATCGAGGGAATCGCGGCGATCACCCCACGGGGCAGCATGAGGGTGCGGGCGGTGAAAACCGACGGCAGCGCCGTTGATTTCAAGGCCGTGGCCCGCTTGGACACCGAGGTGGAGGTGGACTATTTTCGCCACGGCGGCATTCTGCCCTATGTATTGCGGCGGATGATGGGCGGCGAGGGGGGATGAGGGCGCCTTAGATGCGTTCAAAGTTCAAGGTTTCAGCGTTGGCGCCGGCTGTTGGCGAGATGTCGCCATGTTTTGTTTCATGCTGTGATGGGTTTCGTTTCACTTTACTCATTCTGCAGGGTGCTACGGCATGGTATCGTAGGATGGGAGGAGTGATAGCGAATCCCATCAATGCCATCTTGAATTCAATTCGGAATTATCTCGGTCCGTCCAGAAATGAAGACTTTTTCGTGAAATACGGCGTACGCTCGATTTGGACCGGACGAATAGCAGCGCTGTTTCGAAGATTCAAATCTTGGTGCCCAACGCTAAGATCTCGGAAAAAGACTATTTATGGATGGACCCTAGACAATGCCGCTGGCGCAAGCCGAGTCCGGTCGCTGTCAATGCGCCCTAAGCGCCTCAGGCAGCTTGCCGTTGCCCAGTCAGCTTGTGGCTAAACGGTGTCTCGGGCCGCCATACGCCGTTGGGGGCTCTTCAAAATTGCTCGCAGATGATCAATATGCTGCGCTTTTCGAATTCACCCACGCCTTGTCTGACAGCCCGATACTTGTTTATCCGCAGGCTGATCACTCAACCCCCTGGCCACCCACTCAGATGTTTCAACCGGTTGAAGCAACACAGAAGACAGCATCTCCAATCTGTTGCCATCGGTATCCTCGCCACCCGGCGGGAGCAAGCCGTGCTGGACCGTCGCTCCGGAACTGTCTGAGACGCTTACCGTCCGTTGGCCCGGACAGTACTCGACTTGTGCCAAAACGAAGATTTCTCTCATCATGGCAGTGCCGCTTGGCCAACGTTATGGCCCTGTCCGGGCTTACGGACGGTTGGCGCCGAGTTTTCCGAGCGCCGGATAGGGCGGCTTGCGGACGACGGCGGTACGGTTCTCGAAGAGTTTCCTGCCATTTTTCAGCCATCTGAAACCACCGGGGCAACCAAGAGGTTCACTTTTTGTGGCGCGTTGTGGCGCGGGCGGCACCGCCGTTGAAGAACCGGCTTAACCCGGTGGACGCAGGGCCGGGTTTTTTACAATTTCCGATGCCTTCAGGGGATAAAAAAGAAAAAGAACCCCCATGGTCGGACGAGAGGATTCTGCCGGCTTGATCCGCTCCGGGGTTCATGCTACTTTGCCAAGACTGGCTTGCTGTTAAATTATCCGATTGAAATCATGAAGAAAGATCCATGCCGCGATTTCCTCTCCAAGATGTCCGCCAAGAAGTAGCGGCCCTGAATATCGGCACAAAGATCAAACAACTGCGCCTCAAGCGCGGGTTGACGCTTCAGGCGGTGTCCGACCGTACCGGTCTTTCCAAGCCTTCTTTGTCGCAGATTGAAAACAACAGCGGTGCCCCGCCCATTGCCACCTTGATCAAAATCTCCAACGCGCTGGGGGTCAAGATCGGTTATTTCTTTCAGGACGCACCGGATCAGCAACGGTTGGTGGTGGTGCGCCGCGAAGCGCGCCAGGAGATCAAGAAGCTCAACCACGCGGATCGCTACGTCAGGGTCGGTTACCGCTACGAGTCTCTGGCCCATCCCATGGTGGACAAGCAGATGGAACCGTTCATCGTGGAAATCGACCCCTGCGAAATCGACGAAATTCCTTACAACACCCACGATGGCGAAGAATTCATCTTCGTTTTAAACGGCCGTCTCGAGTTCCGTTCCCCCGATCAGGTCATCGAGCTGGCGCCGGAGGACAGTATCTATTTCGATTCCTCCATTCCCCACGGTCTCCGGGGCCTCGGCGAATCAGCCCGGGTCATGGTGGTGGTGTTCACCGGTTGAGTTTATTTTTGGCCTTGACTTCGGCGCTGAGGCCCCGTAAGGGTTTGGCCAAGCTGAAAGCATTTTCGGTCTCGCCTAACACTTCAAGCCTCAAGGGGGCCCCCGGATGCAGGAAATCCGCTTCCACGGCCGCGGCGGCCAAGGCACTGTCCTGGCATCCATCTCTCTGGCCAAGGCTTTCTTCGAAGCCGGCTGGGAGGTGCAAACCTTTCCTCTCTTCGGCGTGGAGCGACGCGGTGCCCCGGTGGAAGCCTACCTGCGCATCGCCCACGAAAAGATCTACCTACGCAGCGGGGTGTACACCCCGGACCACATCGTGGTGATGGATGCCAAGCTCATCGGCGCCATCGACGTCACCCGGGGACTCAAACCCGGCGGTTGGATTCTGGTCAACAGCGCCGTTCAACCCCACATCGACGTAACAGCAGGCGATTTTCGCCTTGCCTGGGTCGATGCCACCAGTGTTGCCGTGACCCATCGGCTCGGCACCCGGACCCATCCCATCATCAACACGGCTGTCCTGGGGGCTTTTGCCCGGACCTTCGGAATGCCGGATCTGGCACATATCGAGACCGCCATCCGCCAGGAAGTGCCGGTCAAAAAGGAAGAAAACGTCGCTGCGGCCCATGCCGCCTACGACCAGGTCCACTTTCTCAGAGGGGAGGAAGCATGATCGCATCCCTGCGTCCGACGCTGCTCTTTCCCGTCACCCGCACCAGCACCGAGGCCAACCGCACCGGCTCATGGCGTTTCGTGCGCCCGGTGTACCGCTTCAAGACGGCCCCGTGCAGCGCGGCCTGTCCGGCCGGCATCGACATCCCCACCGTGGAAATGCTCGCCTCCCGGGGTCAGTTGTACGACGCTTGGGTACACATCTGCCGCGAGAACCCCTTTCCCGCGGTCTGCGGCCGGGTCTGCTTCCATCCCTGCGAAGACGCCTGCAACCGGGCCGAGCTGGACGCTTCCATCGCCATCAACGCACTGGAACGTTACATCGGCGATGCCGGTCTGATGGCCCACAGTCCACTGGCCGCGCCGGAGGTGGCCCCTCTTCAGCGCCGGGTGGCCATCGTGGGCGCGGGGCCGGCAGGGCTGGCGGCGGGGTATTTTCTGACCCAACTGGGAATTGCCGCCGAGATCTTCGAGAGTAGCGAGGAACCCGGCGGCGTGCTGCGGTGGGGAATCCCGTCCTACCGGCTGCCCAAGTCCGTGCTGGCGGCGGAGATCGCCCGCATCGAGAAGGCGGGGGTAGGGATCCACTGTGGCCGGGCCATCACTCCGGACGCGCTGAACGAGCTGGCCGCGCGTTACGACGCCGTGCTGGTGGGGGCCGGCCTGGCGGCCACCCTGCGGCTCAACATTTCAGGCGAGGCGTCCATCGTCGACGGGCTGGCCTTTCTGAGAGATGTGCAGACCGGATCGGCGCCGGTGGTCAGCGGTGAGGTGGCGGTGATTGGGGGCGGCAACACCGCCATCGACGTGGCCCGCACCCTGTTGCGGCAGGGAGCAAGGCCAACCATCGTCTACCGTCGGCGGCGGCAGGACATGCCGGCCTTCGGCCACGAAATTGCCGCCGCGGAGGCCGAAGGGGTCCGTATCGTCGAATTGATGGCGCCGGTTTCGGTGGCGGCGGACGGCGACGGGATGCGCCTGGAAGTTCAGCCGATGACGGCCGCCGAGGTGGGATCCGACGGCCGGGTGCGAGCCGTGCCGGCCAAGCAGCCGCCTCAAACCCTCCGTTTCAATAGGGTGTTCTCAGGCATCGGGGCCGAGGTGGCGGAGCCCTGGCACCGGCCCGGTGACGAAGCCGATACCATCCGTCTGAGCCATTGCGTCATTCGTTGCGCCCCCCACGCCATGGGCTACATCGGTGATCCCGTCACCGCGGAAAACAGCGTGGCCCACGCCATCGGTTCCGGCAAACAGGCCGCCATTGCCCTTCACGCCCTGTTCACCGGGGGCCCGGAGGCGGTGCTGCCGGCCGTGGATCGCTGCCGGGTGGGGCCGGGGCCGGCTCTGTCGCTGGAGATCTACCTCAACGGTGAAAGAAGCCATCGCACCAGTCGGATGGTGACCTTTGCCGACATCAACGCCGATTATTTCTCCCGTGCCGCGCGCTGCGTCATTCCGGCCCTGGCGCCGGCCGCGGCGGCGGCCGGTTTTCAGGAGGCCGTGACGACCCTCAGACCCCGGGAGGCCTTGGCCGAGGCGGCCCGCTGTTTCAACTGCGGGATCTGCAACGACTGCGACAACTGCCGCATCTTCTGCCCGGAGCAGACCATTTTGGTGGATGCGGGCGGGCGGCGCAGCGTGGACCTGGACTACTGCAAGGGGTGCGGGATCTGCACGGTGGAGTGCCCCCGCTGCGCCATGGACATGGAGGAGGAATCGGCATGAGGCAGGTTCTGGAAGGCAGCCACGCCATCAGCGAAGCGGTGCGACTGGCCAAGGTCCAGGTGGTGGCCGGTTACCCGATCACCCCCCAGACCCACATCATCGAGGCCATCAGCCAGTACTGTGCCGACGGGTCCCTCAAGGCCCGTTTCATCCCGGTGGAAAGTGAGCATTCCTCAATGGCGGCGGTGGTGGGCGCCGCGGCCACCGGGGTGCGCACCTTCACCGCCACCAGCAGCCACGGCCTGGCCCTGATGCACGAGATGCTCCACTGGGCGTCGGCGGCACGGCTGCCCATCGTCATGGGGGAAGTCAACCGGGCCCTGGGGCCAGGATGGAATATCTGGACGGACCAGAGCGACAGCCTGTCCCAGCGGGATACCGGCTGGATTCAGCTCTACTGTGAGGATGCCCAAGACGCCCTGGATACCACCCTCATCGCCTTCCGCCTGGCCGAGACGGTCAACCTGCCGGCAATGGTGGTCATCGACGCCTTTTACGTCTCGCACACCTTCGAACCGGTGGATGTGCCGGACCAGGAAACGGTGGACCGTTTCCTGCCGCCACTGGCGCCGCGTTTTCGCATCGACGTCGATCACCCCCAAGCCCTGTATCCCATGGTGGGCCCGGCCTTTTTCATGGAGATGCGCCGCAGCATCCAGGAAGGGATGGAAGCGGCCGGTCCCGCCTTCGACGCCATTGCCGGCGAGTTCGAAAGCGTTTTCGGGCGCCGCTACAGCGCCGTGGAAACCGTAGGTTGCGAGGATGCCGACCTTGTTCTGGTGACCACCGGTTCGGTAACCAGTACGGCCCGCATCATCATTGCCCGGCAGCGTGAGAAGGGAAAGCGCGTGGGGCTGTGCAAGATCAAGCAATTTCGGCCTTTTCCCGCCGAGGTGATCCGTGCCGTCCTCGGACCGGTGCCGCGTATCGCCGTCATCGACCGCAACGTTTCCTTTGGCAGCGGCGGGATCTTCGCCCGGGAAATCCAGAGCGCCTTGTGTCCACTGGAAAAACGCCCTGCCGTTTACAGCTACATCGCCGGTTTGGGCGGCCGGGACATTACGCCGGAGACCATCACCGAGGTGCTGCGCCTGGCCGAGGAGACGCCGATGCCGGCGGCCGAGAGCGGTTGGGTGGGGCTGAATCCGGATGTAAAACCTTGATTTCCAGAATGATTTAAGACCAAAGACCAGAGGATTGGGAGACGCCATGAGCGAGCCGATCAATGCCGACCGTGGGCTGACCTACCCGGGCAACCTGGGTTGCCCGGGCTGCGGCGCCAGCATCGCCATCAACCACGCCCTGAAGGGTCTCGGTGAGAAAACCGTGCTGGTGATCCCGGCCTCGTGTTTTGCCATCATGGCCGGCCCCTATCCCATGACGGCCCTGAAGGTGCCCATCCTGCACACCGCCTTTGCCACCGCGGCGGTTACCGCCGCCGGGGTTCGGGCCGGGCTGGACATGCAAGGGGACAACGAGACCACCGTGGTGGCCTGGGCCGGCGACGGCGGTACCTTTGATATCGGCATTCAGTCCCTGTCCGGCGCCGCCGAACGCAACGATGACATCATCTTTGTCTGCTACGACAACGAAGCTTACATGAACACCGGGGTGCAGCGCTCCTCGGCCACCCCCTACGGCACCCGCACCACCACCACCCCCGGTACCGGTTGGAAGCGCACCCGGAAGAAAAACATCATGGAGATCATGGCCGCTCACCGCATTCCCTACGCCGCCACGGCCAACATCGCCTTCCCGGACGACTTCATCCGTAAGTTCACCAAGGCCCGCGAGACCCGGGGCGGCACGCGGTTTATCCACGTTTTTTCATCGTGCCCCACCGGCTGGGGCGTGGCCTCCTCCCTGGCGATCAAGATCGCCCGGCTGGCCACCCGCACCAACATTTTTCCCCTCTACGAGATCGAAAACGGCACCGATTGGACCCTGAACATGGAAGGCGACTTGCCGGTGGGGGATTACCTCGGCCTCCAGGGGCGGTTCCGTCACCTTAGCCCGGAGGATCTGGAGCAGATCCAGCGGGAGGTGGAGGCCAACCTGGCGCTGATCCAGGAGCGCGTGGCCGCCACCCGGGTGCGCAGGGCGCATTTGAAGCTGGAGGCTTGATTCTGTCGCAAACAATCAATTTCAACCACAGAGTTCACTGAGAAAGGGCAAAAACTCAAACCCATTGCCTCCGTGGTCGCGATGTTATCCGGGTTGGACTCGGATTTTTACGATTTTGTCAAATTTGGCCCGGCTGACAAGACAGCCCTCCGTCAACGTAAGGGTCTCTGCCGCCTGCCGACAATCTTCCCCCAAATCGCGGCCACGGCCCGCGCCCATCGTGCTGTTGTAGGAGCGGGCCATGCCCGCGAAAACAGCTTGGGAACTGGCCGAAAAGATGATCAAGACCGTGGCCGACGAGGGATCTCCAGCTCCGATTTTTTCCCAGTGTCAACCCTCCATGCCCCAATCTGTGGCCACCGGCTCGCGCATGAGCAGGTCCACGGCCTGCCCCGCGGCGGCGGCTGTCTCCGGAAACGGTTCGGAGAGGGCGCGGATGTGGCGCAGGTTGTCGGCGGTACGCAGGATGAGCATCACCAGGTCTCCTTCGGCCATTCCCGACCGGCGTTGGACGTCCGACCAATCCTCCCCCCGAGCCCAGGCATGGACCGTCGCCGCCGGCTGGGGCATGAGGGGCCGGACGGCAAAACCCCGGTCGATCATCTGGCGGGCGAAGGGGCGCAGGGTCCCTTGCAGCGTCAGACAGGCCGCCATCAGTTTGCTGTGGCGCTCCGGGGGCGCTGCGTTTTCGTCGATCTCCTTTTCCTGAACGAAACTGGCGATCATCCCGGCCAGCAGGGGCGGGTCCGAGGTGGTCAGTGCTCCGGTGCGCAGTCCCTGGGCGATGATCAGCGGTTGGTCCACCCGGAGCCGGGACGCCCAACGGCCGTCAGCGGTGAGCCGCCCGGCCTCGTCCACAAAACTGTGCTCCTGAAGAAAGGCAAGGTGGCGGCGAAAGTCGGCGGCCAGTAGCTGGGCCGGCCCGTCGATGCGGCGGCGGTGGAGGCGTCGGGTCTTCTCGCCAATGGCAAAGGCGGCCAGGGAGCGTGATAGAAGGTCTTCCACCTGGCTGGGGGAATGGGACAGCAGGAGGTTCAAGACCATGGAAAAATCGATGCGCACCTGGCTTTCCACCGCGGAGGGCGGGGCGGCGAGGAGCTCGGCGGCCAGGGCCAGATCCATGTAGGGGCCGGGCAGGGCCAGGATGAAGCCGATGCGGTCCATGCCGCGGCGGCCGGCCCGGCCGGTCATCTGCTGGATCTCGGTGGCCGTCAGGGGGGCGAAATCCTTGCCGTTGAAGCGGTCCGTGTTGAGAAAGGCCACCGTGCGGGCCGGAAAGTTCACTCCGGCGGCCACGGTGGAGGTGGCGAAAACGGCGGTGAGCAGTCCCTCGGTCATCAGGGTTTCCGCCACCAGCTTCCAGGCGGGGAGCTGTCCGCCGTGGTGAGCGGCCACGCCCCAACGGATCGCTGCTGAACGCTGGCGATGGCGTGCGATGTGTTCGCTGGTGGCGGACAGTTCGGCCAATCGTCGGCGCCGTTCTTCCGTTTGTCGCGGATCCGTTTCAATGCCGTTGCACAGGCTCAACGCGCGGTCGCAGTCGGCACGGGACTTGAGGAAAAAGATCGCCGGCAACAGGTCGTAGGCGGCCAGGACCCGGATGATCTGATCGAAGGGCGGCAGCCGTCGGCCCGGGGCCAGGCGCGGCGGACGGCGCTGGGTGGCGTAATCGAAAACCTTGCGATGAAGCCGGGGTTGCCCGTTCTTGTCCATGCCGGCGGTGAGGGGCATCAGGGTTCCGGAGGGATGCAGAAACAGCGCCTCCAGGGGGACGGGACGCTTCCCCGCCTGGACCACCGCGCAGGGCCGGCCGCGGATGGACACCAGCCAGTCGGCGATCTGGCGGGCGTTGCCGATGGTGGCCGACAGCAGCAGCAGCGGCACCCGCGGCGGCAGATAGATCATGACCTCTTCCCAGACCACGCCCCGATCCGGGTCGCCGAGAAAATGGGCCTCGTCGAGAACCACGAAGTCGGTATCGATCCCCGCTCCCCGGTCCATGGCATCGTAGAGCTGGTTGCGCAGGATCTCGGTGGTACCGATGGTCACCGGCGCTTCGGTGTTTTCCTTGCGGTCGCCGGTGAGGATCCCGACTTTTTCCGGGCCGAAGGCGACGCCGAATTCCCGATACTTGGCGTTGGTCAGCGCCTTGAGGGGAGAGGCGTACCAGGCACGACCGCCGGCCGTCAGCACCCTGGCGATGGCCTGTTCGGCGATCCAGGTCTTGCCCGCTCCGGTGGGGGCGGTGACGAGGCAGTCCCCTTCGGCGATCCGATCCAGGGCTTCGCGTTGGAAGCGGTCGGCGATAAAAGGGCCGGCCGTGGGGGCGCCGATCCGGGCAAAGACCCGGCGCAGACGGCTGTCGGCGCCGGGTTTCAACGTGGGCCTCGAACGCGGGTGCTCGGTGCCGCGCCGGGGCGGGCGCTTGGGAGGATACGGGCGCCGCTGCATCAGATCCGGTCGATCATGTCACGGACCACGGTCTTGGCATGACTGTCCACATCAAAGGGGGAGGCCCCGTTGAGATCGGCTTCGATCAGGGCGTTGTCGTAGGGAATGGCGCCGAGGAAGGTGAAATCCGGCAGGTTGGTTTTCAAGAAGGACACGTCCTTGTCCGAGCGGATCTTGTTGCCCACGATGGAAATGTTGCGCAGGCCGATTTCGCCGGCCAACTGGCGGATGTGGCCGGCGGTGTCGATGCTGCGGCGCCCCGGTTCCACCACGACGATGAGCCGGTCCACCGCCTGGGCCGTGCCGCGGCCCAGATGCTCGATGCCCGCTTCCATGTCCATCACCACCACCTCGTTTCGGGCCAGGACAATGTGGGTGATCAAGGCCTTGAGGAGGGTGCTTTCCGGGCAGATGCAGCCGGCGCCGCCTTTCTTGACGCCTCCCAGGCGCATCAGCTTGATGTTTTCCAGGCGGGCCGATAGGCTGTCCGGCAGGTCGTCCACCTTGGGGTTGAGTTTGAAGAAGCCGCCGATGGTGCCCGGCTGGGCCCCGGTGCGCTCGAAGATCATGGATTTCATCTCGGCGATGGGCACGATTTTCTCGGCGTCGGGAATGCCGACCGCGGCGGCCAGGTTGGCGTCCGGGTCGGCATCGATGGCCAGCACGCTGCGGCCTTGGGCGCTCAGGGTACGAATCAACAGGGCGGAGAAGGTGGTCTTGCCCACGCCTCCCTTGCCGCTGACGGCGATTTTCATGATGTTGTCCTTTCCGTCCAGATTCCTTCGTTTTTAAAAAACCTACTATAACACAGCCCGGCCGGGCGGCAAGGGCAGCGGCGGATTCCCGCCTCATGCCCGAGGTACCCGCCGACGAGGGCGTCATGGTCAAGACTGAAGGCGGAAGGGGCATCAAGCGGCGACCGATTGTTGACCGGAGAATGGATAGAGGATAGAAAAGCCGGAATTCAAATTCAAGACGAGGCGTTACCGTGACGATACAGACACGTTCAACCGGTGCGGCCACTTTTTCCACCAAGCCGCGGGCACCGGAGATCCTGGCCCCGGCCGGCAGCCGCGACAGCTTTCTGGCCGCCCTGGCCGGCGGGGCCGATGCGATCTATTGCGGGTTGAAAAACTACTCCGCCCGCATGGCGGCGGAAAATTTCACCCTGGAAGATATCGCCGCCCTCACCGAACTGGCCCATGCGCGGGGGGTGCGCGTCTATATCACCCTCAACGTGATGCTCAAGCCGGACGAGTTGGATGATACCGGCCGGCTCATCGGTATGTTGACACGCCAGGTGGCCCCGGATGGGATCATTTTCCAGGACCTGGCAGTGGTGGCGCTGGCCCACCAGGCAGGCTATCGTGGGGAGCTGCACCTGTCGACCCTGGCCAACGTGAGCTTTCCCGAGGCCTTGGCCCTGGTGCGGTCGTCCCTCGGGGTGGACCGCGTGGTGATTCCCCGGGAGCTTTCCATCGACGAGATCCGTTCCATGGCGGCGGCCTGCCCGGCGGGGCTACGCCTGGAGGCCTTTATCCACGGGGCCCTCTGTTACGCCGTTTCCGGCCGTTGCTACTGGAGCAGTTTTCTGGGGGGACGCAGCGGCCTGCGGGGCCGTTGCGTGCAACCCTGTCGCCGGCGCTACGAACAAGACGGCGGCAAGGCCCGGGCCTTTTCCTGCCAGGATCTGAGCCTCGACGTGCTGGTGAAAGTGCTCAAGACCGTCGACCAGGTGGCGGCCTGGAAGATCGAAGGGCGAAAGAAAGGCCCCCATTATGTCTACTACACCACGGCGGCCTACCGGCTGCTGCGGGATGAAGGCCATGATCCTCGGGCCAAACGCGACGCGCTTTCCCTGCTGAGTCGTGCGTTGGGGAGACCCGGCACCCACTACCGGTTTTTGCCCCAGCGTCCCCAGCACCCGGTGGCCGAGGGAGAAGCCGGCGCTTCCGGCATGCTGGTGGGGCGGGTTCGCGGCGGAGCGGGCAGCGCCTACCTGTCGCCCCGCGAGGCGTTGCTGGCCGGGGACATGGTGCGCATCGGCTACGAGGACGATTCCTGGCATACGGTGCTGCGCATCGGCAAGGCGGTGCCCAAGGGGGGGCGTTTCCATCTGAAACCGGTGCGGGGCAAATGGCCTCCCAAAGAGGCGCCGGTTTTTCTCATCGATCGTCGCGAGCCGGCTCTGGCTGAGATGATTGAACGACTCAAGGCCGAGCTGCCGGCGGTATCCGTCGTCGCGGCCCCGGTTTTCAGGGCCCGCCTGCCCGAGCCTCATCGCTTCGATCCGTCGGTGAGACGTCAACGCGTCGGTCGGCAAGGGAAGGGTGGACGAGACGGCTGCTGGCTTGATGAGGCTTGCCTGGAGACTGCCGCAAGAGACCGGCGGCGGCTCTGGTGGTGGCTCCCGCCGGTGATCTGGCCGGAGGAAACCGTTCGGTTGAAGGCCATGATCCAAAAGGCCGTGGCGGAGGGGGCCGCCGGGTTCGTCCTCAACGCGCCGTGGCAGCGGAGCCTTTTCCCGGAAAAGCCCGACATGCCCCTGTGGGCCGGGCCGTTTTGCAACCTCGCCAATCCTCTGGCCCTGGAGGCGGTCAAACGGATGGGGGTTGACGGTGTCGTCGTCAGCCCCGAGCTGGATGCCGATGCCTTGCTGGGGCTGCCGAAACGCAGTCCCTTGCCGTTGGGCATCGTTGTCGGCGGCAGTTGGCCCCTCTGCGTGGCGCGGATGGCGCCGGTGGCCTTGGAACAGGGAAAAGCTTTCCAGAGCCCCCGGGGAGAAATCGCCTGGGGGGTGGTCCATGGGTCCAATTTCTGGCTTTATCCCAACTGGACGCTCGATTTGAAGGAACACGAGGAAAGCTTGATCGATGCCGGGTACCGGCTGTTGATCCGTCTGGAGGAGGAGGTGCCGCCGGGCGTGTCGCTCAAGGAGCGGCCCGGATTGTGGAACTGGCACCTGACGTTGCGCTGAAACAAGCCGGCGCGGCGAAGGGGGGATTATTTGCCCTGGTTGCGGGCCAGTTTTTCGCGCAGTTGTTTTTCCAGCTCCGCGTGGAGGGCCTTTTTCTTTTCCGCCTGCTCGGCCTTGATGGCATCCACCTTGCGTGTCAGGGTCATCTTTTCTTCCTGAAATTTTTTGATGGCTTCGGCAAAGGCGGGCGTCTGGGCCTCGTCGGGAAGATCCTCTAGTTTGGCATGGTCGCGGACGAAGAGACGGGTGCCGAAGCCGCCCTCCAAGCATTCGATGATCCCCAGTTCGTGCAGTTTGCTACACATATAGTGGGCCTGCTCGGAGGAGAAACTCAGCAGCTCGGTGACGGCATCCACCGATGGTGGACCGTTGTGCCGGTGGGTCAGGACCCGAATCGCGGCAACCACCAGATGTCCATTTTGGTAGAGACTGGCCATGGAAGCGCCCGTTTTGGAGATTTCAGGTTTTCTTGACAGTGACGGGCAAGGAGGGTATCATTCCTTTTTAATTTGTCAAGCGAATCGCCATCGCAGCACTGTTGCGCCACTTCCCCGGAAGTGGTCTTTTTCTGTTCAGTGGCAAGATCCCCTGCCCGCCCCAATGTGAAAGACGGCATCGGTGCTTGCCGAACCAATGACCCGATTCAAATCAAGGGGTAAAATGCCATGACCGAAATCATCGAAGTCAACGCCAGAGAGATTCTCGATTCCCGCGGCAATCCCACGGTGGAGGTGGATGTCAAGCTCGCCTGCGGGGCGGTGGGCCGGGCAGCGGTTCCCTCGGGCGCCTCCACCGGCAAGCGTGAAGCGTTGGAATTGCGCGATACGCGAGCCAAACGGTACGGCGGCAAGGGCGTCACCAAGGCCGTCAACAACGTCAACAAGGAAATCGGTCCCACGGTGCTGGGGATGGACGCCACCGACCAGGCGACCATCGATCGGCACCTGATCAACTTGGATGGCACTGAAAACAAGTCCAAGCTGGGCGCCAACGCCATCCTGGGCGTTTCCATGGCGGTGGCCCGCAGCGCCGCCGACGCTCTTGGGTTGCCCCTGTATCGCTACCTCGGAGGGCTCAACGCGCGCTACCTGCCCATGCCGATGATGAATATCGTCAATGGCGGCGCCCACGCCGCCAACAATCTGGACATCCAGGAGTTCATGATCATCCCGGTGGGTGCCGTTTCCATTGCCCAGGCGGTGCGCATGGGGGCCGAGACTTTTCACAGTCTCAAGAAGATCTTAAAAGACGCCGGCCACAGTACCGCCGTGGGCGATGAGGGCGGATTCGCCCCCAACCTGGAGTCCAACGAGGCGGCCATCGCCTATATCATCGAGGCGATCCAGGCGGCCGGCTACAGCCCGGGCAAGGAGATCGCCCTCGGCCTGGACGCAGCGGCCAGCGAGTTCTACGAAAAGAATCGCTACGTGCTCAAATCCGAAAACAAATCCCTGACCAGCCTCCAGATGATCGACTACTATGCCCAGTTGATCGAAAAATACCCGATCGTGTCCATCGAGGACGGCCTCGCCGAGCAGGACTGGAAGGGATGGCACAAGATGACCGATCGCCTTGAAGGCGCCATCCAGATCGTCGGCGACGACGTTTTCGTCACCAACCCCAAGATTCTGGCCAAAGGCATCGAGGATGGCATAGCCAATTCGGTGTTGGTCAAGCTCAACCAGATCGGTACGCTCACCGAGACCCTGGAAACCGTTGAAATGGCCAAACAGGCCGGCTACACCACGGTGATTTCCCACCGCAGCGGTGAGACCGAGGACACGTTCATCGCCGATCTGGCTGTTGGCCTCAACGCCGGCCAGATCAAAACCGGCAGCATGTCCCGCAGCGATCGCATCGCCAAGTACAACCAGTTGATGCGGATTGAAGAGCAATTGGGGGATGCGGCACGCTTTGCCGAGGACCTGCTCTGACCTTTTCGGGAAACCGTCCGTCCGTGGGGTCATCTTCAACCGCGGGGGGCGGTTTTTCTCAGATCGAGACGCTGGCTCTGAAAAGATTTTTTTCAACAGATCAAGTGCACGCAACGGGAACGACAGGATGACGACTCGGGCTAAATACATTTTCGTGACGGGAGGGGTGCTTTCATCCCTGGGCAAAGGGTTGGCGTCGGCGTCCATCGGGGCGCTGCTGGAAAGTCGCGGTCTCACCGTGACGTTGCAGAAGCTCGACCCCTATATCAACGTTGATCCCGGCACCATGAACCCCTTTCAGCACGGTGAGGTTTTTGTCACCGACGACGGCGCCGAGACTGATCTGGACTTGGGGCACTACGAACGTTTTACCCAGGCCAAGCTGGGCAAGAACAACAACTTCACCACCGGCAAGATCTACCATTCCGTGATCACCAAGGAGCGTCGGGGGGATTATCTCGGCGGCACGGTTCAGGTGATTCCCCACATCACCGATGAGATCAAGAACAGTATCCGTTTGGTCTCTGCCGACGTGGACGTGGTCATCGTGGAGATCGGCGGCACGGTGGGCGACATCGAGAGCCTGCCTTTCCTGGAGGCGATTCGGCAGTTCCGCGCCGACGAGGGCAAGGAGAACGTTCTGTATGTCCACTTGACCCTGGTCCCTTACATCGTGACCTCCGGGGAGGTGAAAACCAAACCCACGCAGCACAGCGTCAAGGAACTGCGATCCATCGGTATTCAGCCCGACATCCTGCTTTGCCGTTCCGATCGTCTGTTGGACAAGGATATCAAGGCCAAGATCGCCCTGTTTTGCAACGTGGGCGTCGATGCCGTGATCACGGCCAAGGATGTGGCCTGCATCTACGAATGCCCCCTGTGTTTTCATCGTGAGGGACTTGACGACAAGATCGTCGAATTGCTTCACATCTGGACGCGCGCGCCGCGACTGGAGGGATGGGAAAAGGTCGTCGCCGCATTCAATTCCCCCAAAACCGAAGTGACCATTGCCATCGTCGGCAAGTACGTCGATCTGACCGAGTCTTACAAGAGCCTCAACGAAGCTCTGCGCCATGGCGGGTTTGCCAATGACTGCCGGGTGAACCTGACGTTCATCGACTCGGAAACCATCGATGAAGGCAACGTTGGCGACAAACTCGGGACCGTGGATGGGATCCTGGTGCCTGGCGGGTTCGGTGCCCGGGGGGTTGCGGGCAAGATCCAGGCGGCTCGTTTTGCACGGGAACAGAAGCTGCCCTACTTCGGTATTTGTCTGGGAATGCAGATTGCCGTCATTGAATTCGCCCGAAACGTCGCTGGACTGGCGGGCGCCCACAGTAGTGAATTCGACCCGGAGAGCCCCGACCCGGTGATTTACCTGATGCGGGAGTGGTTCGACGCCCGTAGCGGGCGGATCGAACACCGGGAAATGGATTCAGACAAAGGCGGCACCATGCGCCTTGGTGCCTATCCGTGTCATCTGACTGCCGGTAGCCTGGCTTTCGAAGCCTATGGAACCGAAGAGATCAGCGAACGGCACCGCCACCGCTACGAGTTCAACAACGCCTACCGCGAACGTCTCGGCCAGCACGGATTGATCATCAGTGGAACCTCCCCCGATGGCAGTCTGGTGGAGATCGTCGAGCTGAAAGACCATCCCTGGTTTCTCGGGTGCCAATTTCATCCGGAATTCAAATCCCGCCCCATGGCGCCGCATCCTCTGTTTACCGCCTTCATCGGTGCGGCCCTGAAAGTTCGGCGGCACATCGCTGAATAGCCCATTTACAGGTCCTTTTTGGGGTATCCAGGTCAAACTCAAGATAAAATAGTAAAATCAAGCTGTTATGAGTTTTCGAACAAAAAATGACCCATGGCGATGCGGGGTTATTCCTTGAAACAGTTGACCAAAGTGCATCATTATACTAAGAAAGTTTGAAAGCTTGGTAAACTGTTTGTACGGGAAGCGCCAGGAGCGTGTCAGTTGATTTTAAAAAGAAGGACTGTAACTTTTCCTCGACCATTAAAGAATGCGGCAGAAGGGAGGTGTATTGAGAAGAGAGAAACGTTTTTATGATGATGACAAGGTGTTGGTGTGATGGGAAATCATATAGGCGAAAGGAGCGAGAAAAGATGAAAAAGATCCTTGGTATCACGCTTTGCATGGCACTGTGCCTAGCAATCGGTTTTCCTGCCGGGGCAGCCGAATTGACAGCGGATGCGGTCACCGCAAATAATGTGCCGGCAAGTTACGCAACGGTCAGAGACGGTAAGGTCGTTTTGGGAACCATCCCCACTGCCTACAGCCCGGATGCGACGGATGCAATCCTTCGTGCTTACGGCGGTACTTTTCAAAATGCTGCCAAAGTGCCGGCGAGTTACACAACGGTCACCGATGGCAAGGCCGTTTTTGCGAAAAACCCGATTGCGTACAGCCCGAATGTGCTGAATGAGATTATCACCGCTTACGGGTTCAGCACCACTCCGGAAGCGCTTGCAAAAATTGTGGATCCGACCAGCTACGCCACCGTGCGGGATGGCCAGGTTGTTTTTGGGCAACAGGGGATCGCCTACAGCCCGGATGCCTTCGACAGAGTGATGGCTGCCTATAACCTGCCCGTCGTCAAACCGGCGCCTGCGCCCGCGCCGCCCCCGCCGCCGCCCGTGGTCAAGACGCCGCCCAAGAAACCCAGCTGGGTTTTCAACGACATCAAATTCGATTTCGACAAGGCTACCCTGCGTCCGGAGTCCTATTCGGTCGTCGACGGGATTTACGAGGCCCTTCGTGACAATCCCGAATTGGCTGTTGAAATTCAGGGGCATACCTGCGCCATTGGTACCGACGCTTACAATATGGGCCTGTCCCAGCGCCGTGCCAATACCGTGCTGAACTATCTCCAGAACAAGGGGATCGATTCCTCGCGTTTGTCTGCCAAGGGATTCGGCGAAAGCCAGCCCATCGACAGCAACAAGACCAAGGAAGGCCGCGCCAACAACCGTCGCGTGGAGTTCAAACCGATGCAGTAGGCTGAATCCGTTGTGATTTCTCCACGGAAGCGCAGGGCAAGCGCTGGTTTGCTGCCCTGCGCTTCCGGCTTGCAACACTTCGCAGCGCCCTTCAGGTCCGGCAGGTTACAAGATCCAGGTTCTGGGGCGTTTCTTTGTCGATGGTGTGGTAAGATATTTTTTTATGATTCGGAAGGCCGAAAGCCGTTATTGCTCAAGGGGGTGGGAGATGAGGTCCAAATTATTTTTTGCAATCTTTTTTGCCATCGTTTTACTGATCACTGCCCCGACCCTGGCCGGAGAAACGCCCGTCTTGAAGACCAAGGCATTGACGAGCGCTCAGATCATGCGAATCACCGGAGAAGCCGCCTTGAATGTCGGCTGCCACCTGTACGGTGGGGATCTGTACAACGGCAATCGCGACGTTTTCATCACGGAACTTTCCATATATGTGAAAACGGTGAAAAACGGCGAGGTGTTTCCACAGATCTATCTTTGCAAACTTGACATCGCGCCTTTGTCGAAGGTGCCTTTCGGAATCAACATTGTCTCCGGGGATGAAAATGCAGACTACTCCTGGGGGATCATCAAGGCGGCGGGTTATAATGTGGATCCGCGGCTGATAACGAGCCTTCAATCCAACAGGTAGCTTTCAGGACGAACCTTCTCAGCTTTGCCTCCCCCCTTTCAGCGCCCATGGCCGCCGCTGGTGCCTTTCTTAATGACAAGCGTGACTTCCCGAGGCGAGTGAAGGCCCAATAATTGGCATACGATGCAATGCCCTTGGCCATGGGACTGGGCCCCCCTTGGCCAACAATCCGTCTTCGAAATGCCGGCATCCGCCGGCGTCATCTGAGCGCCGCGGCAATACCGTGTTTGAATAACTGAAAGACAAGGCCATCGTGGCCATCGTTTTCACGGGTGCCTTTTCCCGACGGCCGCCCCGGCCGGCCGCTTTTATCTTTTAGATCCAAGTGTTGAAAATTGTTTTTTCGTGTGCTAAATCAACCCGTTTTCATTCTGTTTTCTTTTTACTAAGCACACATAATTGACTATGAAGCCTCGGAGGGTTGAGATGATGGGGTTTGGCCCAAAAATCAGCCTGAAGATGGTCGGCGTGGTGGCTGCGGTTTTGTGTGTCTGCGCCGGCGCGATGTTTACTTGGTGGAATGTGCGGTGGAACGACGCCAAGCTGCGCCAGGACTTGCTGCAGCTGGCGGTGATCATGGCGCGGACCATCAACCCGGACCACGTGCAAACGCTCTCCGGCACGCCGGCCGATCTGGACCGGCCGTCCTACCTGAGACTCAAGCAGCAGCTTGCGGCCATGCAGTCGGCGAATGATCGATACCGGTTCGTCTACTTGATGGGCCGAGCGCACGATGGCCGGGTTTTCTTTTTTGTCGACAACGAGCCGATTTCATCCGAAGGCTACTCTGGGCCCGGAGACCTCTATGGCGACGCGTCGGAACAGTTGACCTCCATTTTCGCAGGCGGTGACGCGTTTGTGGAAGGGCCGCTGCCCGACGACTGGGGGGTGTGGGTTTCGGCCCTGGTGCCCCTTGTCGATCCGCGAACGGGCAAGGTGCTGGCGCTTTTTGGATTGGATGTGGATGCCCGGGACTGGTGGTGGGGCGTTGCCGCCCGGGCGGGCTTGCCGGTGGGCTTGATGCTGGCGCTGTTGGTTTCCTTGCTGATGAGTGTTTCTCTGGCGCGTTCCCGTGCCATCGCCCGAAGGCGCGAGCATCAATTGGCCGAGAGCCGAAAAAAGTATCGCCATCTTTTCGAAAGCGCCCAGGACGGCATCGTGATCATTCGGGGGGAGCTCATCGAGTTCGTCAATCCGGCCATCGCAGGAATTCTCGGATTTTGGATCCATGAGATCGAGGGCCGCCCGTTTACCGATTTTATCTGTGATGAAGATCGTGAGACCGTGCTCCAGCAGCGTCGCTTGGCTTTTGTGGAAGGGGAAAAGAATACGAACTATGAATTCAGGGCCGTCACCTGTGGTGGGGACTTGCGCTGGCTGCACGTCACCAGCCGGCTCATTGAGTGGGAGGGCGCCCCTGCCTCGTTGAATTTTGTCCGGGACACCACGGATCGCCGGCAGGCCGAAATCAAAAGCGATAAACTGCAGGCCCAGCTGCTTCAAGCCCAGAAGATGGAGGCTGTGGGACGGCTGGCCGGCGGCGTGGCCCACGATTACAACAACATGTTGAGCGTGATCATCGGTTACGCGGAGCTGGCGTTGGACAAGGTGGCCGAAGATGATCCGCTGCATGCCGATCTTGCCGAGATCATCACCGCCGCCAACCGCTCGACCGACATCACACGCCAGCTGTTGGCTTTCGCCCGCCGCCAGACCGTGTCACCCAAGGTGATCGATCTCAACGACACCGTCGAGGGGGTGCTGCGCATGCTGCGCCGGCTCATCGGCGAAGACATCGATCTGCAGTGGCGACCAAAGGGCGGGCTGTGGGCCACCAAAATCGACCCGGCCCAAGTGGATCAGATTCTGGCCAACCTGTGCGTCAATGCCCGGGACGCCATCGGCGGTGTGGGCAAGATTACCATTGAAACCGATACCGTCCGTCTTGACGGGGCCTATTTTGCCGATCAGCCGGATCTTGTCTCCGGCGAGTACGTCCTTTTGGCCGTCAGCGATGACGGCTGCGGCATGGATGAAAAGATTCTCAGCCAAATTTTCGAACCTTTTTTCACCACCAAGGACGTCGGTCAGGGTACCGGATTGGGGCTGGCCACGGTCTACGGCATCGTCAAACAGAACAACGGCTTCATCAACGTCTCCAGCGAGCCGGGGGCGGGCACCACCTTCAAGATTTACCTGCCGCGGTGTGCCGAGGCAAGCGAGCCGCTTCCATCGGTGTTGAAGCGAAAAGTCGATGCCGGCCGCGGCGAGACGATTCTGGTGGTGGAGGACGAGGCCTCGGTGCTCAAGCTGGCCCGCGCCATCCTCGAAGGTTCGGGCTACCGCGTGCTGGCGGCGGCCAACGCCGATGAAGCCCTGGCCTTGGCCGATGCGCAGGGGGGAAAGATCAATCTGCTGATTACCGACGTGATCATGCCGGAGATCAACGGGCGTGACCTGGCCGATCGGCTGCAAGCGTTGCACCCGGAGCTGCGGGTGATCTTCATGTCCGGTTACACCGCCGATGTTATCGCCCGCCGGGGGATGCTCCACGAGGGGAGGCACTTCATCCAGAAACCGTTTTCCCACGAGAAACTGGCCCGGAAGGTGAGTGAAGTGCTCAGGGTAGACGTTGGGTTGCCGCCTTCTTTCGTCAACTAAAGCGTTTTTCAAGTCCCTGGGAAACGATTGCAAAACGACAACAGCGGTAAACCGAGCATGTTTTTCTTCATTTTCGGCATCGTTGCCGTCATGTGCCTCGATCCGCTGGCTTGACCGGTGAGGCCAAAGCCTGCGTTGGGCAGTCTTGACAGCCGGCCGGCGAGAGGGTAGTCAAGTCGGGCTTATCTTGCAGCGATCATTGATCACCACCGGTCACCGGCAGCAAGGCCCATGGCAACGATACGCGCCACCAAACTTTCCGAATTTCTCGCAGGATGCAGGGACGAAGCCCCGTTGCAGCTAGGGGTGGTGCCCTTCGGGATGCTCTATGCCATCGCCGCTCTGGCCGTGGGCATGCCGGCATGGCTGGCCCAGGTCTCCTCGGCCCTGGTGTTTGCCGGGTCGGCGCAACTGGCCATCGTGCAGATGCTCTCAGCGGCGGCGGGGGCGTTGCCCATCGGCCTGACGGCCGGTCTGCTCAATTTGCGCCATGTCCTCTACAGTGCCTCGGTGGCCGAGTACGTGCGTCACTTGCCCCGGCGCTGGCGACTGCTTCTGGCCTATCTGCTCACCGATGAGGCCTACGCCGTGGCCATCCTGCGCTACCAACGTCAGGCCAGTACGTCTCCGGCGGCTATCCAGGATGCCCGATCTCACCAACCCCTGCCGGACCTTCGGCACTGGTATTTTCTCGGCTGCGGTTTCACGCTCTGGGCCTGCTGGCAGCTTTCCACCGCCGCCGGTCTGATTTTTGGCGCTCGGATTCCTCCTGAATGGGACATCGATTTTGCCGTTCCGTTGACTTTTTTGGCTTTATTGACGCTATTGCTGCGCGAACGGGCCAGCCAAGCGGCGGCCATGGCGGCTGGCCTGGGAGTGCTGGCATTTGCCGCATTGCCTTACAAGCTCGGGTTGGTGGCGGCGATTCTGATGGGATTGTTGGCGGGTTTCGGGGTTGCCAAACATTGGAGAAGCCGGTCATGAGCACGGCTTCCATGATCTTGCTGCTCATGGTGGTGGGGGTGGCGACTTACCTGTTCCGCTATTCCATGATCGGTCTTTTCGCCCATCGCAACCTGCCGACATGGCTGAAAGAGATGTGCAGCTACATCGCACCGGCCAGCTTTGCCGCGCTGACCGTGAGCGCACTGTTCATTCATGGCGGTGAGGTGTCCTTCGCCCTCGATGCGCCCAAGCCCTGGGCGGCTCTCATCGCCGCCGTCGTCGCCTGGCGAACGGGCAGCGTCTTCGCCACCATCGGCGTGGGAATGGCCTCAATGTACCTGCTCAAGCTGCTTTTCTGAT
>JACDJA010000612.1_pt1 | contig 38953 bp, 33 predicted proteins | sample 7449241 | NCBI WGS metagenome assembly JACDJA01 (sample SAMN14253289, study PRJNA609438) | sludge metagenome | isolation source: initial anaerobic sludge | collected 2018-12-20 | reverse complement strand
TATGAAATGGCGCGGAGCTTATAGCCCTATTTTTTGAGTTTACCGTAGTATTCGCAGCCTTGTTTATCGCCAAGGTCGCACCCTTTTTTATAGAGCTCAAGCGCCATATCTTTATCTTTTTTTACTGCATCACCATACTCATACATGCCGCCCAAGTTTGAACACCCTACGGCAACATCTCCATCACATGCCTCTTTGTAATACTCAACAGCCTTATAGAGATCGCGCTCAACTCCCTCGCCTCTATCATACAAAAGTCCAAGGTTGTTACATCCAACCTTTGTTCCACCTTTACATGCTCTATCATAGTAGGTATAAGCTTTTTTGAAATCTTTTTCTACGCCGGTCTCATTGTAGTTCATAAAACCTGCATTGAAACAACTGAGTGCATCGCCTCCATTACAGCCCTTTACATAAAGATCATAAGCCTTTTGGTAGTCTTGTTTGAGTGTTTTTCCGTTTTCATACATCTTTGCAAGATTATAGCATCCTAAGGAGTCTTTGAGCTCGCATGCTTTTTCATAATACTCAGCGGCTATTTTGGGGTTTTCTGTGATCCCTTCACCATTGTAATTCATGACGCCATATTCATTACAGCTATATGCTTCACCCTTTTCGCAAGACTCCTTAAAGATAGAGAGTGCCTTTTCATAGTTCTCTTTTTCAAGTTCTTTTTGCCCATCCTCAAAACCTGTAGCACCACTTACACTAAAAACGCCGGCAACAAATACTGCCAATACAAAAAACTTCTTCATGCTTAATCCTTTTATTTTTGCGTCAAAATTCTAAGAATAATTCTACAATATAAATATATAAAAAAAGATATATTTATAATATTTTTCTCATTTTATAGCATAATCATAGCCACAGCTAAAAAAATATTGTCTAAATCACTTTGTTTTTTTATATAAGCGTGTTTTGTACTTCGCAACAAAAAGTTAAATGATTTAGACAATATTTTATTGATATCGGTCAATGATTTAATCTTTTGTAACAAATATAATAGACCTTATATTTCACACAAAGGAGCAAAAATGTTTGATATATTTAGTGGTAAAAAAGAGGATGCGACAAGCAAAGATACTAATATGTTTTGTTATCAATGCGAGATGAGTATGACCGACGGATGTGGCTCCAACGGTCAAGATATCGGCACTTGCGGCAAGAGTGCACTTGAATCAAGATTGCAAGATATGATGATTTTTGGAACAAAAGGATTGGCTGCTTACAGGTCACACGCGCGCGAGCTTATCAATGAAGACTCCCAAGAAGATAGGGATAGACTTTTAAAAATCGATGATGTGATTTCCCAGAGTATGTACTTTACTCTCACAAATGTCAATTTCAACTTTGATGAGCATATAGCACAACTTATGAAGCTTGGGAGTGCAGGCGTTGAAGTGCTAGATCTATTGAGTGATTCTCACACAAAACATTTTGGGATTCCAACGCCTGTAAAAATCACACAAAACAGAGCAGAGGGACATGCCATCTTGGTAAGTGGACATAATCTTGATATGCTTAGCAGGCTTCTAAAAAGGATAAAAGAGAGAGGGCTGGAAGATAAAATAAATGTTTACACTCACTCTGAGATGTTGCCGGCACACGGATACCCTCAATTAAGAGAATACAAAAATCTCAAAGGGAATATAGGCAAGGCATGGTTTGATCAAACAGATCTCTTTAGCAAATGGCAAGGTGCTATCGTCGTCAATACGAACTGCATTGTCCCAAGAGGTAAATCGGCAAAAGTTGATAGCTACATAGATAGGCTCTATACATATGATATGGTTGGCATAGACGGGGCAAAAAAGATTGAAGAACACAATTATGATGCATTGATTGATCATGCGCTACAACTACCAAAAGTGAGTGGTTTTGAGAGCGATGAGACATTAACAACAGGGCATCACTATAAAACTATTTTGACACTTGCCCCGCAAATTTTAGAAGCAGTAAGCGAGGGCAAGATAACAAAATTCTTTGTCATTGCAGGCTGTGATGCACCGGGCAAGGGAGGTGAATATTTTAGAGAAATGGCAAAAGAGTTGCCGCCAAGTGCCGTTATCATCACATCTAGCTGTGGAAAATTTAGATTCAATGATATAGACTTTGGAAATGTTCCTGGCACACAGATCCCTAGATATTTAGATTTAGGACAATGTAATGACTCTAACGGGGCTGTGCATATAGCAATAGCGGTTGCAAATGCTTTGGGGGTAAAAGATCTCAATGATCTGCCCGTTGAGATAGTTTTGAGCTGGATGGAGCAAAAGGCTGTCATCATTCTTTTAGCACTCTTTAGTTTGGGGATTAAAAATATATACTTAGGACCAAAAGCGCCGCAATTTATCAATAGTGATATAGCAAACTTTTTAGTTGATACTTTCAACATTCATGTTATTGATAACCCAAAAGAGCCTCGAGTTCAAGCTAAAAAAGATTTAGAAGAGTTACTTGCATAAATACGATAGCTCCTCTTTAAAAAAGAGGGGCTAAAAAAACTCTTTTAGTTTCTCTCTATCTATGACGGTAAATTTATTTTTATTGTTTTCCAATATACCGTATTCTTTGAATTTTTTTAGATTTCTTGAGAGCGTTTCGGGAGTTATAAACAGCATAGAGGCAACTTGATGTTGTTTTTGAGCGATAAATATGTCTTCATTTTCATAGATAAAACTAGCTATTTTTGCTTGTGAGCTCAAAAGAAGATTTTGTTGAATAACCGTATCTAAAAATTTCATCTTTTTAGTCAATGAACTTATAACCTGCATAGACAGCGTTGGATATCGCTGTAGCAATGTCTGGAAATCTTTAAATTTTATCTTTGCTATATGACCTTCTGTAATCATCTTACAGCTAGCGGGAAAACACATATTTTCAAAGTTAGCCAGTTCAGCTATGAGGGATTGTGCCTTGAAGTTATGAAGCAAAAGCTCATTGCCCTTGTTATCAACCCTATAAACTTTTGCCGTTCCTTCAAGAAGTATATGCAAATAATCAGAATTTTCGCCCTCAAGAAAGATAATATCATTTTCACTTTTGCGTAAAATATTTACTACCTTGTCAACATATTCCAACTCATGCTTTGGCAACATTTGAAACAACTTAATATGATTGACTTGCATCTACACTATATCCTCCCGATTAATAAATTAGTCTATAGCACTAATGTTAATTGGGCATTAAACAGTATTGATTTTCTAAGAAAACGCTAGATAACGCTTATGGCGGGAGGGTATAGTGTAGATAATTTGAGTATGATCAAAGAGAATTACTTCTCTTCAATCATGCTTGCCATCATCTTTTTAGTAAAGAATGTGAATTTGTCAAAAAGCTCACTATGGAATTTATCTTTATGATAGACCATAGAAAATTCTCTTTTGCAATCAAATTTTTTCACAGGAACCTGATAGAGCTTACCTGCTTTGATATCTTCTTCGACTGCAACTTTTGAAAGACAAGAAAATGTCTCTTTACCTTTAAGTATACTTTTTATAGACTCGGTATGCCCAAGCTCTAGAAAAATGTTGAGATTGTTGATTTTCCCTTTGATACATTCTAAAAATGTATCTCTTGTACCACTTCCATTTTCTCTTAGCACCCATTTTTGTGAATCAAGAGAATCGATAAAGCAAGGCTCTTCGAAGCCCTCTTTTGCGGTAACGATAATCAACTCGTCTAATGCGACTTTCTCTGTAATGACTTCGGGATCTTTTACACTTCCCTCAACAAATCCCACATCAAGCTGTCCCTCTTTTATAAGATCAACAATCTTTTTAGTATTGCCCTCTTTGAGAGATATCTTCACTTCCGGGTAACTTTGCATATATCCACAGACAATGCTTGGCATAAAATAATCAACTATTGTAGTACTTGCCCCAACTCTGATCATCCCCTTGTTTACAGAATTTTGAAACTCATGTTCGATGTCATGAACTTTTTTATATAACGGCTTGATCTCTTTACAAAAAGCTCTTCCGGTTTCGTTTAAGATTAGTTTTTTATTCATCCTATCAAAGAGAGGACGCCCCAAAACAGACTCTAATTCCTTAATCGACATTGAAATTGCCGACTGACTCAGCCCCATCTCCTTGGCTACATTCGTCAAATGCCCCAATTCGACTACATTCAAAAATATTTCCACTTGTCTTAGTGTAATACTCATATTATTTCCTTTTTTGCATCAGTTATTTTTATAATGATTAAATTATTTATTAATTTTACTATTATACAGATTTTAACTATAATTTTGTTTATAAAATTATAATAGTACGAAAAAGGAAGTTATTTTGTTTAAAAAAATAGATAAGGGAATGATTTTAGGCATCATTTTAGTTGCTTTGTTCTCATTATTGGCCACAATTATATCACATATTAACTTTATAGAGAGATACGGTTTGTCTGCTTTGGTAATAGGTATTGTTTTAGGCATGATCTATGCAAATAGCGTAGGACACATAGAACCGAAAGGCTGGAGCAAAGGGATAACCTTTAGTGCCAAAAAGATTCTTCGATTTGCTATTGTGCTTTATGGGTTTAGGATAACATTTCAAGAGATAGCCTCCGTAGGTGCTGAGGGGGCTTTAGTTTCACTCATAATGTTAAGCTCAACTTTTATATTGGGTATATTTGCAGGAGTTAAGCTTTTAAAGATGGACGGAGACACCTCTATCCTCAATGCAGCGGGTGCTTCTGTCTGTGGCGCAGCAGCTGTTCTTGCAACGGAGCCTGTTATTAAAGCCGAAGAGTACAAAGTAGCAATTGCGGTCTCTATGGTTGTGCTCTTTGGAACAATCTCTATGTTTCTCTATCCTATGCTTTATACTTTTTTAATCGAGAATCCAAGCAGCATCTTTCATATGAGTCCAAAAGAGTTTGGTATCTACACCGGAGGAAGCATCCATGAAGTTGCACAAGTTGTTGCTGTCCCATTTGCCATCCCGAATCATCCTGAAATTATGGCAAATAGTGCCGTGATTGTTAAAATGACTCGTGTAATGATGATTGCTCCTTTGCTCATCATCATTGGGCTGTGGCTGAGTCTAAAAGAGAGTGAATCCAAATCAAATAAAGTAAAACTTGTTATCCCTTGGTTTGCTGTCTATTTCATAGCCGTTGCAGGATTTCACTCTTTAAATATCATTCCAAAAAATATCGTTGAGATGATCAACTATGTAGATACTTTTTTGCTTACTATGGCTATGACGGCTCTTGGTATGGGAACAAAATTCGCAAACTTTAAAACTGCAGGAGCAGCTCCGTTTTATGGAGCCCTTATTATGTTTGTTTGGCTTGTAATCGGTGGGTTTCTAGTCACGAAAATGGTCTGCTCCGTTATTTAAGAGCAGAAATTATCTTTCGTGAAATGCTTCGGATGCGGTTTTTATAATCGGTTTAGCAATATACTCAAATACTGTTCTATTTCCGGTAATGATATCAACATTGGTCGTCATCCCCGGAGTCACCTCTATCTTTTTCCCTGTTTTTGAGACAAGCTCTGTATTATCAAGCTTGATACGAACCGTAAAATAGCTTTTCTCTCCTTCGGAAGTCTTCTCCTTGAGTGCATCAGGAGAGATATAGATAACCTCGCCGTCAAATATTCCATAGATTGTGTAGTCATATGCATCAAGTTTTACAGCAGCTTTTTGCCCTTTTTTAATAAATGAAATATCTGCAGGCTCTAATTTTGCTTCAACTATAAGCTGATCTCCAAAAGGCACAAGCTCCATAATTATATCACCGGGTCTCACTCTAGCACCTTTTGTGGTGATAAGAATATTTTTAACAATAGAGTCAATAGGTGCATAAATATCTGTTCTCTCCAGCGTGATTTTTTTATCCGCAAATTCTTGCAGCTTTGTTGAAAGCTCTTCTTCTGCCTTTGTCATATCTGTCTGAGAATCTTGAAAATACTTATTTCTTACATTTGATATCTTCCCTTTAAGCTCTGATACTTTTGCTTTGAGGCGGATAATCTCGGTTGCACCGATATCACCGGTTTCAAGAAGTGGCATATTGAGTTCAAGCTCTTGGTTGGCAAGATCCAAAGATTCATTGAGTGCAGATATCTCATCATTGAGTGCTTGTTGTCTTCTTTGGAAAAGCTGTGTTTGGTTAGAAATAAACTCGGGGTAATCATACACGCTTTTGGGGAACTCCGGCTTACCACCAAAAACCTCAGCCTTGAGTCTCGCAAGTGTAGCTTGGAGTGCCGCAACTTTTGCCTTACCGTCCTCATAAGTGGCCTCCGCTCTCTCTTTTTGCAAAGAGACCAAAAGCTCACCACTATGGACAAACTGCCCCTCTTTTACATCTATCTTCTCGATAACACCATCATCATACGCTTGTATCTCTTGTGTTTTTGCGGTTGCAACTATCTGTCCAGGAGCCTTAGAGGTTCTATTAATCGAAGCGATATTTGACCAAATCAGAAATGGCACGATAAGCAAAAAGAGAGAACCATAGACAATCCATGTCGGATTCATTCTAACCATGTAAGGAAGATTATTTTGGTTCATTCGCTGTCTCCTTTTTAACTTGAGCTACTTTTGGTACAACAACTTTTTTTACACCTACACTTGCCTCTTGCGATGGGGGAGGCGCTCCTTGTGCTTTTTGCTGTGCCCTTACTTGTTGATTCTCTTTAAGTTTTTGCAATACTGCATTTTTTGGACCATCTGCAACGATACCGTCATTTGTTACAATGATCAGTCTATCGACTATACTCAAAAGTGCAGGTTTATGAGTTACTAAAATAAGTGTTTGATCTTTCGAGATATTTTCATTTAACACCTTCAAAAGATATCTTTCCGTTGCATCATCCATATTTGCCGTAGGTTCATCCAAAAGCCATACCAAAGGCGACCAAAGGATAAGTCTTGTCAAAGCAAAGAGCTGCTTTTGCCCACCGGAGACGCTCTCCCCGCCCTCCGGAACCAAAGTATCGAGCCCTTGCGGTAGCATATTTATCAACTTATCTAAGCCTGTCTTTTTTGCAGCTTCCATTATCGACATATCATCAATACCGACTAACCCTAACAACAAGTTATCTCTCAGTGTCCCGGAGATAAGTTTGGTACTTTGTGGCAAATAACCCACAATGCTTGAAACTCTATCTCTTGATATATGCTGCATATCAATCGAGTCAAGTAGTATATTTCCGCTTTGTGGCGCATACATTCCCGATAAAAGTTTAAGCAATGTTGATTTGCCTGAGCCAATTGGTCCCAACACCCCTATTCTCTCTCCTTTTTTGATAGAGAGTCTTTTAAAACTAATAGGTCTTGACTCTTCGGAATATGCAAACACTACATTTTGAAGATCATAGGTGGGCTCGATATGCTGTGGCATAAGCGGTCTTTCAATGCCTTCATTATCCATCGGCAATTGATATATCTGCTCTAAATTATCGACAGCCTCTTTTGCTCTACCCCACTGCACAAACAATCCCGGGAGTTGAGCAACAGGAGCGAGAACCCTACCCGAGATAATTGCAATAGCTATAAGTGAACCCATCGTGATTTGATCTGTTGTAGAAGCAAGATATGCGCCCCAAGCTATGAGTGAAACATAGCTAATCTGTTGAAAAAAGGCAGCAAAGAATGTTGCTCTCTCTGTATAGTGTTTTATGGTTATATCATCATGAATTACATCTTCAGTAAGTGCATTCCATCTATTTTGGATAGAGTAAGAGCCTCCCGTTGCTTTGATATTTTCAGCATTCTCGACTGCTTCAACCAAGACACCCAATTTTTTATGTGAAGCAAAAGTAGATTCTTTGGTGAGCTGCTCTATCTTCCCTTTATATTTCAAGGCGGTAGCTAAAGAGACAATCAAGAAAACAAGAGGAATCATCCCCATGCTAAAACCGCCAAGCATAATAATAACAGAGATAAAAAGCAAAACAAATGGAAAATCTATGACGATATAGAGCGCAGCCGAAGAGATAAAGCCTCGCACAAAAGCATAGCTTTGTAGCTGTCCGGAGAGCGTCCCTATACTTTTTGGCAATGCATCAGAACGAATTTTTAAAAATCTGCTAAATATATCGTGCGAATATCTTCTGTCCATATCTGATGAGGCATGATCTAAAATAACCGACCTTGATATCTTTATGATTGTCTCAAGAGAGATGGCAATAAATACACCAAATGCCAAAGAGACAAGTGTTGATAATCCCTTGGTTGGAATGACTCTATCGTAGACCTGCATACTAAAAAATGAAGAGGAGAGCGCTAGAATGTTGATACTAATAGTTGCGATAGCCGCTTGTATAATAAACTTCTTTTGATCAAGAGCAATGGTTTTAAACATCTCATACGCTGAGCGTTTTTTTGTGCCGCCTCTCTCGGTTCTAACCGGAGCGAATATAGAACTTGGCAGGAAGAGATCATAATATTTTATCCCATCAGGTCCATCACATTTCCATGTCCCGTCACCTACTCTCTCTAAAACTATTTTGAGTCCAATTCCGGGAATAAAGACAATTGCAGGGAGCATATCTTCGTTGAGTTCACTCGTCCACTCCGGTGCTTTAAGGTTGTACGAACTAAAGAGATTCTCATAAATCTCCATTGTAAACTCTTTGGAAGGATTTTCCTCCTCAAGTGCCATATTGTCAAATTTTTCATACTCATATTTTGATATTCTTGAGTTGGCAAACTGAGGAATAAAGCATGAGTTAATCAACCAATCAAGATCATCTCTTTGTGTTTTTGCATCATTATATATATTCATCTTTTTTGCTCCAAACTATTTTTATCTTTAAATTTAATCGGTGATGCATTTTTATCTACCTCTGCTTTAACAACTCCGAGATCTTCATACAACTCTTTTTTGTCTAGATAAGGCCCTATAACCAACCGCCCGCCGATAACGCTGCTCTTATATCCTACTGCTTGCGCTTTTTTGGTGATTTCACTATTATCTTCTGCCGAGGTGATCTGAATATAGTATTCGTCTTTCGCCTTGATTATATCTGCATTCTCTAGCGGAGCTTTATTTTGAGCGCGAATAATCTCTGATGATTTTGAGGAAGATATATTGTTTCCCAAAATACCGCCCATTACATCTATGTTGCCGGATAAAAGCTCTAATGTATAGCCAGAACTTATGAGGACACTATCAAGCTGCGAATAAGCTATCTTTGTATTTGTAAGCTCTCTAGATGTATTGACGATATCAAGCCACTGCTTCTTGCCGGCTAAAAACAATCTTTTATATGATGCCATAACATTAGCCGAGGCATCTATATTGCTCTTTTGAGATTTTAATCTATAAAGAGCAGAAGTATAATCGTTGTATGCAAAGCGTATCGCATCGGTCAGGTCTCTCTGTTTGGACTCTTTTTCATAAACAAGTTTCATCACTTTAGCTTCCGCCTCCTGCACACCCGAATATGCCGAGAGCCCGGCACCCGGAGATGCGCTCAAAGAGAGATAGACAGCCGTATCACTATTGTATCCCGTATCAAAAGGATCTGTTCCTGCCGTTCTTTTCTCGACGACGACCGAAAGATCGGGCCATATCGCTGCTTTTGCCACAGATTTTTCTGCCTTTGCATTTTCAACCTGTGCTTCTAACTTTCTAAGTGCGGGGTGCGTCTCCACCATCTTGTCCACATAGTAATTGACAGGGCTGAGCATCTCTTTTTGTTTACTGCTATAGATATCAATATTTTCAGCAAAATGTTTGTTTGTTAAAAGCTCCATCTGAGAAAGAGCAGAACTCATTGTTGACCTTGCATAATTCAAATCACTCTCAGCTTGATAAATTCTTGATTTTAAAAGTTCTAGATCAGCCCTTGAAGAGACACCGGCTTTTATCCTTCTCTCAAGCATAGCGCGCAAATCATTGAGCTCATCAAGTCCATCTTTGAGAGACTTGACACTTCCTTTTGCATCAAGATACGATTTGATTGTACTTATGAGGGTTTGCACCAAGATATAGGCGTTTTCTCTAAGCTCAAATCTCGATGCTTTTTCAGAAGCAATTGCGGCATTGTGCTTAGCGTTGAGTTTGCCGCCCGTCCAAAGTGGTTGACTCAGTGCCAAGGTAAGCCCCTGCTCACCGTTATCTGTCCTATATGCACTTGCTCTTGGCGTAGGAAAATAGCCCCACTTTGCCGTGTCTACTCTTGCACTTGAGCCTCTAAGTAGTTGCTCATATATCTTGATATTCGGGTGTGTTTTAACAGCTGATCTTATAAGCTCATCAACACTGTAAGCATTCTTTGTGTTGTAATCAGCTACCAAAAAAGGAGTCATTACAAAAAAGAAAATAACCAATATACGCATCTAAACCCTTCATTGTTAACTTTATGGTCGCAAGTATCGATAATTATATCAAAAATATAAAAAAATTAAATTAATTAGAATATATTAAGTTATTAATCAATTTTCACAAATTCTTCTACTTAAAATGTCTCGATTGGGCTGTCATTGTTTTGATAAAAATGCGAAGTAACCATATCAATAATATGTTAATTATCAAAATTTATCCCCCAAAACAACCTATCATTATGCAAGTTTAATAGACTTAACATATAATTAGAGAAAAAATCTGACTCTTTTTGGAGATGTATGCGAATTGTTCCTTTGTTGTTTTTTATATTTGCGACTGTTCTTTTTTCAGATCAAATAGCCGTAGATTCTGCTTCAAATGAGATACGCTATTCACTTAATAAAAAAATCAATAATTCTAAATATAAAAATATCGTCAGAAGTATCTACGCACAAAACAATTACACGCCGCTATGGACAAACACTTCACAAAGAGAGAGACTCGCACAGCTTTTAAGTGCACTCAATAACCCTACATTCAATTATAAGCAAAAAAGTTTTGGGCAAGGCAGCATAAAAAAACTCTTCTACTATCTTGATAACAATCAAGTACCTGAAAAAAATAAGGCTGCCGTGTATGGCAGACTTGATGTGGCTCTCACAAACAGTTTTGTCTCTCTTATCGATTTTGTCGTTGTCGGCGATGTTGATTGGAATCTTGTTCAAAAAAAGATAGCACGGCTTAAAGATGATGAAGATATAAAATCAAACTGGGAGCTACGAGGAAAATCTTTTCCAAACATCGCACCTATCATACAAGCAATCAATGAAAATAAAATAGAAGAATATCTAGAAAATCAACTGCCGCTCAAAAAAAGATACTTAGCGCTTATCGATACCTATAAAAAATATAAAGCGATGGATAAATTTCAAGAAATCCCTTATGCTTATGAAGATTTGTCAGAAGGTAGTTCGTCAGCGCGTGTCATTCTAGTAAAAACGCTTTTAAGAGAATTGGGTGATTATCCAAAAAATGTAAAGATCACAAAAGGTTTTGGCCCTCTTCTTAAAAAAGCTGTCTTGCAATATCAAGATCGCTACAACATAGAAAAAACAGGAACGGTAGAGAAGGTAACAAACTACTACATGAACCAAGACCTTCAAAAACACATCCAAAGCATCATCGTTAATCTAGATAAAACTAAAATTTATCCAAGTTCTTTTGAAGATGAATATGTTGAAGTAAATATCCCGCACTACGAGATGAACTATTACAAGGATGGCAAAAAACGATTCAATACAAAATTAGTCGTTGGAAGAATCGATAGACCGACACCTATCTTTAATGATGCTATTCAGTATATGGTCATCAATCCAACATGGACAATCCCTGATAGTCTCATCAAGAGAGATCTTGTCGGTGTTTTAAGAGAGCACCCGGATTACCTTGAAGAGAATCACATAAAAGTATTTTCCGGTAACAAAGAGGTCAAGATCACGGTCGATGATATAGCTGAGTATGAAAAGAGTGAAAGAAATGTTCCTTATAGATTTGTACAATACCCCGGTGATAACAATGCACTTGGAAGAGTCAAGTTTATGTTTCCAAACAGATACGCCGTCTACTTACACGATACCGATAATAGAACTCTCTTTACACGAAGATATAGAGTCTACAGCTCGGGTTGTATGCGTTTAGAGAATCCTTTTACTTTTGCTAGCTATCTCCTTGAGCATGCCGGAAAAAAATATGATAAAAATATGATAAAAGAGATTATAGCAACCGATAAACCCACAACAATCAACCTAAAAAAAAGTGTGCCTGTGCATATCCTCTACTTTACCGTCAATAGAAAAAATGGACTTGACTATTTTGATTATGATATCTATATGTATGATCAAATCATCTGGGAGTCAACGAGCCAAAACTATAAGAAAAAGTTTGAAGCGCCTAAAAAACGGATGATTCGAGTAGAAAAGAATGCCAAGGATGAAACGCCGGCACCTTAAGCATTTGCTAAAATATCGGTTGCTATTTTATGACCGTGATTGAGTGCTATGGCTATACTGCCTCCACTTTTAAATGCTATGTCGCCTGCGATATAAAGACCCTTTGTAGGCGTTTGATAATTTGTATCAAAGATAGGTTCATTTTTCTCATTGAGAGGGATGCCACACTTTTTGAGAAAATCTACAGGCGTTGAGCCGCCTATTGCATAGATCACTCTATCATACTCTTTGACATCATTATCACTAAAAAGCACTTTTATTTTACCATTCTCATTCTCTAGCCCGAGGATATCAACTCCAAATTTTGCGCTTAAGCGCTCATCTTCTAAAAAGCCGGAAAACATCTCTTGATTTGTAGGGTTAGGGCGTGTGAGCATCTCTCGTCTATATGTGAGGGTCACCTCATTTGTTTTTGAAAGTTCACAAGCATATTCGACAGAACTATCGCCGCCACCTACAACGAGTATATTCTCACCGTTGCTACATCTATCTAGATTGAAATTGACAACCGTCTTAAGCGAAAGCGGGATGGGGTATGATGGCATATTAGGTTTTCCCATTCTTCCTACGCTTATCACGATATTTTTAGCAAAAAATATCCCCTCTGAGCTAATCACTTCAAAGAGTTCATTCTCTTTTTTAACGCTATCAACTTCGCAGTTAAATTTCGCTTCAATCAAATGATTATCAAGCAAGGAGTCAAAATAGTTCAGCGTAGACTCTTTTGTTCCGTCTTTAAAATCTATACTTCCGATAAGCTCAACACTTTTACCCTGCCAATCTTTATCAACTCTTTTTTGATCTTTATAAAATTTACGGATTGTTTGAGAGTGGTTACAACCCTTTTCTATAATCATTATATTTTCTATTCCGAGTATTTTGGATTCAACTGCCACACCGATACCGCCGGGACCGCCGCCAATGATGATAAGATCATAAATATTGTTCATTCTGTTCTCCTAAAAAATTATATCCTATTTTCTTAACTTTACTCTTTGAATGTGTGTAAGTGCAATTGCCATAGCATCTGTGATATCAAGCGGTTTTATCTCTTTTTGAATTTTGAGCAGTTTTTTGACCATGAAAGCAACCTGTTCTTTGGTCGCTTTCCCGTGACCGGTCACTGCTTTTTTTACCTGAAGCGGAGTGTATTCATAAAAATAACCTACCTCTTGAAGTATCTTCAAAGAGAGAGCACCCCTAAATTGTGCTAACTTTATAACACTCTTTGGATTAAATGCATAAAATATATCCTCTATGGCAACTTCGTCTATTTTATTTGATCCGAGGATGATGTCAAGCCCCTCTACAAGCTCTACTATCTGTTCTTGGAGAAGTGAAGCCTTAAGTTTAAGCAAACCTGCCTCGACTAAAGAAATTTTCACACCATCATATGAGAGTATGCAATACCCTAGATTACGGCTTCCAGGGTCTATTCCAAGTATATTCATTCACACCTTTTTTCACATAGTGAACAATTTTGTTCAACTTGATTTTATACCCTTATATTAACTAAATTTAGATAAAATATTGAAAGTTATTCACATTAAGTTTTAAAAATTATGGAGTGCCGTATGAACATTGGAGAAAAAGTCTTAAATGAACTCAAAAAAGAGATCCCTGCCAATGAATATGAAAAATATATAAAAAAACTTATCTATGATACAAAAAGATCGAGAAGCAATCTTGCTTATTTTTTTGCGCCCAATCTCATCGTCGCAAAATGGGTCAATACAAAATATAAAAAAACTCTAGAGCATCTTTTTGAGCTTCAAGGTGGCATCAAGCCGGAAATTCATATCTCCATAAATGAAAACAGTGACACAACAATAAAAGTGGATGTACAAAATATAAAAGCAGTTGATAAAAATCAACAAAAAAGCAGTTACCTCAACCCCTCTTTAATCTTTGATAGTTTCATCGTAGGAAGTTCAAATCAATTTGCATACACTGCTGCAAAAAGTGTTGCTGATAAACCCGGGCAAATTTATAACCCTCTTTTTTTATATGGTGGAGTAGGGCTAGGTAAAACGCATTTGCTCCAAGCAATTGGCAATCACCAAGTCTCCCTTGGGAAAAAGGTTATCTACACAACACTTGAGATGTTTATGAACTCTTTTATCTCACACATTCAATCAAAAACGATGGATAGATTTAGAGAAAAATTTCGCGAATGTGATCTTCTCCTTATCGATGATATCCAATTTTTAAGTCGAAAAAATGAGACACAAGAAGAGTTTTTTCATACTTTTAATGAGCTCTACAATGCAAAAAAACAGATTGTTATTACCTCAGATCGACCACCAAATAAAATAGCCGGACTTGTTGATAGACTCAAGAGTAGATTTGAATGGGGGCTTATGGCTGATATCCAACCTCCTGGACTTGAAACCAAGATAGAAATTATCAAGAAAAAATGCGAATTGGACGGTATCAGGCTCAATAGTGATATCATTAACTATATTGCAACGAATATGGGAGATAATATTCGAGAGATAGAAGGAACTATCATAAAACTCAATGCCTTAAGCTCTATGCTCAATCAAAAAATCACGCTCGATTTTGCTCAAAATGCTATCAAAGATCAAATACGAGAGAAGAGAGAAAATATCACGATTGATCATATCGTAGAGGTTGTCTCAAGAGAACTCAACATAAAACCTTCAGATATAAAATCTAAAAAAAGGACGCAAGCCATTGCAAATGCAAGAAGAATTGTCATCTATTTGGCTCGTAATCTTACTCCAAATTCAATGCCGCAGATTGCCGTCTATTTTGGAATGAAAGATCATACAGCCATAAGCCACGCTATGAGAAAGATAAATGAGATCATTGATAACAATGAAAATTTCAAAGTAACCCTTGAAGAGTTATCAAATAAAATAAACACCAAAGAAAAATGAAACAAAAAAAGATATAATTTTAGAAGTGAGACTATGTGAATAGATATTTTTTAAACCTTGATCAAAAAATTCCGTTGGGAAAGGAGATTAAAACTCTTTTCACATATTCATCAAGTACTACTATTATTACTACCTTAATTTTTATATAAAGGAGAGACGATGAAGTTGAAAGTGCAAAAACAGAGTATAGAATCTATACTAGTAAACTTGCAACCCTTTCTGGAGAAAAAAGATGCTAGCCAAATAACATCTCATGTACTATTTGAAGCTCAAGAAAATATCTGTTCTATAAAAGCAACAGACCTTGAGATTGGTTTGGAGATTAAAACCGATAACCTTTCTATAGAACAAAATGGTAGTTGTACAGCAAATGGAAAAAAACTACTAGACATTGTTAGAATGTTAAAAGATGATGAGATTACTTTGGAATTTTTAGATAATACACTTATTATTAAACAAAAACACTCTAAATTTAAACTTCCAACTTTTGATGTAACCTCTTTTCCAACTTTTCCAACAACAGAGAATAAACCTCAAATCTCTTTAGATTCATTGAGTTTGATTCAAAGCTTTAAAAAAATCTCTCCTGCTATTGATACAAACAATCCAAAGTTTGAACTTAAAGGAGCTTTGCTTAGTATAAAAAATGAATATACTGATATAGTTGGAACAGATACAAGAAGACTCGCAATTGCAACGATAGAAAACAAAAGTGAAAAAGAACTTTCTCTCATTATCCCTAAAAAAGCAATCATGGAGATACAAAAACTATTTTTAGACAAAATAGATATCTTTTATGATGAGGTAAATCTTATCATAGAGGATAATAATTTTTATTTCTATTCGAGACTTATAAATGGAAAATATCCCGATTATGATCGCATTGTGCCAAAAAGTACAAAACAGACTTTAGTACTTCCTAGAAAAGATATGATTGATACGATTCGGATGATCACAACTATTTCTCAAGATATCAAAATGACGATACTTCCTGATGTTGTTATTTTTAACTCACTCAGTAGCGAAAATGTTGAAGCAAAAACTGAGTTAGAGATAGAAACAAAATTTGATGAAAAATTTGAGATAAATTTTAATAGTAGATATCTTTTAGATTTTATTACACAGATTGAAAAAAATGAATTTATATTGCAATTCAATGAACCAAACTTACCCTTTATTGCAAAAGATGATAATTTTATAACTATTATTATGCCGATTGTTATGTAAGGGATGAGTGTGCCATCAGAAAAAACAAAATATATATTTATTACAGGTGGAGTTCTTAGTTCTTTAGGTAAAGGGATAAGTGCAGCAAGTATTGCAACACTTTTAAAACATTCCGGTTTTGAGATTGGGATATTGAAACTCGATCCCTATATCAATGTAGACCCCGGAACTATGAGTCCGCTAGAACATGGTGAAGTTTTCGTAACAAAAGACGGTGCAGAAACTGATCTAGACCTTGGGCATTATGAGCGTTTTATCGATACTTCTTTGACAAAAAATAACAACTTTACGACGGGGCAAGTTTATAAAAGAGTTATCGAAAATGAACGAAAAGGGAAGTATCTCGGTAAAACTATACAAGTTGTTCCTCATATCGTCAATGAGATCAAAGAGCGCATATTTTTAGCCGGAAAGGGTAAAGATATACTTATCGTAGAGCTTGGTGGTACAACAGGGGACATAGAAGGACTCCCGTTTTTAGAGACGATTCGACAAATCAAACATGAGCTAGGTTCTGAAAGAGTGATGAATATCCATGTAACACTATTGCCTTTTATAAAAGTTGCAGGGGAGCTTAAAACAAAGCCGACACAACACTCTGTCCAAGAGCTTAGAAGAATCGGTATATCACCACACATGCTGATCCTTAGAGCTGAACAACCGGTGCCAAAAGAGCTTAAAAGAAAAATCGCGTATAGTTGTGATGTCGATCAAGAGAGTGTTATTGATGCGATTGATGAGAAGACTATCTATAAAGTTCCACTCAATCTTCTCTCACAAAATATACTCAAGCCGATAGCTAGACAGCTCAATCTTGGAGAGATAAAACCCAATATGGAGCAATGGACAAATCTTGTTAGCAAGATTATCATGCCATCATCTGAAGTGCGTATTGCATTTGTAGGAAAATATCTTGATCTTAAAGAGTCCTATAAATCACTCACTGAAGCGCTTGTGCATGCCGGAGCAAATCTAGACAGTAGAGTCAATATCAAGTGGATCGATAGCGAAAAGCTAGAACATGAAAATGATCCTATAAAACACTTTAAAGACTGTGATGGTATCTTGGTTGCCGGCGGATTTGGGCAAAGAGGGGTTGAGGGTAAAATGATTGCTATCAAGTACGCAAGAGAAAATAAAATTCCATTTCTTGGAATTTGTCTCGGAATGCAACTTGCTATCATCGAATATGCAAGAAATGTTTTAAAACTAAAAGGGGCAGATTCTGCAGAGTTTAATGCAGCATGTGAAAACCCTATGATTTATCTCATTGATGAGTTTATTGACTCAAGCGGCAATAAACAAATACGCACTACAAAATCGCCTCTTGGTGGGACATTGAGACTTGGTGAATATAGATGTGAGACAAAAAAAGGCTCAAACTTGCAAAAGGCATACGGTGAAGATGTCATCCATGAGCGTCATCGTCATAGATATGAAGCCAATGCAAAATATAGAGAGTTGCTTGAAAAAAATGGCATGATTGTCACGGGCGAATCAAATGGACTTATAGAAGCTGTAGAAGTTGCCGATCATCCATGGTTTTTAGGGGTTCAATTTCACCCTGAATTTACATCTAGACTTCAAAATCCAAACCTTGCAATCCTTGCATTTATCAAAGCAAGTATGAAAATCTAAGTCTCTATGTCTGCAGAGATATATAAAGAGATAGAGCAAAAGCTTAAATCAAGATTTGGGAGTAGTGGAGGACTTCTCACGCTTGGCGATCTCCCGACTCCCCATACTCTTAAAGATCTTACACAAAGTGCCCTGCGGATAAAAGAGGCTATCAAAAATCGCGAAAAGATTATCATCGTCGGTGATTATGATGTAGACGGTGTTGTTGCTACAACTCTATTGCTTGATTTTTTTGATGCGATTAACTATAAGGTTGATTGGTTTATCCCAAATAGGTTTGAACACGGCTATGGACTCTCAACCAAGATACTATCTTCACTCCAAGAGCATGCCGTTATCATCACTGTTGATAACGGCATCAATGCTAATGATGTTGCGCTATGGTGCAAGCAGAATGATAAAACACTTATCATTACCGATCATCATACCCCAAAAGAGGTGCTTCCCGAAGCTTTTTGTATCATAGATCCAAAGCGTGAAGATTGTGATTTTGCTTACCCCGATATATGCGGTGCTACAGTTGCTTGGTATCTTATCGCGGGCATCAAAAAAGAGATGTCGCTTGAGATTGAACTTAAGCCTTATATGCTTTTAGTTGCTATAGCAACCATCGCAGATATGATGCCACTTCTGCATATCAATAGAGCCATAGTAACTGCCGGTCTTAAAGAGTTTGAAAAAAACGAGCGCGCTTTCGCGCGCACCCTAAAAGAATATTTTCAAAAAGAAAACTTTACATCCGAGGATATATCATTTTTGATTGCACCACTTTTAAATAGTGCAGGTAGAATGGATGATGCATCACTTAGCGTAAATTTTTTAAGAAGCACCAATGTTTATGAAGCAAGAGTATATTTGCAAAAATTGATACAAAAAAATGAAATGAGAAAAGAGGAAGAAAAGAGCATCTTCCAAGAATCTCTAACCCATATCCTAAATCCTGATGATGCTATCATAGTTGCCCATAAGGACGATTGGCACGAAGGAGTCATAGGCATCGTTGCAGCAAGATTGGCGAAACATTTTGATAAGCCCTCCATCATTTTATGTAAAGGCGGCGATGCTCTTCTAAAGGGAAGCGGGCGATCATCGCTTGCGTGCAATCTTTTTGAGAGTGTACGCTCTTGTGAAAGTGTATTGGAAAAATTTGGAGGACACACTTTTGCCGTCGGTGTCAGCCTAGAGGAGAAAAATCTCCCCTCTTTTATAGAAAAATTAAAAGAAGGTTATGTAAAAAGTGATGAGGATAATCTAGAGGATAAATATATCTACAATCTAAGATTTGAGCATATCGATTTTACTCTTACGGATATCTTTAAAAAATATGAGCCTTATGGCGAAGCAAATCCTTATCCTCTTTTTTTAGCAGAGAAAATTGAGGTAATAAATGCATCGCCAATCGGCAAAAATCAAGAACATATGAAGTATATATTGCAGCAAGGAAAGAGCAGTTTTGGAGCGATTGAGTTTCGGGCAAAAGAGCCCTTAATATCAGGTCAAACGATCGATATCATCTACAAAATCAATAGGAATAGCTTTCGAGGAGAAGTAACATTACAGATAATTATAGAAAATATTATTTCAATATATAAATAACTAAAAAAATATTATTATTTGTAATAATTAAATATATTTAAGAAATAAAAAAGATATAATTAATTTGAAAATATAGCTTTATTGCAATAAAGGAGGATGTTTTGGACAAAAAAATTCTAGAAGAGGGTATCGAACAAATCGATGCCATACTCAAAGAAGAGGGGATATCAAGAAGAGATGCTATGAAAATGTTTGGTCTCGGCGGGGCTGCCATGATGATGGGCAGTGGTGTTGTGACAGAGGCAAAAGCAAGCTCTTCCGCAAAGGGGAAGATACTTATTGTCGGGGGTGGGCTTGCAGGTATCTCAACCGCGGCACTTTTGACGCGATCGCTTGATAATCCTGATATTACGATTTTGGAACCGAATGAAAAATCTGTTTCTTATCAGCCGGGACAAACACTTGTCGGAGGTGGCGTATGGGAAGATAGTGATACTGAGTATATGACAGAAGATTTTATGCCTGATGGCGTAACATGGATCAAAGAAAAAGCCGTAGAGTTTGACCCTGATAATAATGTGGTAAAAACAAGCGGAGGTCAAAGCATTTCTTATGATTTTATGATCATTGCAGCAGGATTGAAACTTGATTTTGCTCAAATTGAAGGGCTAGGTATCACTGATTCTATAACATCAAGAGGTGATGATAGCGCTGTTAATAATGTCATAGGAAAGAACGGAATAGCTTCTATTTACTTTGCAAACGGAGCGACCAATACATGGAAGTTGATGCAAGAGTTCATAGAAAAAGCCAAAAGCGGACAAAAAGTACAAGGTGTCTTTACGCATCCAAGTACGCCTATCAAATGTGGTGGGGCTCCAAAGAAGATTATGTATCTAACAGATGCAAGACTCAGAGAAGCAGATGCAAGAGATAACGCTGAGCTTACATTCTATCCAAACGGTGGAAAGATGTTTGGTGTGCCTGAGTATCATGAGGCAATCGTTAAGCAATACGAAGAGCGCAATATGAAGTGGAACTATAACCATAATCTTATAGGGGTTGATCCGCAAGCAAAGGTAGCAACATTTTATAAACACTGGCTTGAAAAAGGTGAGTATGATGAGATATTAGAAGAGTATTCTATGGTTGCAAGAGGTGAAAAAGTTGAGGTTCCTTATGACTTCTTACATATCACGCCTCCTATGAAAGCAGCCGAAGAGATAGCAAATTCTCCTGTGGGCTCAGACCAAGGATGGGTGCCTGTAGTCAAAGAGACTTTACAGCATGTCAAATACCCTAATGTTTTTGCATTAGGCGATATCGCAGCCGTTCCAATGGGTAAAACAGGTGGAAGTGCAAGAAAACAATATAAGGTTGTTGTTGAAAATCTTATCTCGGTTATGGAGGGTAAAGAACTTACGGCTGAGTACGGCGGTTATACGGTTTGCCCGCTTATTACGAGCTTGAGTACGGTTATGTTAGCTGAGTTTGATTGGAGCGGAAAACCGACTCCTTCATTCCCGTTAGATCCGACTCAAGAGAGATGGATTTGGTGGTTGTTAAAAGTATATGCGCTCAAGCCAATGACACAATATGGTATGCTTTCAGGTAGAGCATAATGAAAGGAGAGAAGATGAATAAAGCAGCAGGAATATTTTTTGGAACAATTATGGTCATTGCACTAAGTGGATGTGGTGATGATGACAGTGCAAAGCATGAAGTAAAAAACTATAAATACACAACAGCAGAAGTATATGACAAGATGTGTGCAAAGTGTCATGGAGAAAAAGGCGAGGGCGTTAAAAAAGAAAAAGGTCCCGCACTCAATGATCAAGAGGTGTATGAGCTTAAAACAGGAATTACCGATATAAAAATGGGCGGTATCGGCGGACACTCAAGTGGTACTGAGCATGAGATCATGGAGCATAATATGCAAAAGATCATAGAAAAAGGTATGGATTATGATACTGATGCTATGGCACAATATATCTACGACAGCTTCAATACAAACAAATAAACATCTCCACTCCTCCTCTTCGGAGGAATAAGTTTTCTAAACCTTTTTTTAAACTTTAATGATAGAATACACTACTAAATATTTTATAATTTGGGGGAGTGATGAACAAAAAAGAGGGAAAAGTATTTGTTTGGCCAATTTGTACCCGAATAATACATTGGACGATTGGACTCTCTTTTTTTGCATCTTTTTTCACTTCATTTTATAAAGAGTATATTCACTATCATATCGCTTTTGGGTGGATATTCGGCGTTATGCTCTGTTACCGCATCATATGGGGGTTTATAGGACCGAGATATGCAACCTTTAATACATTTCGATTTAATCTGCGTGAACTTAGATGGTATTTTAAAGAGAAGATAATCGATAGGTATAGAAAAATCCCTCCCGGACACAACCCCGCTTCAAGTTGGTATACAATCATTGTTCTCTCTTTTGGTATAGCAATCGTCATTAGCGGTATATTGCTTTATGGGATACAAGATGGTGCAGGAATATTCGGCTACCTCAATAAAAAGCATTATACCTCTATGGATATATGGCACAATGCGCACCTTTATCTTTCTTATATACTCGTTGCTTGGGCAGTTATTCATATCGTCGGAGTTTCCGTTGAGCAGTTTTACCATAAGACGGGCATGATATTTGTTATGCTTACAGGATACAAAAAAAGCGAGGGAGAAGATACCGACATTACAAGATGTAGTAATATCGCAAGTTATGTTTTTATCATCATCTCTTTCTCTCTCTTTATATATGTTATAAGTACTTATGATAATTTGGTGACAAAAAATATATTTACGGCGATTAATTATGAAAGCGAGCAGGGTGTTTTTTATGTTGACTGTGGTGATTGCCATAAAATCTACCCTCCTTTTTTGCTCCCAAAAAGATCATGGCATAGGATTATGGACACACTCGATAACCATTTCGGTGAAGAGATTACGGATGCAAATATCTCCAAAAAAGCAAGAGTGTCCATATTGAAATATCTTGAAGAAAATGCCGCAGAAAGCTCAACGAGAAAAGTCTCTTTTCGGGTACTTCAATCACTTTCACCGAAGCAAGCTCCAAAGTCCATCACCAAGGTAAAGTACTGGAGAGATGCACATAAAGATATAGATAGAGCTCTCTATAAAAATCCAAAAGTTAAAAACCAATCAAATTGTTTTGCTTGTCACATCGGACTAGAAAATGGAATATTTTTAAATGAAAAAATAGTGTTACCTAAAGTAAAATAAGCTAAGACTATTTGACGCATTAATTTTTTTTATCTTCGTTGTAAGATTAATCGTGTATAATTTTTTGAAGCTTAAAGTTGGCAGTATAGATTTATTTAATTTTTTTACAATAGGCTTGCATTATCTATCTATATGGAGGAGACTAAATGGATGTAGGGATTTCCAGAAGACGCTTCTTAAAAGGAAGCGCGGCACTGACTGTTTTGGGAGGAGGCACTATAGGGCTGACACCATTATTGGGGAATGAAGAGGAACATCATGAGGCAGCTGTCGTCATGACAAAAACAAGTACAAAAGAGGCGAAGCTCGTGCCGACGCTTTGTGAGATGTGCGTAAATAAATGCGCGGCAATTGCGAGAGTTGAAGATGGTGTTGTGGTAAAGCTAGATCCAAATCCACTCTTTCCAAAATCAAAAAATATGCTTTGCCCTAGAGGCAATGCGGGCATACAAGCGCTCTATGATCCGGATCGATTGAAACGCCCCATGATTAGAACGGGCGAAAAAGGCAAGGGTGAGTTTAAAGAGGTCTCTTGGGAAGAGGCATATGATGCTATACTCAATGGAACAGATAAGTTTCCCGGAATGGCGAAGATATTGGATGAAGAAGAAGACAATAGATCAAGCTTTCTTTTTTGTGCAGGTGAGGGGATGGCTGAGCACACATTTAAGATGTTCTATGAGGCTTTTGGTTCTGCCAATTGGCTTAATCATGCCTCTATCTGTTTGCAAACCGTTGCATCTGCATATGGTGTGACTATCGGAGCATATCCGCAGGTCGATCTTGAAAATGCAGAGTATGTCATCATGGCGGGAGCAAATAGAGCTGAGGCTATCGTAACTCCAGATACAATGGATATCTTTAAAAGAACAAAAGGCAGAGGGGCAAAACTCATCTGTGTTGATCCAAGGTTCACTAATACAGCGGCAAAAGCAGATAAATGGTTGGGCATTAAACCGGGAACAGACCTTGCTTTTGTACTTGCACTTACTTATGTAACGCTTGATGAAGAGTTGTACAATAAAGAGTATGTGACAAACAATTTCAATGATTTTGATCTCTATAAAGAGCACATACTCGGTAGTGGCTATACACCGAAATGGGCTGCAAAAATTACGGGTCTTAAAGAGAGTGATATCTACGAAATAGCAAGAGAGTTCGCAGCGCATGCACCAAGAGCAATTTACTATCCGGGAAGAAGAAGTACTTTTGCAAAAAATGACTTTCAGCTCAGACGCGCTATGGCAATTTTCCAAGCACTCAGTGGTGGCATAGATACTAAAGGCGGTTTGGTCTTTGGGGGTAAATTGGCACTCGGTGAACATAAAGGTGTCGTGCCTATGTACTATCAAGCAAGAGAGAGAGCTGTCAATAAAAACAAACAAAATGACGGCTATGACCACTGTGTGGTCGTAAGTGGCGGTGGTTCATGGATCGCATGGAGAAACAGATTTTTAGAAAATGTGATGCCCTACAAGGTAAGAGGAGCGTTTATCTATAAACATAATCCAATGCAAAATATGCCAAACACTGAAAAAACGGCTCAGATGCTTAAAAAGATGGAGCTTGTTGTTGCTATTGATACGATGCCGAGTGATACTGTGATGTATGCTGATGTCGTATTGCCCGAGTGTACCTATCTTGAGCGAACCGATCCGGTATTTAGTTTTGGCGGTGTGGAGCCTGCGATTGCTCAAAGAAATAAAGTAATCGAGCCGATGTATGATACAAAACCGGTCAATGAGATACTTTATGGACTTACGAAAAAGATATCGAAACCGCTTTTTGAGATTACGAAAAAGCATGATATGTTCCTCCAAGATGAGATAACCGCGAGTGAGAGCGAGCTCGATGAAAACAGTACAATGAGTCTTGCAGAACTTTCAAAACAGAAAGAAGAAACAATGTATGCGGATGAATTTGATCTCACGAAGGTCTTTGAGCATTCTCAAGAAGAGATCAATGAGCATATGGTTGCTTCAAAACATGGAGAAGAGGCTGTTAAAAAGCTCAAAGAGCACGGTGTTTTTTATCCTGAAATGGAGAGTTATTATAAACAGCTAGGGGAAAATGAATTCCAATACTATCCCGAGAATAAAAAATCTTATAGTGTCAATGGCGGTGCTCCAAAAACACCAACTAAAAAGATAGAGTGCAATTTGGCAAATCTAGCTTCAAAAGGCGTTGATCCGATGCCGACTTGGAGAGACGAGTACAACTTTAAAGTACCAAAGGGTAAATTTAAACTGCTCACAGGAAGACATGCGCAATTTACACAAACAGGAACTTCGAACAATGCCGCGCTTCATGATCTTATGCATACGAATTATATATGGATCAATGAAAAGGTTGCCAAAGAGCAGGGTATTGCCTTTGGAGATAAGGTGGAAGTAAGTAGCATAAGCGGTAAGACGATTATCAGAGCCTATCCGACACAAAAGATAGCACCCGATACCGTTTTCTTTGTCCACGGTTTTGGAGAAGAGAGCGAAAGACTTACTATGGCGTATAAAAACGGCGGATGTGATAATGCAGTTATTGAGGATAACATAGAGCCGGTGTATGGGGCAGCGGCGATGCATGAGACAAATGTTGAGATAAGAAAGGTGTAATATGGCAAATTATGTAATGGTACTTGATTATAAAAATTGTATAAATTGTAAAGCTTGTGAAATAGCCTGCAAGGAAGAGAATGGGGTGTTGCTCGGAGCCGATAAACATCGTATCTGGGTTGGCTCAAACAATCCGAAAGGAGAGTGGCCAAATCTTGACATCGTTTCAGCTGCATTTTTGCCAAGCCAATGTCAACAGTGTGAAAATGCACCATGCCAAGAGGTTTGTCCTACGCATGCAACATACTATGATGAAAACGGTGTAGTGCAGGTCGATAGTGATAAATGTATATTGTGCAGTTATTGTATGGTTGCATGCCCTTATGACGCAAGGTATGTCGATGATAGAACGACAACAGTCGATAAATGTACTTTCTGTAGTGATACGAGATTGGCTCGTGGAGAGGTTACGACAGCATGTCAAAATACTTGTCCTACAAAAGTAAGAACATTTGGAGACATTGATGATCCCGACAGTGAGGTAAGTGAGTTGCTCAGAACAAGAGAGCATTTTTCACTCAAAAGCAATCTTGGCACAAAACCAAAACTATTTTATCTAACATAAGGGGGAGATGATGGAAACTGTAGCAAAAAAAAGCAGTATAATCAAAGAGTTTATAAGATCAATACCTATTAACAAAATAGGTATAAAGGATCTTTTAAATTTTGAAAAAAGTCCCCTCAATCTATTTTTGGCGGCTTTGACATTGGTGTTTTTAGGGCTTTTTGTCGTAGGTGTTTTGTTCTATCTTTTACATGGACATCACGCATATAATGTAACACGAGAGCATCCGTGGGGATTGCTTATCGGAGTTTATATCTTTTTTGTTGTAAGCTCAACCGGGCTTTGTATCGTAGGGTCACTTGGTGATGTATTTGGTTTCAAAGACTATATGGCGATATCAAAAAGAGCAATTTTTGGCTCTATAGTGACGATTGTTGCAGGTTTTGCCGTTATCGCCTTTGAGATTGGTCATCCGGTTACGATGATGATTTACAATGTGCTCTCTCCGGGACTCACAAGTGCGATATGGTGGATGGGTACGCTTTATGGACTCTATCTTACATTTATGATTATCGAGTTTGTCTTTTTGTTGAAAAATGATATGAAAAGTGCGAAAACATTTGGTCTTGTCGGTCTTTTAGTCGGTCTTGCGGCGCACTCAAATCTTGGCGGTGTCTTTGGATTTTTAAATGCAAGAACGATTTCAAACGGTGTTTTTTATCCAACCTATTTTATCCTTACCGCGTTTATTACGGGAATATTTATAGCGTATATAATGATGGGTTTTCGATATAAGCTCAGTTTTTCAAAAGAGATACAGACGATGCTAAACGGTTTAGCTAAGATACAAGCTCTTTTGATCTCTATCCTTATATTTTTCGTTACATGGAAATTTTTGACCGATGTCTATGGCGGCATGCCAAATCGTGCAGATGTTGCCGTGCATATTCTTGGTTCATGGACATTTTGGGCAGAGGTGATTTTGGCAATGCTTATCCCATTGGTAATCATACTCGCTTCTAAAGCAAGTGCATATAAAGCAATCTTCTTTGCTTCGCTTAGCGGTATGGTGGGCATTTTTTTCATGCGTTACAACCTTGTGCATGACACACAGTTAAAACCTTTGCAAGAGATGAAAATACGAGAGTATCAGCTCACACCTGAGTGGGTACACTACTTTCCAAGTGCAACTGAGATTATGATTTCACTTGGTGGTCTTGGGCTCTGTCTTGCTCTTTATTATGTAGGAACAAAACTATTTTCTTTAGATAGTGATCATCATTAATATATAGAGCTTGCCTTTTAAGATTGTTTATACTTTTTTTGGTATCATTGCAACAATCTTTTAAGGCAGGACTATGAAGAAAGAACTCTCAATATTTATAATACTACTCTTATTTTTAAGCATTGTGGTGCATTTTGAAGCATGGATATCGCATCCGATTGCACAGATAAAAGCACTTCCACAAGGTGGTGCGCTGGGGCTTGGCGAATGGCATCCGCTTATTTTTACATTTTTGGCTTATCTTATTGTGTGGGTATTTCGATTGATAGGAAGAGTAGTTAAAAAAATTTTCGGGAAGTAATTCCTCTTAAAGAGGAATTACTCGTATATTTTGATCGAGTTTTTCTCGTAAGATATTTTCTATGGCAAAAAGCGTGCCTGTACTTGAGCTCGCACAACCGCTACATGCCCCAAGATATCTGATGTAGATATCAAAGTTGGAACCGTTCTCTTTTATGTCGAGTATCTCTACATTTCCACCGTCCATCACAAGCATTTGACGGATATTGTCATCTATGATTCTCTCGACGGCTTTGAGCTTTTGTACAACAGTCATCTGCGCAAAATCGATATTATCTGTGCTTGCATCTGCATTACTGAGCATTCTTTCCTTCTCATATTCTGCCAATAGATCGACGAGATAGATGTCTTTTTGTTCATGCCCGCCGGGTCTAATGCAAGATTTACAAAATGCTCCCGCTTTGGTATAGTCTGTTATTTGCTCAATAGTTCTCAAGTTATTAAGTCTGATGACCTCTTTAAGTGTCGAGAGTGAGATTCTAGCACATTCACATACGATGATATCATGCTCAAAGCTTGACATCTCAACGCCTTTGTATTGTGCGGCTGCTTTTTTGATGACATCATATGCCATAACGGAACAGTGCATTTTTTGAGGTGGCACGGCAGGAATATCAGGAGTGTCTCGCATCGCTTTTTCGACATCGATATTTGTAATCTTTACTGCCTCATCAACAGTTTTTCCTTTACATAGATCCGCCATCGTATCGCTGCTGGCTATGGCTGTTCCGCACCCAAAGCTTTTAAATTTTGATTCTAGTATGATGTCTGTTTTTGGATCGACCGCCCAATAGAGTCTCACGGCATCACCGCAACTCTCAGCGCCGAAATCAGCAACGATAAGTTTCGCGCCCATAGCTTCGGCTTGCTCCTCCGTGATTTCTCCCATATTTTGGGGATTGTTCATAAGTTCCGTTACTTTTTGGCTATACTCATCCCAGATAGTACCACCTATCAAACTGTCTATTCCCATCCTCTTGTCCTTTTAATGTAGTTCATTTTTGTGATTTTTTGGAGCATACGCATAAGAGCTTGATATGGCTCTTAACCGTTTAACCGCTTCATTGACGCGCTCAATAGCAAAGTCTATCTCTTCGCTTGTTGTAAATCTCGAAAGTGAAAAACGAATCGCAGTATGAGCCAAATCAGCTTCTGCGCCAATCGCCTCCATAACGGGGTTTGATTCTAAATCCTCGCTCGCACAGGCACTTCCCGTACTTGCAGCGATACCGTCTTTGTTGAGATCCCAAAGCATCGACTCGCCCTCTATCCCCCTAAATGATATCAAGATTGTATTGGGGGATCGTCTCTCTCTCGGTGTGACCACAAAAGTATCAGGTATTTGCAAGAGCGCATCTTCAAATCTATCTCTAAGTGCTTTAACCTCACTGAGTTCAAAATCGAGTGCATCAACTGCTTGTTCTATCGCCTTCCCCATGCCTACGATGCCCGCAACATTGAGCGTGCCTGATCTGAGTCCACCCATATGATCTCCGCCGTGCAAGAGAGGCGTAAGCTCTTTGCCTTTTCTCATGTAGAGTGCTCCGACCCCTTTTGGACCGTGGAATTTATGAGCTGATAAGGTGAGATAATCTATCTTAGTCTCTTTAACATTCACGGGTATCTTGCCGATAGCCTGAGTAGCATCTGTATGAAACAAAATGCCTTTTTCGCTACACATTTGTGCCATTTCTTCAACAGGAAATATAGCTCCTGTTTCATTGTTGACCCACATCATAGAGACGAGTGCTGTTTTGTCTGTCAAAAAATCTTTGAGTGTATGCGCTTCGACTATACCCTCGTTATTTACCGGTAGATAGGTCACTTTACAGCCGAGAGATTCAAGAAATCTTGCCGTTGCTATGACACTTGGATGCTCAACTTCGCTTATGATTATATGGTTTTTTTGTCCCGTTAAGATATACTGGAAATAGATACTTTTAAGTGCCCAATTATTGCTCTCGGTCGCGCAAGATGTGATAACAACACTGTCTTCATTGTTTGCGCCGACTCCGGCGTAGATTTTTTGCATGGCAGTTTTGAGTGCTTGATGTGTTTCGCTGGCAAAACAGTGAAGCGAGTTTGGGTTGCCGTATCTTTGTACAAAGTAGGGCTCCATAGCTTCAAAAACATGGGGGTCAACCATGGTGGTTGAATTATTATCAAGGTAAACTCTCATACAAAAAATCCTTTCTTCACTTAAATAAGACAATTTTTATCTTATTTGCTCATACTACATTAATTATTCTTAAAGTTTTATAAAGACGCAATAAAAAGAGTATTATACCCTCACACCATTAAAAGTTCGAGGGAGTGTGTGTATTTATGAGATTATAAAACTCGCTTCTCGTTCTCTTGTCGCTTTTAAAAAGCCCGCGAAGTGCCGAGCTAACCGTCGTTGAGTTTATTTTCTCAACGCCTCGCATCTCCATGCACATATGTCTAGCATGTACCACAACGGCAACGCCTTTTGGCTGAATCGCCTCACTGATTGCATCGGCAATCTGCTCTGTAAGCTGCTCTTGAATCTGCAAGCGTCTTGCAAATATATTGACAATTCTCGGTATCTTTGAGAGTCCGACAACCTTTCCGTCAGGGATATAAGCCACATGTACTCTGCCGATGATAGGAAGCATATGGTGTTCACACAAAGAGTAAAATTCGATATCTCTTACAAGCACCATCTCATCATTGCTCGTAGTAAAAAGCGCTTGGTTTAGCACCTCTTTCGGGTTCTCATGATAACCGCTTGTTAAAAACTCTAAAGATTTTGCAACGCGCATCGGGGTCTTTTCAAGCCCCTCTCTGCTACTGTCTTCGCCCAAAAGCTCAAGTATCTCTTGAGTATTTTTTGCAATCTTGTTTAATTTCTCTTCATTAGTCATTGCAACTCGCTTTACTTTTTTAGATTGTATCAAAAAAGTGTAAGATTATTATAATGACTTCATATTGCATCATATCTTTTTGCATACTTTAATGTTTATCAGATGTTTCGGATAAAGATTGTATACACAAGATACCATTCATAAATCATTCCATATAGAGCTTTGTGCCGAGGTTGGCTATACCACACGAATATATCTTGCTTGTGATGATGCCGTCTAGATTGCAGCTTGCATACTCTTTGGCATTTTCTTTGTGGATGCCGCCTGAAGCGAGTATTTTAACATATGGGAATTTTTTATCTCTTGCGGTAATAATCTTTTTGAGCTCTTCGATGCTGATCTTATCTGTTTGTAAGACATCAGCGCCATACTCCATGAGACTAAGTGCATCTTCATAGGCTTCAGTTTCAACAGCTATTTTTTTCTCAGGCGCTTTTATCTTGAAAGACACTATTTCTTTATAGAATGTTTCATTATTGGCATATACGGCTCTATGATGAGCAAAAAAGAGGATAGTTTCACTGAGGTTAAGTCTGTGGGGCAATCCACCTCCTGCAAGAACGGATTTGATGCAGAATTTTTTAGCAAAAGGAAATGTTTTTCTCGTCGTAAGCAATTCACAATTTTGGTTGACTTTGCGAATTTCACTAAGCATTTGATGTGTGTATGTTGCTATCTTACAACTATATTCTAAAAGTACCTGTGAACTTCTCCATGCTTTATGGATATCGTTATAATCCCCCTCGAAAGAGAGGAGTACATCGCCCTTGCTTGCTTTTTCTTGAGAGCATATAGATGAGAGAACTTTACATCCTAAGAGTTCTGCTATTCTTGCGGCTTCTTCGGAACAAGAGATGATAATCTCTTCTCGTGTAAAAATTTCGAGCTTTGCTCTTTTGCCCTTGATCTCTTGAAGATGTGTTGTAAGGTCGAAAAAAGGGATATCCTCTTGTATGTATCTCCAAAGTTCATCGTCGCTAAAGTTCATATCGTTCCTTTTACTATTCTTTGTCGTAAGGTACTCTTTTTGGTGCTTCAAATGTAGTTCTTCGATTAATCATGCGAATAGAAAGTGCCTCTATCCACTCCCAAAAAGGTTTTCTGTATTCTATCGGAAAATCTATATCTTTAAGAACTTTTTTAAATACTTGCAACCATATTTCTCTGTCTTTTTCATCGATGCTTGCTACAAAGTGTCTGCTTCTAAGATGTGGCTCTCCGTATTTATCTGTAAAAACATGCTCTCCTCCTAGGGCTTGAACATAAAAATCAGCAGCTTTTTCTACGGTCTCATCAAACTTTGCTTTATCAGTCGGAAAGAGTCTGCCGACTTTAGTTTTTGCAAGTAGGTCATGATGATACTTTACCATAGAGCGTATCTTCTCTTCACCCAAGATTTTGTAGAGTTCTTTCGGAGGGAAGCGAACTTCAGGATAGATGAAATCTATAAACGCTTGGGGTCCTTTAAAGTTTTTATCTGTAAAACTCGGATGGTGAGCGCCTTTTTCTTTGTCGGATAGTTGTGAAAATGTGTTAATGCAATTCATTTTTTGACCTCCCAAGAGACAAGTGCCCATCGTATGTAGCTCGGCTCTTTTTTGAATTTGTATGTTTTATTATAGTACTCTTTTAAGATAATTTTCTCTTTATTGCTGAGTGCTCCTAAGCTCCACTCTACTTTTTCTACGAATTCATCGTCACTTTCGCTTAAAAACTTTTTGTTTTCAGCAAGTAAAAAATCCACGCTAGCATAAATTCCCATCGAATGGAGGATATTGACAAGATATATATAGTCAGGTCTTGGTATGATCTCTCGCTCTAGTTGTGCTAAGATATCGCTCTCTACGAAGCTGCCGCCGGCTTTAAAAGAGATGTAGATGCGTTTATTTGCTTTGTCGTTGAGTTTCAATAGCGCTTTTTTGATATCTTTGACCTCCATCGATCGTGAGGCAACGATGATATCGCACTCTGGAATATCACTCCAATCATCTTCCCATGATCTGTGTACGGGAGTAATGTTTTTGATGCCTCTCTCCTCACAGTTGCTTTTCAAAAATTCGAGCATTCCCGAAGAGTAATCCAACCCGTAAACTGCTTTAAGATACGGGGCAGCCTCAAGAGCAATCGTCCCGGGGCCACAGCCGACATCAAGGAGACTCTTAGAACCCTCAAAGTTTATCTTGCCGACAAACTCTTTTGGGTAGCTACTTGTTTGAACATTTTCATTGAAATTTTTGGCTCTTTTGCTCCAATCTTCTCCGCTTTTCCCTTTGAAGGTAGAGTTTGCTTTTTGCTCTCCATAGAGCTTTGCAAAATCAATTGACTCCAAATTTGTTTTAATCAACCCCATAGTATCTCCTTAAAATGTTGGTATACAAAATTTGTACCCGTTTTTTTGAATGATCTCAACATCAACTCCATAGAGTGCCTCTATGCTTTTTTCATTGAGCTCTTCGAGCAATCCGTCCTTAAAAATAGCTCCATCTTTGATCATGGTGATTCTATTTGAAGCATAGAGTGCATGATCTGGATAGTGTGTCGTTTTTAAAAATGTGTATCCTTCTTTTTGAAAATCTTTTAAGAGTTTGAGAAACTTTATCTGATTTCCGTAGTCCAGTCCATTGATAGGCTCATCCATAAATATTATTTTAGCATTCTGCGCAATCGCCCTTGCTATAAAGACAAGTTGCCGCTCCCCGCCGCTTATCTTGGAGTATATCTTCTTTGCAAAATTCTCCATGCCAACTCTTGCTAGAGAGTTTAGGGCGATATCTTTGTCCTCTTGTGAGTATTTGGAAAAAAGGCCGACATGTGGTAATCGTCCCATGAGCACGACATCAAAAACCGTATAATCAAAAGGTATCTTGTGAGTTTGAGGGATATAGGCTATGAGCTTGGCTATATCTTTTCTACTATATGAGCGTAGCTCTTTGCCGTAAAGTTTTATCTCGCCACTGCCTTTACAAATCCCAAGAAGAATCTTGAGCAGCGTGGTTTTTCCACACCCGTTTTGACCGAGCAAAGAGAGGATATCTCCATCTTTGAGACAGAAATCAACGCCTTTTAGCACCTCTTTTTTACCATACGAAAAGGAGATATTTTTTGCTTCTAATATCATCGTATACTCCTATTCGCATTGTGCAGTGCGCCGATAAAAATCGGGATACCGATGAGGGCGGTGAGTATCCCGATCGGCACTTCAAAGCTAAAGAGGACTCTCGCCATACTATCGACACTCAAAAGAAAGAGCGCGCCGATGAGGGCACTTGCAAAGACCACTTTTGTATTTTCAGCACCGAAAATCATCCTCGTAATATGAGGAACAATCAGCCCAACCCAGCCGATAATCCCTGCCATGACAACACTGAGTGCGCTGATGAGTGTCGCGAGGAAAATGATGCTTAGCTTGATAGCAACGATATTGACGCCCAGCGCTTTTGCCTCTTCATCTCCCATAGAGAGTGCATTGAGGTACTTTGAGAGGGAGATAATCCCTAAAATCCCTAAAATCATCGGCGTTGCTACCCACCCTATCATGCTAAAATCTCCATAGGAGAGACTTCCCATGAGCCAGTAGGTGATAGCCGGAAGTTTATCGTCAGGATCGGCAGTGTATTTGACGATGGACAAAAGTGCGCCAAAGAGTGAGCTACTGATGATGCCTCCGAGGACAAGCATAATCATCGAATCAGACCTCTTTGCGTATATGAGTGAGATAATAAGCGCAATACTAACTGCGATAAAGCCAAAAGTAAATGTAAATATATTGATCCAAAACCAACTTACTCCAAGCAAGATACCAAGAGCAGCTCCAAATGAAGCGCCGGACAAAACACCCAAAACACCGGGAGAAACGAGAGGGTTGACAAAGATTGCCTGAAAAGCACTTCCTGCAACTGCTAATGAGGCGCCGATCAAAAGTGCTAAAACGATACGGGGGAGTCTGATCTCTTTTATGATGTTTCTGATCGTCTCGTACTGATCAAAATCTACAGGCGTAGCGCTAAAGATGTTTTGAAATAGGAGCCAATATTGATGCAAACTTATAGGGTATTTCCCTATAAAAAGTGACGCGTTGATTGCAATAAAGAGAGCAACGAGAAGTAGAATAATTTTTATTTTGTACATACACTATTGTCCTAATATTCGCGCTATCTCATCATCGTCTAAATCGATGCCAAGATAGAGTTTATAAAAACTCTTTGCGCTCTGTTTGATATCTACTTTTATCATCTCGGGATGCAAAATATTTGCAAGCCATTGATAGCCTAATATCTTCATAAAAGAAGGAGGTCTGTCAAACCAATTAAGAGGCTCGCTAGGGATGAGATAGACTTTGTTGTTTTTTACAGCGCGGAGTGTTTTCCATTTTGCACTTTGGTGTATTGTATCATAAAATGTTTTTTCAAAGACTAAGATTATATCGGGATCATAAGTTGCCAATTGCTCAAAATTGATAGCCTCTTTTCCGTACATTGTTTTTTGCTCACATTGATGGACATTTATGCCTCCGGCAAGATTGATAAGCTCGGTATGCACGGAACTGTTACACTCGGTCTCAAGACCCGTGAGTCCTTGTGCATAATAGACTCTAGGTTTTTTCTCAACCCCTATAAGCTCTTGAGCGCCTTCAAGTCGTTTTTTTGCATCAAGCGTAAGCTCTTTCGCTCTTTGCTCTTTGTTGGTTATTTTTCCTAAATACTCAAAAGAGTCTATGATCTCTTGTAGGGAGGTTGATTTTATATAATAAATCGTCATTTTTGCATCTCCAAACATGGAGAGCATCTTCTTTTCAATCTGCTTAATATTGGTTGGCAAAATGATAATCTCAGGATTGACCTTGAGAATCATTTCAGCATTAGGTATTTTACCTTGTCCGAACCATCCACCGAGCACAGGGAGATCGCAGATTTTTTTATCTATGTATTTTCGCTCCTTCTTGTTAAAAGGAAAGTTGAGTCCCGCGATCTTATCTCTATCGATGACATATAAAGAGTACAGAGTGATGGGGCTAGAAGAGTATATCTTCGTGATGTTATCATCGATTTCAACTGTGCGCCCGAGCATATCTTCAACACTTTTCGCATAGAGGTCAAGAGTGATGAGAAGGCAGAGCAGAATTATTTTTTTCATGAGTATCTCCTAAATGCAACAATTTTCATACGCTAAGCACACCTTTTGTCGTAAAAGTGTTCCATGTATGGTGTTCTAAAATCATCGTTAGAACTTTCGAAATATCATATCTGTTCTTAGTAGCTATACTTTCTATCGTGCTACCCATATCGCATTTATATATCTTCTTTTGTAACAGTATAGGCATAATCGTTGCTTTATCGACTTCAAAAAAATCGCAAATCTCTTGCAGAGATTTTTTCTTGAGCGCATTTGGAAGCACCTGAGAGCCACATGCATGATTGTAATTTTTGTTAGTTGCTATATAGTAGACCCGTGTAAAAAGCCGCACAAGCCATTTTCGCATTAGAAAAATATGCATAGGTAGTGCGATTAAAAAAATAATACCCGCACAATAGTGCCATGATACTATCTCGAGACTATATCCGAGGATATTGTTGATTGTTGCCGTAACCAAGACGGTAACAACACAAGAGAGCATCAAGATGATAGTCGCGGCTTTAAGTATGATTGTAGTTTTGTTTTCCATTTTTTCTCCTTATTTTAGTGTGTTTTGCTATTGCAAATAGGGCTATTGCGTAAAGAACCCTTGATACTCTTGATCTGAGAGTGTATAGTCGTAAAATCTTTTATAGAATTCCTTTGTTTCTGATTTTAAATCAACATCTCGCATCAAATCAGGATATAAAATCTTGCTCAACCAGATGAATCCAAGTATAGATTCAGGAGAGGGTCTGTCCCACCAAAATGTTCCGATGGGAGCCTTGTAAACATCTCCGTTTCGAACAGCTTTTATATTTTTGTATGATGGGTTTTCTGTCAACTTATCTGCCGAATTATTTGGACTTTTGTTGGTAGAGGCGACGATAATATCAGGGTTCCACACAGAGAGCATCTCCGAAGAGAGGGCACCTTTCATCTGAAACTCTGTCGTGACATTGATGCCTCCGCTTGCTTGGATAAATTCATCACCCCATCCGCGTTTGCCCTCACTGCTTAATCCACCATAACCGGAAGTATAAAATACCCTTTTACGCTCAGAGGGTTTAAGCGTGGATGTTTTTGACTTTATCATCTCTATTTTTGCATGCCAATATTCGATCAACTCTTTGGCTTTTTGCTCTTTTTTCAGAATCTTTCCAACATGTGAAAATTCTTCTAAGAGCGTTTGGATGTTGTGTCTGCCAATACCCAGTGTATATGTCGGAATATTCATATCTTGGATTCGTTGGTTTGTTGGAGTCGAGGTGATGCCGACAAAAACAATGTTTGGATCAAGCTTTAATAGGTATTCCAAATTTACATCGTTGAATGTCCCTGCACTTTTAATGGTCTTGAGATTTGGATAAACATTAAGAAATTGTTGAAATCTATCTACGCTTGGTTGTGCAACGATAGCATCAGCGCCCATAAAAAGTGCTATCTCTTGAGAAGCACCGCCGTAGCAGGTGATTGCTATTTTATCTATCGTTTTAGGTATGCATATCTCTTTACCGCTATAGTCTTGTACTTTTTGTTCGCACTCTACGGTCTTTTCTGCCGCGACAACATTTATGGTTGCGACAGAAAAGATAAGTAAGGATTTTAGAAGAGTACTGAACATCATCTAAACCTATACGCCACAGTGACAAAGACGGCTCTTGGAGAACCAACGGTATAAGTCGTCTCAGGCACTAAGTTGATTTCAGATGCAGAAAAAGTAGAGATATACTCTTCACCCAAAAGATTCGTAGCAGATAAAGAAAAATCCAACAAATCTCCGTTGCTTAAAGTGATCTCTTTGTTTATAGAGAGATCAACAAGGAAGTATGGGTCAACACTATATTGTCCTAAAGTATCCACATAGCGTTTGCCGACATATTGCAACACAGGCGCTATCGTGTACCCACCTATCTCATACCGGACAGAGATGTTTCCAAAAAACTCCGGTACATCGGGATGTTGGTTTCCCTTTGTCTGTATATACGCGCCGGAATCTGATAGAATATCGGTCGTAAAAGCATAACGGTTATAAGTTGCCGAAGCACTCAGCAGTAGACTCGGCAGAACTTGATAGCTAGCGCCTATCTCTAAACCGTATGATTCGGCTTCGGCTGTATTTTGTGCATATGTTTGATCTAAAACGGGATCATAAAATCTTCCTCCTACATTTTTAATCAAAGAGTAAAAGAGTGTGGATGTGATTGAAAAATTATTATTCTCAAAAGTGTAGCTAAGGTCAAAATTATCCGACTCTTCGGGCTTTAAGTTTGCCCACATTTTTTTAAGCATTTCATCCCCAAGCGAAGCGCTGTATCCACTATAACTAAGGGTGTTCCAGTTGCGCCCATAACTCGCTTTAATGCTTGAAGAATCATCAACTTGATGAGTGATACCGATGTTTGGTAAAAATATTTCAAATGAATGTGACGGTAGTGTATAGTTGACGGTAGTTGCCTGTGCGAGAGCCTCTTCATAGCTTACATCACCGATACCTGCTGCATCATAGTTTACAAGAGTCGGCGAAGAGAGCCATAGATATTTGATACCGGCCTCTACTTTTGTTTTACCAAAAGTCTGTTCATATGTCATAAAAGGTGCACTAAATGTATGATTTTCTTTGACATCTGTCAGTAGACTCCAGCCACTAAAGGCTAAGCTTCCGGCTGTTCTGAGTTTTTGACTGGTTGGAGGCCCCGGAGGTTCATCCTCTTGATACCAGTATCCCACTTTGATTTTTGCATCTTTGAATTTTTTCTCATACTCGACGACTCCTCCATAAGTGTCATGATCGACTATCCACTCTTTTACTTTTGATCCGCTTGTTGAGTAGGTAAACCCCTTATCATTTAAGAAGTAAGGTCTAAATGTAATCGAAGAATCAAGTGATAGTGGGATTTTTAATTTTCCAAGAATGGTATAGGTCTGGAAATCTTGTCTGTTGTAATCATAGTAATCCGAGGAGGTAGGATCGGTGGTTTGGTAATCTAGTTTTTTATAAAGAGAGAGATTTTGACTTTGCTCATAAGTCAATCCTTTGTAGTTATTGCTTTTTTGATCATTGTACATGCCATAGACTTCCCACTCGATAGGTTGGTTCGCTGTGCTTGATACTCCCATAGCAAAGTTTTTTCTATCCAAAGCATCGCCTTCGCCTTTCCATTTATCGCCCTGCGTTATAGAGCTAGATATGAAGAGTTTAGCTTCGTCGGCAATATCACCACTATCAACACGAACATAGGTTTTTGAAAAATTATAGCTTCCTAATGATTGTTTAAGTGTAGCCTCAAAAGTATCGGCAGGCTTTTTCATCTTCATGTCAACCATGCCGTTATCGCTACCGTATCCAAAACCACTATCAGCTTTTATCGCCCCCTTTTCTACATCGATACT
>JACDJA010000609.1_pt1 | contig 39085 bp, 31 predicted proteins | sample 7449241 | NCBI WGS metagenome assembly JACDJA01 (sample SAMN14253289, study PRJNA609438) | sludge metagenome | isolation source: initial anaerobic sludge | collected 2018-12-20 | reverse complement strand
CTTATGGTTTGCTTCAACGTTCGTAATCACCCATTCATCACCGAAATCTAAAAGCAGATTGAAAAAATCTTTTGTGAAATCCATTAAATATATGTTTTGCCAAAACTAATCTTTATCCACGAAAATGGTAGTAGAACCAAATATAATAATGGCCTTTGAAATAGAGAAGTTTAGAAATGTAATTTATAAGTGAATTCCTTGATGTTTCAAGAGGAATTAACTCTACTTTTTCAAATAAGTCAAATATGGAGACTTTGTCTTTTATGCTGAGATCAACACCTAAAGTTTTGTAATTCTCATTATCATTTTTATAGCAAGAAACCAATAAAAAGAGACTGATGGCTAAAATAAGATTATACTTCATTTTAATTTATTTTTATAAAAATTGCATTTAGTGTTTGTGTTTTACAGAAAACTTTAATGATGAACCCTGCGGACAGAGTTCATCATGTAGTTTAATTGTTAAAAATCATTCTTCCATGCAGAATTTATAGCAATTTACACGCAAAAATTGGACTGATTACCTGTAAACTGGCATGGAATATAATATTCGCCATCCCACCACCCTGCAAAAGACCAACATCGCCCCTCCCATTGACCACAAATAATTTCACCACCAGGTAACTCGGTTTGGGCCTGTGCCATCACGGCGATACTAGCCAATAACGAATTGTTATTTTAGCTTTGCTGTGCCAAATTCACATTAATTGCAGTTGCCGCGATAAACAGGAAGGCAACAATTCCTAAAAACATTTTCTTCTTCATCATCATAACGATTAAATTTAGAGATTTAAATTAAAACATAATCTTCTTCGCCAAAACGAAAAACATCCATCATTGACAAAAAACATATAATAGATGCATCGCTATATACCTATGCTAAATACTGACCTTCATGGTCCACCTCCTTTTTTTTTAGAGAAGGGGCGGGCGAAGAGAGAAGTAATTGCATAGGATGGCGCCCACCCTTTTCCTTCAGATATAGTAACTCTTTAAGTCTTAGTCACCAATAACGTTAAAACCCAATACTATCGGTAACTTTCTGCAACCATTCCCAAAAGCCTAAAGGATCTATAATTGGATCGTCCGGAATACTCACCTCTTCTCCCTCCTCGCCGGAACCGTAGGCAAGAGTGCTAAGGGTAATTCCTTCAATATCACCGGGTTCAGTCTTGTAAGACTTGAAGTGACTCATAATAGAAAAGCAGATCAACACTGCTAAGAAGATTCTCCTGTTTATTTTTCGTTTCATAAGGATTGCTTTAATTGGTTTCAACAACAAAACAACCTATAACGGAACAACAAATCAAAATATAAGCGTGACAAAAGCGTGACAAAACGTATAGGTCTGTGAGACAATGGGATACAAGCCGGATTTTTATAATGAAATCCTTCCATTTCCTTTTAAACAAATCACATTTGAGTTAAAGGCCTTGAATTTCCGGATGACTTTATAACTTTAAATGCGCCTTGAAATAGGAATGTAAATCTATATTGCTATCTAAGTTAAGTTTTTCGCGAATTCTTTGTTTCACTTTTCTTATGGAAGATTGTTGGATATTTTGAAGTTTGGCAATTTCTTTTTCGGGAAAATCCATGGTAAACATGAGTGCATAATCTAACTCTGTTTTACTTAGCTTGTTGAATTTTTCATAGATCAATCTAAAAAGTTCAGGATATATATCGTCAATATTTCTGGCTGATGAATGCTTATCCTGGTACTTTAATAAATCTTCTCTGTTATTTTCCGGTTACATCTATTGCCCTTAATCTTTCATTTGGCTCTTTTTTGAATTTCTTGTTTGTACAGTTTAGTCAGTTTTTCGCTGTACAAAGGATTTCCCACTATAAGCACCTTATCATTTTCATCGAGAAGGAAGGTCTGAAACAATTTGTTAGAACTTAAACCATTTTTCTCATAAAAGCTATTGTTCACATCATTTATCAGGGGCAACGGAAAATCAACTTCCTTTTTTGCATAATTCAAAAAGCCGTCATAGTCTAAAGCATTGACATAGAAAGCATAATTAACATCCTTAATTTCATTAACGAATATTTTCCATTTGTTTAAATCATCAATGCATACCCCACAATTCCCGTCAATAAAACTGCTAACTGTAAGGTGAAAGTTTTTTTTTGGACTATGGATTAAGGTATCGGGCAGATATAATTTCTTTCCAACCCATGTGTTTATGACTTCCGAGGTTTTTTTATACTTTTTTTTTTCGGCTAAAAAAGTCATCAGTCATACGCCAAACAGTGATTAGCAATACTATTCCACCTAAAATAAGAAATGATCTTCGGACTAAGCTTATATTTTTTGAAGGAAGTTTCATAATTGAAAATAAACGATTTGAGGTTCCGGGTTATGAGTTATGCCATAAATCTTGCGGCCTGCTTCATCGATAGCAAAGTTTACGATCTCTTTGTCTATAATAATTTTTTCCACCGGATTGGCCTGCCAGTCATAAACATGAATTATGTTGCTTTTTACCGCATCAGACATATCCTCTTTTTTATATTTTTTTCCTGAATAGAGCAAATAGATTCTTTCATTAGTAGTGGCCATGTCCAAATATCCCTTAATATTATCGGCACTTAATGCAGATGAATGCCCACGTCCTCTATTATCAGGGACATATTTAGGAAGGCTACCCAAGAGGCTACCAACTTTAGTTACGGTATAATCATTTGACAACCTGTACGTTTGTAGGATCATAGAGCTGGAACATGCCCATGCCATTTTATTACCGCAAAGTGAGAATGGTCCCTGGTAGGCCAGGCTTTTATTCATGGCGCCGTTTTTATCATCCGGGTTGAAATTATAATCTCCAAACTGTGTCTTCACGTTGCCCAAGGTATCGGTTATTTGAAACTGATAATGGTCATCAAACAACCCGTTGGTAATGTGGGATTGTTCATTGAAGAATGCACATTGGTACGTGGTAAGATTTTTGACTCTGTATTCCTCAGGCATGGTGCTTTCGTGATGGATACGGCAAGAATCAGTATGAAATAGGAACAATGCTTTTTTAGAAAAATCATATATTTCAAAGAATTTTCCATTCAGATTGCTTCTAATAATTCCCATTGGCGTTAAAAGCTCACCGGGACCCTTGCCTTTTCGACCGGTTTCAAGTACTTCATTGTTCTTTAAATCGTAAACGGTAATACAATTATGAGGCTTGTGGCTATAAATAATGAGTGCCGAATCCATAAAAATCATATCTGATGGAAATCCAAGTATATGGTCATCGTTTTGTATCTCAAAAGCGAGGGTTTGGTAGTCATTTACAGTGGGGAAAGATAGTGCTTCACCCTTGTTTTTTGCGGTGTTACAACTGAAACAAAGCAAGCTTACTAAAAGGAGATTAATAAAGGGTTGTGTTTTCATTGTTTTAGCTTTAATGTTCCATATTCCATTTTACCAGTTGCATATCATCGTTTACCACTGCTGTGGAATAAAGCTCTTTATCATCCTCTGAAACAGCAATGCATTGAATTTGATGATCTAATTTATAGGCACATACTGGGACTAAATCCCAATCGAAAACAAATAGCTTATTTGACTTCGCGAACATGTTGCCATTTTCGGAAAATGTTTTCCCCGAGTAAAGGCCATATATGTAACGGGAGGTAACATAGCTTCCTATAAAACCCAGTGGGCTATTTGCATTATGTGCAACTGAACTCTCCTGGGCCTTAAAATCCGGATAATAGCTTTGAAATCTTGTTACAGGATCGTTTTTTCCTCTTGAACAATCTATTACCTCTATGAGGTCGTTAGAGACGCAGAAATAGGTACATTTTGGGAGAAAGGGATGTGAATGTATACTTCCCTGGTAGCCCATTGCCAGTTGAATGTTACTCATTCTTTTTTGATCCTGGCTTTTCACATAATCCCCTATGATCCTGTCTATCTTACCATCGATGTGGCTAATAGCATATTTCCCTTTCTCGAATAAACCCGGACCTACATATTTATCAACACCCTGAAGTTTGGCCACCGTGGTATAACCCACATTCTGCGTTCCTTTTTCAAATCTCGTATCTTGCCGGACGATAGGGAAAGCAGATTTACTAATCAATTCGGTAAGGGAGTACTTCATAATTCGATTAGTGGCAGGAAAAAACATAATGAAAGAGGAGTCTTCTGTATTTATATCGATACTGGTTGGATACATTATTTCATTTGGTCCCTTCCCGGCTCTTCCAAATCGTCGAATGAGCTTTCTATTTTTGATGTCAACTAAGGTAAAATAATTAGTCTCGTTATTATCGGTAAACTTATCGTAAAAAATCAACAAAGTATCTGATAATACAGCATCCATAGGGTTACCATAAAGGATTGAATCCATTTTTATTGTATTAGAATATAGATTTGTAAAGATTCCATCAAAAGCACTTTCCAGAGAATTATCTTTTGTATTACAACTCGTGAATAGAATTAAAAAGACCAAACCTAAACTCTGATTTTTTTTATTAATATACCACTTTTCCATGATTGTTCTGTTATGAGTAGGGTTGTAAATTTTTACAACCCTACTATGGTTTTTAAAACATGATAGTATTAAAAGTATTGGCGAATTCCTGGTCTGTAATATTCAAAATCACAAGTTACATTGACTACTTCTGCACAAAAGAAACCCCAATACACCTCTCCATCGGCCATTGCAATAGCCTCCACATTTTCCTTGAGAAGTGTGGTTTGCGCATCTGGTTTGTTTAAATTTACATTAACCAGCATTGCTGCTGCAAACAGAGAAGTCCCCAAAATTTTAAACATTTTATTTTTCATCACAATCAAATTAAAAATTCAGATTAAACATAACTTTTTCTGCAAAACAAAGTTTATCTGCCAATGTATAGAATACAAGGCAAATGCAGGCCAACCTGCTTAGGTTAAATACTGACCTTCATGGTCCACCTCCTTTCTTTTTAGAGAAGGGGCGGGCGAAGAACGAAGTAATTGCATAGGATGGCGCCCCGCCCTTTTCCTTCAGATATAGTAACTCTTTAATTCTCAGTCACCAATAACGTTAAAACCCAATACTATCGGTAACTGCTTGTAACCATTCCCAAAAGCCTAAAGGATCTATAATTGGATCGTCCGGAATACTCACCTCTTCTCCCTCCTCGCCGGAAGCGTAGGCAAGAGTGCTAAGGGTAATTCCTTCAATATCACCGGGTTCAGCCTTGTAAGACTTGAAGTGACTCATAATAGAAAAGCAGATCAACACTGCTAAGAAGATTCTCCTGTTTATTTTTCGTTTCATAAGGATTGCTTTAATTGGTTTCAACAACAAAACAACCCATAACGAAACAACAAACCAAAAAATAAGCGTGACAAAAGCGTGACAAAATGCATTGACCTGTGAAACAAGAGGATACAGGCCGGATTTTTATAATGAAATCCTTCCATTTCCTTTTAAACAAGTAACAATTGAGCTAAAGGGCTTGGATTTCAGGATGACTTTATAACTTTAAATGCGCCTTGAAATAGGAATGTAAATCTATATTGCTATCTAAGTTAAGTTTTTCGCGAATTCTTTGTTTCACTTTTCTTATGGAAGGTTGTTGGATATTTTGAAGTTTGGCAATTTCATTTTCGGGAAAATCCATGGTAAACATGAGTGCATAATCTAACTCTGTTTTACTTAGCTTGTTGAAGTTTTCATAGATCAATCTAAAAAGTTCAGGATATAGATCGTCAATATTTCTGGCTGATAAATGCTCATCCTGGTACTTTAATAAATCTTCTCTGTTATTTTCAAGTAGTTCTATTGCCCTTAATCTTTCATTGTATAAAGCCATAAGAGACTGAAAATCAGCATTTAGACTTTTCCTCTTTTGCTTTTTCTCCCGGCCTTTAAAAAACACTATTAAGAGAATAATTACAATGATAGCTGACAATAATGCCAATGAAAAAAACAGCCGTTGTTTTTGCTTTTTAAATTTTAATACCTGCTCGTTTAATAAATCAACCCGGGCAGTGGTCTCTATCATCTTGGCCATTCTTTGTTTTTGGTTTATATTGGCTTGATTTCTGTATTTATTGACTTTAGCAAGGTTTTCGACCGCACCTTTATAATTGCCCCCTTTTAAATCTAAATTGTACAACCCATGGTAAGCATAAAACGAGTGTGACATCTGACCGTGTGATTCATAAAGTTTTAAAGACAACAAGTACTGTTTTCGTGCATTTTCAAAGTCTTTTTGGGCGTAAAAAATATTGCCTTTCAGTTGATGTAGGGCAGGGATAAGCGATTCACCGGGATAACTGTTGTCAAACGATCGAATAGCCTTATCCACATATATAAGTGCTGAGTCTGGTTTCTTTATCTGACGGTAATAGCTTGCCAATATTTTATATACATTTGGAACTTTGTTGTCCAACCCAATTTTAAGATAGCTATCAGCCACTTCTAATAGTTTCTGTGTACTTCCTAACTCATTGACATTAAACATAAGATAGGTGAATTGAGCATAAAGAGAAAATTCAACTTCACCAACTGTATTTAAATATTCAACACCCTTATTCAGATCATCACTGAATGTCTCATTCAATATTTTTTTACAACGGGCAATGCCTAGGTAGGCCAGTCCGGTATTCGCTCCCGGCTGGTTGTTCAATAAGCGGATGGTTTCGTAAAAGTAAATTTTGGCCTGTTCCAGGTAATTATCGCCCTCCGATATCCACCCCATCAACAGGTAGCACTTGCCTTGTCCTTTGGGCTTCTCCTGACTAATAAATGTCATCAGAGCTGTTTCCAGGTGATTTAAGGCACTATCCATCTCACCTTTGTGGTAGGCTATAAAGCCTTGAAGAAAATTCAGGTCTCCGCGGTGGTCGTTCTCTATTTCGATGGGGCGTTGCTGCAAGAGCGAGTCAAGCATTCTTTCAGCTTGTTGTGGATAGTAATAGACTTTTTCTTCAATCGCTTTTAGAGTGGCATTATAGTTGTTTTGACCTATCAATTCATTTGGCAGGAAGCATGCAATAAGCAGACAGATAGACAAATATAATCGTCGAGAGAATTTCATTATTTCAAAATAATATTTTATATCGAAGATATAAAAATCGCTTCATTTTTGCAACTTTTTTATTTCCTAAAATACTTTTTATATTCTTCTTTCTTTCGTTTTTTTCGTCTAAAACCACAACATATGAAAGGTGTGTGGTGGGAGGAGAATGTACAAAGACCACACAATAGTTATCCTATGGGACTACTATTTCTATTTTTGTTTCATGAAGAAAAAACGAGAACTCTTTTTCTTCAAAGATTATTATGAAGAATTTTACAATGCTGAGTCCACTCCGAAAAGTCTAAAAAAGAAAATATGCCACGAAGGCACAAAGACACTAAGAATCATAAAGAATTAAAAATAAGCAATATATGCCTCGATAAATCTTTGTGCCTTAGAGCCTTGGTGGCAAGAATATACTTTTCGGAGTGGACTCAATCTTATATCTCAAAGTTAGAAAGAAACTTGAAAGATATACGATTCTCAACTTTGCAAAGGATTATCAACGAAGGGTCTGGAGGGCATATTGATACCTCAATCCGACTTTAGCCGTTTTGTCTTTCATGCTGATTATCGCAGATTGCAATATGCAATAACTATTTACTGAGCATCCTTTAAAACAAACGAGATTCTATCGCTCTTTTGTTGAACAATTTTCCGTCCTTCAAGAATGTCAAAGAAATCATCTTTTGAATAGCCTATTCCCCGAAGAATGTTTTTTACAATAACCACGGCAAGTAATATCCTTGTTCTTGAATGTTGCACAAATCGACGCCCTGTTAAAGGATACAAGTCTACTTAACGAAGCCTGAATTTAAGCTAAATAGGGATGGTTGCTTCTATTATCAAAGAAGGCCACCAGCTCAATAACGTCATCTTTAATTTGATAAACAAAAGAAGTCTGCGGAGTAACAACACAACGCCTTAGATTTCTTTGTCTGCCTGAAGGGGGACAGAGATGTTGATGGGTTTTAAGTTTGGTAAGCAGCCTTTCAACCTTACCTTCGAAGTCTTCAGCTTCTTTTATTGTCCATTTCTCAAGAATCCGGGCAAGTGTTTTAAGGTATGTTTCTTCGGCTAATGGAGACTAGAGAATCAGATATTCTTTCATTTTCTCCCAAGTAATTTATCTACTTTTCGTTGAACATCCCTGTGGGGAATCCCTTCTCCTTTCTCAAGTTGTTGCAAACCCAAATTGATGGTTTCTTTTTCCTGATCAGAGATCATATCCCACCAATCGATGTTTTTACCCCTAAGGGTAGTGAAATAAGCCTGAACTTTGCTGAGGATGGCTTCATCATCGGTTTCAACAATGAGCTTATGTAAATAATTTTTTATTTCAGCAGTGTTTGCGTTCATTTGGATTATTTTTTAGTTTTCGGCCGGACACTATGCTATCTGCAGATTTTCATTCATGTTGTAATCATACACGCCTTCTCTTCTGATTAATTGGCGAAGCGTTTCATTGTCTTCCATTAAATTCTCCAGATCGGGGCCATAAACTTTCCTTTTAAGGCGATTAACCGCCCATCCTAGGTGTTCCAACTCATCGAAAAGGGTATTTTTCGCACGGGTGTATTCCAGAAATTCATCCAGAGTGATTAAAAAGGAGGCTTTGGCTTTTTCCTGACTCTCCCCATATCCAGTGAGGTCTAACGAAGGAGAATAAAGAAACTAAAGTCCCGATTCGTCTTCTTTCCATCCTTTAAGATGCAGACGAATTTCAACTTGCTCGTCTCTTTCCCTGTAATAATCGGCAGAAAATGCATTGTCCATAATGCAAAGTTAACTATTTGTGTGTGATACAACAATAGAGTATGGCTACATTTATTCAAATCCGGAAAGATCCTGTTTTTATTTTCTCACCAACTCACCCCTGGTGGTTGTGGAGAATGCAACCCGTAGCAGATCTTTTTTGTAAAATACAGAATGTCAGCAATTCGTGCCAACACATGAATCCCTGCAGGGTCTTTGGGCTTTGCATGTGCCAATCACAACGATGGCCCGGCTAAGATAATCACTCATCTAACACCATCAACTCAATCTTTCTAAAATCGGTGGCATTGCCTTCTGCCTGAAGCGAGATGGTACCTTTGGTGAGTATTTTATTGCCGTCGGCAGGTAATAGTTTTTCGTAATAGGGTTCACGCGGGTCTAACTGCGGCTTTTCGTAGTGCATCACCTCTACACCCTCCACAAAGTGGCGAATAACATCGCCCCCATGCACTTCAACCTCCACCGAAACCCATTGATCGCCATGATAGGTTTTGGAGTCGGAAGATGTACAATGTCGCTCAATCAGTTCTCCATCCATCACTATATTTGTTCCCGGGGTACATACATTCATGGTTGGGCGCTCATCCGTGCCATTGCCTCCCAGTAACTGGGCCTCAATAGAGACCGGAAAATCCTGATCCAGCTCCATCGTTTCAGCTTTTTGTCCGTGCAGCATCAGGCCGTTGTTGCGCACTGCCCAGTCGGGACAACCCGGTGCCCGCTGATCTAAAAACCGGTACTCTGCACGCAACCGATAGTGCGAAAACTCTTTCTTATAGAAAATGTGTCCAAACACGTTATCAAACGAATCCCAATCGTCGTAGCGCACACGCAGCAAACCATCTTCTACTCTGAAGGTATTTTTGTAGTTGTTTCCCAACTCATAACCCTTGAATTTTATCTCCCAATCGTCCAAATCTTTTCCATTGAATAACTGAATCCAGATTTCACCGGAGTCTTTAACCGCCGATTGTGTTTCACTCCCCTTTTTACCGGGTGAATAATTACAGGCAAAGCCGGTGAATAGAAGGGTCACCAGTACCGCTTTTGAAAGAAATGATAAATTTTTCATTTTGGTTTAACATTAATGCCCCCGATGTTTTAACCGCTGGGAGCCGGTTTGAGATATAATTACCTATCTGTCCTTAAGTTGTTTAGGCGTAACAAACAACGCCTGTTTGCCTTTATTGCGGGTTATTTCACTCCACTTGTTTACCGAAAAATCGAGTACAGACACCGCTGTTGTAGGAAAATAGAAAAGATCATCACTTGAAAGACGCATGGCTGCCGAATAAATATCCGGGTTATGGCCCACTATCATCACTGAATTTATGTCATTAGCAATCCGGTTTAATTTCTCCGTCAGCGATTGCACCGTAAACCCTTCATATATTATGGGTGCTTCCATAATTTGGTTGGGATTGATGCCATACACAGCCGCAAACAACCGGGCCGTTTCAAGAGCGCGCACTGCAGGGCTCGAAATGATTAACTCTGGTCGGATATGGCTCTCTTTAAGATGATTGGCAACCAAACGGGAGTCGCTGATTCCGCGTGGCTCCAGTTTCCTTCCAAAATCATTTACCGAATTGGTCAGCGGCTGGGTTTTGGCATGTCGTACTAAGATTAATTGCTTCATAGGGTTCGGGGTTCAGAGTTATGAGTTCAGAGTTATGAGTTCGGGGTTATGAGTTCGGGGTTAAGGATTAGAGATTACTTGTGTCCGGTAAAACATAATTTTATATTGTAGATTCTTCCCTGTCATTCCGAACGTAGGCCTGCCTGCCGAGGGCACGAAGGCAGGGAGGAATCTATTACTGTTTTACCAGACACAAATGATTAAGGATTACTGTTCACTGTTCACTGTTCACTGTTTGGTTCTTGAGCTTGTCGAAGGATACTTTTTCTTTTTCCTTTCTCCGGCAGCTGCCGGATTGAGCTTTTTTTATCGCTGGCTACCGCCAAAGTTAGTTAAAAACCGCAGCAAAAGATACCTGCGCATCACTTCATGGTCTGTTTAACCTCCAGCAGGGCTTTGGTATCCCATTGGGCGCGGATCTTTTCACCGGTGGGTGGTACCGGAACATTCTCCAGTTTACTGTTAATGAGCCTTGCCTTTTCGGTGTCTCGCAGCTGCAGGTCGAGGATGCTCAGCACCTCACTTTTTAAAGCTTCCTCTTCGAGGGGGAAGGCAATTTCGATGCGCCGGTCAATGTTCCGATTGAGCCAGTCGGCTGATGAAAGATAGACCACTTGACGCTCTCCTTTTCCGAAAACCCACACGCGGGCATGCTCCAGAAAGCTGTCCACAATCCGAATGATTCGAATGTTACGGCTAAAAGCACGCTGGGGCATAACACAACAGATGCCTCTTATAATCAAATCTATCTTAACACCCTCATTACTTGCTTCATACAACTTATTGATAAGTGGTTTACTCTGAATACCATTCATTTTTAGCAACAGATAGCCTTCACCTTTGTTTTGGCTTATCTCTATCTCTCTGTCTATTAACTTCATGAGCTCCTGCTTCATGTTAAACCGGGTAACCAGCAGTTTATTAAACTTAGGTATTATACTGTTGTCTTCAAAGTAGTTGAAGAGTGCCTGCATTTCATGGACAAAGGAGTCCTTACAGGTAAAGAAGCCATGATCGGCATACAACCGGGCCGTTTTTTCATTAAAGTTTCCCGTACTCATGTAAGCATACGACCGCTTTTGAATCCTTCCCGCGCGTCTTACCACCAGTGCCATTTTAGCATGCACCTTTAAGCCCGGAATGCTGTAAATGATACGTACACCGGACTCCTCCATCAGGCGGGCATTTTGAAGGTTATTCTCTTCATCAAAACGGGCTTTTACCTCTACAAAAACCGTAACCTTCTTCTTGTTGCGGGCGGCGCCGATGAGTGCATTTACAACAGCCGAATTGTTGGCCACGCGGTATTGAGTTACCTTTATCTCATCCACTTTGGGATCGGTGGCTGCCTCGTGAAGAAATTTAAGCACGTAATCGAACGACTGATAGGGATAATGCAAAATTACATCCTCCTTTTTAATGGCACCAAACATGGAAAGTGCGTTTTCCAGCGCAGGAGGATGCAATGGCTTTAAAGTCTGAAGTTGATATTTGGGTGCAAAAGGGTTGGGAAAATCAAAGAAATCGTGAAAATTAAGATAACGGTCGCCCGCCAGAAGGTCACGCTTTGAGAGTGCGAAAGTATCCTTCAGGAAGTGCAGAAAATCGGCCGGGATTTCCCGGTCGTAGTGAAAGAGTGCCGGCTCCCCCACCTTGCGTAAACTTATGTTGTTTTTGATTTTCTCCACCAGATCGCCCGAAAATTCATCGTCAATCCCAAGGTCGGCATCCCTCAGCATTTTAATGCTGAAGCTTGTATCGATATCGTAACCGGGAAAAAGTTCATGAAGATTGAAGCGAATAAGGTCATCCAGAAAAAGAAAATGGTGCTTTTTATCCACTTTAGGTAATCCAATGAAGCGGGGCAAATCGTTGGTGGGAAGTTTCACCATCGCATATCTGGGGCGGCGAAGGGCCAGTTTTCCCGGGTCTTTGGTCTTCTTTTTACGATATAGCCGGATGGCCAGATAGAGCCTGTTGTCGCGCAAAAATGAGCGTGTTCCTTTGTTCAGCATCACCGGCTGAAGATAAGGCACCACCTCCCGGTAAAAGAAATCTTTAATAAACTGTTGGTGATCCGGGTGTGCCGGCAATTCGCCCTGGTATAAAACCAGCCCAAGATTGTAAAGCTCCGATAATATTTCGTGATGAAAAATGCGACCGAACTCCTCCATGTGGGCATTTACAATGGTGTTTATTTTACGCACCACCCCGCCCGGTGACGACAACGGGCCAGGACCCAGTTCATCGGTATCCAGCCCGCTCTTATACTCGGCCACGCGCACCTTATAAAACTCATCTAAATTGGAGGAGTATATGGCTAAAAATTTAAGCCGCTCAAAAAGAGGCAGCGACGTATCCGCAGCTTCTTCAAGAACCCTATGGTTAAAGGAGAGCCAGCTTATATCCCTGTTAAAGTATTTGAAGGTTACTGCCATTGATCAATTGTTTAGCTCAATCACTTCCAGATCCTTAATTTTATCTTTATCAATCACAAAGCGCAAAGCCGTACGCACAATTTGGGGACCACTTTTACCGGCTGCACCGGGATTCATGTGCAGGCAGTCGATGCTTTTATCATGCATCACCTTTAAGATATGGCTGTGGCCGGAAACAAAAAGGTCCGGCGGATTACTCAGCAAGGCCTGTTTTACCTGGGGAGCATATCTGCCGGGATAGCCTCCAATGTGCGTAATCCACACATCCACCTCTTCGCATTTAAATCGCTGATGTTCGGGCACCCGGGCTCTTATGCCCCAATCGTCTATATTTCCATAAACAGCCCGGCAAGCCTTAAAGTTTTCCAAATCGGTTAAAACCTCTTCCGATCCGATGTCACCGGCGTGCCAAATCTGATCGGTTTCCTTAAAAAGCTCAAATAACCGGGGATCTAAAAAGCCGTGTGTGTCGGAAATAAGACCTATTTTTGTCATAACAACAGGCTCTGTATTACGTTAACTAATCCTTATCTTCACCCAAAGTAGCCACCATCACTGCCTTAATAGTGTGCATCCGGTTTTCGGCCTGGTCGAATACAATGGAAGCCTTCGACTCGAACACCTCTTCGGTTACCTCCATTCCATCCAAACCAAATTTTTTATATATCTCCTCTCCCATCTTTGTTTCCCGGTTATGAAAAGCAGGCAGACAGTGTAAAAATTTGCAGGAATCGTTTTTAGTGAGCGCCATTGTTTGGGCATTAACCTGATAAGGCTTCAGGAGTTCGATGCGCTCCTTCCACACTTCGTCGGGTTCGCCCATCGAAACCCAAACATCGGTGTAAAGAAAGTCGCAATCCTTCACACCCTCTTCTACATTGTGGGTGATGGTAATTTTAGCGCCGGTATCGTCTGCTATCCCTTTGCATGTGGCCACCAAATCTTTGGCCGGCTGCAACGATCGCGGCCCCACAATACGAACATCCATTCCCATTTTGGCACCGCCTGCCAAAAGCGAGTTGGCCATATTGTTACGCGCATCACCCAGGTAAGCAAATTTAATCTCATTAAGCGGCTTCCGGGAGTGTTCGGTCATGGTTAGAAAGTCGGCCAGTATCTGGGTGGGATGGAATTCGTTGGTGAGACCGTTCCAAACGGGCACGCCTGCAAAATGCGCCAACTCCTCTACAATTGCCTGACCAAAGCCGCGGTATTCAATGCCGTGGTACATGCGTCCCAATACCCGGGCCGTATCCTTCATCGACTCTTTAATACCTATTTGTGAGCCTGATGGCCCCAGGTAAGTGACATGTGCGCCCTGATCCAATGCCGCTACCTCGAAGGCACAGCGGGTGCGGGTTGAACTTTTTTCAAATATCAGCGCTATGTTTTTACCCCGCAAACGCGGCTGTTCAGTGCCCGCGTACTTTGCAGCTTTTAGCTCACGCGCTAAGTCCAACAGAAATGCGATCTCACCAGGGGTAAAATCAAGCAGCTTCAGAAAATGATGGTTTTGTAAGTTAATTGACATGGTTTTGTAGTTATTAGTGGTTGGGGAAGAAGGGATTAGGGATTAGGGATTAGGGATTAGGGATTAGGGATTAATCTTTTCCTGTCTTCGCTCCATTTTTTTCAAATCTTCTTCATCATATTGCATGGTTATTTTAGTACCATATGATTTATCCTCCAGCTTTTTCGATTCGGTGATGATGCTTTTATTACCGCCCCGCTCGATAAAACTAAGAGCCGCCCTCATTTTAGGAGCCATACTGCCCTCGCCAAAAATATCGGTCTCAAGATAGTTCATCGCATCTTTATAATCTAAAAATTCAAGCGTTTTTTGCATAGGTGTTCCATAACCGGCATAGACAAAGGGCACGTCGGTGAGAATATAAAATTCATCTGCCTTTATTTGACTGGCCAGGAGAGCTGAAGCCAGATCTTTGTCAATCACTGCTTCCGAGGGTCTCACATCGCCTTTTTCATCGGTGTACACTGGCACTCCGCCGCCACCCACTGCAATAACAATGGTTCCTTCGCGTGCATTTTTGCCCACTACTTCACCGTTCATAATGTACCTGGGCTGCGGCGACGGTACCACCCGCCGATAGCCTTCCCGTTCTTTCTTCTCCATTTTAAAAACCCATCCTTTGGCGGCGTTTAAGCGTTCGGCAGCCTCCTGAGTCATGGCTTTACCAATTCGTTTGGTCGGGTTTTGAAATGCGGTATCGTCCGGATTCACTTCCACCAGTGTCATAAGAGTAAGTACATTACGCTTTAAACCGTGGTGGTTGAGCACATTGCGCAGGCAGCGTTCAATCATGTACCCAATGCCTCCCTGACTGTCGGCTACACAAATATCAACAGGCATCTGTGGTATCTTATACAACTGCTCTCCGGCATCGTTACGCATTAAAATATTACCTACCTGAGGGCCGTTTCCGTGGGTAAACACCAGATTATATCCCTCTTTTACAAGGAAAATTAAATTTTCGAGTGTTTCGGTGGTATTGGCTTCCTGCTCCTCGATGGTACCCAATTGATTCTCGCGCAACAGGGCATTACCTCCTAATGCGACAACTGCAAGTTTTTCCATAAGCGAAATAAATAGTGGCTGCAAGAAAACGCTAATAACTGCATTTCGGCAAGCTCAATGTATCACGTTATGACCGTTCTGACTGACAGTCCTTTACGAAATAACGTTTGTTTTATTTGCAAATACGATTTTACACAAAGCTCCGGAGTACTAAAATGACCAATGTCATGGCAGTAATGACGGATAAAACTCAAAGTAACTCTATTTTTTGACTGAAAGCCAACATCCAAAGACAAGTAATTATTTTTTTCCTAATTTTTACCCTATTTTTGATGCTCTATATAATCATCCTATATCCGGATAAATTATGGCTAATTATTCCCCTCGTACGCATTGCATGCTTTTTTGCTTCATAATAGCTTTATTACTCTTTGAAAGTTGTAAAGAGCAAAAGCCGCCCAAAGAGGTCATTTCAGAGGGCATAATACACTACAAAATAACCTATCCTCCCGAAATAAGCCGAATGTCCGCTTCCTTTTTACTGCCCGATAAGATGGATTTTTATTTCCAGCCCAATAAAGTGCGGGCTTCATTCAAAGGCAGCCTGGGTTTATATGCGCTCGACTTCATATCCAACCACGTGAGTGACAGCAGTATTACCCTTCTTAAAATTCTTGATAAAAAGATGTATGTTCCGGGCTCGGAGAGCAACCGGCTTTTTATTTTCAACAATTTAAAGTCGGCCCATGTAACTCTGAATAATGACACTACCCGCAAGATTGCAGGTTATAAGGCTCACATGGCTACGGTTAACACAGACTCGAAAGTCAACTTTCCGGTAGTTGTATGGTACACCCCCGAAGTGAAAACAAAAACGACCAATAAGAATACCCCCTTTTCGAAAATCCCCGGGGTGATGTTGGAGTTCGATCTTCACTACAACAACATTTTGTTCAAGCTGAGAACGGAGTCGGTGGATGCCAAGCCGCTTCCGCCCTCCACCTTTAAAGTACCACCCGACTATCAAGCCACCAGCATGGAGGAGATAGAAACCACGATTTCAGGTTTACTCAAGTAAAATATTCTAATCCACGCCTTTAACCTTCATCTTCAGAGTGTAAACCGACGTTCGCGCTGTAATAAACAACACATTGCGCTCCTTACCGCCAAAACATACATTCGAGGGGGATTCGGGCACCTCTATCTCGCCGATTAACTGCCCGGCAGGAGAATAGACCCACACCTTCCCCAAAGCGAGATAGATGTTGCCTTTATGATCAATGGTCATCCCGTCTGAACCATGAGGGGCAAAAAAGGTTTTATCGGTTAATGTTCCATCGGTGCAGATGGCATATTTCCAAATTTTTCGATCCCCGATGTCGGCTACATATAGGGTTTTTCCGTCGGGTGTGCCAATAAGTCCATTGGGTTGTTTGTAATCGTCAATCACCCTTACCACCTCCCCGGCAGAGTTTCGGTAATAGACGCCCCGCACATCCTGCAACTCCTCATGATCCTCTTCCCAGTATTTTCTGTGATAGTAGGGATCGGTAAAATAGATTCCGCCTTTGGGGTCGATCCACAGATCATTGGGACCGTTGAGATGCTTACCGTTGTAGCCCTGATGAATTACGTGCATATTTTTGCCGGCATCAAATCGCACCAGCTGGTTGTGCAAGTCGGCGCAAGCCACTAATTCTCCCTGAAGATTAAAATAGGTGCCGTTGGACCGTCCGGTTCCTTTGAGGTAGAGTGATATCCCATTCTTTTCGTCCCAAAGATGTATCTTATCGTTGGGCTGATCGGTAAAACAAACCCTGCCGTCGGGCATCACCGAGGGGCCTTCGGTAAAAGCAAAGCCGCTGCCTGCTTTTTGTATCGTTGCATTTTTGGCCACCACTTCACTTTTCTGAGCGGTCAAAAACAAACCGGGCGTGATTAAAGTAACTGTAAGGAGTAGGAGAATCTTTTTCATGTAGAGAAATTTTGGATTCGGGGTTTGTGGTTAGAGACGCACAAGTTGTGCGTCTGTACACGTTCGGGGTTTGTGGGCAGAGATGCACAAGTTTTGCGTCTGTACGGGTTCAGGGCGTTGGCAGAACAAAGCCGAAATAGTGAAATCAAATCATCTTCCCATGTGCTTTTTTCAAATATAGTGCTTAAATTTACGTTGAAGATAGGCTATTTATCATATCATAGAAAATTATTGTGATGGAAAAGCTGAAATTAAATCGCCGCAAATTTTTAGGAGCACTCTCTCTGGGCACTGCCCATCTGATGTTCGCCAATAAGCTTGAAGCTTCCCCCGGCGGTAAAATAGCCACTCATCCGTTGCAAAGGGTGAAATTAGGCAAATCAGGCATTGAAACCACCCTTCTGGGTTTTGGTACCGGTGTTCATGCCGGAAACCGGGTGTCGGCACTCACCCGGCAGGGCCGGCAAAGCAGTGTGGCTCTGCTGCGCCATGCCTACGACAAAGGCATCCGGCTGTTCGATTGCGCCGACTCGTATGGTACGCACGGTTTTGTGGCCGAAGCTTTTAAAGACATCGAGCGCAGAAACATCACCCTCACCTCAAAAATATGGGTGCGCAGTGGTGGAATTCCGGAGCCCGAAAGACCCAATGCAGATATTGTAGTCGATAGGTTTCGTAAAGAACTGAATACCGATTACATTGACCTGGTTCAAATACATTGCATGGAGGATGACAACTGGACAGAGACGCTGGAACCCCAGATGGAAATTCTGGAAACCCTTAAAGCAAAAGGGATCATACGCGCACACGGCGTGTCGGTACACTCACTGCCGGCCATGAAAGCCGCCCTGGCAAGTCCCTGGGTAGATGTGATTCATGTACGCATCAATCCTTATGGCATTGCCATGGACAGGCCCGAACCCGAAGAGGTGGTGGAAGTGATTCATCAACTTCATGCAGCAGGCAAAGGGGTTATTGGTATGAAACTGATCGGGAACGGTACGTTGCGCAACGACAGTAAAAAAATTAACAATGCGCTGCGTTTCGTACTTGGACTGAAAAGCGTAGATACTATGATAGTTGGTTTTGAAGAAACCGAACAGGTTGACAACTATATAGCCCGTATGGAGGCCGCTCTTAAAGACATTAACTTTTCGTGACGCTTCGAATTAAACGATAAATTTCAAAAAAAAGGGTTCAATTTAAAGGTGGTTCCTGCTCACGATTTTTTGCTGCAATAGAAAAACTAAAAAACAAAGCCCCTGTAAGATGATCTTTTACAGGGGCTTTGGCTGTTTTAAATCTGATAAAATACGGACCGGGTGAAGGATGGTCAATACTTTATTCTCTAACAAGCCGTTGAATTAATATCCAGGATTGTTGGGAATCAGATTGGGGTTCTTATCAATAGCTGATAAGGGAATGGGCAGCAAATAATTTTTGGGTGCCTCAAAGGATCTGGACTCCACAAAAATCTGCGGCTCATTTAATAATACATTGTGATCGCCATTGTCCATCAGAGTTTCAAGAACAGTTCCCTCTCTTACTCCCATCATATCGCCGGATAAAACCTCCGGAGCTATTTTCCACCGGATTATGTCATCCCTTCTTAAACCTTCCATTGCAAATTCTACCCGTCTTTCGTTACGAAGGAGTTCCCTGAGGGTCTCTGCCGAATTGTATTTTACACGATCAACAGCTGGCATTCCAGCTCTTGTTCTCACATCGTCCAATGCCTGATAGAGCTCATTATCAATTTGCCCCAACTCTATTTTGGCTTCAGCAATGGTAAGCAGCACCTCGGCATAACGGAATATGTAAATATCAGCACCTGAATTCCAATAGGGCGCATCTACAGAAGCATCCAAATAGTTTAAATACTTCCGAAAATTATAGCCTGTTTTTGAAGCGTTATCAGCCGTCTGATAAAAGTTAATGTCACCATCTTCGACTGAACGATAGGGTACTCCCTGCCACATTTGCCCTGGATAAATTATGGTTGCTCTAAGGCGTGGATCACGATTACGATAGGGATTTTCCGGATCATACTGGCCTGCATTAAGGGCTTCGGCAATGGTTAACCCATTGGCCATTTCGTAACTGTCAACCAGTTGTTGGGTAGGCACTACCGAAGACCAGCCCCCGCTCCCGTTGGGAAGAAAAGGGGTGTAATCCAAACTGTAAAGGTCGGGCGTATATTGCACCGACAATATCACTTCTTCATTCTGCTCGTTATCCGGATTAAACAGGGTCGCATAATCAGGATTAAGCTGATAACCTTCAATGCTCTGGGCCACATCCAATGCATCTTCATATTTTCCGTAATACAAATTCAAACGCATCAGTAATGCCTGTGCGGCACCTTTAGTTGCTTTACCATAGTCTTCAGAAGGGTATGACTCGGGGAGAATGTTGATTACATCCTTCAATTCATCCTCAATAAAGGTAATAACCGACTCTTTAGAATCTCTCGGAATTTTAGCATCATCGGGATTGTCAAAGTTTTCTGTAACCAAAGGTACATCGCCGTAGTTTACAACCATTTGATAATATTTATAAGCTCTGATAAAACGAGCCTGTCCCTTATAAATGAGGATATCCTCTTCAGGAATATCTACAGTACCCACATTTTCGAGAAAATCGTTGCATCGATAAATGGTTTCGTAATTATAATATCCGCTGCCCGGATCGGCTGCAGACACATTCCCGTTACCTATGTTAGTCCAGCCTTCCCATGGAAAATTATTATAGGAATTGTCGGAACCACAATCGCGATACATTATGTCGTATCCATCGGCAAAGCCGGAATAACAACCTGTAAGAGCCAATTCCACGTCTTTCTCGTTTTTCCAAAAAGTAGTGGGCGAGAGCGCATCTTTAGGTGCCGTATCTAAAAAAGACTCACTGCACGAAAAGGTTAAAGCAGCTAAAGCAAATAGAATAATATATTTTTTCATCGTTCTGATATTTTAAAATGTAACATTTACCCCAAAGGAATTAACCATAACTACAGGATATCCACTTCCTCTGCCCGATGGAACCTCGGGATCAAATCCTTTCAGATAATCGGTAATGGTAAGGATATTGTCTCCGCTGTAATAAATTCTAACCTTAGATACCCCAACCCTTTGAAGAATGCTATTGGGCAAAGTATATCCCACCTGTAGATTCTTAAGTCTTAAGAAATCTGTGCTTCGAAGCCAATATCCGGTAGTTTGATTCTGCGGCATACTGGGCCCATAGATATTTGCTGTAACGCGTGGTACGGAAGTATTTACATTATCAGGATTCCATCTGTCGAGCCACATTGCTGAAGGTTTATTGGAATCCCCGTTTACAGCACCTACTGCATCGAAGTCCATATACCCATTACCTCCCAGGGTGCCCTGAAACAGCGCCATTAAATCAAAGTTTTTGTAATCGGCTCCCAGATTAAAGCCAAAAATAAAATCGGGTGTCGATTTTCCCAGGATGGTACGGTCGTCACTATTGACCTGGCCATCTCCGGTTACATCTACATACCGAAGGTCACCCGGTTTAATGTTCGATGCAGTGAACAGGGTGTTTTGCTCCCAGTCGGCAATACCCTGCTCAGACTGGTAAAGTCCATCGGTTTTATAGCCATAAAAAACATCCAAAGGCTCACCAACCCGTCGCAGTTTTCTGCCGTCAATCAGTTGTGTCTGCCCGGCAAGGGTGAGTAATTCATTTGTATTTAAAGCAAAGTTACCTCCAAAATTGAACCCCACCTCGCCAAACTTGTCGTTATATTGGAAGGTAGCTTCAAACCCTTTATTGGACATTTCGCCCACATTATCGTAAAAATCAGAGAGCGCAAAGGTTTCGGGTGAGGGCACTTTCATGATGATATCGGTTGTATTGCGATCGTAATAATCTAAAGTGAGATTCACCTTTTCCTTAAGAGTAATGTCGAGTCCTATCCCCCACGAAGTGGTTTTTTCCCAAACCAAATCTTTGTTTTTGGCAGTGACAATGGCAGCGCCTGAGTTAATTTCACTGTTAAAAGGGTAGTCCTGTCCCAGCGATAAGGTAGGTACAGTAGGATAGTATTCATTAAGAGCATCCTGGTTTCCAAGCATCCCCCAGGAAACCCTTACTTTCAGGTTGTCCACTGCCCCCCTGATTCCACTCATAAAATCCTCTTCAGAGAGTCTCCAGCCTGCCGAAAAAGAGGGAAATGCTCCCCAGCGATTGTCCTTATGAAACCGGGAGGAACCATCGTAGCGCACATTGGCTTCGAAGAGATATTTGCTGTTCAGGTCGTAATTAAAACGCCCGAACCACGAAAGCATGTTTAATTCGCGGGTGTATCCTTCGCTTACCATCCCCTTTGTGGAACCTCCATTGAGATCGCCCAATGAAGTACTTGGAAAGTTTTCGCGATAAGCTCTTGTTCTTTTATAGTCGTACGACTCGGCGTGATATCCGCCCATCAGGGCAATATTATGAGGTCCAAACGATTTCAGATAATTAGCCACCACATCGCCGGTAATTCTCTCAGTATCAATATACAGCTCCTCCATTTTGGTAGGACCATGATATTTGTTCGCATTATACTGGATCTCTTTGTTCATTGAGTTTTTATTTTCATGGTAGGTTCTCAATGAAGCTGTTCCTTTAACTGTTAACCCCTCGGCAAGCGTAAATGTTAATGAACCCACGCCTAAGAAATAGTTTTGCAGGGTGTTGATTTGCGGCCCCTGATCAATCCAGGCAATGGGATTCCCATCGGAAATAGTGCCGTAAGAGCCATCTTCATTCTTATAGGGTATCCAGGGTGCGATGCGATAGGTTTGTCTGATAATCTGGTCCAATCCACCTCCTATATAGGCGTTATTAGGTTCGTCAAGTGTTTGACGGGTATATGATAGGTTTACATTGGAAGAGAGCCAGCGATATGGATTGCTGGTGATATTGGTTCTTACATTGTAACGATCTTTGCCCGTGTATTTAATGATACCATCCTGTTTCTGATAATCCACAGAAGTACGATAGGTGGTATTTTCACTCCCTCCGGATAATGAGAAATTATGTGATGTTTGAAATCCTGAACCCGAGTACAACATATCCAGCCAGTCGGTATTCGGATGTCCATAGGGATCGGTTCCATTTTTGAAGAGGGTTAAATCCTGGTCGGTAAAACGCGGAGATTTACCATCTAACGCCAGGGCTTCATTGTACAAAACCGCATAATCGTAAGATCCCAGGTAATCGGGAAGGTCGGTAGCCGCCTGCCAGCCAAAACCTCCTGCATACCTAACAACAGGTGTGCCGGCTTTTCCGGACTTCGTAGTAATGAGAATAACACCATTGGCGGCTTTAGAGCCATAAATAGCGGCTGAAGCGGCATCCTTCAACACCGAAATAGAGGCAATGTCTTCGGGTGCAATCTCGTCCATACTTGATTCTACTCCATCCACAATAACCATTGGAGAGGAGTTGTTTAGGGTACCTGTACCTCTAATTCGAATGGTTCCGCCATCTCCACCGGGTAATCCGCTGGTTTGCCTGACATATACGCCCGGAAGCAATCCTGATAAACCCGCCGAGACACTTGTCATAGGCCTGTTTTCAAGCATTTTGCTGTCAACGGTTGCCACAGATCCTGTGAGGTTTACTTTTTTCTGAACCCCATAGCCCACAACAACCACCTCTTCGAGTCCTAAGGTCTCCTCCTGTAATACAATATTAAAGCTATCCTTTCCGGCCACTGCCATCTCAATATTTTTCATCCCTACGAATGAGAAAGCCAGTGTGGCATTTTCCGGCACGTCGGAGAGCGTAAAGTTTCCATCCATATCAGTTATGGTTCCGGTGGTGGTACCTTTAACTACCACAGTAGCTCCCGGAATGGGCTCTCCCTTGGCATCCGCTACCCTTCCACTGATGGTTTTAGTTTGCTGCTGAAGTGAGACTATGTTCACCGACTCTTTAACGTCGCCATCAGACGCCGCAAGTGCAGAGAACTGCAGTCCGGCTGCCATCAGCACCAGGGTGAACCCTTTGACTGCTTTCCTCATTTTACACCCACCCAGTGGGTTGCAAAAGATCGAAAAAGAACTCTTTTTTTCCATTAATTTTTTATTTTAGAATTGTAAAGACTACCTTTATTACATTTATGTACCACATAAACGACGACAAAAGTAGTTATTTGTATTTAACCCGCAATAAAAACCAACTTTTTTAACATCGACAGCAAAATAAAGGGTCGCGATTGAGTGACTCCTTTATGGTTTTTAAGAAATTAGTAGATATAAAAAATCAACAAACAGGGTGATGTTTTGAACTGGTCTTACAAACATCGTGACAATCATTCTATAGCTTTACCTTGTTAATTAAAATCCCTTCAGCGGTTGTATATTAGATGGTAAACCCTGATTGCAGTTTGTAAAGTTTTATGTCTGATGCTGATAAAGAGGCTTCCTTAAAAGTTAAATAAGGAGTCCTAAAAGTTCTTACCTCTTTTATTTGTTGATCCCAATTTTGACTGAGCGACATTTTACATTCCTTATAGGTAAACTAAAAAACAAAGCCCCTGTAAGATGATCTTTACAGGGGCTTTGGTTATTTTAAATCTGATAAAATACGGACCGGGTGAAATTACTCCGTCACCACCAGCTCACCCTCAAATATTTTCAGAGCTTTTTCATCTTTGTACTGAATAATCAGATCCTTCAGTTGAGCCTTTACCTCCTCAATTTTCCCGCTATATTCAGGATTGCCGTAGAGATTATTCAACTCATGGGGATCGTTCTCCAGGTCATAGAATTCCCACTGATTAATGTCGAAATAAAAGTGCACCAGTTTGTAGCGTTTGGTACGGATACCGTAGTGGCGTTTCACCATGTGCTCGTTGGGAAACTCGTAGTAATGGTAGTAAACGGCATCGCGCCAGTTGTCCTCCTGGTTTTTTGTGAACAGAGGCAACAATGAGCGGCCCTGCAAATCTTCGGGAACGGGAGTGCCGGTGATGTCAAGAAGAGTAGGTGCATAGTCGATGTTCTGCACCATTTCGGCCACTTCACCGGTTCGCTCATAGCCTTTGGGCAGATGCATCAACAAAGGAGTTCGCAGCGACTCTTCGTAGATAAAGCGTTTGTCGAACCAGCCATGTTCACCCATGTAAAAACCCTGGTCGGAGGTGTAAACCACCAGCGTATTGTCCAGCAGGTTCTCCTTTTCCAGATAATCGAGCAGACGCCCTACGTTGTTGTCAACCGAGCGTACGCAGGCCAGGTAATCGCGCATGTAGCGCTGAAATTTCCACTCGCTCAATGCATTACCCGAGAGATTGGCTGCTTTAAACTCTTCAATAATGGGGTTGTAGTGCTCATCCCATCGCGCACGCTGTTTTTCGTCTAAGCGGGCCAGAGCTCCATTCCGGTATGACTCTGATAAACGCGACTTGATTTCACCCTCTTTATCGGCCATCTTAAGATCGTACACCACATCCATATCGGGTGTGCGAATGCTCATGTGCTGCTCGGCGGCGGCTGTGCGACCTTCATAATTATCATAAAATGTCTCTGGCAGAGGATACTCCTTATCCGCAAACTCATCAAAGTAATCAGCATCGGGCATCCATACACGATGCACCGCTTTGTGATGTACCAGCAGACAAAAGGGCTTCTCCTTATCGCGATTGTTCATCCAGTCTATACTGAAATCGGTAATCAAATCGGTCACATACCCGTGATGCCGCACATTCTTACCCATATCGATAAAATCGGGGTTGTAATAGCTGCCCTGCCCGGGAAGGATATTCCAGTAGTCGAAGCCGGTGGGTGTTCCTCCCAGGTGCCATTTGCCAATGATGGCAGTTTGATAACCTGCCTTCTGCAACAGTTTTGGAAAAGTTTGCTGGCTGCCGTCGAAAATACCGGAATTATCTATAAATCCATTGACATGACTGAACTTGCCGGTAAGCATCACAGCACGACTGGGGCCACAGATACTATTGGTTACAAAACTGTTGGAAAACAGGATACCGTCGTTGGCCAACCGGTCCAGATTGGGGGTGTTGATGTAACGGTTGTCGTAGGCGCTGAGCGTTTGATAGGCGTGATCGTCGGTCATAATATAGACGATGTTGGGTCGCTTTGTCTGCTCTTTTTTGGGCGACTGACAGGCGGTGAAGGCAGCCAAAATCAGGAACGCATTTAAAATCGTGAGTTTCATAAAAAAGTATTTGTTGAAATTTATTAAATCTAATCCTGGCTAATAGTTATGGTTACAGGTTCTTGTTCAAAAGTTGGGTTTACTATAACTGCCCCTGATCTGGGACCTCCAGTGTTGTTAGACTCAATGGTTAGAATAACTGTACCATCTCCGGAACCATATTTTTTAGAAACCTGGCACCAATTAAAGTCAATAATCCGGGTAATCGCGTGTTGGGCGCGGAATTTACCATATAATCACTTTTTTGATCTCCAAAAGCAAAGCCAGTGTGGCATTTTCCGGCACGCCCGATAAGGTAAAATTCCCATCCATATCGGTAATGGTTCCGGTGGTGGTTCCTTTAACCACAACGGTGGCACCGGGAATGGGCTCACCAGCCGTATCCACCACTTTTCCGGTAATGGTTTTACCATCCTGCTGAAGTGAAACTGTGTTCACCAGCTCATTAACGTCACCGTCAGTCGCCGCAAGTGCAGAGAACTGCAACCCCAAGGCCATCAGCAGCAGGACGAGCCCTTTGAATGCTGGTCTCATTTTACGTCCTCCCTGAGAGGCGCAAAAGAATAAAAAGGACCTCTTTTTTTTCATGAAAGTTAATTTTATAAGCGTGAAAGTTGTTTTTTATTGAGCTTATGTAGTGCATAAATACAGCTTAAAGGTAGTGCATTTTAATTAATTAGCAATAAAACCCATTCTTTTAACATTTAAAGCAAAAAAGAGGCGCGGTTGAGCGACTCTTTTTATATTCAAGAATAATGACAATCATTTTGAATGCTTATTTCCAAATTGAACTGGCTGTTTATATGCCACAAGATTCCTATACGGCAGTTGCCATTCACTTAAAAGTTTACTGGATCCTGAATTTGCTTAGCCTTATAAAACAGGTCATCTCCCGCTTCAAAAGGACAAATCCAATAGGTATAATCTGCAGGCTCTGCCGGAATAAGGTATTCCGGATGAACCGGAGCTCCCCAGCTGGTATCGCCTCCCAGTCCCATCTGCTTCTGATCAATCAGTAAGGTCACCATCCCTCCAGGCTTGATTTCTCCACCATGCTTACGCTTGAGATTGTAAGGCACATAATACAACTGTTGATAATCAAATGGTAGAGCATTCATACTCAATGGGTTTTCTCCAATCACCAGAACACCGCCCCCATCAATATCGTGTAGAGCTAACCACCTGACACCCGTCTTGTTACCTGTCTCCTGCGGCCTGACATAGGGGGAAAACTGGTCCCACAAAGAACCTTTGTAATGACCAATTGCCGCAGAAGTATGACGATCGGAATAGTTTTCGTATGGCCCCCGGCCAAACCATTCCACACTATCATAAACATAAGGCAAATTCAGCTGCATTCCCATCCTTGGAATAGATGGCAAATTTCCTGAAGCAGGGCTGTAGCGTCCTTCAACGCGGACTGTCCCATTACCGGTTATCCTATAATTAAGCTGATAAGTTCCCAACGAATCGGGCAACAAAAAGCGGGTATAGATGTCCACCTTGTTCTCTCCGGGAATCACTTCAATTGATTCCAGTTTGCGGTCTCGCCCTGCATATTTCCATTGTCCGCAACGCTCAAATAAATTGTTTCCTAAGTCATTATCTGTCATCGCTCTCCAGAAATAAGGTTCGGGGCCTGTTGTGGCCAGTTCTTTCTCGTGATATCGATATTTCTCCATGAGGCCAGTTTCCTTGTTAAACCTGATCTCTCCGCCATCGAAAAGAAGACTGATCGTATGTACGTTTTCCGTAACCTCAACTTTCTGGTCTTCCATTTTTGGCATTGGCTCGTTGTTCTGCCAGGGTAGTTTAAATTGTTCCCATGCCACTATATGCTCCTCTGGAACTAATAATTCCAACTTGCGGGTAATAGCATCAACGCGTAAAAAATATTCTGCTCCATAAACCAACTTCGGTTGCTTTAATCCTATAGTTATCAATTGTCTTTCATGTGGATTTATTATTGGTTGGTCAATTGTGCCTGACTCGATCACTTTTCCTTCGGACAGAACCGTCCATTGAAACTTCAGGTGCTTCAATGAACTAAAATCATACCTGTTGGTAATATAAAGCTGATTATCGGCAAAAGGAACGGCCTCAAATTTTACAGGTTGATAAACTTTCTTAACTTCATAGATGTGGGGGTGCAGGCTCCTGTCGGCAGCAACCAGCCCATTGGCACAGAAATTAGAATCATTGGGCACCTTATATACCCCCATATCGCCGCCGTAGGCCCAAATGGTATCGCCCTGTTCATCAACTTTACGGAAGGTCTGATCAACCCAGTCCCAAATAAAACCGCCTTGGAATTGCCGATAATGTTCCGCCAAATCCCAGTAATCTTGAAGGTTCCCCACGCTATTGCCCATCGCGTGGGCATATTCGCAAAGAATGAGTGGACGACGAGGCGACTTTTCCAGGTAATTATAAATTTTAGAAAAACGAGCATACATGGGGCAATAGATATCGGTGTACCAATCTTCACCAGCGTCTTCACTCTGTACCAAACGGCTTTTGTCCCTGTTTTTTATCCATTGGTAAGTAGCCTCAAAATTACGGCCTTTTCCAGTTTCGTTCCCCAATGACCAAATAATCACTGAAGTTTGGTTTTTGTCTCGTTCAACCATGGCTTTTGTCCGGTCCATAAATGCTTTTTTCCAGTTTGGTTTATCCGCAAGCGTTGTACTGGGATTGTACGGTCCCGCGCCATGTGCTTCGATATTCGCTTCATCGATCAGATAGATTCCGTACTTATCACATAGGTCGTACCACTTTTCCTGGTTGGGATAATGGGAACACCGTACGGAATTGATATTAAATGCTTTCATTAGCCGGATATCCTGCAACATTAGCTCTTCAGTGATGTATCGTCCGGTTACCGGGTCGTGCTCATGCCGGTTAACTCCCCGGATAGTAACTGGCTTCCCATTAACCAACAATTGCCCGTATTTTACTTCTACTGTCCGAAACCCAAATGAGTGAGATACCGATTCAGATACCTCTCCTAATTTATTTTGAAGTTGAATAACAAGTAAATAAAGATTAGGCGTTTCAGCAGTCCACCTACGTACTTCAGGGAACGGGGCTGTAAAGCTTATTTTGGAAACTTTCTCTGAGAAATCGGGCTGTGCCAGGCCGCCTGCAATCTCTTTCTCCTGGCCGGGCTCCAGAACTGAATAACTTACACTAAATCCATCCGATAAGGGAGGAAGGTTTTTCAACTCCACCTCCAGTTCAAATTCACCGTTCCGATAAGTGTTATCCAAACCTGCATGAATAAAAAAGTCACGAATATGTACACGAGGTCGGGCAAACAGGTACACATCCCGCTCAAACCCACTGATCTTCCAGTAATCCTGATCTTCCAGATAACTCCCGTCACTGAACCTGTAAACCTCAACGGCCAACTGATTCTTTCCGGGTTTGACCAAAGAGGTAATATTGAATTCTGCCGGGGTTTTGCTGTCCTGGCTGTATCCTACTTTTTGACCGTTTACCCAGACATAAAAAGCAGATCGTACCCCACCAAAATGCAGGAAGACCTCCTTCCCCTGCCAACTGGCAGGAAACACAAATGAACGCTTGTAGGAACCCACCGGGTTATAATCATGCGGGATAAAAGGCTCATTGTTTGGAAAGGGATACGCCACATCGGTATAAATGGGAACACCATATCCCTGCAATTCCCAACTGCCCGGAACAGTAATATCATCCCACCCCGATACATCGTATCCATTCCTGAAAAAATCCTTTGGACGAACAGCCGGATGATCCACCCAATTAAATTTCCAGACACCGTTAAGCAAAAGGTAATTAGACGCTTTTTTCATATCGGTTTCCGAAGGATTGTATTTCCCGGGGAAAGCGAAAAAACTTGCCCGCGGGGCTTCTTTATTGATCCCAGTTACCTGAGGATTTTCCCAATCGTTTACTTCCTGGGCTTGAACAGAAATTACATAGAGCATCATTGTCAGGAATATCCATTTGATTTTTTTGTTCATACCTATATTTTTTTTATTAAGTTCCCTTGTTACTGATCAGTTCTTTTTCTTTCCTAAGTCCACTTAATGTCTTTCATACCGGTTCTTCAGCGCGAGGAACAGCCTTGAGCAAAATGGTTTTTTGGCGGATAAATTCACTATCGGTACCTTTTAATCTCACACTTCCACCTATTCCCACCATCGAATTAATAATCAATCTAATAGTTTTTTGTCCTTCCATAATACTTATCTGAATGTTATCTTTCCCACTTCCAGGGATTAAAAACATCAATCTCCGGAAGCTTCATTCCCCAACTTATACTTCCTTGGCATGTTTTTTCAGATAAGCCCTCCATGTAATTGCCCATTTATCCGGATCGTCGTCCCAACTGTTATCGATTTTATGCACCACACTCCTGTGCGGCGCAGTTTTTACTGTCTTCGGATCGACGCGTGCTTCCTCTGCAACATGTCGTAAGCCGTCCAGATACTCATCAAGCTCAACTTTTGAATATGATTCGGTTGGCTCAATGGTAAAAGGTTCAGGCACAATAAATGGATGGTGGCTCGACCAAAGGTGAAACCCAAAATCGGTCATGCGTAACGAAATATCATGAGTACTCACACCTGTTTCCTTGTAGAGCTTTTCCCACGAGTAGCGAACTTGTTCAATTCTTCGTTTACCTCCTGGATAGGGAGAAGTAGCTCCATCAATTTCGACAATGTTCGCCAGCATATAGTTGTTATTCAGAACCGCTATTTTGGCTGTCTCTTCAAGCCCTTCAGCTCCCATGCTCCTGATCCAGGCATAGGCACGAAGTATTACCGGAAATGCGCCATAAAATGCGCGGGTTTTACCAATACTGAGTCCAAGGTCCCAGTCGAGGTTGTAATTTTGACCGTCGAAAACAATGAGCGGAACAGGAAGATAAGCTTTCAATTCATCGATAACACCAAGCGCAGCACTAGCTGGTCCGCCGCTTCCGTGAGGTGTTGCAAATGTTTTATGAAGGTTGAAAAAGCACATATCGAAACCGGCCTCGCGAGCACGGGTAATGCCCAGGATACCATTTGCATTGGCCTGATCGTATCCGCAAATTCCCCCCGCATCATGTACAATGCGGGTGAATTTATCAATCCGTGGATTGAATAAACCAATATCTTCAGGATTGGTAATAAACAAACCAGCAGTACGGTTGGATACGACACGTTTAAGTTCCTCCATATCGGGGAACCCATCTTTATCAGGATACACAGTAATAATTTTATAGCCTTTCACCGCAGCGGCAGCGGCATCCGAAGGATGTGAAAAGATAGTAGTGATGAGCTCATTACGCTGTTTAGCTTCACCTCTCACCTCATGGTATTTCTGCATGATAGAGGCCATCACTAAAATGGCATGTGAACCAGAACTGGGTTGAAAACTAAAAGCATCCATGCCTGAGATTTCGCGAAAGTACATGTCCATGTCATGAATAATCTGCAATGTTCCCTGAACTGAACTTTCGGGCTGATCCGGATGTAATTTGCTGGCTTTTGGACTTCTGACGATTACTTCATTAATCTTAGGATTGTATTTCATGGTGCAGGTTCCCTGTCCGATATCAACGTTAAGATCGCTGCCCAGATTCTCCTGCGATAAGCGAAGAAAGTGTTTTAACACCCTCATCTGGCCTACTTCGGGCAAAGAGGGTTTGTTTTTTCTGACCATTTGTTTGGGAATTAAATCGGCAACATTTCCCAGTTCATTTCGTATTTCGGGTTCCACTTCCGGAACTATAATTCCTCTTTCCCCGGGTGTGCTAAGTTCAAAGATGATTTCTTCGTCCCATTTTGCCTGGTGAAAGTTCCGTACGCGGCTATCTTTTCTAATTTCCATAATTGTCCGTTTTTCTGTTAAGAATGAATTAACTTATTATTTCCCTCAACGCTTCTACCAGGAAGTCCAAATCAGCTTTGGTGTGATTGTCAGTCACACAGTATAAGGCGCAATTGTTAAGTTCAGGAAATTCAGCACTTAGGTCTTTCCCTCCGAAAATCCCCTTTTCAAGCAGAGCTTCATTTATGGCTGCTACCGATTTTCCAGTTCCTGAAAAATCAATCACGAATTCTTTGAACACAGAAGCGTTAAAACGTTGGTGTGCCCCTTTCAGTTCGTTGATATGATAAGCAGTGTAGTTGGCATAACTTATCAGTTTCTGGCCCAGTTCAATCATTCCCTCTGGACCCATCAACGACAGGTAAACGGCGGTGGAAATGCCATATAGCGCAGCTGCTGTACCAATGAATTCTTTCCCTTTTTCGCGACCTTCAAATGAGGTGCGGCTATAGGCAACATCGCTAAATCCCCATTCGCCCTCCACCGCTGTTTTGGTTATCCCGAATAAACGCGAAGGATATTGCATGACATACTTTTCCTCGTCGCGGCTCGAAATAAAACCGGCAACCGAACCACCCCAATACATGTGGTTACCCAGCGACTGGATATCGCCGCAACAAATATCGGCACCATATTGACTTGGAGGAGTGAGAATCCCTAATGATGACGGATCAGTTCCTACAATTACTTCTCCACCAATTTCATGAATCAGCTCCGCAATCTCCTTCCCTTGTTCCTCAATAATTCCAAGGTAGGAAGGATTTTCGAAATAGATGCCGGCCACATCATTGCTTAGTTTCGAACGCAAATCAGTTAAATCCATCATCCCAGTGTCCTGGTGATGCTTTACCCTGGTTAATTTCATTACCGGATGGCAATAGTTGAAAATAATCTTAAAGCGGTCGGGTGAAATAATGTCAGAAATCAATATTTCACCACGTCTGGTAATGCGTCCGGCCATGCGAATGGAGGTGCTGGCTGCCTGTCCCCAATCGTAAGTAGGTATATTGACTACGTCAAATACCAACAATTCGGCCATCAGACTCTCGTACTCGAACAGGGCCTGGAACCTTCCATGGTCTTCATAAGGTTCACCGGCATAGGCCGTCAAAAACTCTGCGCGACCGGTAATTTCGTCGCAGATTGCTGGCACATAATTGTTGACACAGCCACCGCCGAGAAAGCTAAGGTTTTCGTCACAGCTTATGTTTTTCGACAGAATCTTTTCTACATGTTTTTTTAGGGTAACTTCTGAACGAATTGCTTCAGGGATATTCATTTTAGTACGAAGCCGCAAATGTTCAGGAATATCTTCATAAAGTTCTTCAATATCCTTAATCCCGATTTTTTTCATAATGGCTTCTTTGTTCGTCGGGATGGAGTTGGGAATGTATGGATGGATAAAATATTTCTTTGTATTCATTATCTTCAGGTCTATATTTAATTAGTGTTAAAATGATTACACAATCCCCCCTCCATCAACAACAAGATGTGCTCCGGAAACCCAGGAAGCAAGATCGCTGGCGAGAAACAATACCGCATTCCCTATGTCTTCGGGAGTACCGAGACGCGCCAGTGGTCTTTGAGCACATTCTTTCTTATAATCATCGTTGTAATCACCTCCAAGCTGTTCGCACTCACTCCTAAGCATTGGAGTATCTATGTCGCCCGGGCACACCGTATTAACTCGGATGTTATCCCTGCCGTGGTCGATGCACATGGCACGGGTCATATTCAAAGTGCCGCCTTTCATGGCACAGTATGCAACGGCATTTTCGCCACCTTTGAGCGACCAGCCTGAACCGGTATTGATAATACTTCCGCCGCCACCCGCTTTCATATATGGAATAATGTATTTGGAAAGTAAATATTGTCCTTTTAGAGAAACATCGAGTGCAAGGTCCCATTCATCAGGTTCGAGGTCAACGGCATTTTTCCGAATTGCAATTCCGGCATTGTTGTGTAGGATGTCAATTCTTCCAAAAGTTTTAAAGGTTAGGTCAGCAGCATTTTTGCAATCTTCGGGTGAGCGAACATCGCATTTAATAAAAATGGCTTTTACCCCGATTAATTCGATTTTATTAACTGCGTTTAGTCCATTGGTTTCATTAATGTCGAGCAGAACAATAGAAGCTCCCGCTTCAGCCAATTTATTCGCTGTCCCAAATCCAATCCCAGATGCTGCTCCTGAAATTACAGCGACTTTTCCTTCCAGTGAAATTGCATTAAGTATATTACTTTTAATTGCCATAAGTTATATTATTTAAATGAATGTTTGCTTCTTTACCCAACGATAAGTTTAATTGTCTAACAATCATAAAAATGATTGATCTATTGCAAGGCTTCGTAGAAACTACCTTATTAGAGTATTACAATCAATTTTAAGCACAGATATGGATATTGATTAATTTTATAAGTTCTGTTTAGAGATTATCCATGTAACAAAATCCATCTATATATCAATGTTTTAGATTTTGCATAAGAGGCATTAATCAAAATTTAGCCCCTTATGCAAATTCGATCTTTATAAAGAATTATTACTATTGAGTTCTGTCCGTGGTATCGGGAAGAAATCGTTTTTTGAAGCATCAAAATTGGTTCGTCCTACAGATTCAAGTGCCGCTTTGGTTGTTCCCCACCGGCGTAAATCATAGAAACGGAAGTTCTCAAGTGGAAACTCCAGGATGCGTTCATGTTCGATCTGAACTTTCACTTCATCATAGGATGAACCACTCATAGGTGGCATGTTTCCATGAATCTCACGAATCTGATTGATAAGTGGTATCGCTTCACTTGTCCGATTAAGTTCATTGAGAGCTTCAGCCTTCATCAATAAAACATTGGCATAACGCATTAAAGGAATGTTATATCCTGAATTCTCATCGTCAATATTCGCATAATCTGGCAAAAGCTTACGGAAAACCGTACGGCGTCCCGTCGTAAAGTAATAATCGTAATTGTGGCTAAAGATCTTATTTCCCGTGTAGAAATATTCATCATCAAAGATAAGCGTGGCATAGAGCCTTTCATCATAACCCCCCGAATTGGAGATCTTGCCTTCCTTTTTAAACTCGGCAACCAGCTTCTCGGCTGGAGCAATCTCATCCCATCCGCCTATTTCCTCGGAAGCTATCCAGTATTGAAGCTGAGTATAATAGTTTGCGCCATTGTTGCGATCCAGTGTAAACTGAAGCTCGAAGATTGACTCCTTGGAATTTTCATTGGTGCCATTGAACATGCTAAGGAAATCGCTCACCTGCGAATACCCGTTAACATGGTCAAATGCATTAATAGCTGCGCTAAGATCAACTTCCTTCATAGCAGGTTGCTCATATGCACGGGTCAGATAGGTCCACCCAAGATATGCCCAGGCAGCTCCGGAGGTGGCCCGGCCGATATGATTATCTGCTTGTGTGGCAGGTAGGTTCGTAGCTTGCTTCAAATCTTGAATAATGGATTCCCAGCACTCGACGCGATCTGAAAGTGGTTTGTCAAGCTGTTCAGCTGAGTTTATATACTCGTCGCGCAGAATAATTTTCTCCCAGTTGAGTAGCAGTTTCATATGGTAATAAGCCCGGAGGAAAATAGCCTCATTTATGATTTGATTCCGGTAGGTCTCATCCATGTCAATTTCCGAAACTTTACTGATGACCTGGTTGCAATAGTTCAATCCGGTGTAATTAATACGCCAATATTCAGCAAGCTGTGTGTTGGCATCTGTATAGGTAAAATCATAAAGCTGGACCCAATCTTCATAATTTGAAGCATCACGGCCAATTAATATAAGATCTTCCCGATATGCTTCCACAGGCCATTTTATTTCAGCAAAAGCCCATGTATCTATCGAAAATTCCAATTGAGAATAGGCAGCAGCAAGACCGGCTTCAGCATCACTTGCATTTCGCCAGAAGCTTTCGGAAGTTATTTTATCAGGTGATTCACAAGTAAGAAAATCGTCACATGCAGCAAACAAAGTAGCTGCAAGTATCAATAGTAATATCATTATCCTTTTCATAATATTCTGTTGTTATGTAGGTTACTTAAAAGGTAATTTGAATTCCCATAAGATAAGAGCGGGTAAATGGGAAAATGTAATTATCAACACCTGTATTCAACACACTGGTACGCGAGAATTCAGGATCGATACCTGAATAGCTGGTAAATGTGTAAACGTTATTGATACTTGCATAAACCCGCAATTTATCTAAATGAAGTCTTGTTATCAATCCTCCCGCAAGACTATAACCTAACTGAATCTGGCGGATCTTTACAAAATCACCACTTTCGAGATAGCGGGTACTTTCGCGTGTGTTTCCGCTGGGATCGCCCAAAATGGCGCGGGGTATGGAATTACTGTGATTCTGTTCAGTCCAGGCATTAGTGGTGGAAGCAAGGAAGTTACTACCGGAGCTCATAGCTTCATAAAAGTAGCGGTTGCCATTGTAGATTTTGCCTCCCCAGGCACTTCCGATAGTTGTAGAGAAATCAAGCCCTTTCCATTCACAATTAAACAATAAGTTTGCTTCAACTTTAGGAATGCCAGTACCTGAATAAACCATGTCTTTACTATCTAGTTTCCCATCTCCATTCATATCCTTGAAACGGATATCACCACTTTTCGCATCTGGCTGAATAACGACCTTTTGCCCATCAACCATTAAATAGTGATCCTGTACCTCCTGCTCATTCTGGAAAATACCGTCCATTTGATATAAATAGAATCCCCCAATTGGAGCTCCCACCTGAGTTTTTGTTGGGAAATGAGCGTCTCCATATTTTAAACCTGTACCGTAAATTATCTGGTTGTTATTTGCAAGCTCCAACACCTCGTTTTTTACTGTAGAAAGGTTCATCCCGATTCCATAGGCAAAATCACCTTTTTGCTCCTTCCATCGAAAATCAAACTCGACTCCTGAATTCCGTATCTTGCCTACATTGAGGGTTGGATCATCCATTCCTGCGGATGGAGCTAAAACTTTGGTAATTAACAAATCACTTGTTGTAGAGTTATAATAGTTTACCGTTCCGGTTAAACGGTTTCTAAACAAACCCAGATCAAATCCTATATTTTTTGAATCGGTTGTTTCCCATTGCAGGTCATAATTGGAAAGGCCGGTTGAAATGCTGCCGGGCCAAGGGGTTTTATCTACGCCCTGCACATAGCCTTGTCTCTTGTTGTTGACTGTTGTAACTAAGGTCTGGAAATCATAGTATCCAAGAGCACTTTCATTTCCAAGACGACCAAATGATGCTCTGAACTTCAGCATATTGACAAGCCCATCCTTTGGAAAGAAATCTTCCTCCGATATAATCCAGCCTACGGCAGCAGATGGGAAGAAGCCCCAACGACGTCTTGAGCCAAACTTAGAGGAGCCATCCGAACGAGCTGTTACCTGAAACAAATATTTGTGATTAAAGGCATAATTTATGCGTCCAAAAAATGAAGCCCGGTTATACTTATAATTGCTCCCGTCTCCTGAGAAGCTACCTCCAATCCCGGCATCAATGGTATCTGAGTTTGGGTTCAAAAAGCCACCTGAAGAACCATCAACAGTGGTTGTGTGCCAGGTGGAGTAAGTTGCATTTATGGAATTACCAACCATCATTGTCAAATCATGACGGTTGAAATCCTTGCTAAATGTTAAGATATTCTCCTGTACCTGCTCTTCCCAATAGGTTGTAGAGGCCGAATTCAGCGGATAGAGAACCTTGTACTGTAATGAAGGAGTGTATGAGGGTTCATGATAATTATAGGAATTAAAAGAACCACGGTATCCGTAAGAAGCTTTGAAATTCAAAAAGGAGGCGAGTTTAATACCCAAGCTGACATTTCCACTCATGGCATAATCTCTGTTTTTGACTCTTTTATTGTCATACTCAGCCATTGAATTACGGTTGGAAGGTAAGTCGTTCTTGTTCGTCAAGCCATAGCCTTCCACCTGAGTTGGATCATAAACCGGTACCAGAGGAGATATCGCGTAAATCTCTTTCAGTGAGTATTGCGGTTGTTGATTATCCGTAAAATGAAGCCCCATATTAGCATCAACCGAGAAAATGTTTTTGGTGAATGAATAACGGGTACGTGCAATATCCTGAATATACCTGTTCCCTAGCATAACCCCTTTCTCATCAGAATGTACAAATGATATGGAATATTTAGAGTTTTCCATACCCCCTCTCGCTCCAACTGAATAATTTTGAGTAAGACCGGACCGTGACATCACATCAAACCAATCCGTATCGGCATTATCATTAGCCGTAATGTAAGCCGGAAGGTTCTTTCCTGCATTCTGGTACATCTGAGTATGAACCTTTTTATATCCTTCTGCATCCAACATATCGAGTCTGTTGGAAACATTAGAAATTCCCAGATATGAGTTTACATCAATAATTATATCTCCCTTCTTCCCGTTCTTTGTCGTAATAAGAATTACACCGTTAGCAGCACGGGAACCGTAAATTGCAGCAGCAGCACCATCTTTTAAAACCTCGACGGAAGCGATGTCTGCTGGATTAACTGTATTAATATCCATTGGGAAACCATCTACCAATACGTAAGGTTCGTTATCTGAGAAGGTATTGATACCGCGGATCTTAATATCAACACCAGCTCCCGCATTACCTCCCTGACGCATAACAGATACACCTGAAACCTGACCGGACAGGCTTTCCGCAGGGTTGGTCTGCAACCGGCTTGAGATATTCTCGCCCTGTATGGAAGAAATAGCTCCTGTTACATCACTCTTTTTGACTGTACCATACCCAATCGCAACCACCTCCTGCAACCCTATTGTTTCTTCCTCCATCACCACATTAAACCTCACTCGACGACCAACAACTATCTCCTGCGTCCTCATTCCTACGAAAGAAAACGCCAGTGTAGCATTCTCCGGTACCCCTGACAACGTAAAATTCCCATCCATATCGGTAATGGTTCCGGTGGTGGTTCCTTTAACCACGATGGTGGCACCGGGAATGGGCTCACCAGCCGTATCCACCACTTTTCCGGTAATGGTTTTACCATCCTGCTGTTCAAAAGAGTTACTACCGCGCATCAGCATAATATTGCTACCCTCCATGGCATACACCACGTTGGTGCTGCGAAAAATGTCGGTAAGCACCTCGGCTACTGAAATATCCTCGGCTTGCACCGTTACAGTATAGTTGAGATCGACCTCATTTTTGTCGTAAACAAAGAGGTAATCGGTCTGCTGCTCAATGGCATCTAACACTTTGGTTAATTTTGCATTTTTAACCGCCAGGTTGACCTTTGCCACCTGCGAAGCAGCCTCATTGGCAAACATCGATGAGGCAAAGACCATAAGCATTACAAGTGTTGTTCTCATCTTTCGATAGAATTGATTAGTTGAGGCAAAAACATCCTCAAACAAATAATTTTTCATAAATTTGTTGTTTAATGGTTGATACTTGATTTTGTTTTAATAGAGCTGATCGGGTTTTGACCTTTTGGCCGGAGAGTGTTAGCGCACTCTTCGGTTTTTTTGTGCACAATTGTTTCATTGGCAAACTGGTTTTGTTGGTTATTGTAAGTCAATTAATAGTTGTAAATCTCAAATGATAGATTCTTCGCTGCCCTCAGAATGACAAGGTTTCCAGATTTATGGGTGGGGGGG
>JACDJA010000608.1_pt1 | contig 39111 bp, 41 predicted proteins | sample 7449241 | NCBI WGS metagenome assembly JACDJA01 (sample SAMN14253289, study PRJNA609438) | sludge metagenome | isolation source: initial anaerobic sludge | collected 2018-12-20 | reverse complement strand
TATACAATCAAAGTCATAATCAAAAATAGTTTATTTTCTCAGTCAATTGGGATGAGAACCTAAGGTTCGATGTAGCGAAGCGAAATCTCGCAGGGCAAAGCCCGAGGACAATCCCTTCCCCTCTGCCAGATAAATATACAATCAAAATCATATATAGTTTTATAGTCTGTCATGCCAAACTTGTTTGTCTTCGGGCTAAAGAGCCCTGCGAGATTACATCAGCATCTCTGCACAATGAAAATTGAGAGACCCTGAAACGAGTTCAGGGTGACGAAGAAGCAAGGGTGTAATAAATTCACTATATTCTAAAAACGAATATACGAGCCTACATCATTTATATCTTCAATTTTATCTACCGCTTCGGCAACAGCTTGAAAATATTTTTTCAATGTGGGTTTATCGAGCAATACAATCTCATTACCCACATGCAGATGTGGAATCACCATACCACCTCTTAGGTTGTCTTTGAGGGAAAACATAGATGCTTTTCTAGCAACACTCTCTACTCTGATCCGATCACTTTTTGCAAGCATATCTTTAAATATATCCCCTGGAATAATTCTACTAAAATCAGCTATTGGCCATCCTCCATTTGATGGCTCAAGCCAAATTGGCTTAGTGGTTTGTAATGATTTATCTATTTTTGTAAGCATAATTTCTCCTTTCTAAAATAATTTCTTGCAAATTTCTTTGCAACCTCAAGTCGAGTTTGTCATTTATAGTTTCTATACATCACCTCCTTATTTGGATTTATCTATCTTTATGTGTATAGCCGAGTATATGCTTTGTAAAAAGAGAATTTTCTTGCAAAGAGTTGAAGACATACTTAGCAGCAGTTATGGCATGGCGCTCACTATGGCACATCATGGCGCTCATCTTATCGGTTGCGCCCGTCATATGATAGTTGGTACAACCACACCAATTCATACAGTATTTTTTAAAAGTGCACTCCTCACATTCCGCATTACTACTTGCAAACTGTTTTCCGATAGCACATCGCGCCAAGAGATTAACACCGGTGTGGATGTTGCCCATCATCATATCTACATCAGTATCATCACCGATAAGCCGTTCACAAGGATAGACATTGCCACTTGGCGCAAAACCGAACTCACTCTCGCCCATCCCACAACGATCTGACGCCTCATAGCCACCTTTAAAAAACAGAATCAACTTATTGTCAAGTAAATTAACCGCCACCTCTTGGTCATTTTCATACATCTCTATGTAAGTACCGGCAACCTCTTTATAACTTTTGGCAATTAGAGGAAAACTCTCCTCTTCCCATGATGTGGAGATATCTGGATTGAGATGGATATTACGCATACCCTCATTGATCAAAAATCGTACTGTATTGTCTAACTGAGCAACTGTATCAGGTCCAAATACAGCATTAACTTGAAAATAGTCAAGCCCCTTAGATATCTCTTTGATGTTTTGCAAGACTTTCTGTAATGTACCTCGACCATTTTTATATTTACGCTTTTTGTCATGGATATATTCTGGACCATCAATGCTGATACTCAATTGTATGTTATGCCTGCGTATAAACCGCAATATAGTGTCATCGAGTAATGTTCCGTTAGTTGTTATGCTAAAAGTTACAAGATTTGAGCCATCTTTACTATGAATGTAAGTAATGATATCTTCCATAAGAGAGAGTTGCAAGAATGGCTCGCCACCGAAAAAGCCAAAATCGATCGACTCGCTTGATGGGGTAATTGCAAATGCAAAATCTATGATTTTTTTAGCCGTTTCTATATCCATGATGCGATTAAATTTTTCACCCGCATAACAATATTCACATCGCAAATTACAATCATGAGTAACGCTGAGAGTTATCTTCATATACGCACTCCTTCAATGGATGCTTCTATAAAATTGATAAAAATCACTCTGTCAACTATAATATACTATTTTACATATATCTTTCTTAAAATAATGTTATAGTTTAAACTGTTTTATTTATATATAGAGCTCGTTAGCTCAATACAAAATAAGATAAAACCGAGAGAATGGTTGTGCTCTTGGATATATCATCTTCTTTAGGCATATTTTAGCTCATTCGCTGTATCATTTTATTACAATCGCATAAAGGTTCGCTCATGGTAAAATGTTTCATCAAAAAAGGAACGAGACTTGAGATCATAAAAGATTTGGAGTTGCTAACAGATACTGCCGAACTTAAAGATGTCGTTTGGATAGATATGCTCCGACCTACCCGAACAGAGATAAAAACAGTCGAAGAGATGTTTGACATCAGCTTCCCAACCAAGCAAGAGAGTGAAGAGATCGAGATAAGTTCGAGATATTGGGAAGAGGGCAAGCGCATAGAGATCAATAGTTACTTCCTTATAAGCGATGATCCAAATCCATACAATGAGACCGTATCTTTTATATTGCAAAATAGATTGCTCTTTTCGATTCGTTATAAAGAACTTACGACCTTTAGCGAATTTAGCAAACGCTTCCTCTCAACTCCAAAAGAGTTTAAAGATGGATTTGATATATTTCATCAGATTATCGATATCAGAATCGATGCGGATGCGGATGCGATAGAAAATCTCTCAAAAGAGATCGCGAAGATCAGACGGCATGTATTTTCAGATTATACTCACGAGGACGAAGAGATACTCGAGAAAATTTCCGCATTTGAAGATCTCAATATGAAGATACGAGAGAACCTCACTGATAAACAGCGTATCCTCACATCCATGCTCAAATCGGCAGTCGATAGGATAGCGACCGATGAAGTTATCATCATGCTTAAAGATATCAAATCCCTTATAGAACATACGGACTTTAACTTTGAGCGGCTTGACTACTTGCAGAGTATCTTTGTGGGTATGTTGAGTATCGAGCAAAACAAAACAGTAAAGATATTTACGATTATCAATGTAATATTCCTGCCACCGACGCTTATTGCAAGCATCTACGGTATGAACTTTCATATCATGCCTGAGCTTAGCTGGAAATACGGCTATGTCTTTTCAATAGCCCTAATGATACTTGCCTCTGTAAGCCCTCTGTATATCTTCAAAAAGAAAGGGTGGATATAAAATCGGTCTCTTTTGGCTCGATTATCCACGCTACTGCGAAGCATTTCTTTGGAATTAGGGAGACTTTAACTATTTTTGATATATTTTTAACTACAATTAAAGATAAAGTTTTACTATCATATCTTAAAGGAAAGTAAATGAACTTCGATAAACTAATAAGTGGCTTTTTTATTATATTTGCTATGACGCTCAATTTTGGCTTTTTTTATGGTGATATCACGACACTGGATCACCATAGCAAATATGAACTTTTTGCTGCAATTGTCATAAATATCATTGCAACTACTTTAAAGATCGGTGACAAGACTCAGATAGGCTCAGTGCTTCTTGCCACCTCCCTTGTTGCAGATATTCAACTGATAGCAGCGGCAACCATATGGACGATAGCTTTTTATACAAACGCATTAGATACACACGCTACCTCAGTAATCATATCACTCTCAGGTGGGGCTTTGATGGCAAATATAACTTCTGTGATACTCTATATTGGAGAGACTTTAAAATCAAAAAGGTAACTCCTCATGAACAATAACTCTCTTTGGCTCCTCTTACAAAAAATGAGGAGACCCTTTATCGTCATAGTTGTTACTTACACTATAGCGATTGTAGGACTTATCTCTATAGGCGGCATAAGCGCAAACGGCGAGCCGTATCATATGACGATTTTTGATGCATTTTATTTTATCACATACACGGCAACAACGATAGGTTTTGGAGAAACGCCCTTTGAGTTTACTTATCCTCAAAGAATATGGGTCTCAATGTCTATCTATGTAACGGTCATCGGGTGGTTTTACGGGATAGGCTCCCTCATCTCAATACTTCAAGATAAGCTCCTCATCCAAGAGATAGCCAAAACGCGTTTTGAAGGGCAAGTAAAAAAGATAAATGAGTATTTCTTTATCATCTTGGGCTATAACAATGTAACAAAAAAGATTATAGGCAAGGTACTCTCAAAAGGATATAGAGTCGTCGTCATAGAAAAAAATCGCGAGCGAATCAATGAGCTCATCTTGGAGAACTATTCCCCGCATGTTCCGGCACTTGAGGCAGACATATATGATCCAAACGCTCTAGAACTTGCAGGAATAAAGTCAAAATACTGCAAAGGACTCGTCTCACTTTTTGAAGATGATAACCTCAATCTCAAGATAGCACTAACTGCAAAGATACTCAATAAAACAACTACACTTGCTATCAAATCAACAACCGATAATCACTCGGAAAACTTAAAAGATATAGGGGTAGAGATCATCGAAAATCCATTTGAGATCATCTCTCAACAGATTCATATGCTCCTCAATGCACCGACACTCTATCAACTTGAAAAATGGATCTATAGGATCGGTGACCTTCACTCTTCGAGCTTTACACTTCCGAGGGGGCTCTATGTGATCTGTGGTTATGGCAGAATGGGTCGAGGACTCCACAAAATACTCAACCAAAACAACCTGGAAGCTGAGTTTATAGAGATCGATAATAAACTCGGTGAGCCGCTCAATGTCGAGGGTATCAAAAAAGTTCTTGCTAAAAATGCCGATGATAAAGATGTACTCATCGATGCCAAGATAGAAGAAGCTGTTGCTATCATCGCAGGAACGAATGATGATACCACCAACCTTTCGATACTCGCTACTGCTAAAAAAATAAGCCCACATATCGTCACAATCGCAAGAGAAAATGAGATGGAAAATCTTTCACTCTTTGAATATGCAAATATCCACTATATCTTTATGCCTTCTCGTCTCTTAATCCATAAAACTATCAATGCGCTCATTCATCCACTTTCCGATAGATTTATACATCTTATATCGGATAAAAATGAGATGTGGGCAAGAGATCTTGCAAATGAGCTCAGGGAGATAGGAGCAAATCCGTCGCTATTTGAGATGATAATCGATGAAAAACAAGCATATGCGATTATACAAAGGATAAGAAAGGGAGAAAAGATGTATCTAGATACCCTCATTCGCTCAAGATCTAATCCAAAAGAGAGAAACAGTATCAAAGTTCTACTCTTACAAAGAGAGGGGAAACCTTACCTACTTCCACAAACGGTGATTGACCTTAAAGAGGGTGATCAGATACTTTTTGCTTGTAGCGAAGATGCTGTGGATGATATAGAATACATCGCACAAAACATTTATGAACTTGATTATATACTCAAAGAACAATCATAAATTAATCAAAAATAAATTTAAAGAATTATCAATCTAAACTAGGCTCAGCATAAAAACTATTGTGATAGAATCACAAAAAGTTAAAGAATCATTGGACAAATAAAGCAATATCAACTATAATAGGCGGTTTGGAAATAATGAAAATCAAAGAGAGTGCTTAATGGTCAAACAAGATCAATACATATACGCGTGTGTCGATAGCTCAAAATTTTCAAAATATGTGTGCGATTATAGTATAGATTTATCTAAAAGCTTAGATTTACCACTCAAATTTTTTAGCTCTACAAAAAACAGCAATGCATTTTTAGAAGAGTTTGAAGAGCAAGCAAAGAACAAAAAAACAGCACAGATTATCTCCTCACAAAAAGAGGGAAGTCTCTATGAAAACCTTCTTGAGCTCCAAGAGAGTATCAGAATAGCTGTTGTCGGGTTAGATAGTGCCGACGGAAAAGATAAAAAAAGCGGCATCAGTCCTCAAGTTGAAAAGATTATTAAGGATGTAAGAGCCCCTATATTTTTGATAAACGGCGCATACAGACCTATCAATAAAGTGCTTATAGCCTACGATGGATCGCTCTCAAGTCAAAAAGCACTTGATATCCTTATCTCAAATCCTATCTTCCATGATATCCAAAGAGATATCGTCAGTGTCAACAATGAAGCAGCACTTCAAGAAGCAAAAATAAGATTGGCAAGAAGTGATATCAGTGCTAACTTTATCTACCTAGAAGGAGAACCTGTCACAGCGATTTTATCATATCAAAAAGAGTGCAACATTGATCTTATCGCTATGGGCGCCTTCGGGCATGGCACGCTCCACCACATCATCTATGGAAGTGTGACACACCATATGCTTTTAGAAGCCTGCGTACCGCTTCTTTTGGTTCGATAGAATTAAGCGTTAATTATCTCTACCACCTCATCAACACTCGGTACTCTTCCACTCATCTTCACTTCACCATCAACAACAAGCGCCGGAGTACTTGTCACCCCGTAACTCATAATCTCAACAATATCTTCTATCTTATTTATCTGCGCAAATTTCCCACTTTTTGCGAGTGCTTCCTTTGTTACTTCAAACAACGCTTTACATTTAGCACAACCGGTCCCCAATATATCTATCTTCATTAATTGCCCCCAAAAATAAAATTGAATATGTATCCCACCAATAATATCCCAAATGTTACTATACCAAAAAAAGTAACTATAAGTCGCATATGGAGTATTTTTTTTAAAATCATCGCCTCAGGTAAGCTCAATGCTGTAACTGCCATCATAAATGATAATGCAGACCCAAGCAACATCCCCTTAGAAGTTAAAACCTCAACCAATGGCATCACGCCTGCTGCGTTACTATACATCGGTATTCCCATCAAAACAGCTATCGGCACCGCATACCAAGCATCACCTCCTGCATATTTTGAGACAAGCTCCGTTGGGATATATCCATGGATAAGCGCACCGACTCCGACTCCGATCATAACATACAAATATATCTTTTTAAATATATCAACCGTGTATACCCACGCCTCTTTTGTCTTCTGCTTGAGCGATTGCTTGTTCATCACATCTTTGAGCTCACCTTTGAGTGGAGTTATAGGGATAAGAACATACTTCTTTACTCCTTTGATTTTTCCTATAAAGTATCCGCCGAGTATCGCAACTAAAAGACCAAATCCAATATAAATAGCGGTAATTTTCCAACCAAACAAACTAAACAACATTGCAATCGCTATCTCATTATTAAGTGGCGCGGAGATAAGGAAACTAAAGGTAATTCCCACAGGAATCCTTGCTTGCATAAAACCTAAAAATAGAGGAATCGCACTACAGCTACAAAATGGAGTAATGATACCAAAAAGTGATGCTAAAATATTGCCACTAAATTCACTTTTACCCTGTAAATAGATGCGTACTTTTTCAGTATTGAAATAGGTTCTAAGAAAACTTACTAAAAAAATAATAGAGACCAAAAGTATAAATATTTTAATCGTATCATAAATAAAAAAGTGTACAGCACTTCCCATTGCAGTATCACCACCAAGACCCCAACTACCATACACTAACTTATCTACTATCTTTTCCCACCAATCAAACATTATGATAAAGCCTCTTTTACTTTTGGTAACAGCACCTCTTCTATCTCTTTATAAGTTGTCTCAAATGCTTCATAATCTTTTCCGTCCGGGTCTTTAAAACCTACATGGATTTTAGACACGGGACGAGGAAACATCGGGCAACTCTCTTTTGCGTGATCACAAACAGTAACGATGAGGTCAAAAGGTATATCTATCACTTCATCTAAGTTTTTAGAATGATAAGTTTCTTGCCAAATGCCATTTTGCTCTAGTATCTTTTTGGCATTTGGATTCACTTTTCCACTAGGTGCTACCCCACAACTATATGCTTCTACACCATCAAGCTTTGCATTTATGAGTGCTTCGCCGATGATACTTCTACAACTATTTCCCGTGCACATAACCAATACTTTTTTTGCCATCTTTTTCTCCTATATTTTTTTCTGTCATTCCTGCGAAGGCAGGAATCCACTCTTTAATTATGAAAATGGATTCCCGTGTCAAGCACGAGAATGACGGCAATTTATCTACACTAATGAGAGCAACACAACCAAAAGTATCGGTGGTGTAACAATCAACCCAAACTTACTATATTGCCCAAAACTGATTTTTACTCCTTTTTGAGATAATACATGAAGCCACAATAGCGTAGCGAGACTACCAAACGGTGTCATTTTTGGCCCCAAGTTACATCCTATGATATTTGCATATATCATCGCCTCATTTCCTATATTTGTTAGTGAGATATCCATAATCATAATGGTTGGCATATTGTTCATAAAAGCACTTAAAAATGCTGCCATAAAGCCGGTTCCGACAACTGCTACAAAATCGCCTTGTGTTGCTAAATCTTTGAGTGCTATCTCAAGATAATCTGTAAGCCCGGCATTTTTCAACCCATACACTACTATGTAGAGTCCTATACTAAACCAAACAACTTGCCAGGGTGCATTTTTGATAATCTCTTTTGCTTTGGCTGTTTTTGTATAACTTGCGATTGCTAAAAATAACAATCCACCCCCAAGTGCAAATAGAGAGACCGGCAAATGATAATTATCACCTATGAAATAACCGACAAGCAAAAGCGTTAAAAAAAACCAAGAAAATTGAAAAAGTGTTTTACTTTTAAGTACTTCATTTGGATTTTTAAGAAGTGTGATATCTACTTGTTTTGGAATATCCTTTCGCAAAACTATCCATAAAACAATAATTGAAACAATGGTACTTACTATATAGGGGATAATCATATTGCTTAAATATTCTGCAAAGCCGATATCAAAATAGTTGGCTGTGACTATATTGGTCAAATTTGAAAAGACGAAAGGCAACGATGCACTATCACTAATAAACCCACCTGCGAGTAAAAAAGCGATAATTGTTTTAGGGTTAAGCCGTAATATTCTCATCTTAGCAAGCAAAATCGGAGTAAGTATGAGTGCTGCTCCATCATTTGCAAAAAGTGCCGATACGAAGCTTCCAAGTATCAGAGCATACACAAACATCAAATGCCCATTTCCGCGTGATAGTTTTGCCATATGCAACGCACACCACTCAAAAAAACCAATCTCATCTAACACCATTGAAAGGATTATAATGCCGATAAACGCCAGTGTTGCATCCCAAACTATATCTGTAACAGTAAGAACATCACTGAAACTTACTACACCAAAAAGCAATGCTATAATAGCACCGATAATTGCCGTTGTTCCTATCTGTAGACCTCTTGGTTGCCAAATTATAAAAATAAGTGTAATTACAAATATAGTGCTTGCTAAAATCATAAACTACACCCTTTTTTAAGTGCGGGAATATCAAGCTCAAGATAGCCGATCTCTTTAAGCACATTTTGTCTAAATACATCTAAGGGGATTTTTATACTATAGTATGCCCACTTCCCTCTACGCTCAACTCTCAAAAAACCGCCGTCTTTAAGTATCTTAAGATGTCTTGATACTCTTGATTGGATCATCTTAAAGGAATTTTCTATATCGCAGACACATACTTCACCGTTTATATCGATAAAACGAAGTAAGCGTAGTCTTGTTGGGTCATTTATAGCGCCGATTGTATCTAAAAATAGCTCCATAACATCTCCTTTTGTGTAAGTGTAGCATAAATATATTTATATATCAAGATATATTGATATATTGATAACAAACGCGTAATCTTTTCACAAAAGCATATCTTTATTATATTTTGCTTCATAAAGAAACTCTTTTGCAAATGAGTGTATAATATCTGAACCAAAAGGAGATTCTATGAGATTTTTTTATGTAGTTTTTGCGACTATTATGATCGCTCTACTTGCAGGTTGTACAAGCTCGGGAACTTCTGCAAGCGCACCTTTAACTTCCAATTCAAAAGATGTCGTTAGAGAATATTTTACCGGCGGTAAATTGATGAGTGAATTTTTTGTCACTGATCAATCAACGCAGAGCGGTATCTTAAAACGATACGGTTATGACGGGAAGCTCACATCAACAGCCGAGATAAAATACGGTAGAAAAAACGGGATTGAAACTATGTATGATCCTGGTGGCGGAGTATTGCAAAAAACACCTTATGTGAATGATGTTATCAATGGTGAACAAATAGCATACTATGAAAATGGCTCTCCTATGCTTAGCATACAATATGTAGATGGCGTCAAAAATGGAGCCTACAAGACCTACAAGAGAGATGGAAGCCTTTACAAAGAGGCTGTCTTCAAAGATGGACAACTCGTAAAATAAGGATAGGAACATACTTCCTACATTTACACATATCATCAACCCAAAGCTCAAAAATATCACGCTCTCTATCAACAAAGATGGAGAACTTGTGATCAAATCTCCCAAAAATTGTGAAGATAAAATAGCTACTATTATCGCCAAAAAAAGCTTGTGGATAAAAAAGGCTAAAGAGCGAATGCATACTAAAAAAGGTGTTATCTATACTCTCGGTAATGATACAATGATCTATTTTTTAGGAGAAGGTTATCCCGTAGATTTTGAGAAGAGTGAGAAAAATTCCCTAAGATTTATGATGCAAAATGGATTTAAATATAGCTACAGAAACAACCTTGATAAAGCAAAATTTTTAGAGATACTTGATGGCTTTTACCTCCAAAAAGCTCAAGAGTTACTGCCAGAAAAGATAAAAGAGCATGCTGAAAATATGGGGCTGCATCCGACAAAAATATCTTTTAGAAAAACAAAATCCCAGTGGGGTAGCTGCTCTAAAGCAAATGCACTGAGTATAAATACTAGCGTCATGAAACTGCCTTGGCACCTTATAGAGTATATCATCATTCATGAGCTAGCGCATATCAAACATAAGAATCATCAAAAAGCATTTTGGGCATTGGTTACTCAATATGCCCCCAATGTTAAAGAAGCAAGAAGAGAGATGAAAGCCTATGCATAAATTGACGATTTTAGGTATAGGCAACATTTTACAAGGAGATGACGGTATCGGTGTTTATGCTACTGCGTTTCTTAAAAAAAATTATAACTTTACTCCAACTATTCAGATCAAAGAGGGAGGCGTCGCAGGGATGGCACTGCTTGATACTATCGAGGAGTCCCACTCGCTCATCATCTTAGATAGCATTGAGATTGATGATGCTCCTGGTTCGATCTATGCAATCCCTGCGCCTGAGCTTGGAGGATATGGCATTAATTGCGGAGGTGCGCATGAGATAGGCGTGCTTGAATGTCTTGATATGTTAGAGCTTCAAGGCAAAAAGTTGCCAAATGCAACAGTGATTGGTATCATCCCACAAGAGGTTAATCTTACAATCGGACTGAGTCATCCGCTTAAAGAACATTTTGATGATTACATCAAGACGATTATATCTGCTATAATTGAACTTGAATTCAAAGTTGAGAAAAGAGAAAAGCAGTACTCTTTGCAAGAGATAATCGATAGATTTAAAGATTGACAGGGGAGGAATTTGATGAAAAGATTATACCTTATTCGTCACGCCAAGTCAGACAAAGATGATTTAAACATAAAAGATATAAGCCGACCACTCAACGAGAGAGGGAAAGAGGATGCGCTCTTTATGGGGAAAGAGCTTGTACAACATATCACTCCTGAACTTATCCTCTCGAGCAATGCAAAGCGTGCTAAAGCAACGGCAGCGTGGATAATGCAATCTGTCAATAAGACTAAACTGCTCTATGATGATCGACTTTATGATGCTTCAAAAGAGGATATCCTTCGTGTAATCAGTGAAGTTGACGACACCCTTGATACACTCTTTATCATTGGGCATAATCCTGGAATCCACGAGCTTATAGAGTATCTCAGCGGCAAGGAACTAAAGAGAGTGCCTACATGTTCTGTGGCGCTCCTAGAAGCTGATATAAAGAGTTGGGATGGGCTCAGAAAAAAGAGTATGGAGTTAGAATTTTTTATCTATCCAAAGATGCTTCAATAATACATAAAAGATAGGGATTCGACTCATTAAGAAGTCTTGACGACACTGCACTCCCAACCGTCATACATACCGCTATGCTCTTTGATGAGTGTGATAAGTGCGAGTGTCACTGCATCGATATGATAATAAAACGGCTTATCTTTTCTATAAAATTTTACACTTTTGCCCTCTTGTTCCATCACACTAAAGCCTTCTTTTCGAAGTGCCTCTATGAACTCTTTTGACACGCTTATATCAAAGACAGCCCTATGTTCTATGGCTCTTGGGCTTTGCAGATCATCTCCACTCTCTTTGAGCTTATCACAGACTTTATGATTGTTGATAATTTGCCATTCATTGACATTAGGGTAGAGTAGATTGTGATAAAAGTTCCACTCGCTGTCATCTTGAAACCCGGCACTTATCTCAAAATCCTCAAATTCAGCTAGCGCATACCCTAAAAAATCCTGCCAATTGTAGGTAAATTGGAGGTAATACAAAAATGTCACACTCCCTTGTGTAATAACCCTGCCTGCATATTTGCCGATGCGAAATTTTATCATGGAAGCCTCTAGCTTATCTTCTAGAAAAGAGAGTTCATCCTCCTCGCTCTCATCTATCAGCCCATTCTCCTTTGGGTTTTTGAGCGCCACTTTTACAAATCCAATTATCGGATAAGCTGCTTTAAATTCACTGTCCTCAAAAGCAAGTCCTGCATTAACAAGCACACTTGCGGGCGCACCTTCGAGGGTCTTCATATATATCTCCCAATATTCGTTCATACTACTCCATCTCTAAACTCATAAGATACATATCTTCTCCGTCAATCACCTCGACACTATTACTTCCACACTTTTTGCAGATATAACGAAAAATTTCGAGCGTAGTCTCTTCGCTACACTCTTTACACCTGATGACAACAGGTTGACTTTGGATGTCAAGTTCTGCTTGCGCACATAAGGTTTCTTGTTTAAATGTATCAAAAGCACTCTTTAAAAGATGGGGCTCCACACCACTCATCACACCTATCTTGAGATAGATTTTGAGTACTTTTTCGGCACCGTTTTGTGTTGCGATATCTTCACATTGATTGAGAAGTGCTTGGACTATACTATATTCATGCATAACGACTCCTAACAGATTCTAGGCAAAAGTTCGCCTGTCGGGGTTTCTAAAAATCGTTTTGTTCCCCATGCACTTTTTAAAATTACTTTTTTTGGATGCATAGAAGTCACGCTTCCGATGATAGATGCTTTTGCACACACATCAAAACTTTTTAGGATTTCTATCGCTTTATCGGCATCCTCTTTTTTTACAGCCAACACAAATGTCCCCTCATTGGCTAAAGCGGTCGCTTCAAAACCAAGCATCTCACAGATGCCGCTTACTTCATCACTCACGGGGATCTTTTCTTCCATAACCTCTATGCAGACATCTGACTGTTTTGCCCATTCATTGAGCACTGCCGCCACACCGCCACGCGTTGCATCTCTCATAGCAGTTACGGCTATATTTGCATCGAGTAGCACTTTTACCTGCGGATAGAGTGAGTTACAGTCGCTTTTTAAAGCACTACTCATCTCCATCCCTTCGCGCGCTGCGAAAATGGTCGCACCATGGCAACCGATATCGCGGTTGACAAGGATAACATCATCACTTGTAATGTTATTGGAGCTGATGCCTTTTTTGGTTATCTCTCCGATTCCTGTAGTGTTGATAAATATCTTATCTACACTTCCGCGTGGTACGACCTTGGTATCTCCACTGACTACTATAGCGCCATTTACTTCCAGCTCACGCCTCATGCTCTCAACGATGCGCTCCAAGCTCTCTAGCTCAAAGCCCTCCTCTATGATGACACTGCATGTCAGGTACTTTGGCTTAGCGCCCATCATAGCAAGGTCGTTGCAGGTACCACACACAGCAAGCTTGCCAATGTCTGCTCCTGCAAAAAACAGAGGTGATACGGTAAAGCTATCGGTAGAGAATGCCAGCTCTCCATTATGGATAACTGCCGCATCTTCACTCCGCTCTAATATCTCGTTTTTAAAAGCTTTGTAGAAAACTTTTGATATCAGTTCGTTATTCTCTTCACCGCCGTTACCTTGGGCTAGTGTAATCGTCTTTGTCATTTGCCACCTGCTTCTTTAATCACTATTTTCCTTCAGAGTTGTTTCACATAAATTGTATCCATATTCTATGATAGACTTTGATTTATAAAAGTCAAAACTCCCGCATAAATTTCTCGGCACCCCTATCTCAATATCAGGTGGATACGCCGATAATTTCATTCTGGCAATTGCGCCTTGCATTGTTTCAAATGATTTGTTTGCTACTGTGTACATACTATTTGATACTATTGATTTTGGGATAGAGACACCATTGATATACTCTTTTATCTTCATAGCCAAAGATGATTCTTGTTTTCTATCTTTTAAAAGAATTTCAGAACTAGCCTCTGCTCCTAGATTTACCGCGATAGTCAAATCTGTATTATCATGGAAAGTTGGAGCGATTGGAACCGGATTTAATACACCGCCATCTACAAGCACTCTACCGCCATAGGTATAAGGAGTAAAAAATAGTGGTAAAGATATAGAAGCTCGAATGGCACTCAAGAGTGGACCTCTGTTTATCCAAATCTCTTTTTCGCTGTCTATATCGGTAGCGACGGCTGTAAACTTGATAGGCAAATCTTCAATCATATGCTCACCTGTCAACTCTTGCATTTTAGAGATAAGTGTATCCCCTGCTATAAGCCCGCCGGAACCTTTGAAATCTAAAAGTTTTAGCATATCAATCACATCTGATTTTTCAAGCCAATCAATATACACATCAAGTTTTCCCGCAGCATAAAAGCCACCGATAAGTGCGCCCATGGAACATCCGGAAATTGATTCTATCTTATAGTTATTCTCTTCAAGCCATTTGATGATACCGACATGAGCTAGCCCTCTTGCCCCACCGCTTCCCAAAACAAGAGATACTGTCTTTTTCTTCATACCTATAAATTCCCATACCTATAGTAAGCTGCGCAAGCTCCTTCACTACTCACCATACAGCTCCCAACAGGGTTACTCGGTGTGCATAACTTACCAAATATCGTGCATTGAGGTGGTTTTGCCATCCCTTTGAGTATCTCTCCGCAGAGACAAAGTTTATGATCCAAGCACTGCTCTTTTGGTAATATGGCATCATAGATTACTTCGGCATCATAAGTGCTAAACGCATCTTTGAGTTTCCACGAGCTATGTGCAACTTCGCCAAGACCCCTCCAAAGAAACGCGGGTGCTTTTTCAAAATATTTTTCTATAAGCTTTTGCGCCTCTTTATTGCCTTCTCTATCGACTGCTCTTGTATATTGGATTTCAACCTCACTTCGATTTTCAAGGAGTTGTTCTAAAATCATAACAATACTCTGCATCACATCAACAGGCTCAAACCCGGAAACGACAACCGGCTTACCGTATTGCAAAGCAAAAGGCTCATATATTTTGGAGCCGGTTATGACGCTTACATGGCTTGGTCCTAAAAAAGCATCGATTCTGCTCTCAACCTCTCTATCTTCACTGTCAACTAAGAGTGTTGTCATTACCTCGGGGACAGTGACATGATTGATATGTAGCTTGATATTTTTGATATCTTTTTTGATGATAATATCTAGGAGTGCTGCAGTCATCGGGGTTGTGGTCTCAAAACCAATGGCAAAAAATATGACCTCTTTTGTAGGATTTTCAAATGCAATTTTTAATGTGTCAAGCGGGGAGTAGACAAACCTGACATCAGCCCCTTTACTTCTAGCATCTTGCAAGCTTCCCTTACTTCCGGGAACTTTTATCATATCACCCAAAGTGACCAAGATGACATCCTCTTGCATGGCAAGGGCATAGGCATGATCGATACGCTCTTTTGGCATGATGCAAACAGGACAGCCCGGACCATGAATAAAATCGATATTTTTCGGCATAAGTTGCGGAAGTCCATATTTCATAATGGTGTGCGTATGCCCGCCACACACTTCCATAATGCCTATCTCTCTATCAAGCTTTTTTGCAAGCAAAGCTATTTTTATAGCATACGCTTTTATCGTTTTGGGGTCTCGAAAATCATCATAAAGATTATTGAGCTCCATCATCACACGCATCGCCTTCTAAGATAGCTCGCTTTCGCTCCTCTTCATCCATCACTTCAAGCAATTCCCGATAAGTTTGTAATGAGAGTTCAGCCTCCTCTTTGTCAATCGTATTCATCACAAAACCTATGTGGATAAGTACAAAATCGCCTATCTTCACATCATCTTGAGCCATCATCATAAGACTTGCTTCTCTTTGTATGCCCATGGTATCAACGATACAAGATTGATTTTCTTTGTCAATTTTGACAACTTTACTTGGAATTGATAAGCACATACCCCTATCTCATCTTTTTCTTAAAATCAATCCATTGTGCAAATGCTCTTAGTGAGTCGGTATCTTTTGTGCTTATTTCAAGAATATCGGCACTTGGATTGAGCGCTCTTAGTGCAGCTTTCTCTCTTTGGATATCATACTCAAAATAGGGCAGTAGATCAACTTTTGTAAAAAGCACAAGGTCGGCTTTTCTAAACATTACGGGATATTTTGCTATCTTATCCTCTCCTTCGGGTATGGAAACAAGCACGACATTGAGATGTGTGCCCACATCATAGCTCGCAGGACAGACTAAGTTTCCGACATTTTCTACAAAACAGACATCAATCGCATCAAGATCGATATCATGCAACGCTTTATGTACCATAAGCGCATCGAGGTGACAGGCTGAGCCTGTTTGTATCTGCACAGCTTGTATCCCCTTTGCACTCAACCTATCGGCATCTTTATTGGTTTCCAAATCACCCTCGACAACACTATAATTAAAATTAGCTACATCCTTGAGCATCTCAAGGAGTGTTGTCTTTCCACTTCCCGGACTACTCATGAGATTGATGCCTAAAACATTATGGTTATCAAAGTGTGCGCGATTGTGAGCTGCCTCATGATCATTTTTATCTAAAAGACTCTTGATAACCTCTATCGTCTTTGGATCATTGAGGTGAGGATTGTTATGCACATGATCATCGTGCGTATGTGTATGATGATGGTCATGCTCCTCCTCTTTTCCTCTTACACTGCACCCACAATCAACACACATCTTCTCTCCTTAGAAACTATAATTCACAAACGCTCTTAGATTTTGAAAATCTCCATCCACATCATCCGATATATCACTGTAGACAACCGCTGCACTTATATTGTCATTGAAGGCATATTCAACAGAAACATCCATCTCTTCGGCATCATCTTGAATATCTCTGTCTATTTTAGCATATCCTGCTCCCAATGACAAGCCACTCACGAGGGCATCTGCGTCCCAAGAGAGTGCCGCACTGTAAACTCTACTATCGTCACCTGCCTCAGCTAGCGTATAGTGCTCCATGCTTGTAAAGAATGGTCCGCCGCCAAAGAAATTGTCTGCCGCGATACCGTCTGTCTGATTATACGCAACTGCTAAACCTATACCGCTTGGTGTATGCGTCCCTTCTACGGAAGCCCCAAAGATATCGTTGTTATCTCCGCCGTCATAATCTTGTCTTGAATATTGCGCCCCGAAAGAGAGCTCAACAGCATTCAAAGCAACACCGTAAGTTGCCTCCAGGTAAGCAATATCAACTAGGTCATTTGCAAAATAGTACCACCCTTGCAACTCAAGATTCTCTACACCCGCATAAGTGATCCCTGCAACTTGCACGCCGTCGCTACCGTTCATTTTGGTAAACTCTTCGGGTACGGGCGCATCGACTCCCGACCAACTTCTCACATATGAGAGCACGATAGTAGTATCGGGGATATCACTGTTAACATAAGTTGCTGCTTCAAATCTGTTTGGAACCATACCTATATCATCACTATCGGCATAGGGTGTCTCAAGTGTTTGTCTCCCGATGACGATCTGACTACCACCCCATACACCTTTGAGATAGAGCTCGCTCAGTATCCCATAGCTCTCATTTTGTGAATCTCCAAAAGGAACGCCTAAGATATCAGGTGTTTCATCAAGTAGTACACCTTGAAGCGTACCACCGAGTGAAAGACCCATATATTGTGCGCTCTCATAGCTCAATTTGACGCCAAACGCCATCTCATTACTATCGTCCGTCTCTACATCAGTATACTGATATCCGAGTCTTGCTTCACCGCTGAACCCTTCTTCGGCAAATGTCTGTGATCCCAAAGCCAATATGGCAAAAAGGGACATAGCTATTTTTTTGTTTAACATAAACAACTCCTTCTTTTTTTAATAATGATAATTCTTATCATAAATAAAAATATACCTTAGTTAAACTTATAGCTCACTAAGGTATTGAAAAAAATTAATTTACTGCGACAGCTTGAGCTTTTTTACTATAGAGGTATGCTCCTGCCATTCCGGTCAGATGAAGTGCAAGGGTTGAAAGACTAAAGCCTAGCATATACAGAGCAAAATTGCCCACAGTAAACTCTGCCCCATGTGCGTATCCGTGGAATGCCCCAAAAAATGCAACAATCGCTACGATGATACCTGTAGAGATATTTTTTGCATATCCGATCAAAGCAAATACGATGGCTATAGAGAGCAGTATTCCCTCTTCAACATACGGAATTGCAATACCGCTTTTACCAATAAGTGCCGCTAAGATCATAGCCCCCATAAAACCGACAAGCGCCAAATATCCTTTTTTACTTGCAAAAAAAGCAAGTATACCTACACCGATCATTGCTAAGATATGATCCAGTCCGCTAATAGGATGTGCCATTCCGCTTATAAATCCACCATGCTACAACATGCTCGTATGTGCTGATGCAAAGCTACTCAATAGTGCTGTTAAAATCAAAAACTTTTTCATATCATCTCCTAAAATTGAACGATTATTCACTATAAATTTTACACCGTTTTTTTAAAACAACTATTAAAGAGTTTATTTCTAACATATTTTAAGGACCAAAAATATATAATTTTTCATGGAATGTATATACTGTAAAAACAAAACCACTTATCTGCTTTCAGACGGCTTGCGTAAATGCTCACAATGCCGAAGAAAATTCAGTCCGAAAAAGAGAGAAAAAAAGAGAGAATTGATCGATCTTTTTTTATCTGCCGAAGATATTCCGATGAAAACTCTTAAGGGCAATTCAGAGATAAACATCAATACAATTTCAAAACATTTTGAAATATTTAGAAAAAAAATAGCCTTTTTTTTAGACAGTGAATATGAAAAAAATATTCACAAAATAGATGAATATGATGAGTATATTTATTGCCAAAAAAATTCGAAATCAAAAAAGAATTGTACATTTATCACTTTTTCATATGAACAAAAAGTTTACGCACTTTTACTGCAAGAAAATATTGAGCAAATAAATAGACTTGAAAATTTTTATAAAATGGTTAAAGTAAAAAAAGACTCCTCGGCAATCACGGATTTTTGGAACTATTTTAAAATATTTATCGCTAAACATAGAGGTGTTGCAAAACAAAACCTCATCTACTATATCAAAGAAGCGGAATTTCGATACAACTATTCCTTAGAACGACAAAAAGAGATACTCTATAACATTTTATGAGTTTTTTGAGATATTCATAAAGCTTGCCATCTGCCCCAAAGCGATACCGCCATCATTTGACGGGAATTGTTCATTCATAAAGAGATTGGGAAACTCTTTATGAAGCAATTTCACGAGAATTCTATTTTGAAATACACCGCCGCTTATACAAAGCGGTAAAGTCTTATACCCACCATAGATACTCTTTATGATTGCGATAACGGTATTGAAAAATTTTGAAACTGCAATTTGACGATTGTTCTCTTCTAAAATCCCGATAATCATACGCGATATATCTATCTCTTTTTTTTGGATATCAAACGGATATACTTCCACAATCGTCTCATCATAGAGCTCTTCAAGCAACATGCCACTCTCCCCTTCAAAACTTATGGTCTGCGATATGCCAAGCAGCGAAGCAATAGCATCAAACACTCTCCCCATCGAGGAACTTTGCGGGGCGTTGAGCCCTCTCTCCCACATCGTATAGAGTGTTGTCAACTCCTCTTTACTAAAAGACGACAAAGTCGGACACTCTATCTCTAAGGTCTCTTTGCCATAGATGTCAAAAAGAAGTGCAAGCGCAACTCTTCTTGGCTCTTTGATCGCAGCTTCACCGCCTAGAAGCAAAAAAGGTTTTAGGTGCGCAACTCTCTTAAAGCCCACATAATCACACACTAAAAACTCTCCACCCCAAAGTGTTGCATCCTCTCCAAATCCGGTTCCGTCAAATGCAACACCAAGCACTTTTTGATCTTTTAATCCATTCTCCACCATTACAGATAGGATATGCGCATAATGATGATAGACCTCTTTTTTATGTGCATCCTGTGCTAGCGCGTAGCAGGTTGAATCATACCCTTTGTGTGCATCATGCAAGATAGTCGTATAGTTAAAATTGTAGATTCTTTGGAGATCTTTGATGGCACGCTCAAATGATTTTATGGATGCGATATTGCCAAGGTCACCGATGTAAGGAGAGAGCACAACACTCTCTTCACTCCCGATAGCGACACTATTTTTTTGATGTGCGCCGACTGCTAGAGCATTTTCTTGAAGCGGGTAAGGTAATTTGAGTGATGCCGGAGCGTAGCCTCTCGCTCTTCTTGTCGTAATAATTCTCCTTTCGATTACCATAACAACACTATCATCACATCTATTGAGTATCTCTCTGTTGTGATCTAAGATAAAATCATAGACCGCTTCCATAGATCTTAGTTCCTCTATATTTGTAGCAATAGGATCATCACTGATATTTGCACTCGTTGCGATAAGTGGAGTATTTATAGCATCCAAGATCAGTAGATGCAAGGGAGTATACGGCAAAAAGATGCCGAGCCTGCTCAATCTCGGAGCAACATCGCCTGATAAAATCGTCTCATGCTTTTTATCTAAAAGGACTATCGGTCTTTGGGGTGAATGTAACAATTGCGCTTCTTGATCATTTATATAAGCAAGCTCTTGTGCACTTTGTATGTCTTTGAGCATAAGCGCAAAGGGCTTTGATGGGCGATGCTTTCTTTTCCTGAGTTTTTGCACGGCTACATCATTGGTTGCATCACAAACAAGATGATAACCACCGACTCCTTTTATCGCTACAATTGCCCCTTGCTTCAGCGCTTCTACCGTAAGTTCTATAGGCTCCTCATTCCCACTACTAAGTTCATTTAAACTGTTATCCAAAAATGAGAGTTTCGGTCCACACTCATAACACCCGATAGGCTGTGCATGGTATCGGCGGTTAGTGGGGTCACTATACTCTGCCTCGCACGCTTGACACATTGTAAACTTCGTCATTGATGTATTTGCCCTATCATATGGCAGATTGTTAATGATGGAGTAACGCACACCGCAATTCGTACAAGTGATAAACGGGTATCTATATCTTCTGTCTTTCGGATCAAAAAGCTCACGCGCGCAATCTTCGCAGACAAAAAGATCGGGAGGGATATTTGTAAACCCACCCCTATCTTTTACGCTCTCTTTAATCGCAAAACCATCAAAATTCTCTTGCTTTGTTCGAGTATGTTCGATGCTCTCAATCGACGACAAAGGAGGGTGCTCTTCTCTTATCGTGCATATAAATTTTTCAAGTTCATCTTGTGTGGCATTGAGTACTATCGCTACGCCGAAACTGCCGTTATAAACATACCCGTTAAAAGAAAATTGTTTTGCAAGAGTATAGATAAAGGGGCGAAAGCCAACCCCTTGGACAACACCCTTGATGATGATCTTATAGGTACAAAGCTCCATACAAAGCATTCTCCTTCGAGAGTGGATACTCGATATTGGTCACTATATTTTTTGATCCCAATTTCTTTTTTAATCTTCCATATAGTATCTGATTTGCAATATTTTTTCCACTAAGTGCGACGATATCACTCCCGCTTTTTTCACATAGCTGCAAAGCGCCATCAGCTATATAATCGCCAATCGATTCAAAGACGCTATAACAAAGAAGTTCTTGCTCCACACCTGCTAATTTATAGCTAATAAGGCTTGCTAAAAAGGCTTTACTCTCAAAACGATTGTCTTTGATATGTGTATCAATGGCAAGACCTGCCTTTCCTAAAAATTTCAATGCTTCAACTGCAATCCCTTCTAAATTTACTTGTCCGACATCTATAATTACGGCAGCTATCTCAAAAGCATTGGCGTTTAATTGAGAGTTATCTAAAGTACTATAAATCTCCGGAAATTTCTCTTTAAAATTTTCCACAAGTCTATCGGAACCCGTACGAAGTGTTGCGATATCTTGCCAAAAATTATCACAATTGATATCGATAGAAGGGATGATTGTCATGGGCTTGTTTGCTCTGCAAAATAGAAACTCTATATTCTCCTCAAAATAAACGCCTACCGCATCTTTACCAAGCAATGTATTTTCTGCTAAAACACTCATGATCGATGCATGCGATTGTTTAAATATCTTTGCATTAGGGTGTTCTTTTGCAAAATCATCTCCCTCTAAAACATACAGTTGCTCCACTTCTATATCACAAGCCCTTTGTGCGGTGTCTATGACAATCGTATCTTCATAAGGGAAACTTACCATCGAATGAGCGACAACGGCTTTTGATGCGGCATCTTTTACAAGCGAGGGAAAAGATATCCTCTCACCGCTAGAAATTGTTCTTTTATCTTGATTGATAAAAAGCGTACTCTCTTGCGGAGTTATGATCGGCAGATCAAAAGTAATAAGATAATCCGCATCCGTCTCGCTATTTGCATCTTTATAGCCTATATAGTCAATGCCTAAATGATATAATTCATTTGCTAAGAGCATGCTCATACCCTCGTCGGGATATTTTGCCAAAATGCTTGAACTAAAAACTTTTTTGAGCTCTTCACTTTGGGTTGCCACCCTCATCAATGGTCTCTCAATGCTCAAAAGAGCCGTAAACTCATCTTTGATGAGAAGCGTATGATGTGATATAGAGTTTGCATTGCAAAACATCACTCGAGTATCAAGATCAACTCTTTGTTTTTTTTGGAGAGTAAAAAAAAGTCTATATCCAAAGGGCGTCTTCATAAGCAGACTCTCACCCTTGTTTAAAATTTTGGCAGCTACTTCAAAGAGTTTTCTATATGTTGCACTATCATTAGCAATGCGTTCACTCTTTTTATCGACCATTCTTAGAGCAATGCCACACTGTGAACAGGAGATAAAAGGATAGTTAATTCTCAATGGATTTTTTTCAAGTTCGTTTTTGCAGGCATCACAAGGATTTAAAAATCTAAAAGAGCTATTTTCTCTTGTAAAAGGATATTTTTCTAAAAAAGGTGATTGTGCACCACAATTATTGCAACTCGTAAACGGGTAATAATAGTGTCTGCTTTTTATATCAAACATCTCTTTTTGACATGCGGGGCATGGTGCGAGATTAAACGGAAGCTTAGGCGTATCTTTCTCTTCAAAAATCGAATTTTGCTCTACGATATAACTTGAGCTTTTCCCTAAAAAGATAGAAGCAGGTAGCACTTCGTCTAGAAGCTGTGTAAATGAATCGAGTGCACTGCTTTGCTCAAAAACAAGTGTAATTTTGCGGTCTTTTTGATACACATCAACTTTTACATCAAACTTTTTTGCATAAGCTTTTATAAGATTCGCGATATATGTTTTTGATGAACTAAACGCAAGGTCAACAACAAAATACTCCATACTTCTCCTTGGTGTTACACTATCTTTGGATTTGCACAGTTATAGACTATGGTATCTATAGATATGGTAGTATTTTTTTGCTTAAGTGCTATTCCATGCTCTCTTAATGTTTTCAATGTCGTTTCTAACAAAACATCAAAGGCATTTATAAGCGTTTGACTTAGAGCATTTGCTACACTAAGTGTATCTTCAGGCACGATACCTATCATTTTAACATCTGCCTCCGAGCCTGCCAAGGCAGTAACTTCAAGCATCATAACAAGCTCTGCTTCATTGGCACTTTTTCGTGTCGGACCGGCAGCTAATATCGTATCTTTATCGTCGATCGTAATCGTCCCGGGTTGCGCTTTATGAGAGTTTGCCCCTACGATGATAACGGCATCATACTCCTCAAAATAGCGCATAAGCCAAAAGCCCAAAAGCCCACCGTCAACCACTTCAAGTTGGGCGCCAAATTCATAATTTTCTTCGATATATTTTGCGAGATAGACACCGACGCCTTCGTCGCAAAACATTATATTCCCTAAACCAATAAGAGCAACCCTCATAAGCTCACTCTTTGTCTTTTACAAATTTACTGCCTCCAAATACGATAGCAATATCTCCTTCTTGCCAGAAAATCGTTCTCCATACCTGATAGTAAATGTGAAACACAATCCATACTATAATGAGCCACATCGTTATATGGTGTGCGATGCGTACATCCATCAATGTTCCACCTGTTACGGGAATCGTCCAATCTGTTGTTATATGCAAGAATGCCGGCCACCAAGTACCTATGCCGCTCTCTCCTGATTCAAGACCATGAACATACAGTTGTAATCCCGTAAAAAGCATAAAGAAAAGCAAGAGATGAAATATCGTAAAATAGGTCGTATTAAAACTGTCATTATGGGTTGAATCAAACCTTTTACGACGATTGAGTGTCAATAGATTTAAGATAACCTCTCCAAACTCTTTTACATTCTTTCCGCTTGGAATGAGCTTCTTATACGGCTTCTCAAATCGTGAAAAGAAATAGAGGTATGCTACTACAATCGATGTAACATCAAAAATAATCGCCGAGATAAAGTGCGCCCATCTATTCCATGCCATAACATATTTATCGACCGCACCCTCAGCAATAAAGCTTTGATAGTAAGGATGCGCGATATAAAGCCCTGTGATAATAGCAGCAATCATACATATGGCATTTGCCCAGTGAATAATGCGCATTGCCGGAGTCATTCGTTCGATTTTTTTATAATCAGATTTCATAATAGACTCCTTAAATCTTACAGTTTGGATCTACCTTGTAGGTACTCAACTCTTTTCCTTTTGTGTTGAGAACATGCACGGCACAAGCGATACACGGATCGAAACTATGGATAGTTCTTATGATTTCAAGCGGCTCCTCGGGGTTAGCTACTTTTGTACCGATCAAACTTGCTTCATACGCACCGAGTTGTCCCGCGGCATCTCTAGGTCCTGCATTCCAAGTTGAAGGTACAACTGCTTGATAGTTTGTTACTTTTCCCTCAGCTATCTTGACCCAGTGACCAAGTGCACCCCTTGGTGCTTCAGCAAGCCCCATACCTTTGGCATCTGCACTTACTTTATCAAAATCAAACTCGGTCCATGTAGAGAGGTCACCTTTTGCCGCATTGGCGGCAAGTTCATCAACCCACTCTTCCATTACATCAACCATCATGCTTGTTTCGATAGCTCTCCCTGCGGTTCTCCCTACAGTTGAGAAAAGTACCGTTACAGGCAAATTAGCTCTTGTTAAGAAGTCATCCACATAGCTTTTGATGCGTGCGTCACCGCGCACATATCCGACCACCATTCTAGCAAGCGGTCCGACTTCGACCTTTCTTCCATCATATATCGGTGATTTTATCCATGAGTATTTCTCGTCTGTTTTGAGGTACGAGTAGCCATCCTCTCCTTTTTTCATTCCCGTATATTGCGGGATAGTCTCACCCTCATACGGATGGAGTGCTTTATCGCCCTCATACCATGCATGAGTAACATCTTCGGCTATCTTATTGTGATCAAGATCAAGGGCTTTTGAGATATCTCCGTCAAGCACGATTCCGGAAGGGAAAAGAAGATTAGAGTTGTAAAAACCGGTATCATCCAGTCTAAAATCACCGTAACTCATATAGCTCAGCAATCCGCCACCTGTTCCGCCGACCCCCTTATATGTCGCACTTTTATCGGTAGCCTCAGCTGCGTACATAGTTCCGGCCATATAGACATCAGGCATATACGCTTGTTTAACAAAAGCTCTTGCTTCATGGAGAAGTTGCTTATAAAGGGCGATTCTTGCAGGATTTTTGATATCTTGAACACAGGTAACACCACCTACAACAATTGATTGTGGATGTGGATTTTTTCCGCCGAAGATTGCGTGCATTTTTGCCATATCTCTTTGAAGATCAAGCGCTTTGAGATAATGCGCAACACCAACGAGATTTTGCTCAGGCGTCAATTTATAATGAGGATTTCCCCAATATCCGTTCCCAAATATTCCGAGTCTTCCCTCTTTTACAAATTTGATGATACGATCTTGGATCGCTTTAAATTCGCCTGCGCCATCCATAAAAGGCTCAACACCGGCAACATTTGCCCATTTTTTTGCTTCTTTGGCTGCAAGTTCAGGATTTGCAGTCGTTGCTGAAACGATATCAACAAAATCAAGTGCGTGCAAGTGATAAAAATGCACCACATGGTCATGCACATAGAGTGCACCTTGGATTAAGTTTCTTACCAATCTTGCATTTTTTGGAATCGTTATACCAAAAGCATCTTCAACCGCTTCGATACTTCTTTGATAGTGTGTTCCCGTACAGACACCGCATATACGCATCGCCATCAAACCGCAATCTCTCGGGTCTCTTCCTTTAAGTATAGCCTCAATGCCTCTAAACATCGTTGCCGAAGAGTACGCATCGACTATCGTATTATTCTCATCGATGATCGCTTCAATTCTCAAATGTCCTTCTATCCTTGTGATAGGATCGACTATTAAATGTTTCTTACTCATTATGCATCCTTCTCATCACTATTTTTTTTACCTGCCATTGCGCTTGCAGCCGCATGAATACCGATACCAATCCCCGCTGCCGTTAAGAGTCCGAGACCAAACTGATCGACTGTTTTCTCGACACCGCCCGTAGGTGCTTTGATATGTGCATTTGCCATTGGTCGTTCATAAGCATATTTATCCCAAAAATCAGGCTCACTACAACCGATACAGCCTCTACCGACACCGATAGGCCAGTTGACCGCTTCGTTATAACGAATGATTGAGCAGTTATTAAATGTCATAGGACCCTTACAGCCCATTTTATAGAGACAGAAGTTATTTTTTGCCCCCTCATCTCCCCACTCTTCAACATATTCGCCCGCATCAAAGTGCGCTCTTCTTTCACAGTTATCATGGATTCTATATCCAAATGCAAACTTAGGTCGCAAGAGCGAATCAAGTTCGGGCACACTGCCCGTTAATGCATAATGCAAAACAACTCCGACTATATTTGCAGGGTTAGCAGGACATGCAGGAATGTTAATAACAGGTTTTCCTTTGACAATATCCATAACACCCACAGCATCTGTCGGATTTGGAGCAGCCGCAGGGATGCCACCGTATGTTGCACAGGAACCAACAGCAACGACAGCCGCAGCCCCATCCGCGAGTCTTAAAAGATGATCTTTAAAAGTTTCTGCTTTTGCACCTAATGTTCCGAAGTTGCCGTCTATTCCAAGTGGAATAGCGCCTTCAACAAAGAGGATATATTTTCCTTTAAAAAGCTCGAGTGCCTCTTCAAGCTGTTTTTCGGCTTGATGACCTGCTGCTGCTTGGAGTGTTTCATGGAATTCTAAAGAGATGATATCAAGAACAATCTCATCGATCTTTGGTCCATCACTTCTAAGCAGTGCTTCTGAGTTTCCTGCACAGTCCGATAGCTCAATCCAAACGACAGGAATACGATTCATTACCTCTGCTGCTTCAGCTACAAGCGGAGTAAACGAAGCAGGTAGCATCAACATGGCTGTTGTTGCCGAAGCCCATTTAAGAAAATCTCTTCTCTCAAAACCGTCCTCTTCTAGAACTTTTCTAAGATCAACACCTCCTCCGGTTGCAGGCATTGCTTTTAATTCTCCGAGTCTTTTTTGACAGGTCACATAAAGATCTGTAAAATACTCTTCGCCTCTATTCGTATCGACTTTTGCACTTTTTGCATCAAAAAGCTTTTTTATGGATTCGTCTCTACTCTCAGCCATTGTGTCTCCTTTTTAATTAATGAATAGTCATTCACTCATTATATGGATATTTAACTTAAGCAGATATAAAAAATCGGATACTTTTTTTGGAAATTATCTTATGTTATAATATTAGATTATATTTATTATTGTGTTGTACAGACGGAGCAGAGGTCAAAACTGCGTAAGATCAAATACGCCTCTTCTTTTGACCTTGCCCCCTTAACCGCTTGACGCGTAACACCTTTTTTGTTTGCACTGCCTCTCGAGAGATTCCATTGGCTTGGTGTGATGATGTTATATGTATAAATCTGATTATCTCTGACTACTACTTCGTGAATCAATGAACCTCTTGCGGCTTCCACTATGCCTATGCCGGCAAAACTGATATCTTTTTTGTTGTGCCCAAGCACACAAGAGGGCTCTGAAACATCGATACTCGCTAATGCTTCTTTGGATTTTAGGAGCAATACATACCCCTCATAAACCCGCGCAAAAATACGACTCCAAATGCCGCTTTTATACTCTTTGTAAACGCCGTTTACAATCTCATCTTGATTGATAAGCGCTCTTGCTAGAGGTCCGACTTCGACAAACTCATGGTCATACAATGCCTCTTTGGCTTTACTATCTTCTTTTTGTATCTCTTTTATTTTTTTGAAATCAACATCAAACCTCATCGCTTCTTTATACTCGCCACTTTTTGAAAAAAAGGTATCGGCAAGTGCTAAAAAATGCTCTTTACTATGTGGCGCGCTCAGAAGATCAGCTCTTTGAAGCATCTCTAGAGCTCGATGCAAATCGCCGATCACTTTTATCTCTTTTGTATCATCAAAAAGAGATTCACGCATCAACTCTAAAACCTCATCGACAAGTGCTTTTGCCTGCATTATCTCCACATAGCTTGGATCGCAACTCACCCCGCCCGCAACCACATAACTCGCGTGTGGCCATTGCCCTGTAAATATAGCCATAGCTTTCGTGATTGTATAAGTTGCTTTTGACGCTTTTTTTATAAGATCATTTGGAGCCTCAAGATGATTTATCTTATATATTTGTGGCAAAATCGTCAGGTAAAACCATTTGATGTGATTTTGGATGAGCTCACAAGCGATTGCAAAATCTCTTATATACCGTGCTTTGTTGCTTAGTGTAAATTTTATCTTCTCTCGCCTCATCCCATCTTCTATAGCATTGATAGCCGCGATGAGATGAGAGTGGGAACAGATCCCGCAAACTCTAGGAGCTATAACCAAAGCATCTCTATAATCTCTCCCCTCCAAGATAGACTCGACGCCTCTTGTGTAAGGGAAAGTGAGATTGATATCCTCTATCAAGCCGTTCTTTTCGGTAAAAACAACATCTGCCTCGCCCTCAATCTTTTCGATAATATCTTTTTTTATCACTTTTTATACTCCATAAGCGGTTGAGTAAATCGTTTGATACGAAAACTTTTAGCAATGCCTGTCACACTAAGATAAGCTCTTGCAGGGATACCAAAAGGCATATTTGCGGGGATGCCCATATGTGTCTTTGTGGAGAAGAGGTTTCTTTGCGGGAAAGAGGGTTCTGTGCATCCAAAGCAAGGAGTGCCGACTCGTGTTTTTGAGCTGATATCATTCCAAAGCATCTTATTACAATTGGCGTTGGTAAACGGAGCCCTGCACCCATTCTCATAAAAGAGACAGCCCTCTTTCTCTCCATAATTCTTTACATCTATCTTCCACTCAAAATACTCATTTCGCACACATCCTGCGTGTGCCGTATAGGCAAATATTTCGACAGGTCTATAGAACTCATCGACTTCTATCTTTTTCTCTTTAAGTGCCATTTCTAAAACATAAGCCAACCACTTCGGATGCGCAGGACAACCCGGAAGTGATATAAGTGTGTTGATGTACTGTTTATATGATGATCTTTTTTGTTCTTTATTAAAACAAAAACCTGCTATGGTATGCTCTTGTGCCTCTTTAAAGACCCCTCCAAAAGTTGCACAACTCCCCATAGTAATGGTATATTTTGCTCTCTTTGAATACTCTTTTGCTAAGGCATAGGTCTCCTTGCCAAATTTCTTATAGCCTCTTGATTTAAAAGCGCCCTCTAAGATAAGCACATCACATGCAAGCTCTTTTGTGTAGATATCTTCTAGGGAGTAGGATGTCTCTAAAAGAGGGTGGTAGAGCACATCAAAAGCACGCATAAGCGCATCAAAATTTTGGAGATTAAAAAACGAGTGTGTATTGCCGTTGCAAGTAATTGATTGCAGCCAAAGAAGTTTTGGCTTACTCATCTTCTATGCCTTAAGGGCGGTGTATATGTTGGTCGCAACATCTTCTACATACTTTTCGAGCGGTTTTTCGAGTATAGCCTCTCCATGTAAAAATGCCATACCGCCAAGATACCCCATGAAGAGCCCAAAAGCTGAAAAGAAATCCTGATCTCTAAGCTCTCCTTTTTGTACTCCTTCGGAAAAAAATATCATAATCTCAGTCATAAATCCGGACACGCAAATCATCCCCTCGCATCCATTTAAAAAGACTTCTCTATGAGAGAGATAGACACGGAGAAAATACTCTATCATCTCCGGCTTCTCCAATGTCATAGCAAAATAGAGCTCAACAATCTTGTGTATCTTCTCTTGTGAACTGACATCTTGCTCATTCACCTCTTTTATCTTATCGCCAAGATAATCAGAAGTGTATTTGATAATCTCTTTCGCAAGTTCATCTTTGGAACCGAAATAGTTATAGAGATTCCCGCTACTCATCCCAAGCCTTCTTGCGATATCGGGAATGGTAGTCTTGTGAAATCCCTTTACGGAAAAAAGCGTAAGAGCCGTTTGTAAGATAGACTCTTTTTTGATAGCTTTTTTCAATTTCCTAGGCATAATGCTCCTTTAGTCAAATCTCTTGATAACCCTATGGCAATAAGGCTCTTTTTTATGCCGCTCATAGTAATCTTGATGATACTCCTCGGCCTCATAAAATTCTCTTTTGTCATAGATTTTCGTTGCTATTTTATATCCTTTTTTCTCTAAAAGCCCTATTAACCTTTCGATTACGCTTCTCTCTTTTTCATCGTTTACAAAGACCGCAGAGATATATTGCGTACCCACATCAGGTCCTTGTCTGCCTATTTGTGTAGGATCGTGTATCTCAAAAAAGTGCTTTGCAAGATCCTCATAACCTATCAAAGAGGGATCATAGATGACCTTAACGCTCTCTATGTGCCCGGTGTCACCTTCGCAGACCTCTTGGTAGGTTGGATTCTTTGTGGCTCCACCCATATAGCCCGAAACCACACTTTGCACACCTCTGAGCTTTTCAAGATAATACTCAACACCCCAAAAACACCCGCCTGCAAAATATGCCTCCTTTAAATTTTCGGCACCACTTTGCTTTTTCTCAAATGTAAGCGAGAGCGAATTGACGCAATGCCTTGTGTTCTTTTGTGTAAATCCTTCACCCGTGAAAACATGCCCTAAATGTGCACCGCAATTGGCGCAAAGTATCTCTGTGCGTCTGCCGTCTTCATCTATCTGCTCTTTAACGGCTCCGGGGATTGCATCATCAAAGCTCGGCCATCCACAGTGCGAATCAAACTTATCTTCACTTTTAAAAAGCGCGGCATTGCATACTTTGCATCTATAGATACCGCCCTCTTTGTTTGTTGTGTATATACCGCTAAAAGGCGGTTCTGTTGCTTTTTTGGCAACGATGCTACGCTCTTGGGGCGTAAGCTCTTCGAGCCTATTGCCCCACTTTTCCATATCCATATCTGCGCCCAAAGATGCCATACATAATGCCCCTATTACCAATAGTGTTCGCATTGCATTTTACTTAGTCTTTTGCTAGAGCATATTTACCCGAGCCTAAAAAGACGATAGAAAGCGCGCCAAGTAAGTAGAGCATCGGAAGTTCTATACTCCAAGCGCCTTGCGCTGTGATTGAAAATATATCAGCCCCATGTGCAAGATAGATTGCCGTGATCATATTGAAAACCATGATAGCCGCCCACCATCTGCTTTTCCAGCCGATGATCAAAAAAATCGGTGCTAGTATCTCGCCGACATAAACGCCGTACGACAAAATCTCCGGCAGTCCGTGTCCACTCAACATTCCTTTTACAAAGTCTATTCCGGCGATTGCTTTGTGTACTCCGTGAAAAAGCATCAATCCACCAACCATAATGCGTACAACAAATTTTCCTACATCTTCATTCATAGCCTCTCCTTTGATGCATAATACACTATTATACTCAATATGAGACAATAAATTCTAAGATTTTAAATTTAAAATAAAAATTTTTATTTTTTTAAAAATCGGCTCAATGAAAGGCATAAGTTTAATGACAACAAGTCCCACAAACATCCCGAAAATCATTCGCAGAACAAGTATGATCAAAGTACCCCATTCGCCTATATGTTCATGCAAATAGTCATCAAGTGAATGAAACAACCCAAGTTGATGTTCTATGATGCCCCCGCCTACTGCGAGCATGGCGATAGTTCCTATGATGCCGATAACCACCAATATCCAAGGCACCGAGATGACAAATCCATCTCCTATTTTTTTGATTACTTTTGAACTTTGTTCTTGTAAAAAGAAACCTATATCATCAAGTTTTACGATGAGCGCGACGATGCCATACACTCCCACAGTTGCTAGAAGACCAACGATAAACAAAACGCCAAGCTTAACCCCAACGCCTCCGTTTGTCACCATACTCAAAGCAATAACCATAATCTCAAGCGAAAGGATAAAATCTGTCTTAATAGCACTTGCAACCTTTTGATCTTCAAACCTCTCAACACTCAGCTCGCTTATCGTCTCATCAGCAGAAGCACGCTCGTGATGCGTAAAAAATTTCTCTAACACACTCTCGGCTCCTTCATATGCAAGATAAGTTCCCCCTAAGATAAGCACGGGTGCCATCAACCAAGGAATAAAGGTGCTGATAATCATAATAATCGGGACGATGATGAGTTTATTGATCGCACTCCCTTTAGCAATTTTCCATACGATAGGCAACTCTCTTTGCGCTGCTTTTCTTTTGGATTGCAAGAGCGTCTCTTGTGCGATTCGCCTAATCTCTTTTTCTACCTCTCTTTGCTCTTTTTTACTTAGTTTCGAGATATTTTTTTTCAAATCATCCATAGAGCTTGATCGCTCTAACTCTTTTTTGAGGATGTCCGAGGTTGTTTCATTGGTCATATTGGAAATGGCGGCAAGATCATCGATAACAACTCCGGAAGATTTTGCACTTGCAACTTTCGTGTATGTAGCAATATCATCTAGCATAAGAGACATATCATCAAGCGAACTTGCCAAACTCTTTGCACTTGTTGCTGCCGTTGCATTTGCAAGTGAAGCTATATCGTCACTCAGCGCTGCGAGGTATCCTAATATCCCTGCCATTATCTACTCCAAATTTTTTCGAAGATTGTAACATAAATATATAAACACTCTCAGCACTTATATATCTTTGGATTTTTCCAAAAGCGCTCTGCGTTTTTTTGCTTCCTCTTCGGTATATCGAGGCGATATGATCTCTTTGCCTTTTCTATCAATATATCCATATTTGCCCTCAAGTTTGACCTTACAAAGTCCGCCTCTCTCAAAGCCGTAAGTAACATCATATTTGATAGGAACAATGACCCTGTTGTTGCTATCGATGTAGCCCCATTTGCCCTCAAGCCCAACTTGTGCCAACCCCTGTTTAAAATAGTAAATATGATCATATTGGAGCGGTACAATCTCTTTACCTTTTTTATCAATAATCCCATATTTTCCTTCAAGCTTCATGGTTATAAGAGTTTTGTTGATTCTGTCATACTCATCACTTCTTACAAGCAATAGAAGGTTATTCTCATCATAGGTGGCTATATCATCATATTTTGCTTCAAGAATCAGCTTGCCCTCTTTGGTATAGAGCCCGACTTTATCGCCGAGGAAAACTTTTAAAAAGTTTCTATCTTCAAACTCTGTGATATATTTATATCGAATAGGAATAATCTCTCTATTTACCTTGTCAACAAAGCCCCAATTATTCCATAGCTTTACCTGAGCCAACCCGTTATCAAAATCATATGCTTCACTGTATTGCGAAGGGATCATCAATCTGCCGTCTTCATCAATAAATCCATATTTACCCTCATATTGAATCCTCGCAAGTCCTTCACTAAAAGAGTAAGCACGCTCATATCGAAACGGGATGACCTCTTTGCCTGTTTTATCTATAAATCCCCATTTATAGTTCAGTCTAACTGCGGCCAAGCCTTCATGGAAAGATTCACTATCGCCGTATTGAAGGGGGATAATCTCCTTGCCCGTCTTATCTATAAATCCCCAATGACCCTCACGCCTAACTTTGGCAAGACCTCCATAAAAAGAGTAAGCCGATTCGTACATGATTGGTATAACCTCCTCGCCCCCTTGGTTGACATAACCGTATTTTTGATCTACCATAACAGGACTCATCCCTTCACGAAAACCATAGACGAAATCATATCGAGGCGGCATAACCTCTTTGCCATCCTTGTTGACAAAACCATATTTATTATCTAGCTCAACTTGAACTATACCATGGCGAAAAGAGCTTACATAATCATATCGAGGCGGTATAATCTCCTCTCCTTTTTTATTGACAAAACCATATTTGCCGTCGATTTTATATGGAGTAATTTCTCTCTCATCAAAACTTGTAAGGTCATCGTACTTGATAGGAACTACTTCTTTGCCCTCTTTGTTGATGTAACCCCATTTTTTACCTAACACAACTCTCGCAAGACCACCCTCAAAAGAAAACGCATCATCATATATGATTGGGATGACTAGTTGGGCTTTCTTATCTATATACCCGTATTTTCCGTCGCGCTTGACACTAGCTAGCCCCTCAAAAAAAGAGTGTGCATCATCATAGGTAAACGCCGTAACCTTTTTACCACTCTTGTCGATGATTCCCCATTTATCATCTAGTCTAGCTGCGGCATACCCCTCGTGAAAAGGTGTTACATAATTGTAAATAGACAGAAAAGAGGTATCCTCATTTTTTTCTTCAAAACCATCATCACTGCACCCAATCAACATAAAAGCAAAAACGACCACAGCAAAAAATAGTGCTCTTTTCATTTTTCTCCTTTAATCGCGACATATGATATCTCCGTTATGTTTAAAGGTTTATAAATGAGATTGAAAAGAGCCTATTCATGCCTGCGTGCAAATAAAAAATAGAAAAATCCGCTTAGCAATATTGCACCAAAAAATGCTCCTAACACGATATAAAGCATAAGACCTCTGAGTTCATCCAAAAGTGTATTGTCAAACGCATTTGTTGAGAGTGTCAGTGAGATAATTTTCCACTCGCCACCTACTTTATGTAACACTGCACTCCATCGAGAGTCAAGACGAAATGTAGAACGATCATGGGGCAAAAAGATATCTTCTGTTTCTCCTGTTGCTACTGCAACATCATCGTAAAAAATAGCCGGCTGCGTGATGGTTGGGTGTGTTTCATATCTTTTTAACACCGTTGTTTTGGCATCACCGACCATCTTCGTAAAATAACCGCGAACCGCATTGACTCCATTTGAGACTTCGGCATTGAGCCAAGTAACAACTACATGCTCATCCATATGCTGTAACATCAAATCGAGGTTATTGTCATTGACTCCTTGCTCTATGTCACTCAATATCTTTAAAAGTGCTTTACGATCTGCATCTCTATTCTCATCCGCATAAGCAAACTGCATACTCAAAAAAAGTGTCACTGCGAGGGCAGTCAAAAAACGGTACATGATAATTTCCTTTAAATAAATTGGATTTATGATTGTTGTATTATAGTATCTTTTTGTTTGTGCTACAATATATCATAATATACTAAAGGATCGGTCATGAAAAAGTCTCTCATTATTTTGCTTTTCATTTTCACTTTTATCTTCGCGTCTGAGCCTTATACCCCGCAACGAGGCACTGTTGAACGAGTAGCTATCATGGATGCTTTAAGAGCTGAAGTCAAAAAGTATCATGATATTGATGTCGTCTTTATAGTGCATACGCTTAAAATTAAAGACGGATGGGCATGGGCAATCACTGCACCTATGAGCAAGGATGGCATAAATCATTATGAAGATATTATCGCTTTACTTCATGAAGAAGAGGATGCTTGGAAGGTTGCAGAGCTTGTTTGCACAGAGATTGAAACGCCTGGATGTATTGATGATCCAAATTTTTTCAACGGATTGCAAAAAAGATTTCCTGATGTTCCTAAGGAAATATTGTCTCTTGAAGATGAAAAATAAATTTTGAAAAGTGACAACTCACTCTTTTTATAAAAAATTACACAAATCTTATACATTTACACCATACTATTGTCTTTTATAAATAAAAGGAATATACAATGAAAAAACCAAATTTTAAACGATTGGGCGTAATAGGCGCCGCAACAAGCGTGTTGCTTTTTAGTGGCTGCACTCCTACAGAACAAGCGATTACTGCGGGTGTAGCAACGGCCGTTATCGTAGGCTCATTTGATCAACCGCGATACTATGATAGACCCTATTACCACTATAACAACAGATACTATTATGGCGGACAATACCGTAACGGATACTACTACTATAAAGGTCAGAGATACAACGGTGGACACTATTATACGCGATATAATGGGATCAACACTATAAACTCATTTAGTCAACCGCGATATTATGATAGACCCTATTATTACTACAATAATAGATACTATTATGGCGGACAATACCGTAACGGATACTACTACTATAAAAATCAAAGATATAACGGTGGACAATACTATCAACGATACAACAAAAGAAACCATGTGAACAACAATAGATATCTCTATAATAAAAATCAAAATTATCAAAAAAAGATAGTTGCACAAAAAGACCCTAGATATTCTGATAGATATATCAAAAAACCGCAATACAAATCTGCAAATGTCTATAATGATACAAAATCTATACGCAATAATCAGAATTATCAAAAAAATGTACTGACCCAAAACAATACCAAGTATACCAATCAAGAGCGCAAAAAAATAGAAAATAGATTTGAGCGAACCAACAACAAAAGTATTGTTCGCAATGAGAAGAAAGTACAAAACAATTTCAAAAACACTTATCAAGAGCGTAAAAAGATAGAAAACAAAACCGAGCGCAATATTAAAAGCAATAAAAACATAAAAAATAGCTCCTATGTACAAAATAAACCCAAAAATTACAAAAGAGACAAAGACGAAGAGAACAAAAGATACTAACAAATTCAGACAAAACACTCCATAAGCATCCCGCTTATGGGTTTTTTGTATAAAAATCGCTCAATCTCTCTTATCTCATATATTAAATATCTTACAATGCTAGATAAAAATGATGAAAGAGTTGTTGTATGGAGTCAGAATATTTACCAAAAAAAGAGGGTCTTTATGATCCGCAATTTGAGCATGATGCCTGTGGGGTAGGTTTTGTTGCTCACCTCAAGGGAAAAAAATCTCACGATATCGTCCAAAAGGGGATCGAACTTTTGATCAACCTAGAACACCGCGGTGCCGTCGGGGCAGAAAAAAATTCCGGTGACGGAGCGGGCATACTCACACAGATGCCTGATCGCTTTATGAGAAAAAAAGCAAAAAAGCTCGGCATCAAACTCCCCGAGTTTGGAAGTTACGGCGTGGGGGTCGTCTTTTTACCTAGAGACCCTGAGGCTTACATCGAGTGTGAAACGATTGTCGAGCAGTGCATTGAAGAGATGGGGCAAAAATGCCTTGGATGGCGAAGGGTCGCAACCGACAATGAGATGTTAAGCGAACGCGTCAAAGCTACAGAACCTTATGTGCACCATGTCTTCATCGAAAAAGATGAAAATATCGACACACAAACTTTTGAACGCAAGCTCTATGTTATCCGCAAATATGCCCAAACGCGTATAACCGCCTCAAAAGTTAGGGGCACGGGGTACTTCTACATTCCTTCTCTATCTTACAAGACTGTCTCATACAAAGGGCAGCTTATCACTGAGCAGCTACCGAAATATTTTGCCGATTTAAACGATCCTGATTTCAAATCAGCGATTGCTTTGGTGCATAGTAGATTTTCCACCAACACATTCCCGACATGGCCGCTCGCGCAACCCTTTAGATATCTTGCACACAACGGAGAGATCAATACCCTTCGAGGCAATATCAACTGGATGCGCGCTAGAGAATCGATGTTGGAATCCGAACTCTTCAGCCCTGAAGAGCTTGATAAAATCTATCCATATCTTATCAACGATACAAGCGGTTCAGACTCTTCGATACTTGATAATGTCGTTGAGTTACTCACGCTCGCCGGAAGAGAATTGCCACATGTTATGATGATGATGATTCCCGAAGCGTGGAAAGATAAAGAGATGAATGCAGATCTCAAAGCATTTTATGAGTACCACGCCGCATTTATGGAGCCGTGGGACGGTCCTGCATCAATTGCTTTTACCGACGGTAAGTACATTGGGGCGACACTCGATAGAAATGGTTTACGCCCCTCGAGATATTCTTTGACTAAAGACAATATCCTCGTCATGGCGAGTGAACAAGGCGCACTTGAGTTCCCACCTGAGGATATCGTTCTCAAAGGCAGACTGCAACCGGGTAAAATGTTTTTAGCCGATCTTGAAGAGGGCAGGATCATTAGCGACGAAGAGATCAAAGAGCGAATCGCCACAGCCCATCCTTATAAAAAATGGCTCAAAAAACAAAAGATTGATCTCAATGATCTATCTTTAGAGTGCGAGATAAAACAACCCAATCAATCTACGATTAGAAAACGACAAAAATGTTTCGGCTACACCGAAGAAGATATCAAAACGATTTTAACACCAATGGTCAATAGCGCCTATGAAGCAACGGGCTCCATGGGAAATGATGCTGCTTTGAGCGTACTGTCAAATAAGTCTGTCAATCTCTATAGCTATTTTCATCAACTCTTCGCACAAGTTACCAACCCGCCGATAGATCCTATCAGGGAAGAATCGGTTATGTCTTTAGTCTCTTATATCGGTGTGCAAGGCAATCTTTTTGCGGGTGCTGACAAAAATAGAAGATTCATCAAATTAGCTCACCCTATTCTTACCAATGAACAGCTTGAAAAAATCCGTGGAGTCAACGCACTCGGATTTAGATCACAAACTATACCGATACTTTTTGATGCGGAACAAAAAGGTGCGATGGAAAATGCACTCGAAAAGATAATGCTTCAGGCAGAAACTGCCGTAAATGAAGGCTATCAAGTCATTATCCTCTCAACTCGTAACACCTCTAAGAAAAAAGCTGCCATCCCTACGCTCTTAGCAACCTCTGCGGTGCACCACCACCTTGTCAACAAAGGCATCCGT